>Ga0265594_1000545_pt1 | contig 31023 bp, 43 predicted proteins | sample saktaG_11_FD_190147 | JGI IMG/M metagenome (GOLD analysis project Ga0265594, IMG submission 190147) | Saline water microbial communities from Sakinaw Lake, British Columbia, Canada - sak_2011_5_24_80m | ecosystem: Environmental > Aquatic > Non-marine Saline and Alkaline > Saline ... | reverse complement strand
GAGTACGAGGCCACCCTCAGGAAGTGGGCTGGGCGAGGCACCGACCCGGCCGAGGCAAGGGAGCACGACTTCATAGGTACCCCAGAAGCACTCGTCGAGAAGTGGCGCCGCGCCATGGACCAAGGAATGAATATGAGTGTCATCAACGTAAGGCCGAGCAGCAGTATGGAGGAGAACGTGAAGATGCTCGCCAGGTTCAGGGACGAGGTAGCTTCTCAGCTATAGGCATAACAATATTTTTTTCAACTTTATGAGACTAATATTGGGTAAACACGGGTACAGGCAGCGTTTCTCAGGCAAATAGTATAATCAGATGAGCCAAAAACCTTCCAGATGGTTTTTAGCCGCGTAATCCCCAACATTGGTGTCATGGCTCTGGAGCTGGAACTCAGGGAGTACTTCGGGGAAGACGAGAGAAGGGTTGTCCTCGTGGGCATCGGGAACCCCATGAGAGGCGACGACGGCGTCGGGGTTAAGATCATAGAGCTCCTCGAGGAGACGGGCCTCACCGGTGTCATGCTTCTCAACACCGAGACGGTGCCCGAGGCGTTCACCGGCAAGGTGGAGAGCTACGAACCGACTCACGTTCTGCTGCTGGACGCCGCCAACTTCGGGGGCCAGCCCGGGGAGACCAGGCTCATCGACTCCAAGCATATAGGCGGACAGGCCATCTCGACCCACAGCCTGCCGCTGAGCATCTTCATCAGCTACATCGAGAAGAGCCTGGAGATCACCGTGCTTCTCCTGGGAGTCCAGCCGAAGACCGTGACGTTCGGCGAGGAGATGACCCCGGAGCTCGTCGAAGCATCAAAGAGGATCGCGGAGACCCTGCACAGAATATTATCCGAATAGAAAGAAAACACGGCTGGAAAAAGGGTGTTACTCCTCTTTCTTCGGGGGAGTCTTGGGGGGCGGAGGCGTCCTATCGAAGTCTAGGATCCCGTCCTCCTTGTTGATGACTGCCAGCTCGTACTCGGTGGTGAGCCAGATCGCGTCCCTCGGGCACACCTCCTCGCACTGGCCGCAGAACAGGCATTTACCCAGATCGACCAGCAGCCCGGTGCACTTGGGGCCCGGCCCCCCCTTCAGCGTTATGGCGAAGCTCGGGCACACCCTGGCGCACAGGCCGCAGCCGATGCACTTCTCGCCGTCGTACTCGTGCTTCCCCCTCAGCCCCTCCGGCGGCTCCAGCTTCTCGAAGGGGTATATCAGCGTGCAGGGCTTGCTGAACGCGTTCTTGATAAGCTCTCTCTCCATCGCCATCTCATATCACTCCCGACAGTGCCACGACGGCCATCACCTGAAGCACGGCCAGGGGCACCAGGTACTTCCAAGCCCCCGCCACCATCTGGTCTATCCTGAACCTAGCGAACAGGACGCTCATGTTCGTCAGTACCAGCACGCAGAACGTGGTCTTCAATATGAACCAGACGAAAGGCGGCAGTATGGGCCCGGCTGGGCCGCCCAGGAACAGGCTGGTCACCAGCGCCGCGGCGAGCACCATCTTTATGTCATGGCCCGCGTTCAGCAGCGCCAGCTTCTTTCCGCTGTACTCCACCTGCCAGCCGTGAACTATCTCCGTCTCGGCCTCGCTGATGTCGAAGGGCCTGAGCTCCAGCTCAGCCAATAGACATATGAGGTAGATGACGACGCCGATGAGCAGCACGGCCGCGACGGCGAGTCCCTGTATGTTTGGGGCTCCGAGGAAGGCGTTGACGCTCGTCACCTGCCAGTCCACGATCTTGCTGATCTGCAGGCTCCCCGCCAGTATGGCGGGGCCCACCGCGACCAGGCTTAAGGGTATCTCGTAGGCGAGCATCATGAGCGCCGCTCTGGTCGCTCCGACGGCGCCGAAAATGTTGCCGCTGCTCCATCCCCCCAGGAAGACCGCGAGTATGACGACGCTCATGAGGAACAGGACGATTATGAGGTCTCCCTCGAAGCTAGCGATGGGCTCCCATCCCCGGAGGCTCGTCAGGCTCTGGATGGGTATGAGGAACGTCGCCGCCAACGGTATCGCGAAAACCGCGATGGGCGAATAGTTGAACACCGGATTATCAGCCGCCGCGGGGGTTATGTCCTCATTGACCAGCAGCTTGATGAAGTCCGCCAGGGGCTGGAGGGTTCCCTGCCACCCCGTGTGGAGGGGGCCCTGCCTGTTCTGGAGCCGTGCAGCCGCTTTACGGCTTACCCACTGGCACCAGAGCGCGTATGTGAGTATGAAAGAGAGACCCGGGAAGAATAGCACCGCTACCAGGGTTGTCAACAGATGGCTCATCTGCTATACCACTCCTTTCTGTACCTGCTCAGCTCACCCTCGGTCCACGTCCAGGTCTTGTCCTTGCCCTCGTCGTAGAAGGCCATCCTGTCGGTGCAGCTGAAGCACGGGTCTATGCCCGCGATCGTGATCGGGATGTCGGCGATATAGCCGCCTTTAAGCCTCTCGACCAGCGAGGGTATGTTGCCCAACGTCGGCGCCCTGATCTTGTGCCTGTACGGCATGTTCCTGCCGTCGCTTATGGTGTAGTGGATCAGCTCCCCTCTCTGGGCTTCGACGAGGTATACCGCCTCGCCCTCAGGCAGCCTCTGCAGGGGGTTGAACTTGACGGCGATCTCACCTTCAGGTATGTTGTCGAGTACCCACTTACAGATCTTAACCGCCTCAACCACCTCAAGGGTCCTTACGAGTACTTGCCCGAGAACATCTCCGTTATCCACGACTATTTGCTCGAAGGGTATCTCGTCGTAGATCAGGTACGGCGTGAGCTTCCTGATGTCGCATGGGACGCCGCTTGAACGGGCGTTGGGTCCACTGCCGCTGAGCCTTATCATGTCCTCCTTGCCCAAGTAGCCGACCCCGACGGCCCTCTCGAGTATCGTCTTCTCCGTGGACGCCACCTTGATGTAGTAGTTGGTCCGCTCGGCCAACTTGTCAAGCATCTTATGCCACTTGGGGTACTTGTCGCGGGGTAGGTCCCTCCTTACGCCGCCCACGGTCGCCATGGCGTAGTTGCAGCGGTTACCGCTCACCTCCTCCAGAAGATCCATCACCACCTCGCGGTCCCGCCACACGTAGTAGAACATGGTGTCGAAACCGATCTCGTGGGCGGCCACCCCAAGCCACAGGAGGTGGCTGTGGATGCGCTCCAGCTCCTGCATGAAGACCCTGACGTATTTGGCGCGTTCCGGGATCTCGATGCCCCCCACCTCCTCCACGGCCCCGGTGTAAGCCGTCTGGTGGGCGTTGCTGCAGATGCCGCAGACTCTCTCCGTGAGGTACAGGTTCTGGATGTAGTTGCGGCTCTCCATGGCCTTCTCGATGCCGCGGTGGTTGTAGCCTATTCTAGGCTCCACGTCGACGACGACCTCGCCGTCAACGGTGAACAGGAAGCTCTCCGGCTCCTTCAGCGCGGGGTGCTGGGGCCCAATTGGGATTACAAACTCTCTTTCACTCAACGTCTTTCCCCCATCTCTTGCCATCCACCTTCTCTCGGATGGTCTGGATGTCCCATTCCTTACGCAGAGGGTGCACCCCCTCCGGCCAGTCGTACGCCAGTATCAGTCTCTTTGGATCCGGGTGCCCCTCCGGGAAGACTCCTAGTAGATCGTTTACCTCTCTCTCGTAGAGGACGGCGCCGTTCATGATATCGACTATGCTCGGGACCTTGGGGTCGTCCTTGGGGACCGGGACCTTCAGGCTGAAGCTGAAGCCCTCGCTACGTAGATGGTAGACTACCTCGTAGTTCTCCCTCATGTCCACCCCGCTGATGGTCGTGATGTGGACGAACCCGTGTTCCTCTTTGAGATATCTGACGATGTCGCGTAACTTCTCCCTTTTTACGTGCGCGAACGCCCTGTAGGCCCTGGGGACTTTGGTGTTGTAGATGTTTTCTTCTCCAAACTCCTTGACGAGGTCTTCAACGATTTTAATATGTTCTTCTATCGACACTTTTTTCACCTCAGTATCCTGCGCTCATTAGGAGCTTCACCACGCCGTCGAGGATCGCCTCTGGCTTCGGTGGGCAACCAGGGATGTATGCGTCGACTGGTATGATCTTGTCGACTCCCTCCATGACGTTGTAGCAGTCTTGGAAGACGCCGCCGCTGATGGCGCACGAGCCCACGGCTACAACGAACTTTGGGGCGGGCATCTGTTCGTAGATTCTCTTCAGCCTGTCTCTGATTTTTCTTGGCACGCTTCCGGAGACCACCATCACGTCTGCGTGTCTCGGAGAGCCTTTGATTAAGGCGCCGAAGCGTTCAACGTCGAACCTAGGCGTAAGTGTGGCTACTACTTCGATGTCGCAGGCGTTGCATGCGCCGGCGTTGAAGTGTATGAGCCACGGGGAATGGGTTCTAGCCCACGTCAGTATGCTCATCTCATTGCCCCCGCGTGGCGGTGAGTGTGACTATGGAGATTAGGCTCACACCGGCGTAGAACAGAGGTAACAGCATGTTGATGGGCTTCCCGACTGTCGTGGCTAAAACGAAGCCGAGCACATCAAATATCATGAAGTACACCGCGTAGATGAAGAAGTTCTCTACGTTTAGCCTAACCTTCTTCGGTGGGATTGGTTCTCCACAGGCGTATGGGGCCAGCTTTCCCTCGGTGTCGGGGCTCTTCGATGCAAGCTCGTTGCCAAAGGCGAAGATGATGATGCCGACTAGGATTGTTAGACCCATTATTATCGTAAAACCACTTAGACCTACCAGCAAAACTCGGTCCCTCAACATAGCGTTTAATAGAAGCATATAAAGATTTACAAAAGAAGATTAATTGTTTTTTTTTGGATTATATGTATGCTTTCTGCTTCTTTTAATGTAATTTATTGTAAATTGTTTGTATTTTTGATGTAATGATTTCAGCATCATTTAATGTAATTGTTTATATTTTTTATACCATTTTAGATAAATTACCTTTTTTCCTGAAATCTTTTTCATAATACGGTTAAGCAGCGATATTTTTATATTGACTAGAAGGATAAGTTAGCGATTCGTGATTAGGGGAATCAGATGTGGGGTCAACAGTAGTTCAGATTATACTTATCGTCGCAACCCTAGTCTTCGCACTCATGGCAGCTGGAATGAGGGACATATTATTCGCCGCCCTTAGCTTAGGCGGAATGGCTGTGTGTCTTGGAGGGCTCTACTGGACCCTCTACGCCCCATACGTGGGCCTCTTCCAGATGCTTATCTATGGCGGAGCTGTAGTTGTGCTCTTCGTTTCTGTCATAATGTTCGTGAGGAGTGATGCTGATGAGTGATAGTAAAGCCATCCGGTATGCAGGACTCTTCCTCAGCGCATTAATCCTCGGCGGATTTTTATACATCCTTGCCAGTGAACCCTTCCCCAGTTCAAGCCTGGTTCACAGCGAGATGATCCCAATCAAGCCGGGGTCAGAGATCGGGGGCGCGATGAGCGGGTTTCTCTGGGACTTCAGAGGCATGGACCTCATGTTCCAGACACTTGTCCTATTCACGACGGCGATATGCTGTCTCGCATTACTAAGAGAGGAGACACGGAAGTAAAATGGATGCAACGATCTGGCTCGGCTCGGCTTTGGCGTTATTTGCCATAGGATTATACTGTGTAACCAAGAGGAACATGATACGCATCCTCCTGGGCGTCGAGATGATCCTCAACTCCGGTAACTTCGCGTTCATCTACTTCGCCGCACAACACGCCGCCATTGGGGTCGTCGACCCCTTAGGGCAGTCCATAGTGTTCATGTCGATAGTCACCGGCGGCTGCGTCGTCGCCGTGGGCTTGGCCCTCATCGTCAACGCCTACAAGCACTTCAAGACCACCGACTCCCGTGAGCTCAGGAGGTTGAGATGGTGATACCCGCTTCAATGTACTTCCTGTTTTCACCGATGCTAGTTGTCTTGATCGGCTTACTGGCGGAGCGAACCGGCCAACCCAAGCTAAGAGCCGTCGTCGCCGTCATAGTGAGCGCCCTGGGCGTCGTCTTCGCGTGGACGCTCTACAACGCCCTCCAGGCCGCTCCTGACAATATCCTCGTGTTCTCACTGGGCGGAGGTCCGCCCCTTGGAGCGAGCTTCGAGATAGACATGATGGGGATGTTCATGGCCTTCTCGGCTACCATCCTGGGTTTCTTCGCCACAGTTTACAGCTATAACTACATGGAGCACGACACGAGGCTGACGGAGTACTATACGCTGCTCTCTGCTCTCGTCGTCGGCATGCTGGGGGTGGCTTTTGCGGGCGACTTCTTCACGCTGTTCATCTTCTGGGAGCTGATGGGGATAGCCAGCTACGCGTTAGTCAGCTTCAGGAAGAACCTCCCTGGGCCCATCGAAGCCGGGTTCAAGTACATGATAATGGGCTCGGTGGGCTCGACGGTGCTGTTCTTCGGAATCGCGCTCGTGTACGGGATCACCGGCACCCTGAACTTTGCACAGGTCTCAACCGTGATACATGGGCAGCCGATGAACCTCTGGTATTACCTGATATTCGCGTTATTCGTGATAGGCTTCGGAGTCAAAAGCGCCATCGTCCCGATGCACACGTGGCTCCCTGACGCGCACCCCGAGGCACCGAGCCCCATCAGCGCGATGCTGTCAGGGGTCTTAATCGAGACGGGCCTCTATGCTCTCACCCGCGTGCTCTTCATCCTCTTCGAGCCTAGCTTCTTCAAGTTAACCATCGCGGTCTTCGCCGCACTCACCATGACCCTGGGAAACATGATGGCTCTACGACAGGACGACGTGAAGCGGATGCTGGCTTACTCAAGCATAGCCCAGATCGGGTACATGCTCATCGGCGTCTCCACGGGCCTCACCTACGGCTTGATGGGAACCTTGTTGCACATCCTGAACCACTCGCTGATGAAAGGGTTAGCTTTCCTCTCCATAGGCTCCGTCGTGTACGCGACAGGGACACGTGACATCAACAAACTGCAAGGCGTCGGAAAGATGATGCCGTTCACGACCCTGGCAGTCATCGTCTCGTTCCTAGGTCTCGGCGGTGTTCCCGGAACCAACGGCTTCATCAGCAAGTTCATTCTCTTCAACGCTGCCTTGGGCGCCGGCATGCTCATACTGGCGATACTCGGCGTCCTCAACAGCGCGTTAAGCATGGTCTACTACCTTAGGGTCATCATGGTCCTTCTCTCTGGAGAGGTCGAGGAGGGCATGACGGCTAAGGAGGCCCCAATCCTAATGGTGGGGGTCACTCTAGTAATGGCCGTATTAATTATAGTCCTTGGGCTCTACCCAAGTCCAGTCGTGGGTATCGCGTCTAGCGCCTCGGAAGCCCTGATTGATAATATAAGTAAGTACATAGGAGTTATTCTATCATGAGTCCACTGGAGATAATCATGGAGTACCCTTGGCCCTGGCTTTCATGGATGATCCCTGTCGTCGGGGCTGTCTTGATGCCGGTTCTTGGGAAGATCGACCACAAGCTGAGAGACTATGGCGCTGTGTTCTTCGCTGGGTTGGCCGCCGTGGCGGCGGCGTCCATGATACCGTCTCTGCTATCAGGTCACACCCTAGGCGACATCAAGTTGTTGACTTGGTTCACTTTCCCCAACGGGGCTCCGCTCGAGATAGGCGTGTTGGTGGACCCTCTTAGCATAATAATCAGTAACGTGGTAGCCTTCATCAGCTTCCTCATCGTGGTCTACTCAGTCGGGTACATGCACGGAGACCCCAACCTGGATAGGTTCTGGTTCTTCTTCCTGTTCTTCATAGGAAACATGCTGCTGCTGGTGCTCTCAAACAACCTCCTACAGACCCTCATAGGCTGGGAGGGAGTAGGGCTGTGCAGCTATGGTCTCATCGGCTATTATTACCGCGACGCCAAGGAGCGTTGGCTCGGCGGGCCGCCGCCCACCAAGATGTTTCCCCCAAGCCACTGTGGCATGAAGGCGTTCGTGGTGACCGGCATCGGCGACGTCTTCATCATCGCGTCGATATTCATTATCTACTACTTCGCCGGGACCTTGAACTACCATGAACTCATTAACACGGCGCCGGAGTGGCTTGCGCACATGGGGGCAGTAAAGGGGCTGATCCCGTTGACGGCCATCTTCTTCCTGGGGGGGCCGATAGGGAAGTCTGCCCAGTTCCCGCTTCATGAATGGCTACCGGAGGCTATGGCGGGCCCCACCTCGGTGTCGGCGCTCATCCACGCGGCCACCATGGTCAAGGCGGGGGTCTACCTCGTCGCGAGGATGAGCCCAGTGTTCTACATCGGCACATACGTATTACACCTACCGGGAGCCAGGGTATACTTCACAACCATCGCGGTGGTTGGGGCGTTCACGTGCTTCCTAGCCGCGAGCCAGGCCTTGGTGGCTGTTGAGCTGAAGAAGATACTGGCTTACTCCACCGTCAGCCAGATAGGCTACATGATGCTGGGGCTCGGGCTCAGCGGGTTCAGCGAGGAGGCGTACATCGCCGGCCTCACAGCCGGGGTGTTCCACCTGGCAAGCCACGCCCTGTTCAAGGGGGCGCTCTTCCTATGCGCGGGCTCGGTGATCCACGCGGTTGAGAACATCTACACTTTCAACATGGGTGGGCTGAAGAAGCACATGCCCAAGACCTACCTGCTGATGCTGCTGGCCACGCTGAGCCTCTCCGGTATCCCGCCTTTCAGCGGGTTCTGGAGCAAGGACGCCGTCTTCCTGTCAGCCCTCGTGGCAGGCACGCCTCTCGCGATGCTGCTCCTAGCGGTCGCGGTCATAAGCGCAGCCATGACGTTCGCCTACAGCATAAGGTACATAAGCAGGACGTTCCTGCACGAGGAGAGTGAGTTCATCCACGAGATGGAGGACCACGGGCATCACGTGCACGAGGCACCTGCAATAATGTGGGCCCCGATCTCTATACTGGTCGCGCTGTTCTGCGTCATCGGGCTCCTCGGACTCGTGGGGCTTGTCAGTCCGGGCCTAAGCCCCGAGATCTTCATCGAGGAACAGATGCACCACGCGATCGAGCACATACTGCCTCACGAGGTGGCTGAGCACCTGCACGTGCCCCCCATCTCGGGCTCAACCAAGCTGATGGGCGCGGCCCTCAGCGCTGTTGCATTGGCGGTGGGAGGATACTTGGGCTACAACTTCTACTGGACAAAGAAATGGGACTCATGGGCGTGGGTCCAAGCCAGCGGGTTGAGGAAGACGATCTACAACTTCCTGTGGAACAGGTGGTACATGAACCCCGTATACTACTTGGTCTTCGTCGACGGGCTAATCCTGCTTTCAAAGGGAATCTTCAGCGTCTTCGAGGATGGGGTGATGACCCCGTTAAGCGACTACGTAGCAAAGACGTCGGAGTCTCTAAGCGCAAAGATGTATGAAGTCCTGGAAGTGGGAGGCGTCTTCGGTGTCCTGAATCAAGGGGTGCCGACCGCCGTGATCGGCGCATATCACCGCGTCAAGAAGGTGCAGACAGGCGTACTCAGCATGAACCTTATCTACATGTTCATCATGCTGGTGATTCTACTAGTGGCGTTGTTGATTAAAGGAGGTTAATGAATGTTCGGTTCACTCTGGTTAGCATTGTTGGCTCCCATCCTATTCATGCCCGTGGTGTATTTCTTAGGAAGAAGCATGGGTAAAAGGGTCGGCTGGGTGGCGTTTATCCCCCTACTCTATAGCTCTCTCTACTTCGTGAGCCTCCTGGGCAAGGTCTCGGAGAACCCGGTGGGAGAGTACTTCTACTGGCTGCCCGGAATAAGGTTCGGGCTTTACGCGGATAGCCTGAGCCTACCCATCGCGCTCACGGTCGCCGTGCTGTCGGCTATCATCGTGATATACTCCCAACCCTACATGGATCACTCCATCCACGAGCAGTACCACCGCGAGAACAACAACGCTCACGCGACGTACTATGCACTCTACCTGGCTTACGCCGCAAGCATGATGGGGGTGGCTTTGTCGACGAGCCTGTTCGAGTTCTACCTGTTCTTCGAGCTGATGATAATCCCGTCGTGGGCGCTCATCAACGCCTACGGCTCCGGGGAGCGTGAGAAGATAGGGTTCATGTACCTTCTATGGTCCGTCTTAGGCGCGGTCCTCTTCGTCACGGGCGCCCTCTCGGCTTACGCCAACACCGGCTCATTCGAGATAGCCGACCTTGTGCTGATCCAGGGCTCTCCGTGGGCCGGGTTCATAGTTGTGACGATGCTCCTGGGTCTCACCGTCAAGATGGCTATGTTCGGCTTCCACATCTGGCTTCCCTTCGCCCACGCGGAGGCACCCACCCCCATAAGCGCGTTGCTGAGTCCAGCGATGATCGGGTTGGCTGCCTACGCCATAGTGAGGATGCTCATCCCCATCGCGGGAGTCATGGACACCAACATGGTGTTCACCATGCTCTGGGGTTTGACCACCATGATCTACGGAGGCATGATGGTCCTGGCTCAGAACGATATCAAGCGGCTCCTAGCCTACTCCAGCATGAGCCAGATGGGCTACCTGTTCATCGGATTAGCCAGCTGCACCACAATCGGCGTAAGCGGCTCCATGATGCACTACGTCAGCCACGGACTAGGAAAGGCAGCCCTTTTCCTCAGCGCCGGGGCTATCATGCATCAGACTGGCCTCAGGGACATCCGGCAGCTGGGCGGCCTCGCCGCAAAGATGCCGGTAACCGCGACAGTCTTCATCATCGGAGCCATGAACATCGCCGGCATACCGCCGACGGTTGGGTTCGCGTCCAAGCTCATGGTGTTCATGGGCGCGTTCGGGCCAGGCCTTCAAGGGAACTCCGCGGAGCTCCTCATCGCGGTCGTCGCCATCCTGTCCACCGCCCTTACAGTCGGGTACACGATGTGGGCGATGCGCCGGATCTTTTATGGTCCGCTGCCCGAGCATCTCAAGGATGTGAAGGAGGCGCCGCAGCTGATGATCGTCCCCATGATGCTGCTCTGCCTGCTGTCGATAATCCTCGGCATCTACCCGGGGCTTATCCTAGATCCGCTGTTCAAGGTGATACCGGGGCTGCTGCCCGTGTAAGGTGAATGAAATGGTAAACAACTTACTCTTACTAGTCCTCTTGGCGTCCTTCCTGTGTGCTCCCGTAGTATACCTGATCGGTAGAAGCATCGGGAAACGCGTAGGTTATGTGGTCTTCGCCGTGCTGCTAGCCGTGTCCATCGTCTTCGGCATGCTGATGCCTGTGGTGGAGCACTCCGTTGTACTCGAGGAGTACAGTTGGGTAGTCCCTCCCGTAGGGCTGACGTTCGGGCTCATGGCTGACGGGCTCAGCGTCCCCGTGATCTTCACATACATGTTCGTGTTCGCGTTCACAGCGCTCTTCTCGCTTCAGTACATGGAGAGGAGGCTGAACCTGGACGACCTTGAGGAAAACAACGAGCAGTACGCGAGGTTCTACACCTTCTTCCTGCTGTACGGCGTGAGCGTTGCTGGCTCCATGCTGGCGACCAACCTGATAGCGTTCTACATGTTCTTCGAGATGGCCCTCGTCTTCTCGTGGATACTGGTCTTGCTGTTCGGCTACGGGGACAGAAGGAGGAACTCGCTTCTATACTTCCTCTACACACACATCGGAGGAGGGGCCCTCCTCATCGGCATCCTCGGCGCATACTGGGCCGTGGGAAGCTTCGAGATAGTCGACCTCGCCAACATCTCGATGTACCCAAGCGCGTTCTGGGTCGGCATCGCCATCACCATTGGCCTTCTGGTCAAGATAGGCGCACTGGGTCTACACGGGTGGATGCCCGACACATACTCAGAGTCGCCTGCCCCGGTGAGCGCGGTCTTGGGGGCCACATCTGTGCTGCTGAGCACGTACGCCCTATCCAGGCTGATGCCCTACTTCACCGAGGTTCTTCATGGAGTCAGCGGCTGGATCGAACTCTGGGCGTTGATGACGATTCTCTACGCCGGCGTCATGGCGATAGTCCAGACGGACACGAAACGCCTGGTGGCCTACCTGAGCATGAGCCAGATGAACTACTGCGTCCTGGGCGTCTTCACGTTCATCGACTACGGGGTCTTGGGCGCCATATCTTACTCGATAAGCCACGGCCTGGCAATCGCCCTCCTGTTCCTCGTCTCAGGCGCACTCATGTACCGCACAGGGACGCGGGACATGACCAAGATGGGTGGACTCGCGGAGAAGATGCCTATCGTCATCCTCGCGACCATGGTGGGGTTCCTGACCATCGGCGGAGTGCCTCCGGCCGTGGGCTTCAAGTCGAAGTTCCTGCTCCTGAGCGGCGCCTTCGTCAGAGGCTTCGAGTCCTCGTGGATGGAGCTTGGGGTAGCCATCCTGGCAGGGAGCCTGGCGACGCTGGTGACTCTGGCGTACGAGTTCAGGGCCGTGTGGCGCATCTACTACGGCAAGCTTCCCGAGGCGCTGAAGGCTGTGACTACTGTGCCCACCATGATGGCGGTGGCGCTCATAGCCATGAGCGCGCTTTCAGTCATCTTCGGGATCTGGCCCGCCCTGATAACGATCCCCATCGAGGTGTTCATAGAGCACATCTTCCATTAGCACAGGGAAGACCGTTCCCCTCTCCTTGTTTCTTCTTTGATTAAGGCTTTTCAGAGTGCTGACGATGGAGAACCGTGCAAATAGATACTCAAAGTGGTTTCTGGTGGCACCATTGGGAATCCACGTTGGGAAAGCCGCATGTCCAGCTATTTAGTATCCTACGCCAGTTTTTCTTTTACATCAAACTTGGTTAACGGTTTTTCCGGAAGGTGCATAAGTCTTTTTAGGTTCATTAACGTGTGCAATTAGGAAATGAGCATTGCTGTCATTGGACCTCCTTCCTTCGCGACGACCTTCGAGCTGATCGGAGCCGCTGGCTACCATGAGATAAATGGAGAAGCCGTGGCAGCGACACTAGCTCGACTCGTGAACGATGAGGACTATAAGCTCATCATACTTCCCGAGCGCTTTGCGCCTGAGACGAGGAACGTCAGGGAGGAGATCATGAGGAAGGGAGACATCACGCCTGTCTTTGCCCTAGTCCCCGACTTTACCATGGAGACGGGTATGAGAATGGAGGAACTCCAGGCAGTTGTCTCGCTGGCAATAGGTACAAGGTTGGAGTTGTAGAGGATGGATATGGAACGAGTACTCTCAATGGGCTCGAGGCTACAAAAGCTCCTCATTGAGGCGAAAGCCGAAGCAGAGCGAATGGTTTCCGAAGCCCAGAAAGAAGCCGACGAGATGATTGATGCCGCAGGTACCGAGTCAAACAGGAGACGGATGAGGGCCCAGAGAGGCACCGGGCTTGAGGAGATGCTTGCGGAGGAAGAGAAGAAAGCGGTGAAAGAAGCGGCAAAAGTCGTAAAGGACTATGAAAAACAAGTCGAGGAGCTGAGGAAGATCCCGGCAGAAAAAATGGAAAGCGCCGTCGAACTTGTGTTAAAGGAGGTTCTCCCTGAATGAGCAGCATAGAGCTGGAAGCAGGCTTAATAGATAAAGCTGTGGAAGAGAGGAACACCCTCATCGCGAAAGCAGAGGCGAGGGCAGAACGAATCCTTGAGAATGCTAGGCAAGAAGAGGTACGCATTAAAAGCGACGTCGATAGACACTTGAGGACCATAGTCGGCTCCGAGCTCAGGGCGGTTCACGACAGGATCGTGGGCCGGGCAAACCTAGATGGCCGTAAGATGGTCATGGAGGTAAAGATGGAGTTACTCGACACGGTCTTCGAGTATGCCCGGGAGAAGCTTGAGGCGATGGCGAAGAAAGGCGGGGCAGACTACCAAGAAGTTGTTAAGAAGCTGATCTCGGAAGCAGTAGAGGCTATAGGAGAGGACGAGTTGATTGTCTCGTCCAACAAAGTGGATAATGGCTTCCTCAATAAAATTCTATCAGAGTTAACCAAGGAGCTTGGTGTATCTCTTCGGCTCGACGCTAAGCCCATCGACGCGATGGGCGGAGTCATCGTGAAGAACCAGAGAGGTACAAAGGTATACTATAACACCCTAGAGGGCAGGCTCTCCAAGGTGAGGGGATCCAAGGCTTCAGAGGTGGCAGAAAAACTGGGGGTGATCTAAGATGGCGATGATTGAAGGAACAATCGAGAGAATAAACGGTTCACTTGTAATAGCAAAGTTCAAGGAAAAACCCAAGATGGGCGACCTCGCCGAAGTTGGTAACCTCAAACTCATGGGCGAGATCGTAAGACTTAGCGAAGAGACGGCCTACATACAAGTCTACGAAGCCACTGCAGGCTTGAAACCCGGTGAGCCTGTCATAGATATAGGGACCCCCCTCATCGCCGAGCTAGGCCCTGGGATCATGAGCCAGATCATGGACGGCGTCGAGAGGTCAGAGACAGAGCTATGGGACCTAACAGGCCCCTTCATAACTAGAGGAACCAACATAGCTCCCCTCAACAGGGAGAAAAAATGGGTTTTCAACGCCTCAGTAAAGAAAGGCGACAAAGTCGTTGCCGGAGACATCATCGGAAATGTGCAGGAGACGCCGAGTTTCGTCCACAAGATCATGGTACCACCCGGATTGAGTGGAACAATAAAGTCAATAAAGTCAGGAGAGCACACGGTCACGGATACAGTTGCCGAGCTCGAGACCGGTGACGGAGAGACAGTTCCCTTAAAGATGATGCAGACCTGGCCAGTCAGGCGAGGCAGACCCATCAAGGAGAGGCTGGCGCTGAGCATGCCCCTCATAACGGGACAACGCGTCATCGACACCTTCTTCCCATGCGCCAAAGGAGGCGCAGCAGCCATACCCGGTGGATTCGGGACAGGGAAGACTGTTACTCTACAGCAGATAGCTAAGTGGAGCGACGCCGACATCATCGTATACATTGGCTGCGGTGAACGCGGCAACGAGATGGCCGACGTAGTAGAGAGCTTCCCAAAGATAGAAGACCCAAGGACAGGGAGACGCCTCATCGAGAGGACGGTGATCATAGCCAACGTGTCCAACATGCCTGTATCGGCCCGAGAGGCCAGCATCTACATGGGGGTCACTATCGCCGAATACTTCAGAGACCAGGGTTACGACGTCGCCATCATGGCCGATTCCACGTCGAGATGGGCGGAGGCCCTCAGAGACATCTCGGGCCGCCTTGAAGAGATCCCGGCGGAGGCAGGGTTCCCAGCCTACCTCGCGGACCGTATAGCAGGAATCTATGAGAGGTCCGGCAGGGTAGTCACGCTTGGTAGCGAGGAGAGATTTGGAAGCCTCACCATCATGGGCGCCGTGTCTCCTCCAGGTGGAGACTACTCGGAGCCAGTGACCACAAACACCCTCAGGTTCATCGGAACCTTCTGGGCTCTTGACTCGGAGTTAGCCTACCGTAGACACTTCCCGGCCATCAACTGGCTGAGAAGCTTCACAAGGTACCTGAGAGTAGCAGCCGATTGGTGGACCGAGCAATCCCCAGGCTGGGAGGACGCACGAGCGAGAGCGCTGAGGCTTCTTGAGGAGGCCAGCGAGATCGAGGAGACAGCCCGTATCATAGGAGAGAAGGCTCTCCCCGACGAGCAGAGACTGGTGCTCCTTATAGCTGAGATACTCAGGGAGGGGTTCCTGGTTCAGAGCGCCTTCCACGAGGTAGACAGGTACTGTTCCCCCGAGAAACAGGCTGCATTGCTTGAGATCTACGTAGACTTCTACGATGTTGTGTCACCCCTCGTAAGGAAGGGTATACCCATAGAGCAGATCAGGGACCTGGGCGTCCTCAGAGAGATGATGAGGCTCAAGGAGAGACAGGGCTTGGAGCCCATAAAGGAAGCCAGGGTGCAGATGAAGAACGAGGCGGATGACCTGGCAATCCAGTACGAGGTGGCGTCATAATGGCAAAAGTTGCGGGACTGGAGTACAGGACCACCACAGAGATCAAAGGACCCATCCTCATGATAGAGAACGTCAGAGACGTCAGCTTCGATGAGGTCGTGCAGATCCAGAGACCCAACGGCGAAACAGTGCAGGGTAGCGTCCTCGACGTCAGCAGAGACTGGGCTATGATTCAGTGCTTCGGTGAGACCTCGGGTCTAGACCTCAACACCACTGTGAGGTTCACCGGAGACGTTCTAAGGATCCCAGTGTCCCCTGACCTCATCGGAAGGGTGTTCAGCGGAAGTTTCGAGCCCCTCGATGGCATACCTAGGCCGCTGTCGACTGACCTCAGAGACGTCAACGGGGGTATCATCAACCCAGCAGCGAGGGACGTACCATCCGAGTTCATCCAGACAGGGCTCAGCAGCATCGACGGCATGAACAGCCTCGTCCGTGGCCAGAAGCTCCCCATCTTCAGCGAGTCTGGGCTCCCACACAACGAGTTAGCCGCCCAGATCGCCAGACAGGCCACCATCCCTGGAAGAGAAACAGATTTCGCCATCGTCTTCGGCGCCATGGGCATCAAGAACGAGGAGGCCGCCTACTTCAGGGAGGAGTTCGAGAAGACCGGCGCCCTCAACAAGAGCGTCATGATCCTGAACCTGGCTGACGACCCGTCCATCGAGCGCATCGTTACCCCTCGGATCGCCCAGACGATCGCCGAGTATCTGGCATTCGACTTGGGGATGCATGTGCTCGTCATACTCACAGACATGACGAACTACGCAGAGGCTCTAAGAGCCATCAGCATCGCCCGAGAAGAGATCCCTACAAGGAAAGGATACCCGGGATACCTCTACAGCGACCTCGCCACAATTTACGAACGAGCAGGTAAGATCAAGGGCAGAGAAGGAAGCGTCACTCTGATGCCCATCCTCTCGATGCCGGCCGGCGACATCACACACCCCATCCCAGACCTCACCGGCTACATCACCGAGGGCCAGCTCATACTTCAGCGTGGACTCGCTCTCAGGGGCCTCTATCCCCCGATGAACGTCCTCCCAAGCCTCAGCAGGCTGATGAAGGACGGAATCGGTGCAGAGACTACCAGAGAAGACCACAGCGACGTGAGTAACCAGCTCTACATGGCTTACGCAGAGGGAACACGTGCCCGAGGCCTCGTCCAGATCGTTGGAACCGTAGGACTCTCTGAGCGTGAGAGGACCTGGTTGGAGTTCGCCGACCGGTTCGAGCAAGAGTTCGTTAAACAGGGTAGGTACGAGAACAGGAGCATAGAACAGACACTCGACATCGCATGGGATCTGCTGAGCATTCTACCCGAGGAAGACCTCATCAGGATAAGAGAGACTTACATCAACAAGTATCACCCAGCCCATAAACGGGAAGTGTAAGGGTTGTCATCGACTGCCGGCGTCAAGCCCACCAAGGGCTTCCTCATGGACATGAAGAGGAGGATAGGCTTCATTGAGCGAGGCACCGAGTTCCTCAAACTAAAGCGGGATCAACTCGCCAAGGAGTTAACTACCTCCCTCGACGTGTTAAGGGGAAGACGCAAGCTGCTGATGGATATCCTGCAGGAAGCATACGCCGCGGTTACAGCCGCCTACCTCAGCTTGGGGCCCCAGGAAGTCCAGAGCCAGACTAAGAGCATAAAGAGCTCCCTGGAGCTAGAGGTTCTACCCAGGGCAGTCATGGGGGTTAGATACCCCTTCGTGAAGATAGGTGAGAAACCCGAGATCACGGCGGAGCTGGACATCACGCTGAGCGTAGCCTCAGACAGGGTCTACGAGATACTCGACGACATCATCAGGCTCGCCGAGTTCGAGTCCCGTGTCGAGAGGATCGCAGACGAGCTAGGCAAGACGAACAGGAAGGTCAACGCCCTAGAGAACATCATAATACCCGAGTATAAACAGATAATCAAGTTCATCGAAGACAAGCTCGACGAGGAGAGCCTCGAGGAACTCGTCAGGATGAAGCTAATTGGAGGTGCAAAAGCATCACGCAGAAACTAAAGCTGGGGATGAAATACGTGGTCCTGCGCACCCACGCGAGGATCGCGGACCTCCTCACACGGGAGCAGATGCAGACGCTGGCGGATACGAGAGACGTCGACGACTTCTTGACTAAACTGGAGGACACGCCGTACGGGAGCGTCACGCTGGACGACGAATCCAGGCCAGACATCGCCATGGAGCGAGTCTTCTACAGGAAGTTCATTGAACGCATCGAGAAGATAGTGGAGCTCACGCCCAAGAAAATTGGGGAGTTCCTCATGGGCTACTACCAGATGCGTTTCGAGGTAGTGAACCTCAAAAGGATACTGCGAGGCAAGTTCAGCGACGCCTCTGAGGACGAGATAAGGCTCAGCCTCATCCCCATCAGCGCCTACCAGGTAGCGAGTTATGAAGACCTGGTGAAGGCGGACAGCCTAGAGAGCGTGGTGGAGATGCTGCGCGGGACCCCTTACGCCAAGGTCAGCGAACAGATGCCTCTCTACGAGGAGCATGACGCCCTGTGGCCGCTGGAGCTCATGCTCAACTATCTTAACGCCTCGGCCATACTTGAGGCGGTGAAGAAATTACCAACCAGGGACCGCCGCATAGTCCGCAAGCTCGTTGAACTTGAGACCGACATCGAGAACGTCCTCATCGCCATAAAGCAGAGAGGAAACAAAGGAAAGACGCTGAACGTCGAAGAACTGTTCCCAGCCACCTACGGCATCAGCGTCCCCCATCTCAACGACATCATAGAAGCCGAGAACATCAGACCCGTGATCCAAGGTCTTGGAACCCCATACGCTGAGATACTGGGCCCCATCTACGAGGGAGACGTAGCCCTCATCAGGACATACCTGAGGCTCGCAAAATATGATCACGCTACTGCCTCGAGGTCGGCAGACGAATACGGGTTCAACGTCATCATGGCCTATCTCGTATACAGTGAGATAGAGAAGGATAATCTGGTGGGTCTGGCTTGGGGGAGGGCTCAAGGGCTGACACCGAGAGAGCTTCTGAAATACGTCGTCATCCCTCGAGGCTAACCACTTATATTAAACTCTAATACCGCTTCCGCCCTTTTATCCTTGAGATTAAATGGCGTATAAGGAACTGAAGACAGTTTACTTCGAAACCCCGGGTAAAGGAAACACAGATAAGACGCTCTCTTTAGCGAAGAGACGAGCAGAGGAACTCGGGATCAAGAACATCGTCGTGGCCAGCTACACCGGCTACACTGGGGCGCTGGCGTCCGAGGCCTTCAAAGGCTATAACCTTGTGGTCTCGGCGGGGATGATGGGCTTCAGGGAGCCCAACAAGCACAGGATGATTGAAGAGAACCGCGACAATATAGAGGCCAACGGAGGCAAGGTCTTCTACCACCTCCACGCCTTCGGCGGCCTCGGCAGGGCGGTGAAGCAGAAGTTCGGGGCCATACAGGTGGACGAGATCATCGCCCACACGCTCCGGCTTTTCAGCCGAGGCGTCAAGGTCGCCCTGGAGATCTCATGCATGGCCTGCGACGCGGGCTTCATAGAGTCAGGCGAGGAGTGTATAGCGATAGGAGGCTCAGGCGGCGGCGCCGACACGGCCGTGGTTCTGATACCAAGCAACACCCACAGGTTCTTCGACACGAAGGTCCTTGAGTTAATCTGCAAACCGAGGGTGGGGTAGAGCCCCACCCCCGGAAGGCGAAAAAGGTATCATACTATCTGTTGGCGAGGACTGTCCTAGCCCACCACTTCAGCACCGGCCCCATCATCATGAGCCACGTCAGCAGCGCGTTCAGGGTCTTCACGAGCTCCACGTTCAAGCCGCTCACCTGCCCCCCTTCGGCCCACGGTCTCTGTTCAGCGCCACGAACACTAGCACCTTCCTCCAGTCGTGGTCTGAGGGCATCTCCGCCGTAGCTGACCTTTCCTCCATGATGGATCGGGAGATGGCCCTCAGTCGCGCCCTACGCTGGGTCATGGCCTCGGCAAGGTGGAGCCTGTCCCTCTCCAGCTCCAGGGCGTTACGGAGATGCCTCAGAGACGCCTCCTTGGTGATTGGGCCGAACATCCGTTGTTCACTAGGAGTGTTATGTATTATTGATCTATATTACTATACCCCAAATACTGGTTGTTACAACATGTATAACGGATGTATACATTTGTTTAACTGAAGTATACCTGGGAAAAAAGGACAATGAAAAGATAAAAAATTAAGTATTTTTAACAACGTGGTTAACAAAAAAGTATCAATTGGTGCGTGTCAATAAATGATAAACAAAAAAGTATTAATTGATTGGAATCAATAAAAAATTAACAAAAAAGTATCAATTGATGAACGTGAATAAGTAAGTGAAAAAGAATGGAAATAGATAAAAACCACCGCGGACGCCGCATATTGATCGAGTTGCAGGGTCACGAACAGATATCAACAATACTCGAAAACGAGCTGAGAGCAATCCACGGAGATCGTTTCAAGAGTCTTGAGGTGCAGAGCGTCATGCAGTACCCGATGAAGGAGAACAAGTACGTGGTCATCTACAACCTGGACGTAGAGGGGCTGATCCCCATCGTCAGGGCCAAGATAGTCGTGGACGTCTCCAAGGGCACCTTGGAACGGTTCGAGCCGGATATGCTATAGGAGCTTCCCGATTATCTCCACCGCCTTACTGAGGCCCCTTGTCTCGTAGTCCGCGATCTGGTCTTCCTCCAGGGGCCTGGGCTCCTGGTTCCTGTTGACCCAGATCGTCTTGATGCCCACCAGCTTGGCGGGCCTTATGTCGCTCAGCGGGGTGTCGCCGACGCTCACGGTCTCCATGGGCTTGGCCTTGGCCAGCTTCAGCGCCTTCATGTAGTACTCCGGCTCGGTCTTCAGCACCCCGAGCGCCGGCTCGCTGAACGTGTGCTTGAAGAACTTCTTACCCGTCCTGCGCTCCAGTGTCTTGGCTTTCTGCCCTGCCCCGTATCCCGTGCTGAGGCAGAGGGTTAGTCCCATGTCCTTGAGGGCTTCGAGGGCGGGGACGGCGTCGGGGTAGTAGATGGGGTCCTTCTTCGCCGTTTCTTGGGCTTCCTCGAACTTGGCGCAGATTAGGTCAGCCGCCTCCTTGTCGAAGGGTAGCTCCAGGTGGTCGAAGAGGAGGGTACAGTGAAACATCATGTCGTCGTGGCGGTCCAAGTACCTCCGATGGATGAGGGCCCGGTGGATCTCGAAGACCCATGTATGGTAGAGCTCCTCCCCTGTGTACCCCAGGACGCCGTCGAGGCTGCGCTCCATGACGCCGTCCATGTCGTGGAGGGTGCTGTCGTAGTCCATGAGGACGGTGGTGATCATCAGACACACGTTATAGCCACGGCTTTATTTAACCGCCGCATATGTGTGGTGTATGCGGCTCGTAGTGCCAGAGGGGCTCCTGAGGGACATGATGGATATGGCCCGTGACGTCCACCCGAGGGAGACGATCCTCCTGCTCCGAGGGTCCAGGGACAGCGGCGAGATCAGGGTCACCGAGTACCTTTTCCCACCCTTCGGCGCAGGCGGCAGGGGCTTCGCCACCTTCCCCGCCCATATGCTGCCCATAGACTTCTCTATAGTCGGGACCGCTCACAGCCACCCCTCGGGAAACCTCACGCCTTCGGTGGGGGATCTCCACAACTTCTACGGGAGGGTGATGGTGATCCTCGGTCCTCCGTTCACCCTCGACGCCGTGCGTGCCTACGGCAAGGGTGGGGAAGAACAGGAAATATATATCGCTAGAGAGTGAACATTATGTTGTTCACCCTGCGAGGTATGCCGTGATGGGTAAAAGGGAGTCCTTGGCGAAGGCGGTCACTCTCCTTATGAACGCGCCGCTGCTCGCCGTGGCAACGTTCGTCTACATCTACTATACAGACGGAGCTAGGCTATCCCCTACTGTTCTTCTCACAGCGGTCTTCTTCTCGGGCATCCTTCCTGTGTCGATAATCTTCATCCAGAGGCGAAGCGGCATGGTGACGGAGATGATGGTCAACGAAAAGGACGAGAGGACCAAACCCTTCCTGGGGGCGATATCCAGCTATTTCTTGGGCTTGTCGGCGCTCGCCTACCTCGAGGCACCGGTCGCCATGGTCTACCTGATGGCCTGCTACCTCGTGAACAGCCTCTTCATGATGATCATCACGCTGAGATACAAGATCAGCATCCACGCCTCCGGCGTCGCGGGGCCCGCCACCTTCCTCGTCCACCAGTACGGCATGAGGCTCTGGCCCTTGACTCTGGTCATGGTCGTCGTAGGCTGGGCGCGTCTCGAGCTGAAGATGCACACGGTGGGGCAGGTCGCGTGGGGGGTCCTGGTGACCGTGTTGCTGACGCTGACACAGCTGGAGCTTTACCCTCTGCTCATCCACCCCCTATGATGGGGAAGACGACGACCCTGTCCCCTGGCTTGAGCTTCGCGGAGTCCCAGAGCCTCCTGTCGTTGACGATTACTCCGACGACGCGTCTGTCGTACGCGTAGAGGGCGTCCTTCCCCAGGGTCGCTATGAACTCCCTGAGGGTGGTGGGCTCCTCGACGACCTTGACGGTGAGGCTCGGGTACATCGAGTGAACCTGCTCGCGGCGTGACTTATACCTTGTCCAGCCCCATGTCTCTGCGCCTCTGCCGGTACCGCTGGCACCATGTGTCCACGTTCTCGGAGGTGACGTGGTCTCCGTGGTGCCTGAAGCCGCCGCGGAAGCCCTGGGGGATATGCATGAGCTCGTGGATCAGGGTCCTATCCTGGGCCTCCCTGGGATAGTAGTCGAAATGCTCGTGGATGATCTCCAGGATGTATGTGGGCTCCATCCTGAGGGTCTCCTGCCATATCCTGCCGAGGCCGTGTATCCTGGCTACGGTATTCTTGGCCTGGCTGCCCCTGCTCCTGACGCAGTGGACCCTCTCAGGGTCCACGTGGTCGAATCGGAGCACCTCTATTATCTCCAGCATACGTTTCTTGATGTCCGGGGCGTCGAAGTACTCGATCACGGGTTTGTCTCCGCGTCGGTTGTGTAAAAGCCCAGCGGAAAAGCTTATTGGATGGATGGTCCATCCAATACGTGTGGGTTTGAAGGAGAACGGGCTGACCCCGGCAAGGAAGGCGTCCATGCTCGCCGTCATGGCGGCGGCGGCCGTCGCCACCAACTACGTGTTGATAGGGGTAGTCAACGTCAAGTTCATGGACCTCATCGTCTTCACGGGTGGGTACCTGTACGGCTCGGGTTTCGGTGCCACTCTGGGGACCCTCATCTGGCTGGTTTACGGCACAGTCAACCCCTATGGGGTCAACCTGCTGACACTGGCCGCCACAATCCTTGGCGAGATGCTTTACGGCGTCGCAGGAGGCGCCCTCCGCGGAGGACTGAGGGTCGAGCCAGGTTGGAGCCCAGACCTCCGACTCGGCGTCGTAGGGTTCCTGCTTACCTTCGTCTACGACCTGTTTACCAACGTGGTCTCGGCCTATGTAGCCGGCATCCCCGTATCCGTTGCCTTGATCAGCGGCGTGCCCTTCGCCATCATGCATGAGCTGAGCAACGCGGTCTTCTTCGCCGTGGGGTTGCCCCCTCTCCTTCAAGCCATCAGGAGCATGATACATTTTGATGAGTGACTCAAGCTACAAGTGGGCGGCGGCCCTCCTTCTATGCACGACCATAGCGGCCGGCGCCGGAGCCGTCTACCTGAACAACCGCGTAGGCGCCTTAGAGGCAGACTACCAGAGAGCTCTCAGCGAGCTCGAGAGCTTCACAGCGACGGTGGACATAATGATAGACTACGGGAACGGCACCGCGGCATGGTTCAACGGGACCAGGATTGGGGCGGGTGCGTCTCTCTTGAACGCCACGCGGCGCGTCGCGGAGCTAGACTGCACGGTGTTCGAGTTCGGCGCATTCGTGAACACGGTGAACGGCGTCGGCGGCGAGACAGACAAGTACTGGCTCTGGAGCTACTACGAGGACGGGTGGCAGTCAGGATCGGTGGGCGCAGATCAGTGGAGGCTACACGACGGCGACGCAGCGGCGTGGACCTACACCGGCTTCTCATAAAACTTAACCGGGGCCGGGGGTACCTGAAACCGTGAGACCCGTAGAGACATTGTTCGCTCTTTCCGGGAAGACGGCGCCGGGCCGCACACCCGAGTTCACCTCAGCCCACGTGCTAATCGCTCTACGCATCATTAGAGAAAAGAGCCCCGGTAGGAAGCAGCTCTCAGCCGACCTGTGCCTCGGCGAGGGAACCGTCAGGAACCTGCTGAGGAGGCTGGCGGAGGAGGGGCTCGTCTCATCCACTAGGCGAGGCGTGAGCTTGACCTCCGTGGGCGAGGGCCTGGTGGAAGAACTCACCCAACGCATCAGAGGAAGGCCGGTCCCGAGGAGCCATCTGACCGTCGGAGAGTACAACCACGCCGTGCTTGTGAAGGGCGGCGCCTCTAAGGTGAGGCTGGGGGTCGAGCAGAGGGATAACGCTTTGATCTCAGGCGCGTCCGGCGCGACCACCTTGATCGTCGAGGATGGAGGTTTCAGGGTCCCAGCGCTACCTGATGCTGTGGAGAAACCCATCGTCGAGTCCATAATGGAGCTGGGGCCCGAGGACGGCGACGCCGTGATCATAGGCACCGCGGATCATGTATTCTTCGCCGAGCTCGGGGCGTACGCCGCCGGCCTCGAACTGTTGAGCTAGACCGCCGCCGGAGACGTCCGACAGGGTCCCCGCGGGGGCCTTGAATATGCCGGTCACAGTGGACATGCCCACCGCGAGCCCGATCGCCGCCGACGACGCGCCCAGGCTCCTTGCGAACAAAGCCAGCAACGGCGTCCTAGCCATCCCGTAGCTCAGACGTGCGATGAAGCCTATGAGAACGAGAGCCGTGAAAGTCCTCCTGACCGTCCTCGGCTCAGACAAGAAGTCACCGGTGGAGATTGTGCTGACGTGGAATAAACTCTGCCTGCCCAGCCCACGCACATGTGGATACCTCTAAATCTCTGAAACGCACGGGGTATCCATGCACCACTTCGGCTACGGTTCAAACCTGAACATGGAGTTCCTTCGCAGCTACTGCCCCAGCGCCGAGTTCGTCATGAGGGCTTACCTCCCCAACTACGAGGTACAGTTCAGGTTCTGGAGCGAGAGGCGTCAGGGAGGCATCAGCACCATCATCGAGAAGCCGGGCGGCCTCGTCCACGGAGTCGTCTACGACGTCCCCGAGGAGGAGCTGCTGGACTTGGATGTGCTGGAGAGCGTCCCCCAGGGGCTCTACAGGCGGGAGACCTTCCTGGTCCTCGGCGAGGACGGGGAGTGGCACGGGGCTGACCTCTACAGGGTGGCGGAACCCAAGGGGCCTTTTACTCCGGCGAGGAGCTACGTGGAGCTGATGGTCACCGGTGCAAAGGCTCATGGGCTGGCGCCCGAGTACATCAAAAAGATAGAGGATGTATACGAGAGATCACGGTGACCGCTCGTAGACGACGTCGCCGCCCACGATGGTCATCAAGACCTCGGTCTCGATGATCTCCTCGGGGTCCACGGCGGTTATGTCCCTGTCCAGGACCACGAAGTCCGCATGCTTACCCGGCTCTATGGAGCCCTTCAAGTCCTCGCTCCCCTCCAGGTAAGCCGCGTTCCACGTGTAGACCTTTATCGCATCCATGATGGGGACCGCCTCGTCTTTGCAGAGGCAGTTACCGCTCCTTGATTTCCGTGTGACGCAGCCGTATATGCCCGTGAGGGCGTAGTTGTCGCCGAAGCCGTCGCTGTTCCCCGCCGCAACGATGCCGTGGTCCCTGAAGCTCTTCATGGGATAGTACCCACAGAGTCTATCTTTGCCGAGGGCGGCGATGTGGCTGTCCCCGATGGGGTAGCAGAAGCCTATGCTCGCCGAGACGTTGATCTTCAGCCTCGCCATCCGCTCCAGCTGACACGGCAGCACGTATCCGGCGTGCTCGATCCTGTGCCGGTGGTCGGGCCATGGTCTCGAGTTGATGGCCTCCTCCAAGGCGTCTAGGGTCATGTCTATGGCGCGGTCCCCTATGGCGTGGGTGCACGTCCTTATGCCGGCGACGTGGCACCTGACTATCTCGTCCGTGAGGTCCTCCTTGGTGCACCTGATGATCCCCTTGTTGCCGGGGTCGTTGGCGTAGTCCTCATGGAGAGCCGCTGTGAGACTGCCCATGGCGCCATCGGTGCCCACCTTGACGCCTACTACGTATAGCCTGTCGCTCCACTTGAACGGCGTCCGGATGCCCTGGCGGCTCAGGTCGCTCGTGGCGTAGCCATTGTAGGGAGTCATGCCGTCGAGCATGAGGCCTATGCGTATCCTGAGTCTTCCCTCCTTGTCGAGGACCTGATAAGCGTGGGCCTCAGGCGCCTTTATGTGGGCCTCATGGATGGTGGTGAGGCCCCAGCTGAGGTACTGCTCCTCCAGGGTCGGCCAGTTCTCGATCAGCAGTTCTATCTCCTTGAATCCTGACGGCTTGGGGAGGAGGCTCCTCACCATGTCCATGGCCGCGATCTCGTCTAGGCGGCCCGTGGGCTCGCCGTTATCGTCCCTCTCTATGTTGCCCCCCGGCGGCTGAGGCGTGTCCTTGGTTATCCCAGCCAGCTCCAGGGCTAGGCTGTTAGCCACGGAGTTGTGGCCGCCCGCCCTCCCAAGATAAATGGGGTGCTCGGTGGAGGCTTTGTCGAGGTCGTACCTGTTGGGGAACCGCTTGTCCTCCCACTGGCTCTCGTCGAACAACGAGCCTATGACCCACTCCCCCTTCTGCTTGGTCTCCGCCTTTTCTCGTAACGCCTCTATCACGTCGCCGAGGCTGCGCATGGGCGGGGACTTGCAGTTCACCCAGTCCGTCTGGAGCCCCCGCCTGATACAGTGCTCGTGGGTGTCTATGAAGCCTGGTAGCATCAGCTTCCCCTCCAGGTCTATGACCTTCGTGCCGCTGTAGGCGAGCGCCTTCACCCGCCTAGTCGTCCCCACCGCCACGACCTTGCCGTTCTTCACCGCCACCGCCTCGGCGACGGTGCCCTTCTCATCCACCGTGACTACTTTCCCGTTCACCATGACGAGGTCGGCGCCCATGACGCTGCTCTTTAAGCTCTCGGGCAAAACTATTCACCTGTACATCTCTTGGGTCAAGGTATTAATATCCCTGCCCCGCAGATGCCTTGAGATGCCTGCCACCAGGGTCGTCGCCTTCGTGTGCCTCGGGGACAGCCTCACCGTGGGCTACCAGTCGCCCAGCCCCTACGGCGGCTACGTGGAGACGCCCTACACGGACATGCTTGAACCCATGACCCGCGTCAGGCTCCAAGAGCTGGGGCTCAAGGGCTACGAGGCGTTCTTCATCAACAAGGGCATCAACGGCGACAGCACAGACGGGATGCTCGGGAGGTTCCGGACAAGCGTCGAGGCCGAGCGCCCCGACTACGTCATCATATGGGCCGGCATAAACGACCTCTACGCCGGAAGGGAGCCGGGGCAGGTCATGGAGAACCTGACGAGGCTCTACGCGAGGGCCCTCGAGACTGGGTCCAAGCCCATAGCGTGCACGTTGACGCCCACCGAGGCAGATGACAGCATGAACTCGCGGATAAGGGAGCTCAACGCCCTCATAACGGAGCACTGCGACGACAAAGGGATTAGGATAGTAGACTTGTTCTCCTCCCTCGCCGGCCCCGATGGACGGCTGAACCCCCTGAACAGCGACGACGAAGTCCATCTCTCACTACAAGGCTACAGCGCAGCCGCCCGCACGATGTTCGACGAGGTAGTCTCCTTCATCTTGGAGGGGCTGACTGAGACCTCGTAGGGTTTATAACGGACCTCCGTATATCCGTGGTGAGGCTTGGGAATGCCTAAGAAGAGAAGTAGCGGAGGACGCAGCAAAGGGGGGAAAGGGCGGTCCGGCATGGTTCAGTGCAGCTACTGCGGCGCCCAAGTACCACGAGACAAAGCCAAGAGAGTGACCAAGTACACCAGCCTGGTGGACTCGAGGGTTCTGAAAGAGCTTCAAGATCAAGGTGCACAGATCAACCGCACCAAGACGACGAAGTATCTCTGCATAAGCTGCGCCATACACCGCGGAGTCGTGAAGATCCGGTCAAAGGATGACCGGAAATACGTGCCCCGTAGACGCAGGAGTACGAGAAGCTAGGTCTTCTCGACCTTTTTTTTGAAGTGGAGCGCCCGCTGAGCAACCGTTACGTGAGCCAGCGCCGCGAGTGCCATGACGCCGTAGTCTAACGCTTGTAGCCACCAGTAGGCCGCTACGCTGCATGCCGCGAGTAAGATCATTCGTTCGGCTCGCTCGAATAAGCCCACTCCCGCCATCTCGACGCCCTCCGCTTCGGCTCTGCTTCGCGTGTAGCTCACCATGAGGCTGCCTAATAGGGCGAGGAGGCCAGCGGGTACGCTGCATAATCCTCCGACGATGATGCCTGAGAGGACCAGGGCGTCGCTGTACCTGTCGGCCACCGAGTCGAGGAAGCCGCCGAACCTCGAGGCTCTGCCTGTGCCTCTGGCGAGCACCCCGTCTATCGCGTCCAGGAACCCAGAGAGTAGGATGGTCAACGCACCGTATACTAGGTAAAGCCTGTCCCCGTCCCAGTCAGCGTAGAGCCAGGCTGACACTATAGCGACTGCGAGCCCCAGTGCCGTGACTTGGTTCGGCGTCACCCCTAAGCGTCCCAGTGGTTTGACTGCGGATGCCACCGCTTTCTCGAACTGTTTCTTGAGGACGCTGGACACCAAAGTCGAACAGATATGGGCTGATCGTGGTTTAAGATTATCCCTGGCGCCATGGATATGACTAGGTTGCCGGAGTGGAACACGTACAGGTTCCAACAATTATCCTTTGCCACACAAAGTTATTTATATGGGAAACCATTCTATGGTGCAAGTGTACCGACGTTGAGCGACGACATAGACCTCAAAGAGATAGAGCGCAGAGCCTTGACGGCTTACCATGAGGATGGGTTGCTCGACATCTTCATGGGCGGATTCCTGCTGTTCATAGGCTTGTCTGCCTTCACCGAATTTGAGCATCGCAGTATTTTAGTCTATATTGTGCCTCCTTTAGGCACATTGCTGTACGATAGAGCGAAGAAACTGGTGACGTATCCCCGCTTGGGCTACGTGAGGTTCACCAAGGAGATGAGGGCCCGCGTCGCGAGAGACGCGTTCATAGTGTTGTTTGTCGCGGGGTTCGTGACGCTCACCGGGCTGTTCACCGGCATGGGGGTGCCCGAACGTGCTCCTTGGGTGATTCTGCTCCTAAACAGGTATAATTTATTGTTCCAAGGAGGCGTCCTTGCGTTGATATTCCTCCTGCTGAGTACGGTGATGGGTGTAACTAGGCTACGCCTCTACTCTGTCATCTCGTTGCTGGTCTTTTCCGCGGGTTACCTTTACCTGGACTCCCCTTTCCTCGTCTCTTTGCAGAACCTGGGTGCCCCATGCGTAATCATCGGTACCATGATGGTGGGGATGGGTGCCTACTACCTTCAAGGCTTTCTTAGAAGATACTCAAAAGAGGCTTAGTGGTTGACAGCCCCACCCGACAACCATGACCTGCCACCCGTGAAGGAGATCGACAGGCTCATCCACGAGCCGGCCCGGCTCCTCATCATGGCCCACCTATACGTGGTGGAGGGCGCCGACTTCCTGTACCTTATGAACCAGACGGGTCTCACCTTCGGTAACCTGAGCAGCCACATGAGCAGGCTGGAGGAGGCCGGGTACATCGAGGTGGAGAAGGCTTTCGTGGACAAGAGGCCCAACACCAGGCTCCGGTTGACGGATGCTGGGAGAAGGGCCTTCGAGAACTACAGGGAGAATATGAGGAGGCTACTCGCGTAGCCTGACGCACAGCTTCAGCTGGTCTGCCCCTGTATCCCCGCCGCGGCGACTAGGCCGGTGGCCGCTGCCCCCACGATGCCGCGGCTGACGCCTGCGCCGTCGCCCGCCACGTAGAGGTTTGGCACCTTCGTCCTGAGGCTTCCGTCTGTGGCGATCCTCATGGCGTAGAACTTGATCTCTGGGGCGTAGAGGAGGGTGCTGTCGGCGGCTATGCCGGGCATCACCCTGTCGAGCATCTCCAGGCTCTCCATGAAGTCCATGGTTATCCGTCGAGGGTACGCCATGGCGATGTCCCCCGGGGTCACGTCCTCCATGGTTGGCTCCACGTGGCTCCTGCTGAGCCTGTCCCACGTGCTACGCTTGTGGCTCCGGAGGTCGCCTAGCCTCTGTATTATGGGCTTGTGGCCGCCGAGCGTGTTGGCGAGCTGGGCGATGCGGCGGCCCTACTCGGTGGTGTTCTCAAGGGGCTCTGTGAGGCTCACCCTCGCGAGGAGAGCGAAGTTGGTGTTGCCGCTCTTGGTGTCCCTCATGCTGTGTCCGTTGGCGCCGAAGAGGCCGTCCCCGTAGGGCTCGCGGACCACGTAGCCGGCTGGGCAGACGCAGAAGGTGCGGACGAAGTCGTCGTAGCTGGGCGTATACAGATGGAACTTTGGGTCCCAGCAGCCGTAGCCGTTGATCACCTGATCCATTACTTCGTTGGGTACCTCGACTCTCACGCCCACGTCTATGGGGTTGTAGCTCATGCCTACCCCGAGACTGCTTAGCTGCTCTATGAGCCACCCGGAGCCGATGCGGCCGGGGGCGAGGAGCACGGCGTCCGCCTCGAACGACTCGCCGTCGCTAGAGACCGCCACAGCCCGGCCGCCCTCCACGACCACCTCGTCGGCGGCCGTCTCAAGCCTGATGTCCACGTCGTGCTCCTCGAGACGACGCTGCATCTTAGCGATGACGTCTGGCAGGTAGTCTGAGCCTATGTGGTTCTGCTCGATCTTGATGAACTTGATTCCCGCCTGGGAGGCCTGGGTCTCCAGTTTTCTGAGCCCTTCCTCGTCGCTGTGAGCCATCTCGACGCCGAGCCCCGTGAAGACGTCCCTTATGCCTTGCACGAGGGCCCAGGCGTCTCCCTCCGACATGAACTCGGTGAGGTCTCCCCCGATCTTTGGGTGGAAGTTGAGTTTACCGTCGCTGTGGAGCCCGGAGCCCCCCACGTAGCCCCGTCTCTCGAGAATGGTTACGCGGTGTTGCTTGCTTAACGCGTGCGCCGCGAAGAGCCCCGCAGGTCCGGCGCCTACGATGACGACCCTCACGTAATCCCCTCATGAAACGGTAGGATGAGCATAAAAACAGTTTGTAGACGCCCCGAGTCTATATGGGGCGTCGCCTGAGGTCGTTCA
>Ga0265594_1000542_pt1 | contig 31078 bp, 31 predicted proteins | sample saktaG_11_FD_190147 | JGI IMG/M metagenome (GOLD analysis project Ga0265594, IMG submission 190147) | Saline water microbial communities from Sakinaw Lake, British Columbia, Canada - sak_2011_5_24_80m | ecosystem: Environmental > Aquatic > Non-marine Saline and Alkaline > Saline ... | reverse complement strand
CATCGAGGTGACAGGCTTGTAGTTCTTTATGCAGGTCTTCTCCTTCAGCAGGGAGTCGTAGCGGATCGGGTTTCTGGCGTAGTAGCCGTTCCCGTAGGACATGGTCATCGGTGAGTAGACCATGGCGTTGTCCTCTCTCGCCGAGATGCAGGAGTACTCCTCCCACTCCTTGTAGCAGCCTTCCAGCTTATAGTAACCGACCTGCTCTGCGCAGATGGTCACTTCGTTGTCGATGGTGCCGCTACCATGGGCGTAGTCCTTGTACATCGGGCCCTTCAGGCCGCTGTCGCCGGGCGTGTCGAGCTGTATGTACTTGTATGTCATGAAGTATCCGCTGCCCTGGACGCTCTGGTCGAAGTTGAAGCTGATGTTACCAGTACTGCTCGTAACTATGTACTCTGTATCAGGTTCTGTCGCTGCCGCAATCCCGATCAGGAACGACAGGGCGATTATAGCGAGTGTAACTTTTCTCAAATCACTCCCTCCGTCTAAACTAAGTTCAGTAGAGTTAGAGTCTTACATAAATCTAACGCCACCCACCTATTTTAATCTGTTGATTGCATGATATATTATCGGAAAGGGCAGAAAGGGCGAAAGCCAAATTCCCCAGGCATTATGGCATTTTTCGATAAAAAAAGCTAATATCTGAGATTTTAGACGTCATAAATGAATTTCAGCCTTTTGTAGTTCCAAAAAAGAGATAAAATGAGGAGATGGTCGGGCAACATGCGAAATCGTCTCATCAGGTCTTTTCGACCTCGGAAGATAGGACTCGCCGCTTGAACTCCTCAAATCCGATGGAGTTTATGAACTCCCGCAGCCGCATTCCGGGCTTCGCGCCTTCCCTGTAAACCTCCAGGATCCGCCCGATCAGGGGCATGACCTCCTCTCGGGCCACGAAGTCGCGCAGCATCCAGCCCTCGTGTGGCGGCCAGCTTCCGCGCCCGCCCACAAATAGCATGTACCCGTCCTCGGCGGTGTACCTCGCCCCGACGGGGCAGTTCACTACGCACCGGCCGCACATGACGCACTTGTCGTAATCGATGACAGCCTTTCCGTCGACGACGGAAGCCGCCCCCACTTTGCAGACCTGGACGCACTTCTCGCACCCGGTGGACTTCTCAAGGTCCATCTCTGGCCTGACCCTCCCCATCAACCCGATCTCGTTGAACTGAGGCCTGGTGCAGGGGAAGGGGCATCCACCAATTCCGACCTTGAGAGGTCCTGGTGTTTTCTCGCCCGTGAACCTCTCCCCGATCTCCTTTGCGAGACCGGTGGTCTAGGCCGCGGCCTTGAAGCAGTAATCTTCCCCAAGACAGGAGACGACGTTCCTAAAGGTCATCCCGGCGGACCCGGGCGCAAGGCCCACCTCTTTGAGATCGTCGAGCGCCGCATCCAGCTTCTCCTCAGAAACCCCGAGGATCGATAGCTCCTGCCTCACAGTGATGTGCACTTCGGCGCCGTATTTCTCGGCCACCTCTCCTATCCGCTTCACCTGCCCGGGGGTGAGCATCCCTCCGGTCACTAGGATCTTTATCTCGAACTTCCCGTCTTTCCTCTTGAAAACGGCGGGCGTACCTTTGTAAATCTCCGGCTTCAAAGGCTCACCTCTACTAAGATCGCATCTTCTCCTCGGTCTCAAATACCTCTCTGAGAAACTCTCCCTCACCAACTCTCTGGATAACATTGCCCAGTCGTTCTCTTCCCGGCTTCGTCCTGTACTTTATAAAAACTGCAGCAACACTATTTATCAGCCTGAATAGATCCTCCTTTGTACAGAAGTTTCTCAGGAGGATGCCATCTGTGGGGATTCTCGAATCGTTGCCGCCTATCCAGAGTGCATATCCCTTATTCTCTTCAAGCATTGCCTCATGCGGGCAGCTTCTGATACACCATCCGCACTCGACACATTTATCTCGATCTATCTGGGCCTTTCCTGCAACAACGGAGAGTGCTCCTACTTTGCACGTCTCAGTACATCTTCCACAACCGTTACACTTCTCCGGATCCAGGACGGGTCTGACATGTCCCATTATGCCTATATCGTGGCGTCTTACCCTGACACAGGAGTTGGGACATCCCGCAATCCCGATCTTCATCTTGTGCGGTGTCAATCGCTGTACGAACTCCGCAGTCAGCTCATTTGCAAGCTGCTTCGTCTCCACAAGCCCTTCTGGGCAGTATGTTATTCCTGGACAGGCAACCACATAACCCATCCCGATGGTCATGAGTCCCTTTTCGTACAGCTCTGCCATCAGATCATCGATCTTCTCGCCGGGAACTCCCTGGATCTCAATGCTCTGCCTGGTAGTAGCCTCAAGCGATCCATCTCCGTACTTTTTCGCCAGCTCAGCCACCTTTGCCAGATAGTCATGGTTCACAAGTCCAGAGTTAGTCCTTATTTTGACGAAGAATGTTCCCTTTGCTTCTGGTCTCACACCCGGATAGTCCCTTGCCCAGTAGAACTTGATTGGTTTCTCCTCTTCCAGGCGATTTTTCAGCTCCCGGTCAAAACTTCGCATCTTATGGTCGGCAAATTCCTCTATCCGGTCTACTTCTACCTCGGAGGAGGTCTCTATATATCCTGCGTTCTCAGCGGCCGTGATCAGTTCCAAGCCTTTGGCATTCCTGGCTATCAAAGTGGTCCAGTCTTTAGGAGTACCAGTATAACCGGCCGAGACGTCGGCAAGCTTGGAGACGGCATCTCTACAAATATAGCAGCCGTCCCAGACAGCTCCAGCATCCTCGACCTCCCTGAGGTCCAACTCCACATCACCGTCTTCCATCTCCAGCCGCATGGTTTCCAGCCTTATGACGAACTTCTTGATATTTTCGAGCTTTATTCCCTTGCCCTTCAGGAACTCTGTCAGCTTTTCATAAGAGAAGTTCCGCATGCAGAACAGACCGATAGTATAGGCGAATGCGGGAAGCTTTATTGGGGTGCCATCTTCTTCATTCACCTCCATGGGATGCGCATTCAGTCCTTCAAAGAATTGCATTCTTCTAAGGCCGTTGACCTGACATGGCAAAGCCACAACAGCAATCTTGTTCACCGTTTTTCCAGCTTCCTCAACGCCTTTTAGCAGGGGTGTGACAAAGTACTTCGAGCCAGCAGCTTCTAGAAGACCAGCTTTGTCCGTAATGACGCTGGGGGCAGGCTTCCACATCCCTTTTGTCGCCACCACACCATCGACAAGACCGTTGTCCAGGCAGTATGCCAGTAGTGCAGTTACAGCGCCACCATCTTGCCCGGCCTCTCTGATTGCGCTATCTGTAGCTCTTGCGCTCACCATCTTCTCATATTGACCAATAAGAGATGGTGGCTTTGCCTTGAAGCCAAATATGGTAAGGCCCATACGTGACGCATCTGTCGTTATCCGGTGGCATACATCCATGCATGCCCCCTTTCCATCCCTTGGGCATTCCTCTACCAGCGCTGGACCGTCCTCAAAAAACTCGATCCTACAATTTGGACATACTGCAGCACATGCACCACAGTAAGTGCATAAATCCGAGTTCACCACCTCGTCCCGCAAGAACCACATAAATTCTTCTTTCAAGACCGACATCTCCTATTGACTATACATGATTCCAATTAATTTAAGCTTTTTGATTCATTTTTTCTCAGATTTATCTACTGTCTCTCTCAGTGAACACCAGGATGGCACAATCCAAATCCCAAGTGATATCAGACTGTTGAGACCAAAACAATAGTTCACGTCCTCCCCCCATAGAGCCTTGACCACCTCAGCGTAGAGGCGAATCTAACCAAAAGATTAATACGTAGGGGGTAAACTAGAAAATTGCTACATGCCCATCGACATCGATCTTGGGAACGAGCTATATTTTGGTTACAGGGAGCTGGAAAAGCGCGATCTTGCGATCAGACGCGCGGAGCCCAGCTAAGATGATCATCAGATAGCAACGAAAGTCGGGATTTTATTGAGATCTCCACCCGAAGCAGGTCGATTGAGCAAGCATGTGATGTTGATGGTGCCCCACGCTGAATAGTGCCGTAGGGAAGTGACGAAATACCAGCCCAAGAGCTGGAAAAGGAGGATAAAAGGGGGATGCTGGCAGAACTGGAAGAAAAGAAGGCCCGGCTGAAGCAACAGGCCGTTGATTATAAGGATAGTCGCAGCCAATTGAACGCTGAAGCCAGCAAGTGGGCCGCGGAGCGGAACGAACTGAACAAGAAGACAAAGGAGCTCATAGACAAGGCTCAAGAGCTCAAGACGCTCCGTGACGAGTACAACAAGAACGTGGCTGAGGCCAAACAGAAGCGGGACGAGTACAACGAGAAGACCAACGACTTCTATGCTCAGATAGACGAGATCAGGAAGAAGCACAACCTGACCGGCGATCGATCCATCCGAGGTCTGCGTAGAGAGATAGACCACATGGAGTTCAAACAGCAGACCGAGGTTTTGAGCCCCGACAAGGAGAAGCAGTTGGTCGAGAGGATCTCAGCGCTCCGAGCCGAATTCAAGACGAGAAAGGAGCAGATGGAGAAGAACGAGGTGCTCAGAGATCTTTTGGACGAGGCGCAAGCGCTTCGGGACAAGGCTTCTGAATACCACGATCTCGTCACAAAGTCCGCAGAGCTCGCCCAGGAATACCACGACAAGATGATCGCCACCTTCAAAGAGGCCGACCAGGTGAGGGCCCAGGCCGACGCCTCCCACCGGGAGTTCGTAAAAGCCCAAGAGGCGGCCGACAAGCACCACCGAGAGTTCATAAGAACTCAAAGAGAGATACGCGATTTCGACAAGATCATCACAGGTCTCAGGAGAAAGAACCGGGAGAAGAGAGAGGACAAGGTCAAAGCCGAGGTCAGGAAAGAGGCCGAGGAGATCCTCACCCAGTTCAGACAGGGAGAAAAGCTGGACACCTCTGATCTGCTGAGACTTCAGCGTTCAGGACTGGTTTAAACCCCGGAGCGGCCCATCGGCCGCTCCTCGGACCTGCAAAATCCGTCGTCGCGCAGACTTCTGGACGAAGACGGCGATAGACCCAGGTGGGTAGAGATGAAGATAACCTGGCTTTCTCATTCTTGCTTTGAACTCGTCGAGTCCATGAACATCCTCGTGGACCCCTACATCCGAGATAACCCCATGGCACCGAGATCGGTGGACGAGTTCAATCCGGATCTTTTAGCCGTCACCCACGGCCATGCCGATCATCTCGGCAACGCTGAAGATATTGCCAGGCGGACGGGCTGTCCGGTCCTAGCGGTCGCAGAGGTTGCGAGATACCTGGACCGGCAGGGCGTCAAATCTGAGGGAATGAACATCGGCGGCTCCTTCCAGGCGGCAGACGTCATACTCCACATGACCCAGGCGGTTCACTCCTCAGATATAACCGTCACCGATCCGCCAAGGTGCGGCGGCGAAGCTGCGGGCTTTGTGATCGACGATGGAATCAGAGTCTACCACGCCGGAGATACCGCCCTCTTCAGCGACATGAGGCTGATAGGAGACCTCTACAGGCCGGACGTGGCCCTGCTGCCGATCGGAGGGAGGTACACCATGGGCCCCAGGGAGGCGGCCATCGCCACCAGCTGGATCAGGCCGCACCTGGTCATCCCAATGCACTACAACACCTGGCCCCGAATAAGGCAGGACCCTGCCGAGTTCCGGGACCTGGTGGAGACCCTCTGCGATTCCGAGGTCGTGATCGTGGAGGCGGGCGACGCTGTGGAGTGCTGAAATCTTCATCGCCTCCTCAGCCGTCCGGAACCCTCGCGATCGGACCAAGTTTATTTTTATATTTCATTTAGATTGATCGGGTTCGCCCCACCATCATCCCGATCTTGCCCAGTTATGCGACCGCAAACTTTTAAACTCCGTCGCCGAACCACCCGTTGATGAGCGATGTTCGTCTGCTCTTTGGAAGACCGAAGATAAGGGAGAAAGCCGCCTTTCTGGCGGCGTTGAGAGAGGCTCAAAATAGGCACGGCTGCGTCATCCAGGCGATGGACGCCTCCTTGGTGGTGGACGAAAGGCACGCCGCCTTCGCCGCCGAAAAGGCGATGCGGGCCTTCTCCGAAAAGAGAAACGTGGCCAAAGACCTGGGCCTTGAAATTCTGCGTTATGCTTCAGGCCAAAGACAGATCGAGCGGGCGCTTTCCATGGGCGTATCAGAGGCCACCCAGCGGGTCGCCCTGATAGTGATGGAGAACGGCACAGCTCTGGAAATTTTCGATATAATCGAGGTCGACGGTGACGGGCCACGCTTTAGCCCGGCGGCCGTGAAGAAGGCCTTCGACATACAGGAACCGGAGATCGAGGCCGTAGGCGAGGAGAGGATTCCCGACCTCGTACTGGAACGGGTAGCGCTGATAGATGCTTACCGATGAGAGGATCTTATGAAAGAAGAGTTCTACACCCGGGACCGCTGGCAGAACTGGATGAACAAGATAAAAGAGAGCGGGTTCACCCTCAAGGATTCCGATGAGGACCCTTCAGCCGCGGTCTTCGTCTACGCCATGGACGACGTGGTTTTAGCCTGCCTCAAGGTCATCGCGAGATGCGAACACGGCACCATATCCAAAGAGGAGGCGATATCCACCATAGACGAAATCAGAGATATCGTCTCCGAGAAGGACGAGTCCCTCGAAGAAGACGCAAACCTGATGCTGGAGTCGCTGAACACCGCCCTGACGGCCGTATTCCTCTCCAGTCAGCGCTACATGGACGGGGGTTACGACAAAAAGACTCCCCTGGGGGATCTGGTGAGAAAGGCGGCCCTCGCCGAGGACGCTGACCGGATGGAAGAGGCCCTGGGGACCCTAAGCGACATCGGGGCGAGAGTGATCGGAGGGGAGACCCTCCCTGAAGAGGCCTTCGCGGATCTGCCCTACTGCCTGACGGCAGAGCTTCTGGATGGCATCGACGCAATATCCGCGGCCCAGATCGGGGACGACAGCTACAAGGAAGACGACGGGTCCGAGGACGACGGCGACGATTCCTGACCGTCATCTAGGTCTCGTGGTGACCTCGCACCCGTTCTCCACGACGATAACCGTATGCTCGGCCTGGGAGACGAGGGCACCCTCGGCCTCCCAGAGCAGTGGGTACCGATGGAGAATGCCCGCTCGGAGAAGCTGGGTGAGGGCATAATCGGTCCTATCTCCCGATAGCCATCTCCGGGCGAAGGGGAGAGTCGAATAATTTTCCTGGACCTGCTTTAAAAGGGCTCTCGCGGGCGGAGACCTGATCGGCCTCTTGGTGACAAAGGAGAATATCTCAGCCCGGGGAGCCTCCGAGATCTTGCCAACGCCGTCGGTGGCGAAGGGCTCGATGGCGATAACGTCTCCCGACTTTAGCTCCACGCCCTTCTCGATCGCCCTGTTCGGCACCGATGGCTCGCCGTGGGCCTGGTAGTGGCCGAGGCCGTGGCCTGTCAGGTTAGAGATCGAGTTGTAGCCGTGTCCTCTTATCGCATCCTCGATGGCGGCTCCAAGCTTCGCCGTGTCTACGCCAGGCTCGACGAGCTCTATCGCCGCGGCGAGCCCTGCCTTCGAGGCCTCGACCAGGTCCAGGTGGCCGCTTAAGTCCACGGTCACGGCAGAGTCGGCGATGTAGCCGTCGACGTGCACACCGATGTCGAGCTTCACCATCTCCTCTCCGAAGACTGACCCGTCCTGGATCCGGGGCGTGTCGTGAGCCGCGACCCTGTCCCTGGAGATGTTGCAGGGGAAGGCGGGCTCGCCGCCGAGGTCTCGCGTCTTCTCCTCGACGAAGTTTGCAACCTCCAAAATCGAGACCCCGACATCGATCATCGAGCTTGCCTCGTCCCGAACCCTGGCCAGGATATCTCCGGCCTTCCTATACTTCTCAAGCACTTCAGCGTCCATGAAAGATCAGACTCCTTTCAGAGGATAAGCCGCTTTTCAAGGTTGGTAAGGTTGTCGCATCCGTCCTTCCTCACCACCACCAGGTCCTCGAGCCGGACCCCGCCCAAGTCCGGATAGTATAGTCCAGGCTCCACGGTGACGACGTTCCCTTCCTTCAGGGTTTTGCCAACCTCGCTGAGAGATGGCATCTCGTGGACCTCAAGGCCCACCCCGTGGCCCGTGGAGTGTATGAAGCCCCGCCCCTCCCGCTCAGGGTAGCCTTGCTCCTCGAAGATCTCACAGACCTTCGCGTGGACCTCTTTCCCGGTCGCCCCCGCCCTGACCGCTGCAATGCCCGCCTCCTGGGCCGCCAGGACCGCCTGGTAGATCTCGACGACCTTTTGGTCGGCCTCGCCCCGAAGGACGGTCCTGGTCATGTCCGCGAAGTACCGGCTCCTCTTGGAACGGGGGAATATGTCGATCACGATCGGAGAGTTTGCGGGCAGGGGTCCTATGCCGCTGCAGTGGGGATCGGCCGCGTCTTTGCCACCAGCCACGATCGTATCTTGCGCCTCGCAGCCCTTCTCCAGCAGGGCCACATCGATGGCGGACTTCACCTTCTCAGAGGTGAGGGACTCGCCCTCTAAAATGAGTATATCACCAGAGGGCCGAGAGTTTCTTATCATCTCGATCGCGACCCTCATCGCCTCCTCGCAGGCCCTCTGAGAGGATTTTATCGCCTCGATCTCCTCGGGGGTCTTGACCTTTCGCCACTCTGAGACGGGGCTGTCCAGGACCGATACGTCAAAATTGGCCTCCAGGCCCTGGTAGACCCTCACAGGAAAGTCTCCCGGAACCCCGAGCCTTTTGATGCCGCGATCCTGGAGAAACTCCTTCAAGACCTCGATGTAGGCGTCCTCGGGACGGTCGAACTTCGCCAGCTTCTCTCCGATCCCGTAATCGGAGGTGGTCACCACCTCCTCGGCGCACGACTCCTTTTTGGCCCGGCCCTCCTCCATCCCCGAGACCAGGATGGATAGAGATGATGCGGCAAGGAGGGCGAAGCGGTCAGGGGCGAGAAAGCGAGATAAATAATAGATGTCCAGGTTGCAGAGACTGTCGCCGAGGAGGAGAAAGGCGTCCAGCTCGTGATCAGAAAGAAATTTTCCCGTCGTTTGAGACGAAGAGGGCATGAAACTGGATTTGAATAGAAGGTATAAAAAGATGGATCAGCGGCCCTTTATGGCCAAGGTTATCTCGCGAACGAAGGCAGCGACGTTCTCGGACTTCTCGACCCCGGTCCCGGTGACGATGAGGTCCGCTCCCGCCTGCACGAGATCTCGCGCGGCCTCCCCCGACCTTATCCCTCCGCCGAGGATCAGAAGCGCATCCCCGAGGGCCCTTTTTACAGTCGCCACCATCTTCAGGGGCACGGGCACGCCCGCTCCAGATCCCGCCTCCAGGTAGACCATCCTCATGCCGAAGTACTTGCCGGCGAGGGCGTAGGCCGCAGCGAGCTCGGGCTTGGATCTTGGGATCAGCTTGGCGTCGCCAACCCACCCCACGGTCCCGCCGGGCTCGACGATGACGTAGGCCATGGGGATCGGCTCGAGATGGTATCTATAGACCAATGGCGCGCCGAGGGCCTGGTTCTCGATCAGGTAGCTCGCGTTCCTCGAGTTGAGAAGGCTCATGAAGAAGACGGCGTCAGCGTTGGAGCAGAGGCCCGAAACGCCGCTGGGAAATAGGATCACCGGCAGTTTCGACTCTTCCTTGATCGCCCTCACCGTATCCTCGAGGGCGCGACCTGCCGCGCCGACGGACCCGCCCACCATGATGGCATCGGTGCCGCCCTCGGCCGCCGCCTTCGCCATCCTGCCCGCATCCTTTGGGCTCTGGGAGTCGGGATCTATGAGGGTGAGATGGGCGGCTCCGGTCATCTCCACGACCCTTGCCAGCATCTCTTCGACGGGACCGATCATGAGAACCATCAGCCCCAGGCTCGTTTATCCTCTGCTCTCCTTGGACTTGACGCGAAGCCCCTTGTAACCGCACTTGCGGCATCGGGTTGAGCGGACGGCGTTGCGCGCGTTGCAGCGCATGCAGATCTTCATGTTGAGAAGTCGGTTTTCAGCCTCTGGAAATCTGGCCATGAAAGTTGCCTCTTTTATGCTTGTTTTTTGTGTTGTGATCACCGCAGACGAAACGCGATGATATGAACTTTTTGGATGTTGGTTTCTGGCGCCGGGGTTGGGATTTTCCTGAAAGGGCTTTCTCGCCCCCTCATTTTGAACCCAAGAGTCCCAAAAGGGACAACAGGTCTCGAGCCTGCCGCGTTTGGACTCTTCAGACCCCTTGGAGACAGAAGATTAGTCCGCTCTGCCACCCCGGCTCCGGAGCTCCTAGTTCAAGCTTCTGGTTTATATCTGTTGGCCCCGGGTTTCGGTTCGCGAGGATAGACTTATGTGGACAAGCCGCGAATTGGTTGCAGGAGATTTGGATGTCCCTTCGAGATGATGCGCTGGAGTTCCACCGGAAATCAAGGGGTAAGATTGCCATCAAGAGCAAGGTTCCCTGCAGCACGCTGGAGGACTTGAGCCTGGCCTACACCCCAGGAGTTGCCGAACCATGCCGAGAGATCGCCAAAGATCCGGGCCTGGTTTACGATTACACGTCCAAAGGGAACCTGGTGGCCGTAGTCACCGACGGCTCCGCAGTCCTCGGCCTGGGGGATATCGGTGCCCCAGCATCGATGCCGGTGATGGAGGGAAAGGCGATCCTCTTCAAGGGGTTTGCCGACGTCGACGCCTTCCCCATCTGCATAGATTCAAAGGACCCATCAAAGATCGTGGAGGTCACAAAGAGGATATCCACAGTCTTCGGTGGGATCAACCTGGAGGACATCAGCGCACCCCGCTGCTTTGAGATCGAGGAACGGCTGAAGCGAGAGCTGGACATCCCTGTATTTCACGACGACCAGCACGGAACCGCCGTGGTGACGGGAGCCGCCCTAATAAACGCCCTGAAGGTCGCAAATAAGAGGTTTGAAGATATACAGGTCGTCTTCAGCGGGGCAGGGGCTGCAGGGGTCGCCGTCTCCAAGTTTTTGATGAGCTTTGGCGTCGACGACATCGTCCTCTGCGACAGCAGGGGGATCATACACTCTGGGCGAAGCGACCTCAACCCCTCCAAGATGGAGATGGCGAAGATCACAAACCCGAAGGGAAAGACCGGATCGCTCGCCGACGCCATGAAGGGCGCAGACGTCTTCATCGGGGTTTCAGCGCCTGGGATCGTGACCGAGGAGATGGTCGAGTCAATGGCCGAGGATCCGATAGTCTTCGCCATGGCCAACCCCGTTCCCGAGATCATGCCGGATCTTGCCAAGCAGGCCGGGGCAAGGGTCGTCGCCACCGGAAGGTCGGACTTTCCAAACCAGGTGAACAACGTCCTGGGCTTTCCCGGAATCTTCAGAGGGGCTCTCGACGTGCGGGCGAGGGAGATCAACGAGGAGATGAAGATGGCAGCGGCAAGGGCGATAGCGGAGCTCGCAGAGCCGATCTCAGAAGTGTCCATAATCCCGTCGCCACTCGACCGGCGGGTGGTGCCGAAGGTGGCCGAAGCCGTGGCGAGGGCCGCCATCGAGTCGGGGGTCGCGAGGGGCGAGGTGGATCCTGCAGAGGTCGGGCGAAGGGCGGCCGAGAGGATCGGGCTTGTGGAGTAGCCAGCGGCGAGGGAGAGGGGGGCCTGTGGATGCGGCGCGGTTGGAGGCGATGACGGTCTACCTCGGCCCGGTGGAGAAGATCACCTCGAAGGGTCCGAAGACCTATGAGTACTACTTCGCATCCTGGAAGATGGGGGATAAGGTCGTCAACAAGTACATCGGCTCTCCTCGAAAGATGACCCGAGAGGCGGCCACAGCGAAGGCCCGGAAACTGAAGGCGGAGGCGCTGGGGCTTCGGTGATTCGCCGAAACATTTTTCGTGGGTTGAGATAGTCTCTTTCTCCAAGAGGGTGATTAAAACGAGACTGAAAATGATTTTGGCTTTGGTGGTGCTGGCGGCGCTGGCAGTTTCGGCAACATCGGACGAGGTGGATGATCTCATATCGGATCTGAAGTACGGGACGTCGGATGTACGATCCTCGGCTGCCAGTGATCTCGGCTGGCGGATAGGCGATACCAAAGCTGTTGATCCACTCATCAAGGCTCTGAAGGATGAGGACGAAGATGTCCGAGCGAATGCTGCCATTAGTCTTGGTAATTTTGGTAACGCCACGGCGGTTGATCCACTCATCGAGACTCTGGAAGATGAAGACCCGTGGGTTCGAGGTCGGGCTGCTATTGCTCTCGGCGATATAGGTGACCCAAAGGCAGTCGATCCACTAATCGAAGCTCTAAGTGATGATAACTGGGTTGTACGAGCGAATGCTGCCTGGGCTCTCGGCGAGATTGAAGATACCCGAGCCGTTGACCCCCTGATCGAAGCTCTGAAGGATGAGGACGAAGATGTCCGAGCGAATGCCGCCCAAGCTCTCGGCGATATAGGTGAACCCGCGGTCGATGCGCTGATCACTGCCCTGGAGGACGAGGAAGAGGATGTTCGAGCGGGAGCTGTCATCTCTCTAGGCCAGATAAACGCTACTAGGGCAATTGACCCACTTATCGGCGCTCTCTCGGACGAGGCCCGGGAGGTCCGATTTGAAGCCGCCAAAACTCTCGGCGATATAGGTGATCCTAGAGCTGTTGATCCTCTTATCGGCGCTCTCAAAGACGGGTCTACGTCAGTCCGAAGTGGGGCTATCGAAGCTCTCGGCAAGATCGGCGAACCTGCAGTTGACCCGCTTATCGGCGCTCTCTCGGACGAGGACGAAGATGTCCGAGCGAATGCTGCCATTAGTCTCGGTCAGATAAACACTACTAGGGCAATTGACCCACTTATCGGCGCTCTCTCGGACGAGGACGAAGATGTCCGAGCGAATGCTGCCATTAGTCTCGGTCAGATAAACGCTACTAAAGCGGTTGGTCCCTTGATTGAAGCTCTCAAGGACGAGAGCCCTTGGGTGAGGCGAAAAGCAGCCGAAGCTCTTGGGGAGATCGGCGATTCTGGGGCGGTTGATCCCCTGACCGAAGCTATCGAGGATAAGGATTCGTATGTCCGAGCGGCTGCTGCCGAGGCATTGGTGAAGATCCAAAACTGAGTAGCAGAGGCGTGGCTGCGTTGGTGGCCTGGGCAGTCACATAACAATATCTGAAAGAACTTCGGAAGTATCACCTTCGCGACTCCATATCTTTTTTTATAATTGACTAATATGGACTTGTTTACTCGATCGCGTACCTTCCCACAGAGACTATGAGAATGTGGATTTCTCGTCGCGTATAAGTGAAGGTAAATCGATCAAGTTTGTGCTCATCCGAGAGGGCCTCTCATAGCAGGGTGGCCAGATGGCGTTTTTTTGGCGAGAATTTTAGACGATGGTATCAGGATTTCTGTGGAAGTTATAGGCAGATGGGAAAAATGAATTTATGCGCCGCCAGCCACAGACGAATTTGCGGAAAGATAAAAACAGAAACCAAAACCGGAAAACGAGAGGTCAGAGGTCCTTTTGGACCTCGCCCCTTATGTCCTCAAAGTCGATGAAGTGCATTCCAGAAACCTCTTTCAGCTCCCGAGCTATGAACCGTTTCGTGGACATGACGAGGAACCTCTTGCCCCGGGCCCGAAGGAGCTTGAGGGGCCGCTCGAAATCACCGTCGCCGCTGACGAGGACCGCAAGATTGTAGTTCTCGATGGTGTTGAACATGTCGAGGACGATCTCGATGTCGAGGTTCGCCTTTCTTATCTCCCTGCCGTCGTCGAGAACTATGATCTTGAGCTCTTTGGTGATGATCGAGTAGCCGATGTCCGCGAGGGCTGTCAAGAAGCCCTGCTGCCTTGAATCTGGGGGGTTCTCCTCACCGACGTAGTAATAGGCGTCGATGATCTCGCCGCCGGTCTTGTTCTCGATCCACCTTAGAAGCTTCTCAAAGTTGATCCACCATCTAAGCTCGTCTTTCTGCATGTAAAAGATGTTCGCGCCATCTACGAATACCGATATTTTCATTTATATTTCCCCTTTGTGTTAAATATATTTAACACTCAGGCCAACGTTTCGGCCCGGCATTATTATTCTGGATTGAAATAGATCTGAGAATACATATAGTTTCCTGAGAAAAATCTCGGTTTTGAAGCTGAACAACTGGACGAAGGGGTTCCGACCCTCATCGAGAATATGAAGTCCTTCGGCATGAACATTAATCGAGCCGGGCCTCAGCGTCGTCCAGGTGCCCGACAAGAAGGCGTTGGAGAAGTAGCTTTTACATGGGCCGGACCGTCGCGATGGTGATCACGAACTGAATTCTGTGGACCTTGAAGTGAGGTTTCCTTCGGCCTTGCGCCCTCCACTCTTTTTTCGGATCAGATCTCCTCGTATGACCGGCCCAGGACCATCTCGCCGACCCGATCGGCTGAATTTTCATTGATGAGAAAAATAAATATGAAAGATTTATAATTTATGCTCCGAGCTGAGATTGCGTTGTCGCGAGTCGGTGTGAGAATAGGCCAAAGGTGTCGGTGGGATAGGGATCGAGTTGAATCCCCCAGTACCAAAAGCAGAGATCGCTCTGGCGTTCAAGCAAAATTATTTAAGTTATTAGCGTTATCATTTTATTGTGATTGCATGAGGCATAATCTGTGGATTGGTATAGCTGCAATTTCGCTACTGTTTTCTTTGCCCGCTGCGTTTGCCCAAAACTGTGATTGGACTGGAACATGGGAAACTGACTGGGGAACAATGGAACTACAACAGTCCGGCAACACAGTTACGGGAACTTACACCTGGGACAAAGGACGTATCATCGGAACTGCCTTCGAAAACATGCTCATCGGCACCTGGTCGGAGGACGCTCAAGAAAATCCCTACAGCCCACCCGATAACGCAGGAGACGTTGAATTCACCACAGATGAATATTGCTACTCTTTCGGCGGCAAATGGCGATATGGTTCTTCTGGGGAATGGTTTACGTGGACCGGTCACCGCGTTATTCCTCAAAACGTCACCGTAAATCTGGGAAATGGGGAAGCAGGTCCGGTAACGTCTCAATAATGCCGGATCAGACCTCACGCCCTCCGCTCTTTTTTCGGATTAGATCTCCTCGCATTCCCGGCCCGTTACCATCTCACTGACCCAGTCCCAGTCGTGATCGTAGATGTGGGCCGAGCAGCTTACGGTCGTGATCGATCCGGGCTCCGCCCCAACCCTTTCCGCGACGTACTCGAGAAGCCTGGTGAGGCCGTAGAGGTTGGCCGGATAGGCCCCCGCGAAGTCGTGGCTCCGAAAGAGGGCCGCCAGGTGGAGCCTCCCCTCCCTGATCTTGAAGTCGTCGACCATCATGCAGGGGACCTCCTCCTTCTTCGAATCGACGGGCGGGATCCAGGTGACGGCCGAGGCCCTCCTGGAATTGGGGCTCGCCCGGAGGCGGCGGACGACGTAATCGATCTGGTCAACTGCACCTCCGGAATCATCATCTTTTTCATTTACAGAACCTGGCAAGGCCCAGGACCGGAGCCGCTCCCCGTAGGTGTACTCAAAGCCGGGGTTCTCGCCGCTGATTAGCTGTATTGCGTAATCCTCCAGACGGGGCCGGTTCCAGGAGTACTCCCCCGGTATCATATCCCTCTTCGGGTCTTCCACCACCACCTCCAGGGCCAAAATCTCCCGGGTCTTGGTGCCCCGCTCGTCGGTGATCTCCTCGCCCTGACGCCAGATTAGGTTTAGACCCCGGCGCCAGGCCTCGGGGATCGTATCCGCCCTGATAAAACTGCCGACCCTCACAAAACCACCGTGACCGGGTAGGGTCCACATGGCTAAAATAGGTTGGCTCTTTAACCTTGAAGTATAGCAGTTCTGGAGATCTTCAAAATGCCTGACTTCGAGTGGGAGCTTGTGGCGGCCCTGAACCGGTTCTTTGAGATTCGCGAGGTCAGGGGCGTCGCCTACAGGCTGAAGCAGAGCCGCTACACCTCCCAGGTGGTGGACCTCCTCGTCGACTCTCCCCACTCCTGCTACTACATGGCGATCGAGTGCAAGAGCATCGACGCCCGGAAGGCGAAAACCCTCTACTTCACCCAGCACTTCTCCATCGCCGGAGGCGTCCACCAGATCGAACGGGCAGACCAGTTCATCGAAAGCTCAGGAAGGCGGGGGATTCTGGCGGTGGAGCTTCGAAGGGGGCCGGGAAAACCCAAGACCGCCCACCTCGTCCCCTGGGAAACGGTGATCGATAGCTTCAGGTCCGAGAGCCCGGGCATCTCGGTGGAGGAGATAGAAGCCCTCCCTGCCCTGGAGAGGAAGAACGGCTCCTACCGGATCGAAAATGAAGATCTGGAGTTTTAGGAAATTTAAGGCCACTCAATTTTACTTCGCGCAAGAGAATTTGGATTAAGCTTATATCCCCTTCCGCCGCTCCCAAACCCCATGAAGCTTCCCGGTACCGAGACCCAGCCGGAGAACGTCCACATCGCCATGGGAAAGCTGGAGATCAGGCCAGGCATGACCTTTCTGGATATCGGGTGCGGCTCTGGCGCGGTCTCCCTTGCCGCCTCCAGATTCACCGACGAGATCTACGGCATCGACCGGAGGCTCGAGGCCGTAGAGATATCAAAGGCCAAAGTCCCAAATGGCGTCTTCCTCTGCGGCGAAGCCGAGGAGATCATATCAGAACTGCCGAAGGTCGACCGCTGCTTCATCGGCGGGACGAGGGGGATAGAGGCCTTCTTTCCCGCGCTGATGGAGAAGACGGCCTCTGGCTCAGTCATCGTCGCAGACCTGGCCAGGATCGGGATAACATCGAAGGTCGTCGAGCTGATGAAGAAAGAGGGGATCTTCGAGGAGCTCGTTCAGATAGGGATATCCAGAGGCTACGATCTGGCCGGCGACATAGCCCTTCGGCCCGTGAACCCGATATTCATGGTGGTGGGCCGGTGCCCAGGAGGTTCGAGTTCATGGAGATGATATCATGCTCATAGGGGTCAGCCTCGGACCCGGAGATCCGGAGCTATTGACCCGTAAGGCCGAGAAAGCCCTCGCGGCCGCTGAAAAGGTCTTCGTCCCCGGTGAGATGGCGGCGGACCTCGTCCGGCCCTACGCCGAGCCGGAGATCCTGGAGTTTCCCATGATCTCGGACAAAAAGAGGCTCCAGGAGATCTGGGCCGAGAACGCAGACCTCGTAGCCTCCTGGGCCTCCAGGACGACGACGGCCTTCGCCTGCATCGGCGACGTCAACACCTTCTCCACCTTCTCCCACCTGAAAAGGGTGGTCAGGGAGCGCCACCCCGAGGTCGAGATCGAGACGATCCCGGGCGTTGGGACCGTACCAGCTTTAGCGGCAAGTTTTGGCGTCGACCTCTCAGAGTCCTTTCTGGTATCCGACGGATCTCCCGTGGAGACGGTGATCAGGATGAAGGCGGTCCGGCCCGCAAAGCTCGCGGCGGAGCTGAAGGAGGTGGGGTTCGACGAGTTCATCCTCGGTATCAGGCTATACACCCCCGATGAAAAGATCGTTCGGGGAGAGATGCCGGAGAAGAGCGACTACTTCAGCGTCCTCTGTGCCAGGAGGAGAATAATATGAAAATTCACTTCGTCGGCGCTGGCCCCGGTGACCCGGAGCTGATCACCGTCAAGGGCGCCAGGCTCCTGGAAGAGGCGGACCTCATCGTCTACGCGGGGTCCCTCGTCAACCCCGCCCTCCTGGAGGGGCTGAAGGCGAGGCTCGTCGACAGCAACACCATCAACCTCGAGGAGATCAACGGGATCATGCTCGATACCCTCGAAAAGGGTGAGAAAGTGGTGAGGCTCCACAGCGGCGACCCCGCCCTCTACGGTGCGATCCTCGAGCAGATGAGGCCCCTGGAGGAGGCCGGGGTGGAGGTGGAGGTGATCCCCGGCGTCTCCTCCCTCTTTGCGGTGGCCGCCGCCCTCAAGACCCAGCTCACGCTGAAGGGGGTCTCCGAGTCTCTGATCGTGACGAGGCCTGCGGGAACCACCCTGGAAGAGGATCAGATCAGGGACCTCTCACGGTTCGGAACGACAATGGCGATATTTTTGGGAACTGACAAGATCAAAGAGACTATGAAGTCCCTTGAAGTTCCGACGAACACTCCGGTGGCCGTAATCTACCACGCCTCCTGGCCAGATGAGAAAATCATACTCGGCACCGTCGAGGATATCGCTGAGAAGGTGGAGGAGGCCGGGATCACCAAGAGCGCCCTGATCCTGGTGGGAAATGTCATCTCGAGAAGCGGTTTTGGGAGGTCTCACCTATACCGAAGTCGGTAGCGATCCTGGTCTTTGATCGGAACCTGGAAGAGGGGGAGAGGATCTCAGGCGCCCTATCGGACCTGTACGAGCCCAGCGTCGTGATCTACAGGAAGGACCGCCCCGAGGAGACGCTGGAATTTCTGGAGAAGTTCGACCTGGTGGTGGCGGTGATGGCCGTTGGGATCGTGGTGAGGATGATATGCCCGGCCCTGAGAAACAAGTGGACCGACGGACCGGTAGTGGCCGTAGACGCCTCCCTTCGGTCTGCCGTCCCCATCGTCGGGGGCCACCACGGAGCAAACGATCTGGCACATCATTTATCCGAAAAATTGGGCCTATACCCCGCCATCACCACCGCCACCGATGCCGCCGGCCAGCCCTCCCTGGAGGGGACGGCGGAGAACCTCGGTGCTTTTGTGGTGAACAGGGATTCTTCCAAAGAAGTCAACCTCGCCTTCCTCAGAGAGGAGGTTCCCGTCGTCAGGCTGAAGGGACCAAAGATCGTCCTGGTGGACGAGAGTGTTGCGGTTTTGAAAAGAAAGGGGGGCATCGTCGTCGGCCTCGGCGCAAGGCGTGGCGTCGATCCCTCCGAAGTGGTGGAGGCCGTCGCCTCGGCCCTGAAATCCACGGGAAGAGCAGTCGATGATATCAGGGTGATCGCGACAGCCTGGATAAAGAGGGACGAGATCGGGATCACGAAGGCCGCAGAAGAGCTGGGGTGCGGGATCGTATACCTGGGTGAGGAGGTTCTCAATGCCCAGTCGCCAACTACTGAGTCGAGGGCCTCGGACCTCGGCCTCGTGGGCGTTGCAGAGCCTGCAGCCTTAGCCCTATCCGAGAGGCTGATCATGCCGAAGAAGGTCTACGGGAGGGTGACCGTTGCCCTTGGAGAGTAAGCTGTACATCGTCGGGATCGGGCCCGGCAGCCGGGATCTTCTGACGAAAAGGGCGAGAGAGGCGATAGCTGATGCTGAAAGCGTCGTCGGCTACAGCCCCTACCTCGACCTCGTCTCCGACCTTCTCGAGGGGAAGGCCGTCAGCTCCACCGGCATGGGACGGGAGGTGGACCGTGCTAGGGAGGCGGTCGACCTCCTCGATGAGGGATCTTGTGCCCTGATCAGCAGCGGCGACCCCAACGTCTACGGGATGGCGGGGCTCGGCCTTGAGGTCGCCTCGGGAAAAGTGGACCTCGACCGAGTCGAGGTCGTCCCAGGGATCACATCCTTTTCTGCAGCAGCCTGCAAAGCCGGCATCACCTTCAGAGATTCTGTGGCCGTGATCAGCCTCAGCGACCTCCTCACCCCCTGGATCGAGATCGAAAAAAGGGCGAGGGCCGCATCGGAGATAAAGATGCCAATCGCCCTCTACAACCCCCGGAGCAAGAAGAGGACCTGGCAGCTCGATCGTGTTCTCGAGATCTGCACCGAAGGCGGCAAGATCGATCAGGACCTGCTGGTGGCAAGGAACGTCGCCCGCGAGGGCGAAAAGCTCTGGTGGACATCGGCGAGGGAGATGCTGGAGAATGAGGACCTACGCCAGGAAGTGGACATGTTCACCCTTCTGATCATCGGAGGGGAGGGGATGACGAGAGGCAGGTCCGTTTCAGAGGCCAGGATCAACCTGGTGGGGGTCGGGCCTGGCGACCCCGGTCACCTGACCCATGAAGCGAGAGAGATCATCGGAAGGTCGGACCTGATCCTCGGCCCTGAGAGGCACCTTCGCGCCGTTGGAGAATTGACCAGGGGCGAGACGATCTCTCACGAAGGAGGCTTCGAAGAGAGGATGAAAGCGAGGCTCGGGGCGGCAAAGGAGGCGGAGGGCCGGGGCGAGATCGTCTCAATGCTCTTTGGGGGCGACCCCAGCACCTTCAGCTCAGCCTGGCGAGTTCTCGACACTTCAAAAGTTCACGTTTCTCCAGGGGTCGGGGCCTTCTCGGCGGCGGCGGCGAGGGTCGGCGCGCCCCTGGTCAACGACTTCGCTCTCCTCTCGGGCAGGGATGATATGACCCATGAGAAGGTGCAAAAGCTGATGGAGAGCGGCTTTGCCGTGGTCGTCTACAATCAGGATTCCAGGGAGCTGGCCGGCCTTGTGGGGGGAATCGGCGACCTGGGCCCGGATAGGCCCTTCGGCCTCGCCCAAGACGCGACCAGGCCCGAGGAGAGGATCTCTGTTGGGAGAGCAACGGATCTGGCCCGGCCAAAATTCGAGGGCCGAAGGTGCACCCTGATCCTGGCTGGTCCAGAGGCCCGGATAAAAGAGGGCAGGATAATCACCCGCAGAGGATACCAGACCAAGTACGATTACTGAGAACGGGTACGAAGTACGATTACTGAAACCAGTTGCGGTGAAGATGAGCGAGAAGAAGTATTCAGATCTGGGGGCGGTCACGCCCGAGGACAAGATAAAACAGCGCTGCGTCATCGCCACCGGCGACCTGGGCGTCGCCGATATCCTCGGGTTCAAAAACGACCCCGTGGCCGCGGGCCTCAAGGCCCTAGACGAGAGGGCGGTCATCTACGTCGACATCAAAATGGTGGAGGCGGGAGTGGTGAAGAAGGGGCACAACAGCCCCATCATCACGGCCATAGGCAAGGGCGACGACCTCGCTGAGAAGGAGGGGATCACCAGGACCTTGTCGGGATTTCTGGAGTTGAAGGACGAGCTCTCCGGGAGCATCGTGGTGATAGGAAACTCCTCCTCGGACCTTTTTACCCTCTGCGACCTCATCGAGAGGGGCGAGGCAAAGCCTGCCCTCGTGATCGGGGTTCCCGTGGGGTTTGTCAACGCCGCCGAGAGCAAGGAGAGGCTCCGGGGGATCGAGGTCCCCTCAATATCGACGGAGGGAAGCCGAGGCGGAACGCAAATCGCCGTCACCGCCATAAACGAGATCATAAAAATGCGTCATGTCGACACTAAAAACGTTCGGTGGCTGCAGAAAATTAGAGCAGATTATAGAGAGGAGGATTACGGAAAAGAGGTTAACATGACATTAGCGTATCAAGCGCTACAAAAATACTTTGGTTATACTTCATTTTTTCCTCTTCAAGAGGAGATCGTCAAGGATATTCTGCTAAAAAACGATGTTTTTGTCCTAATGCCGACTGGCGGCGGCAAATCTTTATGCTATCAATTACCAGCCCTCCTTTTCGATGGTGTGACGATCGTCGTCTCGCCGCTTATAGCCTTGATGAAGGATCAGGTCGATGGTTTGAAAGCAGATGGGATTGCTGCAGCCTATATCAACAGCTCATTGAGTTCTGGCGAAATACAACACATAAAAAAGGAATTGTTGGAAAACAAAATCAGCATTTTATACGTGGCTCCAGAAAGAATAATGCTACACAGCTTCTTATCATTTTTACAGCATTTGAATATCAGCTTGATCGCGATTGATGAAGCCCATTGTATCTCCGAATGGGGACATGATTTTAGACCCGAATATCGCCAGTTGAAATTGCTAAAAGAGGATTTTCCCAAAACCCCTTTAGTTGCACTGACAGCAACCGCTATCCCTGAGGTGCAAAAGGATATTATAACACAGTTAAAGCTAGCCAATCCAAAAATATATAAAGCTAGTTTCAACCGAGAAAATCTATTCTACCAGGTTAAACCAAAAGATAATGCCTACCATCAATTGCTTCAGTATTTAAAGAACCATAAAAGAGATTCCGGGATAATTTATTGTTACAGCCGTAAATCAGCTGATAGTTTAGCAAATAAACTTCAAGGAAATGGCTATCGTATCTTACCCTATCATTCAGGATTGAATTCTGATTTAAGGACTGAGACTCAGGAAAGATTTTTTAAGGATGATGTTGAGATAATCGCGGCAACAATAGCTTTTGGCATGGGGATAGATAAACCCAATATCCGTTTTGTGATTCATTACGATTTACCTAAAAGCCTTGAAACATATTATCAAGAAACAGGCAGGGCAGGAAGAGACGGAGAGAGGAGCGATTGTATCCTGTTTTTTAGCTATGGAGATAAGCGAAAAATAGAGTATTTCATCGAGCAAAAAGGTGATGAAACGGAAAAGCTAATTGCATATAAGAAATTGCATGATATGGTTAATTTTTGTGAAAGCAGAACATGTCGCAGAAGGATCTTATTGAATTATTTCAGTGAGGAGTATCACGAAACGAATTGTGGAAATTGCGATAATTGTCTAGAGCCGAAAGAAACGATTGATGGAACATCTATCGCTCAAAAGATCATATCGTGCACTTCTCAGATTAAAGAAAGATTCGGAATGAATTACATCGCTGATGTTTTGTGCGGCTCAAAAAATCAAAAAATAATTCGCAATCAACATGATACCCTAAAGGCTTATGGTACTGGCAAAGAACACTCAAAAAAGCAGTGGCAGGTTTTTATCAGAGAACTCATCCAACTCGGTTACCTGAGATTGGAAGGTGAAGAATATCCCGTCGTAAAATTGAGTCAAAAGAGTCACGATATATTATCTGGAAAAGAACGTTGCTTGTTGACCAAACCGACAGAGAAAATTCCGATAACACAAAAATATTTTGAGGAAGATTTTGATCGAGATCTATTCGAAAACTTGAGAGATTTGAGAAAGGAACTCGCTGACGCAGAGGGTATGCCGCCGTATATCATCTTTCACGATTCGAGTTTGAAGGCGATGGCAACCCATTTCCCGCGAAGTCTATCAGATTTTCGGAAGATCGGCGGCGTTGGTGAAAGCAAATTAGAGAAATACGGGGAATTATTCGTAAAAGAAATTGTTGATTACTGCAATAAATGTGAGCATATACCATCTATTCCAGTCAAAGAACAGACGTGTTCTGACAAATCCAAGACATATTCAGTAAAGGAAATTCAAAAAATCCATCCGCGTGCATATGGGCCATGGACAAAAGAAGATGATGAAAAGTTAATTGCTGAATACAAATCTGGCAAGACCATAGAAGAGCTTATGGGGCTATTCGGAAGACAAAGAGGCGGTATTGAGTCAAGACTGAAGAAATTGGGCATACTTTGATAAAAACTAACTGGCGTACAAAAAATATAATATAATGGTATAAAATCGAGTTGTTGCGGGGTATTGGTATGTAAATGGGTAAGCACACGACCCATTTTCATCCCCATGGGTGGCCCCTGGGACCATGAACGTTTCGATAAAAATAAAATGGGGCAGGATAATCACCCGCAGAGGATACCAGACCAAGTACGATTACTGAAACCGGTTGCGATGAAGATGAGCGAGAAGAAGTATTCAGATCTGGGGGCGGTCACGCCCGAGGCGAGAGAGATCTACAACAAGAGCAGAAATTTCATCGCCGGGATCGTGGGGGACGAGACGCCCGAGGACAAGATAAAACAGCGCTGCGTCATCGCCACCGGCGACCTCGGCGTCGCCGAGATCCTCAGGTTCAAAAACGACCCCGTGAATGCTGGCCTCGCTGCCCTGGACGAGGGGGCGGCCACCTACGTCGACATCAAAATGGTGGAGGCGGGAGTTGTGAAGAAGGGGCATGAGAGCCCGGTCATCACGGCCATCGGCAGGGGCGACGATCTCGCCGAGAAGGAGGGGATAACCAGGACCTCGGCGGGATTTCTGGAGCTGAAGAAGGACCTCTCCGGGAGCATCATTGTCATAGGAAACGCCCCCTCGGCCCTTTTGACCCTCTGCGACCTCATCGAGAGGGGCGAGGCAAAGCCCGCCCTCGTGATCGGGGTTCCCGTCGGTTTCGTCAACGCCGCCGAGAGCAAGGAGAGGCTGCGAGAGATCGACGTCCCCTCGATATCGACGGAAGGGACCCGAGGCGGAACGCCGATCGCCGTCGCCGCGATAAACGAGATCATTAACATGCGCCACGAAAAAAAGGGCCTCTGAAATCAAAGAGATCGAGAAGATCCTTCATGGAAAAAAAGGCCTCTGAAAGGGGAAAGATCCTCGACCCCGTGTCCGGGATGGCGATACCCACCGAATGGGTTGAGAAGTCCCAGGACCCCGATGTTCTGGAGAAGGTCAAAAGCGGCCTTTGGGCGCTTCTATCCGACGGCGCCCTCCTGAGAAGAGGCTTCACCACGGGTACGACGGCGGCCGCCGCTTGCAAGGGCGCCGTGATCTCCTTGAATGGAAACGTCCGAAAGGTATCGGTCCTCACCCCGGCGGGGATCAGGGTCTCGGTCCCCGTCGAAGGGAGGGATGGAACCTGCACCGCCTCCAAGATCGGGGGCGACCACGAGTCCGACGTCACCGCAGGGGCGGTGATTGAGGCGAGGGCCGAGCCTGTAGAGATCGAGGCGGGGGAGAGGATCAAGATGGAAGAGGTGATCGAGCTCGTTGCGGGTCCGGGGATCGGCAGGATCGGGGCCGCTGGCCTCTGCGCCCCTTTGGGAAAGCCCGCCATCAGCCCCTCGGCGAGAGGAGAGATCGCGAAGGCCATCGAGGAGGGGATGGCGGAGGCGGGCCTTGCGGCGGTCCGGGTGGAGCTGGCTGTGAAGGACGGCGAGAGGATTGCGGGAGAGACCATGAACCCGAAAGTGGGCGTCGTCGGCGGGATATCGATCCTGGGGTCGACGGGCTTTGTAGAGCCCTGGAACGAGCACCTGGGCGAGAGCAGGGAGGCCGAGATCCGAGAGCCGGACCGTGTGGTGGTCACAACTGGAAGGGTCGGCCTCAAGTACAGCAGGTTCCTATTTCCCGGACACCGGGTCGTCCTCCTCGGAAACCAGCTCGACCGGCTCCATTTCAGGGAGGGTCAAGAGAGCGTCCTCTGCGGCCTTCCGGCCCTGATTCTGAAGTGGGGGATGCCCGAGGTCCTGGAGGGTACTGGATACGGGACCGTCGCCGAGATGGTGGAGAGGCAGCCCGACCACCCCAGGATCGAAGAGGCGATCCGAAAGGTGAGAGGGAGGCTGCCGGGAACGAGGATCGTCCTTCTTCGGAGGGACGGGGCCATCCTCAGGGAAGAGGGGCCCTAACGGGCTGGTTTTGGGTGAAAATTTTGGTGGAAAAGGCGATGGAGGTGAGGCATAAGATGAGGATCGTCGGAGTGGGAGCAGGCCCCGGGATGCTGACCTTCGAGGCGGCGAGGGCCATAAAGGAGGCCCGGCTCGTCTATGGGTCCCAGAGGGCCATCGACCTGGTCCTAGAGGTGATCAGTCCCGGCTGCGACGTGTTGGTGATCGAGAACTACAGAGCCCTCCGAGAGCTTCCCCCAGAGGCGGTGATCCTCTCCACGGGAGACCCGATGCTCAGCGGCCTAGGCTACCTGGAGGGAAAGGTCGTGCCTGGGATATCCAGCATGCAAGTCGCCTGCGCGAGGCTGAAGGTCAGCCAGCTGAAGGTGGTTCCCATAACCGTCCACGGGAGAAATATGGACCCGGAGCCGATCCTCGAGGAGGTCGCGAGGGGAAAGTGCGTCTTTCTCCTCGTCGACGACTCCACCGACCTTACGGGCCTCTGCCATCTCCTTGAGGAGAGAGGGCTCAAAAAGGATGTTGCGGTCCTCACAGACCTCGGCTACCCTGAAGAGGAGATCCTCCGAGGAACGACCACAAACCCGCCGCTTTCGAAGGGGCTCGCCTCGGTGATGATAGGAGATCTCGGGTTCGAGATAACCCCATGATTTCCACTGGAACGCCCGCAGATAGGGAGATTAAAAAGAGATATCTACTGCGGGTTGCAAACCTTGCAGGGCGAGTAGCCCGCTTCCCGCGCCTCCCAAACGTCGGAGAAGATGATCCTGTTTTCGGGCTTGATCTTCTTGGCGTAGCTGCAATCGGCCCGGTGATACTTGTCGGAGGTCGCGCTGCCCACATAATAGTCCTCGTCCAACTGATAATCCTCGTAATCGGTCCCGACTTCAGTCTCAGTTTTCTTCTGATCGCCGGAGCTGGAATCGGAAATTAGGTCCTCGTCCTCCGATTCGAGGTCGCCGGAGCTGGAATCTGAACTTCGGTCCTCGCCCTCCAATTCAAGGTCGTCGGGGGAATCCTCGACTTCCTGAAACGCAGCGGTCGATTTGGAGGAGGAAGATGAGACCGTCTTCGCGAATGCTGAGGGTAAAGGAGAATCCGCAGATCCTTTCTCAGGGGCCGCCTCTCGGCCGCGGGCTGCGCCGCTCCCGTCCCAGATCACGACCCCGGAATCATCCTCTGCCACCAGGCAATCTCGACGCTCGGATACAAAAAGCCCCTCCGGCTCCTCGACCTCCAGAAGGCAGGAATAGTTCCTTTCCGGGCTGAGGCGGCAGCTCTCACGTATATCGAAATCGCGCCCCTTTCCCGGCTCCACTTCCATCATCATGTACCTGGTACTCTCGACCGGCCGATCATCCTGCCAGAGGGTGGCGTTGAGGATCAGGTAGGACAGGGTTGACCCTCCCTGGAAGGTTAGAGTCCCCCAGGTCCGAAAGAGGCTCGTGCTGACGGAGGAATCGAAGTTCAGGATCGGTGAAGTCGAAGGTGAAGAAGAGGCAGAAGATGCTGGATCGGAGACCGCGTATGGCGAATTTCGATCCGAATCCTCCCGCTCAGAAGGTACGAGACCGCTCGTTTTGAATGGATCCTGCCAGAGATCCCCGGAAGATGAGCCGCCGTTCCAGGAGGTTGAAGGTCCAATCCGTGAGATCCACGAATTGCAATCCTCCCGGATCGAGGAGAGGGCGATCTCAAGCTCTGAGGGGACCTCGATCTCATATCTCTCATGAAGGTAGACCGCAGACGCGAGAAGAGCCAGAAAAAGGAAGAAGAACAGGACTGATCTTCTGAACGATAGAAACTTTGGCGACAAAGGCACAACCCCTTTATTTCCACTGGAAACCGACATCAAGAGCGGTGATGATTTCGAGCTTCAGGCCAATGACATGAAGGCCGATCTCAGGCTGATTTCCGGACCGGTCGGGCCCAAAGACTGGCCTTCAATCCTTCAGCCGCCCCAGAACCTTCAGCGCCTCCTTGACGTACTCGAGCTGGCTCTTAAGCCTTCCCAGATCCTGCTCATCTCGCATTTTTTCGGAGATCTCCCTGATCTTCTGGAGGATCGCCCTCTGAAGCTCTTCTTTCGCCAGATCCGCCTCGTCTTTCTGCCCCATCTTTCCGGATACTCCTTCGCGATGGGCAATTTCGCCGTTATCTCGGGCTTCTGGAGGTGGGGTCTGTTCGATGCCTCTCCTTCCCTCGAACTCGGCCGCTGAGACCCCCACTTCATCGGCGGCCGAGATTGAACGCGATTTGCTTGAAGGTCTCCCTTCAGATTCGACCGCGGATTTTTCCGCCTGAGAGGGAACCTGCGGCGCGCCCACCTTCTCAAAGGAGCAGACCGGGCATACCACCTCCCCTTTGTAACGGAACAGCGGCGCTCCGCAGTCGTGATGGGTGGCCAGCATCGTCCCCCCCATCTCCAGCAACCTCGTTATCCTCTTAATAGCCACTTCTTCTTCCATCAATGGTCACCAAGCATCACCAAGCATCATCAAGCACCACCAAGCCGACGGCCGATATTAAACGATTTGAAGCCACCATATGTTTAAATATGACAACTATGTCATAACTTGTTGGGACGGACTTTATCCTTAACCTTTTTGCCGTCTTGAAAGTGTGGTGATTCCATGGCAGCTGAAAATGTGATTAAGCAGTGTGTCGAAGTTTTAGAGCGCATCATGAGCGACGATACCGTTCCCAGAAATATAAGGCGTTCTGCAGAGAGCGTAAAGTCAACCCTTCTTAACGAGCAAGACTCCGAGGCGATCAGGGCTTCATCCGCCATATCGGTCTTGGACGAGATAAGCAACGATCCGAACATACCCCTTCACACCAGAACCCTGATCTGGAACGTCGCCAGCCAGCTCGAGACGGTCCCCGTCGACTGATCTCACCGAGGGCCGATCAGCCGAGCATTTTCTGATATATCGCGAATCAGCATCCAAAATTCGATATAAAGGTGGCTTAGGCCCTTCTATATCGGAAAATATGAGGATAATCTTTTAGAATCGGATTGCACAAAGCCGAAATTGCAGAGATCAGTGACCGACCAACGACTCGGCTCTTCTTTACGCCTTTTAATTTCCACCTTGGCCGCATCCATTCAGATCATTCATATAGGGCTTTCATGTATTCGTTTTTAGAACCGCGTGAGATGAAAACCCCTTTGTTTCCACTGGACCCCCCCCCGACCCCTTTGTTTCCACTGGAGGTGCAGAGGTGACGGGTCGAGAGGTGATCTGAACGGTGATTAAAAAAATATCAATATTTTTTATTTTTAAATAAAACCTTGCCGTGGGGCCAACCCTAATATTTCTACTGGAACGCCCACCCCCCATTATTTCCACTGGAAACTGATAGGATAATAGACTGCGATCTTCATCTGGTAGAACGAGCCCCAAATGTAGTTGTTGAATCGTGAAGAATCAAATCAACTTGGATAAAATTTCGTCAAGCAAGGTATACGAAATCATGGATCTCGGAATAAATCGGAAATCGATGTTTTCCGCCATTCCTGGTTTTTTAGTAGATTCGTGACTGCATCCTTACTCACAGCTAATAAGATCAGAATCTTTAAGTACGATTAGTGAATTAGCTATAAATGGCTATATCCATATTATTCCCATAACACCACGCTGGATATATCCCCACTCCAGTGGAAATAATGGGGTAGGGGGGTTTGCAGTAGAAACGAAGGGGTCACACCGCAACTCTTAATAACAGATAGAATGTATTTCGTTTTTTGTCTGGGGGATTTTGTCTTTCATGTCGGGTGGATTATTCGCGGATCTCTTGAAAAAAGGGGAAATATTCGAGTGCAGAGACGTGTTGCGCTCCAGCTACACGCCCTCGGAGCTTCCTCATCGGGAGGATCAGATCAACGGCATGGCCTCTATTTTGGTCCCGGCTCTTCGGGGCGAGACCCCTTCTAACGTTCTGATATACGGGAAAACCGGGACTGGGAAGACCGCCGTGGCCAAGTACGTCGGCTCGGAGCTGGAGGCTGCAGGAGGCAACAGCGGCTTCAAATGCTCCTTTATCTACATCAACTGCGAAGTTATCGATACCCAGTATAGGGTCTTGGCACATCTAGCTCGCTGTTTTGGAAGAGAAGTTCCCATGACCGGATGGCCCACGGATCAGGTTTACGAGGAGGTCAGAAAGTCCCTGGACGAGGACCACCGTATGGTGGTCATGGTCCTCGATGAGGTCGACAAGCTGACGAGAAAGGGTGACGATATCCTCTACAACCTGACGAGGATTAACTCGGACTTGGACCAAGCCGGAGTCAGCTTGATAGGGATCTCCAACGACCTGAAGTTCACGGACTTCCTGGATCCAAGAGTTAAGAGTTCCCTTGGGGAGGACGAGATAATCTTTCCGCCCTACAATGCGGAGCAGATCAAAGATATACTCCAACAGAGGGCGTCGATGGCCTTCAAGTCCGGAGTTCTGGCTGAAGACGTGATCCCCCTCTGCTCGGCTCTTGCAGCCCAGGAGCACGGGGATGCGCGGCGGGCTCTGGATCTTCTGAGGGTCTCAGGGGAGCTGGCGGAGAGGGTGGGGTCCGACCGGGTGGCTGAAGATCACGTTCGATCCGCCCGAGCCAAGATCGAACGTGATCGGGTGAGGGAGGTTGTGATGACCCTACCGACCCAGTCCAAGCTCGTCCTCTACAGCGTCCTCCTCCTGGAGGAGCAGGGCATAAAAAACGTCACCACTGGGGCCGTTTACGGAATGTACAAGCAGCTTTGTCCCCTGGTGGACCTGGATTACCTGACCCACCGGCGGATCGCCGATCTGATCGCGGAGCTCGACATGCTGGGGATAATTCACACCGTGGTGGTGAGCAAGGGCAGGTACGGGAGAACCAAGGAGATATCTCTGAGCATCTCCCTCGCCAAGCTGAAGGCGATGATCCTGGACGACTACCGTCTCAAGGACCTCATCGGCGGCACGTCTTCGCTCCAGAGCAGATGGGGCTAACGGCCGCAGCGACCGGCCTTCCGCCTCCGAATCGAACTATTTCTCACATCTCGATCAAATTTCAAAGACCATCTTCGCCCGAAAAAGCTCTTTCTCCCCTTTCCGAAGGCTTACGGGTCTGAGATGACTGATTTTGCCTTCTAAGGGAAAACTAGAATTATATAACTATAGAATTATGTATTTCAGAATCATAGAACTACAAATCTAGGAATAAGAAGCGAAAAGTGCGCCGACCGGGATTCGAACCCGAGTTTAGGCGTTGGCAACGCCTAGTGATAACCACTACACTATCGGCGCTCTGGGACTGGTCGCCACACACCCCATAACGTTCCAGCGTAAAAACATTGTGGGTAGATCGGCTCGTTCGCCACCCCCACCAGTCGTTTTTGATCCCGCCCTCAGGACGATGTTTATCGGTTCGGTCGGTGAGGGAGCGAGGCTGGGGCCTTGCGTTTTTCAGTTTAAACCGTCGGGAAGATGGATTGTTTAATCAGCCTTCAATCCTTGCCGGAGCCGGGCTGGGTCTGCAGGCTTAATATCTGGTTTACGTGCTCTGCCCTGGTCACGATGATCAGCTCGTCGTTCGGCTGAAAGGTGGGATCCTCCATGGCCAGGATGAACTCATTCTTTCTGTATAACCCGATACAGGCGCTTTTGTCGGGTAATAAGAGATTTGAGATCTTCTTTGCATCGAGGTTTTCGTTGACCATGAGGCTCAAGAACCGGACGTCTCCTCTCACGAGAGCGCTCAGCTCTATGGTGTTGACACCTCGGAGGGCGTCGGATATTATGGTGGAGGCGATCTGGGATGGGTTTATGACGCGACGGAACATGCTCAATAAAGTGTTGCGATTTGCCAGAATGGTCGACGGGCAGATAATTATAAATACAAAAACTTAATCAATATTATTTGTGAAGGATCGTATAGAAAGGGAGATCGTT
>Ga0265594_1000540_pt1 | contig 31141 bp, 22 predicted proteins | sample saktaG_11_FD_190147 | JGI IMG/M metagenome (GOLD analysis project Ga0265594, IMG submission 190147) | Saline water microbial communities from Sakinaw Lake, British Columbia, Canada - sak_2011_5_24_80m | ecosystem: Environmental > Aquatic > Non-marine Saline and Alkaline > Saline ... | reverse complement strand
TGATGCCGTCATCAGACCAGTCAAAGAAGCCCAGCGACTTTCTGATAGTTATGCTAATAATGATTTTGCAGACCGTGTAGATGAATCCCTCGACGTTCAGGGAGATTTTATTGCATTTAAAAAATCGTTGAATAACATCGGAATTCAGGTCTCATCCACCCTTGCTATTATCAGCCAGCAGATGACAAATCTTGCTTCAATGGCAGAAAAAGCAAATGCATCTATCATTGAGATTGCCGGAGGTTCACAGAAACTTGCAGAGAGCTCAAGTTCAGTCTCCCAAAACTCTGAACAGGGAGAACACAGTATGCATGAGGTCCTTAAAACAATGGAAGATTTCAGCCAGACCGTCACCCAGGTCTCCACCCGATCAGAAGATGTCAGTCACCTTGTATCGCAGGCTGATGAACTGGCAGGAGCTGGTAAAGAACTTGCCAGAGAAGCTGAAACAGGCATGAAAGGAATAAATTCTGCTTCTATTGAACTTGACACCATGATCTCTGATATTAGGGAACAGATGGGAGAGATAGGAAAGGTTGTCAGCATTATCAGTGAAATCTCAGATGAGACAAATCTCCTTGCACTCAATGCTGCAATAGAAGCTGCCCGTGCCGGAGAGGCCGGAATGGGCTTTGCCGTCGTTGCTGATGAAGTAAAAGAACTTGCAGGTGAGTCCAGAAAGTCTGCTGAGAACATTGCACAGGTTATAGCAAACCTACAGAAACGATCAGAGAATGCATCACAGGTTATGAAAAACGCTTCAACCCAGGTTGAGAAGGGAACCGAGGCAGTCGAAAAGACCCTTGAAGCATTTAACCAGATTGTTAATGCCATTTCAGACATCACCCAGCATATCGGAGAGGTTGCAAGTGCCAGTGAAGAGCAGGCAGCTGCTATCCAGGAGATAACCGCCAGTGCAAATGAAGTATCCAATCTCATCACCCGGACTTCCCATGAAGCTACTGACAGTGCAGCCATATCAGAGGAGACCTCTGCGTCTGTTGATCAGATACGGGAAGTCTTTGCCGGCGTTAACCAGGCGGTCGAGGATCTCAGTAGAGAGATGCAAAAGTTCACCATATCAGGAGCATAATTATGACCACTGCTCAATCCTATCAGAAGGACGAGCCATCATCTGCCCAGGGGTTTCGATCACGAAATGTGGGGGAGGTACAGGTTGTCGAGTTTATCCTTGGAACCCAGTTGTTTGCAATCGAACTCGCTGACACAAAGGAAGTGATTAATCAGACAGACATCACATCGCTTCCTGAAGCTCCTTCGTTCATTAAGGGCATTATCAATCTCAGAGGAAATGTAACGACCATTCTCGATTTAAAGAGTCTCCTCCACATAAGCGGAGAGGCAGAACAAGGTCATAAAAAGCGGGTTATAGTTCTTGACTCACAAATATCGTCTAAGGTTATCGGAATTCTGGTTGATGATGTCCTTTCTGTCTCAACCTATAAAACATCAGATGTAGATCGGGATGATTCATCTGCTGATCATGCAAAAAACCGTCTTGGTGTGATTCGAAAAAAAATACACGAGACCGGAGACAAGGATAGATCTGAACTTGTTATCCTCGTGAATATTGAAGCGGTTATCAAAAAAATAGAAGCTAACATCTGATTTTCTTTTTATCTATTTTTCACGTTTGAATTTTTTTTTAAAGACCCTCTTTTTTCGGTGGTCCTGTCATTTCAAAAACATATCAGAACTCACAATAGACCAGGACAGATATTGTGGGCGGCATATCAATCCAGATAAGGGATGGTGTTTTATTCCTGTATGAAACTGGACAGATATCAGGTGTATCTCTCTACTGTATCGAATCACTGTATATGCATCTGTCGATTTTTCAGGTGATATGAAATAGTCAAGCTGGAATCACTTGATTATTTAGATCCCTTTCTTTTCTCTCTGCGTTCCTCTGCGGTTGGAATTTTTTACGTGATATCGAGCGTTGTCAATATAAAAGTCAGACTGTTATGTGATTTCCAGTCTGAACATGATGATATAGTATCACTTTTTTTGAGCAGAGCCCATAAAATTTCCTGCTGAAGCCTTATTTTACTTTCCGGCATGAGAGTTCCTGTTGGATATCACTCATTTTGTCTCGTGGTAGAATAGTCTCCGAATTATGGGGGGGTGTATTACAGATAGTATCTGTCATGCCATCATGAATACCATTAAGTACTTTCTGTGACATTATTACAGTCTGAGGGAATTTTATGACTAAACAGACCGGATCATCTGTAAAAACAGGTAAAAAAGTATCTAAAAGGAAAAAAGACCTCTGGAAAGGGTTTAAAAATAGGACAACAGATCACCGGCCTACTGCTAAAAGCCCAGGCTGGAGATCATTTGAAAAGCGGGATATCAGAACCCCGGATATACACCAGACGTATACCCAATCACTTTTAAACAGACTGAAAAACAGTTTGAATAGAAGACGAAAATAAGACACAATTGTTATCTTAAAACCCAAATGCACTCTTTTTTCAGTCAATATTAATGAGATACGGGTAAAAAAGAGGTACATCCACGTTTCTGATCGATTAAACCCCGTTTTAATCCCATCATTACGATATACTCTCTGTAAAACAATAAAAAGATATACAGAGTGAAACGCTATTTAAAAGATACAATATAAACTGTTTTTTCCAGGTTACTTACCCTATACTAAAAACATAAAAGCCTGTTTTATATACCATGCAAATAAATCCTACGTACTGATAGAGAGTAATTATACTCGATTTATATGTTTTTATAAAAGGTTGTACCATGGACGAATATCTCACCCCCGACCAAGAATCAGAATCGCTCTTTGAGCAGCCTCTGGCTATATCTCTTTTAGATGATGTTCCAGGTCCGGTTCTTATTGTAAAGAATAACAAATTTTCTGGTTGCAATGCCGCAGCTGTAGGGCTTTTTCGGTTTTCAGACAGAACCAGCATCGTGGGAAAGGATCTGCCTGCAATATCTGCAGCTACCCTTCCAGATGGATCAGATTCAGCAGTAATTGGAAAAAATCTATTGGATCGAGTTGTCCCAGGAAAAAATTTCCGTTTTGAATGGGTATTTCAGAAAACTGACGGTACTACATTTGATGCAAAGGTAACTGCGCGGAAATCGGCATCAGGCACGGGATCATACATCCTTCTTTCTGTGGTAAACAATAACGCAGAATCACAGTCTATTCGGGATATCAGAAATCTTTCTATTGAGATGAAAAAAGGGAACCTACGGGCACGGCTCAATACAGAGGGGTATCATGGAGACCTGGAGACGATGATGCAAAATATCAATAGCATGCTCAATGATATTCTGTTTCCGTTCCGGGACATGAGTAAAGTACTTGTCCAGATATCAAAAGGAGATATCCATGCGAGATTAACTCATTCATATGAAGGAGAACATGAAAGAATCAGGAATGCCGTCAACGGTGTAGCTGATTCAATGTCACATCTTCAGGAAGAGATTGAACGATTAATCAATGCTGCAATATCAGGAGATCTAGCTGAACGCGGACGCCCGGAACTGTTTGTTGGAGCATATGCAGATATGATAAGCAGGATGAATGAGATGCTCAACACCATCCTCAATCCAATCCGCCATGGCAACCGTGTCCTTCAGAAGATGAGCAAAGGGGATCTCTCTGAAAAAGTGACCATTGAGTGTGTCGGTGACCATGCAAAACTCAAAAATGCAATTAATAGCCTCCATGACTGGCTTTCTGACCTCATTACCTACATAACTACCATATCACAGGGAGATATGTCTGCATCCATCGAGCAGGCATCAGACCGGGACCAGATGTATGGACCTCTCATCGAGATGCGGGATAATATCAGATCTCTTATCAAAGATGTAAACATTCTTGTTCAGGGAGGGATTAAGGGGGATCTCTCCATCAGAGCTGATCCATCTCATCATAAAGGAGATTTCAGAGGTATCGTAGAAGGGATGAACAACACCCTTGATTCGGTCATAGTTCCTGTTCATGAGGCAATGCAGGTAGCAGAAAAATATGCACAATATAATTTTTCCTGCAGAATAAACCAGGATCTTACCATGAACGGCGACTGGATAGCCTATAAAGAGGCACTCGATCTGGTTGGAAATAATGTATCTAAAGTGGTATCTACTATCAATGACCAGATTCTCATACTCAATTCAGTTGTTACACAGGAACATGGAAGCATCAATGATGTTACACAAGGATCAAATGTCCTTGCAAGTATTGCAGAGAAAGTGAGTATTAATGCAGAACGTGGACGTGAGGGAATAAATCAGATTCTTCAGGCGATGGAAGATCTTGCAGTTAATGTATCAGCAGTATCGGCAAAAGCAGACGAAGTGAACCATCTTGCAACTGATACCAATGCTATCTCAGAGAAAGGGACACAACTCGCCAGAAATGCCGAGACAGGGATGGACGAGATCACGAGTTCAACCAGCCAGGTTGTGAGCATTGTCCATGAGATTATGGAGGAGATGAAAAAAATCAGTCAGATCACAAAGGTAATTTCAGAGATAGCCAGTCAGACAAACCTTCTTGCATTAAATGCAGCAATTGAAGCCGCAAGAGCAGGCGATGCCGGAAGAGGATTTGCAGTTGTTGCCAGCGAAGTGAAATCACTTGCTCTTGAATCCCGCCAGTCTGCAGAGAGCATTACCGATATGATTGATAGTCTTTCAAAAAAGACAGAATTAGCATCTGCCACCATGGATAAAAGCGCTGAATCTGTCCAATATGGCGGAAAAGCACTTAAAGAAACACTTGACGTCTTCAATGAGATCATCAAATCAATTGCTACTATCACAATCAGAATGGATGAAGTTGCCAGAGCAGTAGAACAACAGGCTGCAGTAGTAGAGGAGATAACTGCATCTATTGATGACGTAAATGAAATGGTCCTTAACACTGCAAACGAAGCCGTTTCTGCAGCCGCAGCAAGCCAAGAAGCCGCAGCAGCGTCTAATCAGCTTTCCCACCAGTCTGAAGAGACATTTCAGGTTTCATTACGACTCAAGCAGGAGATAGAAAAGTTTACGGTCTCCTGATATATCCTGCTTTTTATAGTGCCCTGCATAACGTATTGGAATAATCGCAGCAACCGGAGGTTATTCCAAGGCGTGCATGCCAATCGCACTACATAGGTTAAGGTAAACTTTCCAGAAAGTTTTGCCATTAACTATAAAATAATTTCTTTGTCTGATAATATCGTAAGATTTATCGATTGTTTGCACTATCTGGCAATACCACATCATTACTAACCATCAAAACTGTTTCGTACAAAGAAAATGAATCCCATTTTGATGAAACGTTACGTTACATTTATTATTTAATAAATTGATTCTGCTATGAGAATATTTGGAGTAAATACCATGGAATTCACATCTACAAGAGAAATATTAACAGGTGTTTTAGAAGAAGACAGGATTCAAAAGATATCATCTGCGTATGAAAAGCGTACCCGGGAATTGGGCCTGATATATTCACTCATTCAAATTTTTATTGACCAGGATAGATCCCTTCAGGATTTGTTTTCAACTATCGTTCTGGCAATTCCATCAGCAATGCAATTCCCGGCAGATTGTCAGGTTAAAATATCATACGGATCTGATTCAGCTCAAACAAGATTTTTTCAGACCAGACAAAAGATGCTTACTGAAGAGATCCAACTCAGCACAGGAAACCCCCTCGTAATTAATGTTGTCTACCTGTCAGAACATCAAAACAAAGATACAGGACCATTCGAAAAAGAAGAGTATCTCCTTATTGCCTTTATTGCATCACAACTTGCTGCATGCATTGAACGGAAAAATCATGCTGATACTATAGAGAAAAAACTATTGGAAAGTGAAATAAACTATCAACGATCAGAAAAAATTCTAATGTTAAATCCGGTCCCGATGATCCTGTTTAACCGGGATCTGGAAGTTACCACATTTAATCATGCAATGACAGAATTATCAGGATATTCCCCGGATATTCTCTCCTCATTAAAACTCTCTGATTTTACCATTACACAACGGGAAGGAGCCACTGTTCCAGAGGTTTTACAAACGAAAAAATCAGGGTCCGGAACGCTTACTGTTGATTTCCCTGCAGGTACTAAATATCTGGATTATTATTATATCCCCATTCCAGATAAAACCGGTGAGATAAATGACATCATTGATGTATTACTGGACCGCACATCACAGAGACAGGCAATCGAAGATATCATCGCCATCAGCAAAGATGCAAAACTCGGAAATCTAAACTCTCGAATCAACACAAAGAACCATTCCGGAGATTTTCAGAGGATCTGTTCAGAGATTAATGCAACTCTTGATGCAATACTTCTTCCCATCGCTGAAGGAAATCGAGTCCTTACACGGATAGCTGAGGGCAATATTGATGAACTTGTTACCAGGCAGTATCAGGGCGATCATGAACTGATGAAGGATGCAGTCAATACAATAGCAACGAATCTTCAAAAATTTAAGAATGAACTGAATGTACTAACAGATGAAGCAAAATCCGGATTCTTACATGCACGTGCAGATGCCACAGTATTCAAAGGCGCCTATGCTGATATTATTACCGGATTAAATGAAACCCTTGATGCGATTATAACTCCAATTGACCTTGCCATGAAAGTCTGTAATAAGTATGCAGACCGTGATTTTACAGCACGTATATCGATATCCGGTACTGACGGGGGAGAGATACTAACATTCAAACAGGCTCTGAATAATATCGGCATACAGATATCAGACTCTATTTTACTGATACTTAATGAAATTGAACAGATTGCCTCGAATGTGGAAGAGACAAATACAACCACACAGGAGGTTGCAAGCGGTGCTAATCAGGTCGCACAAACCGCCCAGGTTATTAGTGTCAATACCGAGAAAGGAGAGAATGGTATCTCTCAGATGATTACAGCGATGGAAGATTTTTCCCGTACTATTGCAGAAGTAACAACAAATATTGAAGATGTCTCACGGGTGGCAACCGAAGCTGAGGATGCATCAATCGAAGGAGAAAAAAGGGCACAAGAAGCAGACACGGGAATGCAACAGATTCTTGTCTCTTCGCAGGAAGTAAACAAAATCATATCAGATATCCAGGTTCAGATGGGAGAGATCGGAAAGATTGTAAATCTGATAACTGATATTGCGAGTCAGACAAACCTGCTTGCTCTTAATGCTGCGATTGAAGCAGCCCGGGCAGGAGATGCAGGGAGAGGATTTGCCGTCGTTGCAGCAGAAGTGAAGGCTCTTGCTCAGCAGTCCAGGGCATCAGCAGGAAATATTGATGAAATGATTGGGAAATTGCAGGAAAATGGCACTCGTGCAGCAGAAGCCATGACAAAATCAGATGCCGCTGTGAATGATGGAACTACTACGATTGCAAAAGCAATTGAATCCTTTAATCAGATTGTACAGTATGTGGAACAGATAGGAAAACGGGTGAGTGACGTTGCAAGTGCAGCAGAAGAACAGGCTGCTGTTATTGAAGAGATTACTGCAAGTTCTTCAGATCTCGGAGAACAGATACATCAGACCGCTCGTGAAGCAGCCGAAATCGCTTCCTTCTCTGAAGAGTCTGCAGCAGCAGTTGACCAGATATCTCATGTCATCAGTGATATCAGTATGAGTATTGAGAAGCTCAGTAAAGAGATGGGAAACTTCAAAATTAACTAACAGAAACTGATATACCTATACACCCGGTGCCCATCAGGGAAGTGTGATTCACACGCTCCCATCCCATTTTCTATACAATGGTAAGACTCCTGTCGATTTTTCAAGTTATATGGAATGGTCCTGTTAAATCACAGATAGTTAATGGCAAAACTTTCTGGAACGTGTGCCTTAATCTTTCAAATTAACAATGATATATATTACTTAAAACCCAACCGCAGAGGGGGAGGAATCCTAAATAATATAGATTTTTTTCATGAATGTGACACTGTTATGTAATTAAATCCTGCCTGAAGATGATGATATGGAATCACTTGGTTTTCAGACATAGTTACTCTATATTTGTTCTCAGGGGTCTGCCTTTATCAATCTGTGCTACTAATAAACACAGTATGGAGCAGATTATCAGAACATATAAGAGTCTACACGGAGTTGATGTGACCTATCTATTAGGTACTACTACCGTAACACACCAATTCAGTTTTGAGGACCTGATAACGATGGGCATCAATGTATCTGATCTCTTACATCACCCTGATTATTATGGATACGATCCTCTGATGCATCGGATTAATAGGACTGATTTTTGTACTAACCATCATGAATAAAGTGAATTTTTTCAGATTTTTTCAACGGAACCGATGACGTGTGAGAGTTTTTCTACTTTTATTCTCGGCCAATGAAAACGAAATATACGCAGAAATTACTCGATAGAATTGATGACAGGTTCATCTTTTCAGTCGGTTTCCCGGTATCCCATTATCAGGTGAAACTGTGATAAACACTGAATTTTATGTACCAATTTCCATAGGATAGTGGATATGAATCCTCAGATATGGCTTATATAACAGATATACCAGGTCATGTTATAACAGATATGATATCACAACAGATACGATTATAGACTTCCTATTACAATGATGATACATACATACCAATCCAACCAATGCTTTATGAGGTGTATACAATACCAAACCCATATGATGTCACTGTAAGCAAAAACCGGGCCATACTATCCCTTTCGTAAAAAACCAATCTGAAGTGATAGGAAATATGGCTCTGATAATTCAGATTGCCAGAAAAATGAGGTCTGAAACAATGAGTGTAGAATTAAAAAAAGTAATTATTTCACTTTTGCTTGGATTCGCAGGATTTTTCGGAGCGTTCTACTCATACCAGTTTGATATCTTTCCACTTACAATATCACTCATATGGAGCTACTGTTTTCCACTCATTGCCGCTATTGCTTTTGGGAGATGGTATGGTCTTTTAGCCGGATTTTTCGGTCTTGCTGCACTATTTCCCTTCTTTATCTGGTCATCAGATGGATGGGCAAATCTTATTACTGTTTTTCTGCTTCTTTTCTGGTTTTTCTGGCATGGATACTGTGCAGAAAAGCGTTCTATCGAAGAGAAAATCTGGAACCATCCACTTATTGTTCAAATTCCCTACGCTCTCTTCTATGGTCTTGTTACATACATCCTGTTTCCACTGGCATTTTCCTATAACCCTCCATTCTGGCAGGCAATAGCAATCACATCAATCTCTTCAGCTCTTCTTCTTTCTCTTGTGATTAAGGCAACAATAATGATGTATATGAACCTCATTGTCGCAGACACTGTGATAATGATTCCGTCTGTACGGCGATTTTTCGGACTTATAGTAAGAGAAAAAAACCGGAAAAATGGTTCCATCATTCTCATATCAGTTAGTATCTCAATAATCATCTGGGTAACATTTGTAACATGTATAGAAATCTTCATTGCAATGGAATTCCCGCATAATATCATAGATTTCTCAGATCCGTGTACCATTATTAGTTTTTTTATCTTTATTCCGTCTGGTTTTCTTTTAGGAGGAATCCTTGCCAGATATTTTGAAACGAAAATCGAGGTTGAAGACCTGCTTCGCCAGAGTGAGGAACGGTTTCACTCACTGTATGAACATATGACAGAAGGAGTCGCTCTACATACACTCATTTATAACGATGCAGGTACTCCTGTCGATTACCAGATTCTGGACGTGAATGCCAGTTATGAAAAAATATTGGAATTGCAGCGTCAGGACGTCATTGGGAAAAAAGGAACAACAGCCTATAACCAGGATGAACCACCCTTCTTAGCAGCCTATATAAAAACTGTAATTATAAAAGAAGCATCTTCATTTGAGGAGTATATAGGCTGGCTTGACAAAACGTTACTAATTTCAGTCTCTCCCATCGGAAAAGAAGGGTTTGCAATAATATTTAGCGATATAACCGAACGGAAAAAATCTGAAACCGCTCTTATCGAGAGTGAAGAAAAATGCAGAATATTAGTTGAACATGCACCAGAGGCTATTGTAGTAATTGACGTTACTAGTAACCGGTTTATTGAAGCGAACATACAGGCAGAACACCTCTTTTTATGTACCCGCGAAGAACTGCTTTCATCAGCGCCACAAAACTTCTACCCGCTTTATCAGGCGGATTCAAAACCGGATACTTCTTTTGCAACGATGATGTCTAAACGATATGAACAGGCTTTAGCAGGGGAAGAAGTTGTATTCGAACGAATCGTCAGGAACAGAGCAGGGGAAGAGATCCTCTGTGAAGAACGACTCGTCAGACTACCAAGTACGAAAGGGGATCTGCTTCGTGCCAGCCTTACCAATATTTCTGAACGAATCCGGGTAGTAGAGGGACTAGCCCAGGCTACTAAAAAATTAAACCTCCTAAGCATGATAACCTGTACCGACATTCAGAACAGTATATTTGGTCTATATGCGTATATTGAGTTGGTACAGGAATATATTACTGATGATTTTCTCAAATCACTCGTTCAAAAACAGATAACTCTTATTAATAAAACACAAAAAATCCTTAATTTTACCAAAAACTATCAGGATCTCGGCCTCAAACCACCTCTCTGGCAGAATGTAAATCATGTTTTTTTATATGCCATCTCACATCTGGATATCTCCCACCTCAACCGGAGGATACATCTTGACAATCTCTTTTTGTTTGCAGATCCCCTCCTTGAGAAGATACTGTACAGCCTTGTCGAGAATGTGGTAAACCATGCACAGACTGCCACAGAGATAGTGTTTGAATATCAGATACGCCCGGACAATAGTTTGATACTTATCTTTGCAGATAATGGCCCTGGAATTTTGGATAGCCAAAAAGAACGGATTTTTGAACGAAGTCTGGAAATTAAAGGAGGTATGAGTCTTTTCCTTGCACGAGAAATGCTATCAATAACTGGAATATCCATTACAGAGACTGGAGTGAATGGAGAAGGAGCACGGTTTGAGATGGCTATCAAAAAAGGCGGGTACCGGTTTAGTGCTGAGGAGATATCCTGAATTCAAGAGATACAATAGTATTACAGCACAGCACCAAATCACCTGATAAATGCTACCCTGATATAAACGTTCTTCCAGTCTCATAATGAAATATAACAATGAGATTGATTTGTAGATTAAGAAAAACCCGAAACTGCTGAGATAAACCACATAGTAACTCGGAAAAATACCTGCATATATCAGAATGAATTGCAACAGACAATCTGTACTGGTGAAAATGCAACTGATTTGCAGACTATAACAGATATAGAGAACATTTATAAACAGACACTGAAACCATATACAGATGAAATGTACATCACTCTCTCTTATAGTATTTCTGTTCCTGGTGACAATTTTCTTCACAGGATGTGTCGAAGAACAAAATGTCCTTAATACTCCCTCTCATCAGCAGGACAAAGAAGTAACATCTCTGGCCATCAATCAGGAACTCCTTGATTATTATCACGAATTTTTAGTGTTTATTCAGGATACAACAACAGAGGAACAACTGTTTGAGACTGAAAAACAGCGATATAATCCTGAAAATCTAGATCTCACATGGACCAATGAAATAACTGCAACAGTGAATCAGGATGAGGGAATACTCTCACTCTCAGTTTCACCTGGAACTTATTATTATGGGTCAATGCGTGTTGTAGCTACCGATAGTGACAAAAATATCATCATGAACTCTACAGAAAGCCCGGTATATATCTCTGGTGAATGGATGTCTGAGATAATGCCGGGTGTAACAGAGGTTAATGTCTATACTCTGACGCGAGATCCACTTGCATAGAATGATTTTTTCAAGGAAAAAAGAACTTTGCGATTGCATATACAGATCTATTATCCTTTTCACCTATCCAGACAAATTACTCAAAAAGAAAATATTTCTCTCAATCTTTTATTGAACATGAGTTTTTTTACTAATTTTCATACTCGCAACAGCTAAGACGGTAACTTCTAAAACCACCAGAGTACACCAAAAATGGTACAGCACATCCCCCTGCCTGTTCTTTCTGCTCTGGCAGCTGCACTCTGTTTTGCAACCGCTGCACCACTCTCTAAGATCCTGACAGAACATGCAGAACCGGTTATGCTCTCAGGATGGATGCTGCTTGGAACCGGTATCGGGATGCTCCTCTATTTTCTCATCAGCAGATCTATCCATCAAAACCGGAACAGTATCGAAGCACCCCTTGCCCGTGCTGACATTCCCTGGTTATGCGGATCTATCATCTTTGGTTCAGTGATTCCTGCTATCCTTCTTATGGTAAGCCTGCAGTATACAACTGCAACAACCGCAGCATTTCTTTTATGTTTTGAAGGAGTTGCAACAACAATTATTGCCATATCCATTTTTAACGAATATGTCGGCTACCGGGTCTGGACAGGCCTTTTCTGTATTACCATCTCATGTCTTTTTATATGCTATGACCCGGATAGTACCTTTTTCTTATCTCTGGGAGCTCTTGGCGTGATCCTTGCCTGTGTATCATGGGGTATTGGAAATACCATCATCTGCCGTATTGCATATACCGATCCCGTCAGGATGATAATGATAAAAGGCTTTATTGCAGGACTCTTCATGGTTGGAATGGCCATCCTTGTCAATGAACAATTCCCGGATTTAATCATTATCGTGAGTTCTCTGGTTGTTGGGTTCATTGCATTTGGGGGGCTTGTGGGCCTCTTTTTTATCTATGCACTCAGGGGTCTTGGGGCTGCACGAACCGGTTCGTACTTCTCTGTACACCCTATATTCGGAGTTTTACTCTCATTTCTTATCTTTCAGACAATGCCGGATTGTCTTCTTCTTGCTGCATTAATGCTGATGGTAATTGGCATTCTCCTTCTGATTACAGAACAACATTCCCATATGCACTATCATAATCCACTCTCACATGAACATCGTCACCGGCATGATGATCATCACCATATTCATGAACATACATCCGGGCAGCTGATTATTGATGGACACGGATATCATTCCCACCTTCATTCCCATATGGAAATGAAACATAACCATCCACATCATCCGGATCTCCATCATCAGCATGAGCACGAAGACCCCACAGAATAAAAACACTTTTGCAATATGCAAACAGATGGTGCCACCATAAAAAAGAATTTACCATCAGTTTTCCCTGTCCTCTGTATTTCTGATATTACATTTCGTGCTTGAGCAAAAAAAGAACATACAACACTTTTTAAGACCTAATACCCGTGTATTATTTCCAGCCGCATGTATTACCCATGAGATACGTTCCCATAGCTTTTTACCATAAATCCACCTATGGTAGAATTATGATAGTGATCCCAGGTCGTGACGATGATAATCAGATACCCCAAGGATTTTCTCATGTGCCTGAAAGGATTTCAGGCCTTGTCCGTCTTGCTTTTAACCTATGGTGGAGCTGGCATCCAGGAGCCAGGATGCTCTTTAAAACACTCGACCGTAGGAAATGGAAAGAAAGTGTCCATAATCCGATAAAGATGTTGCGAGAGATAGATCCTGAAATCCTCCTTTCTGCTTCAAATAACGTTGCGTACCTTAATTCATATGACGCAATTATGATAGAATTTGAAGAAGAGATAAAAGGAAATAAGAGCTGGTTTTCAGATATCTGCAAAGAACCCGAATGTTTACCAGTAGCCTATTTCTCTGCTGAATATGGTCTGCACCATTCCCTGCCATTTTATGCAGGAGGTCTTGGGTTTCTTGCAGGCGACTATATCAAAGAATGCAGCGATTTAGGACTACCTTTGGTAGCTATCGGATTTATGTATCCTGAAGGATTTTTCCATCAGAAGATTCGTGAAGACGGGTGGCAGGAGACCGTTGATGAAGTACTTGACCGTGAAGCTGCACCCATCACCCGGGTACATGATTCACAGGGAGAACAACTAACCGTACTCGTTCCATTTATCGAACCACCCATCTATGTCGCAGTCTGGAAAGTAATGGTTGGACGTGTACCCCTATACCTCCTCGATACCGATATTGCAGATAATGATCCCTGGAACCGGGCAATATCATCACACCTGTATATCGGTGATAAAGAACAACGGCTGCGACAGGAGATTGTTCTTGGAATTGGCGGATATAAGGTTCTAAATACTCTTGGGATTAAGCATTCCATTGCTCATCTGAATGAAGGACATGCTGCGTTTGCTCTGCTTGAGCGAATCAGAAAGAAAATGGAGGATGGAAAAAATCCTGATGAAGTTTTTGAAGAGGTTAAAAAAACATCTGTATTTACGACCCATACACCAGTTCCTGCCGGTCACGATGTTTTTCCTTTTCATATGATGGATAAATATTTCCATGCCTATTACCCGCTTTTGGGACTGAACAGGGATGAATTTTTCCGGCTGGGAACACATCCCGATGAACCATCCAACGGATTCAACATGACAGTTCTTGCCCTGACATTATCCCAGTACCACAACGGGGTCAGTAAACGTCATGGAGAAGTGGCCCGCAAGATGTGGCATTCCCTCTGGCCGGATGTTACAGAAGAGGCTGTCCCAATTGAGTACGTTACAAACGGAATCCATGTTCCTACATGGATAGAACCAAAAATTGATCTCTTATTAGACAAATATTTCGGGCCTGACTGGTTACAAACACATGATGATCCTGAACTATGGAAATATCTCGATTTCATCGATGAGAAAGAACTCTGGCAGACCCACTTCTGGCTAAAGATGAAACTAATCAATAGAATCAGGGAACGGACACGGTCAGCTTTCAGATCAGAGCATATAAATCCGTCAATTGTTCTTACCGCAGGAGCACTATTGGATCCAACCATCCTGACACTTGGATTTGCCAGACGGTTTGCAACTTATAAACGGGCTGATCTTATCTTCACTGATCCTGACCGGCTCAAACGACTTTTAAATGACCGTTGGAGACCACTCCAAATAATCTTTGCCGGAAAAGCTCACCCACAGGATGATGAGGGAAAACGAATTCTGCAGCGAATCATCCAGTTTGCAAAAGATCCAGATATCGGTGGCAGGATTGCATTTGTGGAAAATTATGATGAACAACTGGCTCAGTATATGGTTCACGGTGTTGATGTCTGGTTAAATAATCCGATTCCTCCCATGGAGGCCTGTGGTACCAGTGGGATGAAAGCATCATTAAATGGGGTTCCTCATCTCAGTATCTCTGATGGCTGGTGGGTAGAAGGATATAATGGAAAAAATGGATGGATATTTGGAGATACAGGAACGAAAACAAACACACAAAATGACGCTGAATCACTGTATCGTATCTTAGAAAAAGAGATAATTCCCCTCTTTTATACACTTGACCATGAAGGTACTCCTTTAGGGTGGGTTCGTATAATGAAAGAGGCGATGAAGAGCACCGGACCGCAGTTCTCGAGTCGCCGAATGGTGAAAGAGTACGTGAATCTCTTTTATATGCGAGCGATTGGAAAAAATAATGAAAATATCCCGGTAGATTTTTCAGGTGATACGGAATAGTCAGGGTACAGCCACCTGATTATAGCACGACCTCTTTCTTTGCTCTCTGCATTTGAAATTCTTAAAAAAATATAAAACATTGTCAAAATGAAAGTCAGAATGAGATGTAACTAAATCCTGCCTGAACATGATGGTATGGTATCACTTGTTTTTCAGACAGAACCCTCTGGTTCATCTCTTTATTCCAGTTATAAAAGAAAACGCATAAAAACCTCCTTTTATTATATCCTGATAGGAAGATAGAGAACGAATATATCAGGAATTATTTTTATGGGACTGCAAGAGGCCAAAAAATTTTAGCGTAAATACTCCAGATGGTACATGAGATATAATATGAAAGAGGTTACTATGAGTGATTCCCATCAACACAATCCCTTACAAAATCCAAATTCTGTTCATATCTTCATATGTATCATAATCCTGCTCATTTCAATTATCATACCTGCCAGTGCATATAGTACAGTCCTGCCAAAGGATCCGGAAATTTCTTTGTACCACCAGGAAATGGAACAACTGCTGACCAGATTTGATATTGCTACCGCATACGTATTTGTCATCAAGAACAATGAGATCCTGTCAGCTGAGGGGTATGGCTGTACAGAACCAGCAGAGATTCTGGGTATAGATGCAAGAAAAGAATATGAAATAGCTTCAGAGATAACCCTCATTCAAACCATGCTGGTGCGGTATCTCTCCCTTGAAAGCGTTATCCCTACAACAAAATCGCTGTTGAATGCATTCTCTGATGCCAAAAAGAACGAAGGATTAGGATACTCACCCGGGGATATTATGCAGATGATTGGTGAACCAGAGATGCTATCCACAAGATACATGAATTGGAGTGATATCGCAAAAATATCACAGGGTACTAAAGGAAATCAAAATCCATTCAGAATAGTATCTCTCTCGCAACCCATCTCCTTCTCGTATCAGGGGCATACCGTCATCGATCAGTCATGGACAACTCCGGGTGTCAGAGGACTAATAACAAGGGTTCCGGATGAAGAACTTCTAATAGCCATTATTATCAGCGAAGAATTTACTCCTCTCCCTGAGGTGATGCGAGGGAAGATACTCAATAAAATTACCTGGAATGGCAATACGGCCTCTGTATGAAAAACAAGTGATACCATACCATCATGTTCAGGCAGGATTTATTACCTGATATTCTGATTTTCATATTGACATTGCTCTATATCACATTAAAAATTTAAACCGCAGAGATCGGAATATATATCAGATACTCTGCGAAAATAAGAGCCCCCCGGAGTTACATTAGTTCAATAAGAAATAGTATTGATGTTGATACAGTCTCTGCGTCATCTGCGGTTAACCAATTCAATTATCAAACGAAAGTCTGTTCACCGCCGAATCAATAATGTAAGAAGTGAAAATATAATTGGCTATATCATTTTCAGAATTCAAACCGCAGAGAGCACAGAAAGAAGGCGAAAATAATAATGTGATTATAGCACGACTATTCCATATCACTTGAAAAATCAACAGAACCCAATAGAGGTAATGACAAAACGCTCTGGAAAATCTGCCTTAATTTATATAGTACGATAAGCGAGCACACCTTCTTATAACCTTCATTTTCCTCTGATTATTCCAAGACGTTCTACAGAGTAGTATAATAACGAATCCTTATGTCATCCATGGCGGATGTAAAAAAGCAGCCGGGTGACGGGCCACCATTTATCATATTACCAGAACAATTACACCCAGAAAAGATCCAATACCATAATCCTCCTATGTTCCTCATATACAAGCTCAGAATACAATTGAATATCAGGTAAATTACCTAAAATAGCACATAGCACCCAATATGTCAGTGATATCAGTGATATTACCAAATCATTTTTATGGCAATCGCCAGGAGCATGACAATAAAGATGTATCTGAGGATATGCTCAGGCGTTTTATGGGAGAAGAGAACGCCAATCTGTGCAGCAGGAATTGACGTCGCACATAGAGCAACCCAGAATGGTATATTGACAAAACCGACCGATAAGAAAAGGGGTTCAGACATATTCCATCCATGCATGATATAAGCAGATGTCGCTCCCGTTGCAGTCAGAACCATGGATGTGGTTGCTATTCCAACTGCTTTATGCATCCCAAACCCAATGATAGTTGCTAGGACCGGTGTCAGAATAATCCCCCCGCCAATACCAAAGAGGCCGGATGCTATCCCGGTACATACTCCGAGAATGATGAAATTGAAAACAGATCCCGGGATAGTAAAATGACATATCATATCACATCTCTGCACCGTCATCCAGACTGCGATGATGATAAGAAAGATACCAAAAATAATTGTATGAGTACTAGCGGATAAAATAATTGAGATATAACTCCCAATAATCGATCCGAATATACCTCCAGCTCCTAAAATCAGAGCCGGACGCCAGACGATATTTTTTTTCTTCCACTGACGCCAGGTCCCACTGAGCGCGGTTGGCAGAATAACAGCTACTGATGTTGCCACTGCAATATCCATTGCATAATCAGAGTATCCCAAATCTGATAGCAGAATAAACATCACAGGAACCATCAGAAAACCACCGCCAACACCAAGCATCCCTGCAAGGAGTCCGGCAATTATTCCGGTTAGAATGAGAACAACCAGCGTTGCAGAGAAAGGATCCATAGTTCTGTATGTACTATGACTGGACTGATTATTATGTTCCACATAAGAATGGTATCAGCCTCTGAAAATGCAATCACGGTCGTTGAACCACATATCCCTGATACTATAACATTAAGGCAGGATGGATAAAAACCAGAAACCACCCCACTTTTATAAGAAAAAACTGAAGCGCCTGTTTTTGCAGGAAAGATACCGATATACCATCTGAAGATAACAAGTATTCGTATATGATGAAACTACCGATCCTGATAAAAAGCAGGATCAATCTATTTCCCATACAAAGTACTACCACTAAAAGATAGTCCGATGAATTGTATAAGTGACAAAAGAACACGAATGATTATTAGTTCTTATCATGAACAACTACCGCTTAGGGTACATATGGTTAAACCAGAGGTGGTTTTATAACCCAATATATCTGTATACATGGACATTTTTATCAGCCTCCCCGGGAAAATCCCTGGCTGGAAGAGATAGAGACTGAGGACTCAGCATATCCGTACCATGATTGGAACGAGCGAATTACTGCTGAATGCTATGCTAAAAATACCTCCTCACGTATACTTGGTTTAGACCGAACCATCATTGAAATCGTCAATAACTACTCAAAAATAAGTTTTAACTTCGGACCTACCCTTCTTTCCTGGCTGGAAAAAAAAGATCCTGAAGTCTATCAGGCAATACTTCAGGCTGACCGGGATAGTCAGAAACGCTTTTCTGGTCACGGTTCTGCAATTGCACAGGTATACAATCATATAATAATGCCTCTTGCAACAACCCGGGATAAACATACAGAGGTCATATGGGGAATTAAGGACTTCACATACCGGTTTGCCAGACCCCCTGAAGGCATGTGGTTACCTGAGACTGCGGTAGATAGTGAAACACTACAGGTTCTTGCAGAACACGGGATACTCTATACCATCCTTGCCCCTCACCAGGCAAATCGTGTCAGAAATCTGAATAGTACAACCTGGACAGATGTCAGGGGAGGGAAAATTGACACCAGTATGCCCTATCTCTGCCGTTTGCCAAATGGAAAGACAATTTCCCTGTTCTTCTACGATGCAGGCATTGCATATGAGATAGCATTTGGAAATCTTCTTGAAAACGGAGACCGTTTTGCAAAAAGGATAACAGGAACATTTTCCCAATCAGATAACAGGCCTCACCTGATCAGTGTCGCAACAGATGGGGAAACATATGGCCACCATCACCGGTTTGCAGATATGGCACTTGCCTATGCCCTTCATACTATTGAATCTGCAAGTCCTGCACAAATTACCGTTTATGGCGAGTACCTCAGCATGCACCCGCCTGAATATGAGGTAGAGATTGTAGAGAATTCTTCATGGAGCTGTACTCATGGAGTGGAGAGGTGGAGAAGTGACTGTGGATGTCACACGGACCATGCCTGTTTAATAACAGACTCCGAATCCTGCCACCCGATGGATTTTCAGATCGGTCAAAAATTACATGATACTACGAACTGGACTCAAAAGTGGCGGGTAGCCCTTCGTGAAGCAATGGACTGGCTGGTACAGCAACTAAAAGAGATCTATGAAACACAGTCAGACGGGGTGTTTCAATCACCCTGGCTGGCCAGGGATGAATACATTGAGGTGATACAAAATAGAAAAATTTCCAGTATTGACCAGTTCCTCTTACGGCATGCAGTTACAGGGGAAAAACACATAGATCAGGTAAAAGCCTTACAACTTCTTGAAATGCAACGAAATGCACTCCTGATGAATACCAGTTGTGGCTGGTTTTTTGATGAACTATCAGGAATCGAAACTGTCCAGGTGATGCGATATGCATGTCGCGCAATACAACTTGCAAAAGAGATTTGTGAAATAGATCTCGAACCATTCTATACATTGATTCTGCAAAAAGCAGAGAGTAATATTCCCAATTCTGGAAATGGAGCAGACATCTATAAAACCTATGCAAAGACCGCTGAAGTTAGTGTCTCCCGTGCTGCATTTCATTATGCTATCATGTCATTATTTGAGTCATATCCTGAAGAGACACAGGTTACAACCTACACTATCAAATGCAATGCCTATAAAAGAGCAGAAGAAGGAAACGTTAAAGTCGTCATCGGAAATGCATGTTTTCAATCAGATATTACACTCAGAGAGTCAAAATTATCTTTTGCAGCGATTTACATAGGGAATCATAATTTCCTCGGGGGAATCAGGACTTATACAACAGAAGAAGAGTTTATTGCAATGCAGAATGCCATATGGGATGCTTTTACCAAAAGTGATGTACTGGGAATGATCCTCTCATTAAACACTCATTTTGAATCTCATTCCTATTCACTCGGGCATCTGTTCCGTGATGGAAAGAGAAAAGTTATAGGCCTTATTCTTGATTCAACACTGCGTGATATTGAAACCGAATACCGGGAAATTTACACCAGATATTTCTCTCTCATGAAGGCCATGAAAGAGATGGATATCAAACCACCTGATGTTCTTGAATATTCAATTCAGTACATCCTCAATCTTGATATTCAGAAAAATATGGAAAGTGATGAGATTGATCTCTCATTACTGAAACTCTCTATTGAAGCGGTGATAAACGGACGGTATAAAACAGAAAATGAGATGTTACAGTATGTAACAAGCAACTGCATCATGCGACAGATGCATAGGATTTTAGAACATCCTGATGATACCTTCCGCATTGAGACCGTTAACCAGTTATTCAACCTCATAAATCCTCTCTCACTGGAACTGAACCTCTGGGACTGTCAGAACCATTATTATCGGATTGGAACCGAAAAACAAAAAGAAATGCATACCCGTGCAGATACCGGGGATGAGAACGCACAAAAATGGCTGACTCAGTTTTCGATACTGGGAACTTATTTGGGAGTACAGATCTCGTAACAAGAATAGGTATATGGTGAAAAAATAACCGGGAAAAATTCATCCTTACCGCACTATTACAAGTTACCAATAGATACACAATTATAGAATAGATAGTACCTCTTCACCACTTTACTGCATAAATAAAAGATATCTCTTCTGTACACAATCACTCTGATAATTTTTTGGAGGGGTAACTGCATAAGTCCTAACCAATATTCATAATAACCGGGTTATTCTATCCGATTTACAGGTAATGGAGATAATATGACCGCAAAAACAACAGAAATCACACAATAAGCCGCCTCTCAAAGAGTTTTATAGCAACTGTAGTCGCAATAATTGCAGCTGCTATGAGCCAGAGGAGGTTTAGAGCCCATATTGGATCAGGAAGGCCGGTCATCAGACTTCTGGCAAGAGCAACCAGATGAGCAAGTGGCAGCAGGGCAAACGCTCCAATCTGTACTGCTTCAGGCAGAACACTGATAGGAAAGAAAGTTCCTGAGAAGAGAAACATCGGTGAGACATACAGGGTAGAAGGATAGGAAAGGGCATCAATAGATGGGGTTATTGCTGAAAAACAGGCAGCAATCGCTGAAAAAGTAATACCGGCAAGAAACGCCAGTGGCAGGCAGATTAACCCATTTAAGACAGGAACAAGACCGAGAAAAACCAACACCAGATAAAAGACACAGGCTGATAAGAGACCACGGGTAGCACCCCAGAGTATCTCACCAATTATAACCTCACGAAGCGTGAGAGGTGTTGCCAGTATCGCATCAAATGTCTTCTGATAATACATTCTGACATAAGTTCCATATGCACATTCATAAAAAGATGCAAACATGACTGATCCTGCAAATATGCCAGGAGCTATAAATACCACAAAAGGCATCCCCAAAACATCATTTACAAACATACCAATGCCAAATCCGATTGCTCCAAGATAGAGGAGAGGTTCGAGAAATGGGGGGACAATATTTACAGTAAAATGCCTGGAAAAGACTGTGGCATTTCGTCTCCAGACTAAAAAGGATCCCTGTATAATTGGCAGAAGATCTTTTACGTTCATTATTCCCTGATCCTCCTTCCGGTCAGCAACAAAAAGACATCTTCAAGGGTTGCTGGCCGCCTGCTTATCCTTACTCCGGAACAGCTCGCGAGAAGATTATCAGTCAGATCACGGGTATGCGGATTATGAATCTGAATCGTCTCCCCGGCAATTTCGTATGAAACCTTATGGATATCAAGACACCTCCTGACATCTGGTTCATTATCGGTCTCTATGATATCAGAACTGAAATACTGGCTGACAAGGGTTGATGGAGAACCCTCAATGAGTATTTGTCCCTGATCCATGATGACCAGACGGTCACAAAGCCGGGCTGCTTCATCCAGATAATGAGTGGTAAGAACGATAGTATTTCCCTCATGTTTCAGTCTGATAAGCCGTTCCCATATGTGATGTCTTGCCTGGGGATCCAGACCAATAGTAGGTTCATCAAGAATCAGAAGTGACGGGCGATTAATGAGAGCACGGGCAAGCAACAGACGGCGTTTCATCCCACCTGAAAGTGACTCTATCGGAGTGTCTCTCTTCTGGGTCAAATCAAAGAAGGAGAGCAGTTCTTCTGTCCTTAAAACTGCTTCATTATGAGAGATACCAAAAAACCGGGCATATACGAGAATGTTATCCTGAACAGTCAGATCCGGATCGAGATTGGTTTCCTGCGGCACAACACCAATATGAGCTCGTATCTTTCTGCCATCCTTATCTGGATCCAGAGAAAAGACAGATAGATCTCCACTGGTTCGGGGAGATACACATTGAATCATCCGCATAATAGTGGTTTTTCCTGCACCATTTGGACCAAGGAACCCAAAAAGTTCCCCTTCCCGAACCGTGAAAGATACGTTATTAACTGCTATCAGATCACCGTACCTCTTTTCAAGAGTTTGAGCTCTGATGATATGGCTAATCGTCATGTAACCTTTCCTATCTATAAGTGTTCACAGATTGTCTACATTGCGGTTCTCCTCTGAAGCTGTTGGTTCTCTGCCTCAAAACAGAACTCGTACATACAACAATTTTATTGAGCAGAAAAATTAGAAGATACGGGCTCTATCTGAAAAATAAGTGATACCATATCATCACGTTCAGGCAGGATGTAATTACATGACATTCTGACTTTCATATTTTTATATCATTTAAGGATTCAAACATCAGAGGTTGGAACATGTGCCAGATACGCTGTGTACCTCTGTGATTATATCAGTTCAATTGGAGGAATTTCAACCGCAGAGGTTCACAGAGAACGTTTCAACTTCAATGATTATCTCTCCAATTGAACTAATCTAACCCAGGAGGGGGGTGAGATTCGTGGATTATCTGATACATGTTCCCCCCTCTGCGTCCTCTGCGGTTACATCATTTCACATCAAACGAATGTCGTTTCAACTGGAAAAATCGATGTAAAAAATAAAAACATGATTGGCAATATCACTTGAAAAATCGACAGAGCCAGAGACGAAAATAGATAATCATTATGCAGACTGTTATTGATATCGAGACGGATTGTAACCGTGATAGACTAAAAATTCTCACTCTCAATAAATATAAGGAAAAATACGGTACTGATACCTATGATAGTCCAGTGGAATTATCAGGTACTAACAATCTTTGCCTGGAACATAACCGGCATATAATTCAGCTTGTTTTAGCGTTTTTTCTATTCTGCGTAACCATTTTTACTGACATCCGGTCACGTAACCGAATTCCCACCAGAATCATAGTTATCCCAATTAACAGGACAATAAAACCAAATATCAACATAAAGGTTGCCAGTACACCGATAGGAAAGAGGATACTCATTATCCCCAGAGAAAGCGAAAAAAAACCGATAAGAAGACGACTGAAAAATCCTTCAGGCACTGATTTCCTCCCTTTTACCACCCGCTTTAGGAGCATCACTGCACTGGCAAACATCCAGAGACCAAGGACCAACAGTAATACAAATACCCAGAAAAGGAGAGGGAGAAAAAATATAAAAATACCTGCTGCAAGAGCAGCAATTCCTCTCATTATATCTTCAACCCTGGTTATTCGAACCGGTCGAAATGCAATTCCCTTATGCATCAGAAATACACTCAGACATACCAATGCCAATGGCAGCACTATCTGAAAAATATTCTGAAATGTATAATAGGGATCTATCAAAAATATAATACCAATGAAGGAGATGACTATTCCACTGGCTATCTGCTGTTTCCAGGTCTCTTTTTGCTCTTGTAATCGGTTTTGTATGATTATCGACTGAGAACCGGTAACCTCAGTAAGAAGTGTAATCACCGTATCAGATATCATCAGCAACAACGGAGCATCATCAATAAGGTGAAGGACCGGATGTAACTTCGGATCATACCGGTCAAGATGTACACGCCATTCATTCACAGTTTCATGGACGTGGTACTGACCTTTCCGATAACTACCAATTGTCCCCGGAGACGGAACATTAACAGGAGAACTCACCCATCCATCATCAAGAGGTTCTGTTACTAACTCCTTTTTCACAACCACCTCCCAGAGACCCTGGTATAACGGGTTAAGATAATCATCAAGTCTTGACATACTATTTCCAGTATCTTCCCATGAAAATTGATTTTTTATACAGAACAAAATGCAGCAGATATCATGAATTATATGATTACTACTCTTATGTTGTCAGGTAATAAAAACATTAAGATAGAGAAAGAATGGGTATCTTCACCTGATTTAGCAGGTTATCCATTTTTACTTTTTTCTTATAATTAATGTACTTTTATTGTGTTTATTATGGAAAAATTGGTTTCTTATTACTAGGAGGCTGTCCGAGAACTCCGGGTTTCTAAAAAGCCTTTAAAAGGGAGCCATTTATGTGTATGAATTTGCGAATGACATCAAATTGAAATATAAAACTGAGTGATTTGCCATTCTCGGACAACTTCCTAGAAATTGTGCATCGAACAGATGCATATCAGTACTGCTCGTGTAGAAAATTAGTACAATTTTTTTGCGAATCTGATAAAAAACGAGATTATTAAATAGTATTCAAAGTAACTATCAATTTATGAAAAAAACCGTCCCCTGGTATCGTAGTATCATAACTACATTAACAGCAGCATTTATCATTCTTATTCTGGTAATAGCCGGAATGAGCGTCTTTTACACATTTGGAGAGACTAAATATGCACTGAAAGAGACTACCCGGGATGAACTCACTGCAATTGCAAGTATCATTGCCACACAGGTGGATGGCGATGTAATGAAAAATATTACTCAGGGTGATGAAGAGAGTCTTTCCTTTACTGCAATGCGTGACCAGCTCTATACAATGCAAAATGCAAATCCTGAGATCCTCTATGTCTACACCATGCGAATGAAGGATAGAAATGTTGCCTTTGTTGTTGATGCTGAATATGGAATATCAGAAGACGCTGCCGGTATTGATGAGATCTATGATACCCCGACTGACGAGATGATACAAGGATTTAATGAACCAATTGCCGAGCATGAATTCACTACAGATCAATGGGGAACAGTCATATCCGGGTATGCTCCGATTGTAGATTCTTCAGGTTTGACTGTTGGGATTGTTGGTGTTGATATGAGCAGCGATCGTGTCATTGCACGACAGGACTTCATCGGAAACATTATCTACCTCATTCTGCTCATCGGTATCATCATCGCCGGACTTATCATCGGGTTCTTCAGCCTGACAATGAAACGTGACATTGACAGCCTGAATGAATCCGCAGAGCGAATAAGTATGGGAGATATGGGAGTCCTTGTTACAGTCGAGAGAAGAGATGAAATTGGAGAACTTGCACAATCTTTCAGCAGAATGGTCTCAAGTCTGAAGATTATGATGATGGAATCTAAAGAGAAGTGACGGAGCCCGGGAAAATGTCGGCATTATCTGAAGCGGTTCTCAAAGAAACGACAAGTTATCTGGGACCTGCCTCAAAACAGTTTCTGGAACGTCAGACAAAAGGACATATGGACGGTCTCTCCTTTGACGATCTGAAAACAAAACATCTGCCTGAACTGTCAAAATGGATGAAAATATCAGCGGGACTCATTATTGACAAGAAAAAAGCAGAAGAACTGAGTGAGAAAATTCTTTCTTTACAATAGGAATTTTTCTTACTATACTCTCTTCTTTCCCTTTTTTAACCATAGAAAGCCAGGAAATCCTGAATCAATATGGTTGACATGTAATATGAGAGAGGGGATACCTTCTAAAAAACAGTGTATTATAGTGCCGGGCATAATATCTTCTTATAATCGAAGTGAAACTGAGGCCATTTTAAAGAGTGCACGCTGATCGCGCTACATAGATTAAGGCAACAGTGTTAGAAAATTTAGCCATTAACGATATTACAAATATCCGGAAATAGGATTATTACCAATCAAGAAGGTTCAGATTCACTACAATGAGCAACACAATCCAGAATAAGAGATACCTATATTAATTGTAAATACAATATCACAGAAAAGCATACTCTTATAGATAATAAGCTTTTTTAAGAGGATAGATGATATCAGTACTTGTAATAGATGATGACCCTGACATTCTCGGGATAACAAAGACCTATTTAGAAATAAACGGAATATTATCGATAGAAACTGCATTATCTGCAAAAGAGGGTCTGGAAAAATATTATCAATACCCTTATGATGCTATCATTGCTGATTATCTACTGCCTGATATGGATGGAATTTCTTTTCTCTCTACCATTCGATCATCTAATACTGAAATTTTCTTTATCATCTTCACAGGATACAGTCATGAAGATGTTGTTATCGAGGCACTCAATAATGGAGCTGACCTGTACCTGAAGAAAGGTGAGAATCCTATTTTTATCTATTCTCTGATAGAACAAAAAATAATCGAAAATGTCAGAGAAATTGAGATTTTTGAGAGAGAAAAACAACAAAGGGTAGTATTTGGTATCAAAGAGAAGGCACCAAATCTGGAGGCGGGGGAAAAAACATATGAAACAATGTCATCCATTTCTCCTGATATGATTCCTGCTGCGATTGTAATGTATGATGCAAAAGGGATTATCCTCTCAGCAAACCAGACAGCCCAGGATCTTTTTGGAACAGGAGATCTGAAAAATACCAAAACACTACAGGATAACCTGATACACTGCCTTTACCGGGAAGATGGAAGTGTTCTTCCCCCTGATGCATATCCGGTTTATGCAACACTGATGACAAAAAAACCATACAAAAATAAAATCATGCAATTTCAGCATCCGGTTACCAAAGAGATTATCAGTATAGCGGTATCTACAAATCCCCTGATTGATGATGATGATGCTATCCATTCAATCATTCTTGCTGCAATGGACATTTCCCGGGTTAGCCGATGATATAGAGATAAAATTGAAACGTTCTTTTCTAATTATCTATGAACTCTCTAATGCAATTGATATTAAGGGCTTTTTAAAAATTCGGCCCTTTGCCTGGATACAGCAAGATTCGTAAAAATCCGAACGATTAATTCTAAAACCGATGCTTTGCATCTGTATTCAAAAAATCTATCCATATTAAACAGGATTACTTGACACTATATCCATAAGTCGTAAAAATTTTCTTACGGCCCTATAGGTCATGTGAAGGAAACAGATTTTTCAGATTTAGTGCTATTCCTGATCTTTTACCTTTTTAGTGAGATTGACAAAACAGCAACACATCATGTGAAAGAAGAGGGGACCACACTGGGGAGTATGCTCACTATATTTACCACAATTGCATCACAGATCGGGGAAATATACCAAAAAGTGACTGATATTGCTGCCCTGACTGAGGAACAGGCTGCAACCATTGAAGAGATAACGGATAGTATCCACGAAGTAAGCAAACAGGCAAAAGAGGCAGAAAAACAGGCTGTCCAAGCAGCAACCGAGACCGAAGAGACATCTACAGCTATTCAGGAAGTAAGTGCAACAATGAAAGGGAGTGACGGGAACCTAAAAAAACAGAAGAGCAGATTGGGCAAATCGCATTATAAAGGGATGAGACATCGGAATTGAATCAAAGAAAACTGCCTTATTCACCGTAAGATTGGTGTATAACTCCCCTCATATTTTCAAATTTTTGTACACCAATGATTAAATACGTACAATGATATACATAAGTGTACATGCAAACAAAATTTCTTCTTGATGAGAATGAAATACCAAAACAATGGTATAACATTCAGGCAGATCTTTTAAACCCGTTAGATCCTCCACTCCATCCACAGACAAAAAAACCGATACGTCCGGATGATCTGGCTCCGATTTTTCCCTTGGAATTAATCAGACAGGAAGTCAGTCAAAAGAGATATATTGATATTCCTGCAGAGGTAAGAGATATCCTGACCCTATGGAGACCGAGTCCACTCTATCGTGCCCATCGTCTGGAAAAGCATCTAAAGACTCCGGCAAAAATCTTTTATAAGTATGAAGGAGTAAGTCCCCCCGGGTCTCACAAACCAAATACTGCCATTGCACAGGCTTATTACAATAAAAAGGAGGGGATTGAACGTATCGCCACCGAGACCGGAGCCGGACAGTGGGGAAGTGCACTTGCATTTGCAACCCAGCTCTTTGAGATGGACTGTACAGTCTACATGGTCAGGGGTAGTTATGATCAGAAACCATACCGAAAGATGATGATGCAAACCTGGGGAGCTGAATGTATTGCTTCTCCTTCAACCAGGACTCAATCAGGAAATGCAATCCTTGCAAAAGACCCGGATACACCAGGCAGTCTTGGAATTGCCATATCTGAAGCAGTTGAAGATGCAGCAACACATGATAATACAAATTATTCACTTGGATCAGTCTTAAACCATGTCTGCCTCCACCAGACCATCATAGGTCAGGAGACACAACAACAACTTAAAAATGCAGACGAGAAGGCAACAACAGTTATAGGGTGTGCCGGTGGAGGGTCTAATTTTGCAGGACTCGCTTTTCCATTTGTTAAAGATAATATAAGTGGAAAGGGGGATAATGTTTCAATTATTGCAGTAGAACCTGCAGCCTGCCCGACACTCACGAAAGGACTGTACGCCTATGATTACGGAGATGTCGCAGGTCTGACTCCCATTATGAAAATGTTTACCCTTGGGCATGACTTTATTCCGGCTTCCATTCATGCCGGAGGCCTCAGATATCATGGCATGGCACCACTCGTCTCAAAACTGCATGCTGAACATCTGATAACTGCTACTTCATGCCATCAGAACGAAGCGTTTGATGCTGCAGTTACGTTTGCACGGACCGAAGGAATAATTCCTGCTCCAGAAACTGCCCATGCCATCAGAGTTGTAATTGACAAAGCCCTTGCATGCAGAAAAACCGGAGAAGAAGAGACAATTGTATTTAATTTCAGCGGTCACGGTCACTTTGATCTCAGCAGTTACGAGATGTACTTCTCAGGCAATCTCCCTGATTATGAATATCCAGCTGAACTCATTAAAAAGTCTCTTGCAAATCTCCCTTCAGTCAACTGATTTAGATGAAACGCATCGGTTTTCTCATTAATCCAATAGCAGGTATGGGAGGGGCAGTAGGACTCAAAGGAACCGATGGAAAATATAACGAGGCAATATTCCAGGGAGCTACAGAGGTATCACCTCAAAAAGCAAAGGATTTTCTTACCTTTCTTCCTCCTCATCAGATACTATGGGTCACGGCTGGCGATGCAATGGGAGAAGATATTCTTCTTGATGCAGGAGAAAAATCAGTACTCGTAATAAGTACCCCTGATTTTCCCAGTTCAAAAGAAGATACTATGCATGCCTGTCGTTGTATGGAAAAAGAAGGAGTTGACCTCATCCTCTTTTGTGGTGGAGATGGAACTGCACGGGATATCGCTGAAGTTATACATAATACACCGGTTCTTGGTATTCCGGCAGGAGTAAAGATGTTCTCAGGCGTCTTTGCTAGTACTCCCAGAACTGCTGCTGCGATTGTTACCAAAATATCAGAATTGCCGCTGCAGCATGCTGAAGTACTTGATATTGATGAAGATGCATACCGGGCCGGTATCCTGCATCCCCGACTGTATGCAACGGTGCAGATTCCATTCATACAAAACTACTGCCCAACAGGAAAAATTGCATTGGATCCGGGTAATGAGAGGCGATCACAATTGGAAATAGCAGAATTTATCATATCCCTGATGCGGGATGATACCCTGTATTTGATTGGAGCAGGAGCTACAACCGCTGCAATTGCAGAAGAACTGCAGATTCCAAACACCCTGCTCGGCATTGATGCCGTATATCAGAAAAAGACGATACAACAGGACCTATCAGAACGGGATATTCTTGTTCTTCTTGACCAGTACAATAATACAAGCATCATCATCAGCCCAATCGGGGCACAGGGGTTTATTCTCGGGCGGGGAAACCAGCAGATAAGCCCCCGGGTTTTACAAAAAACCGGTACTTCATCTCTGATTGTCATTGCAACCCCGGCAAAACTGGACATGACAAAACAGCTTTATCTTGATTCCGGAGATAATGTAATAAACGCCTCATTTGGTAATTCTATCGCAGTCATCTGTGGATATGCCATGGCACAAAGACTACCCCTTTTTAGCTGATACACTATCCAGGTATTTCTCCGGCTTATAAGAGACGAGAAGGGTACATGTCCGGTCAGACTCATAGTATCAACCAAAGAAAATGTGGCAGTACCCCAGGGATCAAAGAAAGAGAAAGGGCACCCATACAGAAAAGAGAGCTCAAATTGGTTCTTATCTGTGCTTCTACCAGAGGTTTTTTGATTATTAGGAAGATATTAAGGTCTGCCTGGCTTCCTTCACCCTTCCTATTCTCATTGTCCAGCATATTACCAGAGGATTTGTAGAGGGGTTTGCATCCTGGCCTGCATCATCTTACCGGCAAGTCGGTCCATGTGGCAGAAGATAAAAAATTGCATGCAGGAAAGATCTAAATACCCCATCAGATGTCCATTTGGAGGTCAGAAGAGGAATGATGGTACAACTAGTTAATTATCCTCCTGACCTAAGTATTAAGCC
>Ga0265594_1000539_pt1 | contig 31179 bp, 33 predicted proteins | sample saktaG_11_FD_190147 | JGI IMG/M metagenome (GOLD analysis project Ga0265594, IMG submission 190147) | Saline water microbial communities from Sakinaw Lake, British Columbia, Canada - sak_2011_5_24_80m | ecosystem: Environmental > Aquatic > Non-marine Saline and Alkaline > Saline ... | reverse complement strand
ATAGGCCGCGGCGGCGAGGGCGACGGCTCGGTTCCCCTGCCCGAGGAGTTCGGGGCCTCTCTTGACATAAGCCTCGCTCGGGCCACCGAGGGGACGGTCGCTGGCTACGTCGAGATTAAGAGCAAGAGGTACGAGCAGTTCGCTGTGGAGCTGGGAAAGAACGTCGACTACCTGGTGGTCGTCGGGACCGACTGGAAGGTTATCCCCCTCGAGAACATGATCGCAGGCCTCCAGGGCGAGAAGGTCAAGATAATAAGCGGCGTCAAGACCGCCGAGGAGGCCGACGTCGACCTCGCGACCCTAGAGAAGGGGGCAGACGGCATCCTCCTCGACACATCGGACCTCTCGGAGATCAAGAGGGTTCAAAAGGCGGCGGAGAAGGCCGGTATGGCGAAGCTCGATCTCGTCTCCGCCAAGATCACCGATATTAGGCCCGTCGGGATGGGCGATCGGGTCTGCGTCGACACCTGCACCATGATGCATCCTGGAGAAGGGATGCTCGTCGGGTCCCAGTCGAAAGCCGCCTTCCTGGTCCACAGCGAGTCCGAGGAGAGCTCCTACGTAGCAGCCCGCCCCTTCAGGGTCAATGCTGGAGCCGTCCACGCCTACGTCAAGGTCGGAGACAAGACCAGGTACCTCTCGGAGCTGAAGGCTGGCGACGAGGTGACGGTCGTCGACAAGGAGGGCGAAACCCAGACCGCCATCGTCGGCAGGGTGAAGATCGAGAAGAGACCCCTGATGCTGATCGAGGCCGAGGTGGGCGGGGAGAAGATGAGCACCCTCCTCCAGAACGCCGAGACGATCAAACTCGTCGGCGAGGACGGGACGCCAAAGTCAGTCACCGACCTGAAGGTGGGGGACAAGGTCCTGGTCCACTTCGAGGGGAAGGCCCGCCACTTCGGAATGAGCATCGAGGAGAGCATCCTCGAGAGATGAGCCTCTAGGGAACGGCGAGGAGCTTTCGGGCGGAATAGAAATCGAGGAAATGGATGCCCCAGAATATGAATGAGAAGAAGCTCGGCAAGAGGAAGCTCGTTTTAGGAGCCCTGGAGATCGAGGCCCCGGCGGTGGTGGCCGTGTTGAGCGGGGAGGAGGCGGCCAGAAACGCCGGTGTTGCGGAAGGCCTCGGAGCAGACCTGGTGGAGGTGAGGCTCGACCTCCTCCCAGGGGATCCGATAAGGATCATCAGGGAGGTGCGAGAGGCAACGACCCTTCCCATAATCGCCACCAATAGGATGATCCAGGAAGGCGGCGCGTTCCATGGAGGCGAGGACGAGAGGATCGAGATCCTGGCCGGGGCCTCGGCCTGGGCGGACATTGTGGACGTGGAACTCCGGGCCGAGGGGCGCGACCGTCTCATGAAGATGGTGGATGGGCCAGTGATAATTTCTTACCACGACTTCGAAGGGATGCCACCCCTTGATGTGCTCAGGTCGATGCTGAAGGAGATCTTCGAGGCCGGAGCCGAGATCGCCAAGATCGCCCTGACCCCTGCATCCCTGGAGGACTGTCTCGATCTTCTGAAGCTCGTTTTGGAGACGGAGGGTCCAACCACTTTGATGGGGATGGGAGATGTTGGGAGGCACCTTCGAGCGGTGGCCCCGATATACGGCTCGGTACTCACTTATGGCTACATCGAAAGCGCGACCGCTCCCGGCCAGATCCCGGTGAAGGCCCTGAGAGAGGTTCTGGACGTGCTGATGGGATGAGATGGTCTTCTGATCACGCCGAGGCCGCCATCACGAAGATCGATCTCGACCCTTTTTCTTTGATTTTTTGGTTTTGAGGCCAGCTGGCAGAATCGTCCCGATCTCATGGGACTGAAATCCTTTTTTGTAAAATATTTGCCCAAAAACCTCTCTTAATTCTCATCAAATCGTCGAAAATATCTGTCGCTTTTTTGTAAAATATTTGATCCGAATAACATCTTTTGTTGCTTGTATATGGCAAAATATGAGTCAATATCTTGTAAAATGATTCGTATAAATTTGAACTTTCAACCATATGTAAATCCTTTTTAGTTGATTTAATTGAGAATATTTTCTGGCATCTGATTGACATAGAACCCACAAGGTTTATATCAAGCAATTAACCTGGTATAGTGCGCGGATATTTATCAGAGAGAGGTGAGAAGATGGATAAGATGGAAGGCAGTTTTGCCGTCGAGGACATGCAAAATGTCCAGATCAACATCGGCGAGATCGTGAAGGAGGTGGAGGAGTGGGACCAACCCATGGGCCCGTTCCCCTGTCCAAGCATCGCCACGCTTCGAGACTGGGACTTCAAGCTCATAAACAGGTACAGGGTCTTCTACTCCCCGATCTGTGATCGGTGCACCCTCTGTACCTACGGTCCCTGCGACCTGACCGGTAACAAGAGAGGCGCCTGCGGCATAAACCAGGCAGCCCAGCAGGGCAGGATCGTTCTCCTGGCGGTCCTCATGGGCTGTACAGCTCACTGCGCTCACGGCCGACACCTCTACCACTGGACCCTGGAAAAGTTCGGCGACCTACCCTTCAATATGGGCGAAGAGATCCTGGTGGACGCACCGCTGACCAGGACCGTTACGGGAATGAAACCCAAGACCCTGAAGGAGTTCGGGCCGGTCCTGAGCTACATCGAGGAGGAGGTTGCGCAGCTTCTGGCTTGCACCCACGTCGGCCAGGAAGGAAACTACAGGGACTTCGAGTCGAAGGCCCTCCACGCCGGCATGCTCGACTCCCTGGGCAAAGAGGTCTCGGATATGGTCCAGATCATCGCCTACGACATGCCAAGGGGCGACGAGGACGCTCCCCTGGTAGAGTGCGGCATGGGGACCCTCGACAAGAACAAGGCGATCCTCATCACCTACGGCCACAACCTGGCGGGCTCCGCAGAGGCTATGTTCTACACCGAGGACAACGATCTCTGGGGCAAGGTCGACATCGGCGGCGTATGCTGCACGGCCATCGACAACACCAGGATCGGCGAGGGCCTCGGCTATCCCGAAATTATTAACGATAAATACAGGATGGTCGGGACCAAGGCCAAGGTCGCAGGAGCCATGGGCTGGTGGAGAAAGATGGTCAGGGCCGACGTCATGGACTGCGTCATGGTCGACGAGCAGTGCGTCTATTGCGACGCCCTCGAGGATTGCTCGGCGCGGAAGGTGCCACTGATAGCCACCAACGAGAAGATCATGCTCGGCCTGCCGGACAGGACGAACGATCCCGTTGACGAGATCGTCGACGACCTGGTCAACTTCAGGATGCCGGGCGTCGCCATCATAGACCCGATCAAGGCCGGAGAGGTCGGCGTCAGGACCGCCATCGCCGTCAAACCGAAGCGCGTCGAGGAGAGGGAGAAGGCCTTCATCACCGCGGAGGATTTCAAGAAGTACGCCGAGTCCTGTACCTACTGCCACTCCTGTCAGTTCGTCTGTCCGCCCCACATCAAGATAGGCGACGTCGTCCAGGAGGCGGCGAAGGGGAACCTCGAGCCTCTCAGCTCGACCTACGAGATCTGCGTCGGCTGCAGAAGGTGCGAGCAGGTCTGCCCCCAGGACATACCGATCCTGAGCCTCTACGCCTACGCCAACCAGGAGTACATCAGAAACCACAAGTTCAAGATGAGGGCCGGAAGAGGTCCCGTCAAGGACACCGAGATCAGGCGTGTGGGCGCACCTCTGGTTCTTGGAACGATCCCCGGCGTCATCGCCATCATCGGATGCGCAAATTACCCGAACGGGACCAAAGAGTGCTACGACATCGCCCGCGAGTTCGTTGACAGGGGCTTCATCGTCACCACCACCGGCTGCATGGCGATGGACATGTCCCTCTACACCGACGAGGACGGCAAGACGATCTGGGAGCAGTTCCCAGGCGGCTTCGACGGCAGGAACATCTGCAACATCGGTAGCTGCGTCTCCAACGCCCACATCCATGGCGCTGCCATCAAAGTGGCGACGATCTTCGCCGGGAGGAACGAGAGAGGCAACTACGACGACATCGCCGACTACGTCCTCTCCAAGGTAGGAGCCTGCGGCGTCGCCTGGGGTGCCATGTCTCAGAAGGCGGCCTCCATCGCCACCGGGTTCAACAGGCTCGGAGTTCCCGCCGTCGTCCAGCCCCACAGCGTCATGTACCGCCGTGCATTCCTCGGCAGGACCGACAAGAAGGAGGACTGGGAGATCATCGACGCGAGGGACGGTTCCAGGGTTTACTGTGAGCCCGCGCCAGAGCACCTCCTCTACGTCGCCGAGACGAAGGAAGAGGCGATGATGATGATGGCCAAGCTCTGCTTCAGGCCCAGCGACAACAGCCAGGGCAGGATGATCAAGCTGACCCACTACTGCGACATCTGCATGAAGTACTTCGGGTGCATGCCACCAGACTGGCCGATCTACGTCCGGCACGGCTCGGATCTTCCCCTCAAGTGGAAGGAAAATATGATGAAGGAGCTGGAGTCGAAGTACGGCTGGGAGATCGACTGGAAGAGGAAGGCGATCCTCAGCGGTCCGATCAGAAAGGTGGACGTGAGCTTCGACCCCACGAACATCGAGAGGAAGATCAGGGTTAAGAAGTGAGGAGGCGATAAAAATGGCAGTCGACACTACCAAGAATGCGGTTCCCTTTGAGATGGCCCAGATTCCAGGGCCGGAGATGGCGAAGGCCTACAACACTGCGGTCATAGGTGCCATAATCAAGAAGGCAAAGAGGCCTCTTCTCGTCGTTGGCGCAGAGCTCTTCGAGGACCCCGTGATGTTCGACAAGATGATCGCTATCGGAAAGACGGGAGTTCCGATCGCGGCCACCGCCCATTCCATCAAGGGCTTCATCGAGAGGGGCTACACCGATAACGTCACGATGATCGGGCTTCACCCGCTGACCAACTACCTGCGGTTCAAGGACTGGCAGGGGCTGGACGGCCAGGGCCAGTATGACGTCGTGATATTCATGGGGATCTTCTACAAGTTCGCCAGCGCCATGTTCTCTGCGCTCAAGAACTTCAACAGGGACATCAAGAGGGTCTCCATCGATAGGTACTACCACGTCAACGCCGACATGACCTTCGGAAACCTCGCCTTCGATCCGGACAAGTACCACGAGGCCATAGACGAGGTAATCGCTAAATTGACGGCGTGAACCATCCCCCTTTTTATTTTTGGGGGTATGGTCTCAATCAAGTAAATTACGATGATCGAGCTCGCTAAATCCGGATAATCCGGGTTTGAGCTCTGTATGGCAGCGGAGGTGGGCGGAGATGGGCGGGGTCAAGGACGGCGGTCTCGCCGGAAGATCCCGCAACCCGGGCCTCGGCTCGACGTGGCCAGAAATGATAGACCAATGATATGGAGGGTGATGGGCTTGACCTCCTTTGCCCTCTGGTTTGCAGCGCAAATGGACTTTGGCCGCGCAAATGGGTGACGGATCTCTTGACCTCCTTCGCCCTCTCTCCGACTTCCATGCATCAATATCGAAGCTTTGCGAGATCTCATTGACGCCAATATTCTGTTTTTGACTTCCGACTTTTAAGAGGGAAGGTCTCAATGTCGATAACCTGGGAAAAAGGTCCCGATTGATGAAAGGTTGGAGGAGAAAGGTTGGAGGAGACGGGCGTCGTAAACGTGCAGGTTTTGTTCTGGACATAATCTTCGAGAACGGAGTTGTAGAAATGGCAGAAGAAATCGAACTGGAATTGTCCCCCATGTACGAGGGGGAGCGGATCAGGAAAGAAGAGATATGGGTAGAGATGGGCGGTCCGAAGGCGGATGGCTTCGAGCTTTGCATTTCCGCGCCTATGGACGAGGTCGAGGACGGGAAGGTGACAATCAAGGGCCCCGACATAAACGAGATCGAGGAGGGGAAGACGATCCCCTTCGGGATGATCTTCAAGGTGGCCGGCGAGCTTATCGAGACCGACCTCGAATCGATCATCGAGAGGCGTAACCACGCTCTTCTATCCTACGTCCACGGCCTAATGCATCTTAACCAGAGGGACGCTATCTGGATGAGGGCGGGCCTCGATCTCAAGAAGGCTGGGGTTACCTCTTTTGAGCAAATCTTCAAGAACGTCATGAAACTTTACTTGGCCGAGTTGCCCTTCATCGAGAAAATAGAAGCGGTCATCCTTACTTCTCCTGAGGAGGTAGCCAAGGGCCTTGAAGAGGCTCATGCCAAGTACAGTGCCAGAGACGCGCGTGCCAAGGGTCTTCACGACGAAGAGGTCGACGTCTTCTATGGCTGCACCCTCTGCCAGTCCTTCGCCCCGACGAGCGCATGCTGCGTGACCCCTGACAGGCCGTCATTGTGCGGTGCCATCAGCTGGTTCGACGGCCGTGCCGCGGCCAAGGTCGACCCCGAGGGACCCCAGTTCCAGATACCTAAAGAGGGCCTTATCGACGATATTGCCGGCGAGTACGAGTCTGTGAACGAGATGGCGGCCTCCAGGTCCGGCGGCGAGTATTCGAGGATGGCTCTTTACACCTTCTTCGATGCGCCCCACACTTCCTGCGGCTGTTTCGAGACGATCGGCTTCTACATGCCCGAGGTTGACGGGATCGGCATAGTCGACCGCGACTTCAGGAACCCGACACCGAACGGTCTTCCGTTCTCGACGATGGCCGGCCAGGCCGGTGGCGGCAAGCAGGTAGTCGGATTCCTGGGAATGGGAATACTCTACTACTTCTCGCCCAAGTTCCTCCAGGCCGACGGCGGCTGGAGACGCATCGTCTGGATGCCAAAGGAGCTCAAGGAGAAGGTGAAGGAGGGCATCGACGCCGATATGTTCGACAAGATCGCGACCGAAGAGGACGCGCCGGACCTCGAGTCCCTGAAGAAGTTCCTCCTGAAGGCCGACCACCCTGTGGTTGACGGTGTCGAGAGGAAGGTCGACAGCAAGAAGATCTCCGAGGGCTGGAAGATCGAGGACCCCTCCGAGTTCGAGGACGCTGTCATCGCCTTCATCGAGGAGAGCGGCGGCGACATCGACGTCGACGCGATCAAGGAGAAGCTGAACATGAGCGAGGGCCAGTTCATGCAGGTCATCGAGTACCTGCAGGACGAGGGCATACTGGAGTAAGAATTTATAGTATCTCTGTGTTTGAGGGTGTAGGAGGTTAGAGGAATGGCAAAAAAACTGTCACTTAAGCTGAAGAAGAAGGAACCTGAAGCAGCCGCAGCCTCTGCCGCAACAGCGGCACCGGCGGCAGGAGCGCCCGCATTTGCGATGTCCGCTGGTGGGTCTAGCGGGATCAAGCTGGTCCTCAAGGACGCAAAGGTTACCATCGAAAAGGTGACGCTCGCTAAGTGAGCTCTCACCTTTTCCCTCTTATCTCTTCTCCGACCATTTTTTTCCGGACCCTTCTAAGATTCCTCTCCTTTCCAAAGCCGTTTTTCCGCTGAATAGATGATGGTCGATGACCTCCGACGGAAGGGCTGGCCCTTTCCCCGGGACGGAAAGGAATTTCGGAAGACGAATGGCGTCAGGATCGACGATCCCAGAAATCGTGACTGATCCGGGCAAGATGACGATGAGGGGCCGCCGTGAGCAGAGGTCCAGTGCGAGATCCAAAGACTGATATCTTCACACCCAGGCCGAGGAGGGGACCGGGTTCAATAAGTGACCAAAAGTCACTCTATCGTCGTCATCGAAATCCTCCCTCCGCAAAATTATTCGAGCATCAAAATGACCAGAAGGGAACGTTTAAGTATTAGTTTCTCAGGTAGATTACTCTCAAATGAGAAGGATGGTCGGATGGAGTCGGTAGTGGTTTAGAAAAGGAGGAAATAAGATGGCGTTTTACACCCTTGGTCTCACCTTTTGGTTAGTAATCGCCCTTACCGTCGTGGTATTGGGAATCTGGATATACGGCCTCTACTTTAACTTCAAGAAGTGGGGCATGGGATCCACCGGTTATCAGGATGAGCTGCGTAACAGCTTCTGGCTTTTTATCGCAACATGGATTCATGAAGCTTTCAAAGATGGCGTATGGGTATTCGTAAAAACTCTCATTCTCGACGTGCTGCTTCTCAGGCGGACTCTCAGGAGGAGTCCCGTGAGATGGGTCATGCACATGGCCATATTCTACGGGTTTTTGACCCTCGCCGCCCTTTCGGGTCTCGGCCTCTTCATGGATATAATCGAGCACTTCAACGTTTTGGGCCTCGCCCACCAGGCTGAGATGGTAAAGGGCTGGATGGAGCTGCCCTTCGACATATTCGGCTACCTGCTCCTCTTCGGAGCCACGATCGCCGTTCTGAGAAGGATCTTCTTGAGAGAGGTCAGATCCCGGACCTCTGCCTATGACGTGGTTCTCCTCGGCGGCGTATTTCTGATCACCATCACCGGCTTCTATGCGGAGTGGCTGCGTGGCAACGCCTTCCTGGTCGGAAACGCCTTCGCAAACCCGATATACGCACCCCACTTCTCCCTGCTCCACACATTATTGGCGCTGGCCCTCTTCGTCGCGATCCTTCCCTGGAGCAAGTACATGCACATAATAGCCGGGCCACTGACGATTCTCGCAAACAGAGGAGGCGAATAAGATGGCAGAAGATAAAGAAAGTCCCGCAGGAAAGCCCCTCATATCAGGATTCCTAAAATCCACCCAGCTTATGGAGCTGGATGGATGCACTCGATGTCAGGAGTGCTTGAAGTGGTGTCCCACCTACGACGTGTATAAGGATCGACCCGAGATCACTCCCATGTACAAGATCGCCAAGTTCAGGGAGCTGCTCGGAAGCCAGCACGGCCTGAGGGCGAAGCTCTTCGGAGCCAAAGAGCTGAACGAGGACGAGGTCAACCAGTTCATGGACGATACCTACATGTGCACTACCTGTGGTGTATGTGGCACGGTCTGCGAGTCGGGAATTAACACTGTGGAGCTGTGGGAGGCCATAAGGCCCAACCTGGTGGTAAGAGGAAACGGACCCTGGGGCAAGCAGTCCTTCTTCCCCATGCTTCTCGGAAAGGACAGAAACCCCTACCAGGGAAAGCAGGAAGATCGACTTTGCTTCGTTCCCGACGATGCCGAGGTTCTCGACTCGGCAAAGATATCCTACTTTGCTGGTTGCACCGCCGCCTACAGGCAGCAGGCTCTGGGCGTGGCGACGGTCAGGATACTCAACGCCCTGGATATCCCCTTCTGCATGCTGGGCAAGGACGAATGGTGCTGCTCCTCTGCACTGGTCAGGACGGGCCAGCGCGACGTGATGAGGGACCACGCGGTTCACAACGTCGACGCCCTCAAGGACAGAGGCGTCGAAACCGTAGTTTACGCCTGCGCAGGCTGTATCAGGACCGCCAGCATCGACTGGCCCCGCTGGTATGAAGGTTACATACCCTACAAGAACGTGCCCTTGGCAGTTTACCTGAGGGAAAAGATCCAGAACGGCGAGGTGGAGTGGAAGCGGGCCCTCAACGACTTAAATGTGACCTTCCACGACCCCTGCCACTCGGGAAGGCACATATTGCATCACGTAGGGAGGGATTGGGCTTTCGAGGCGCCAAGAGATGTGTACAAATCCATACCCGGCCTGAATTACAAGGAGATGACCCGCTCTCGGGAGTTCCAGAGGTGTTGCGGAGCCGGTGGCGGTGTGAAGGCTGGACAGCCTGATCTTGCACTGGGTTGCGCCATGGCGAGGGTCGGAGATGCCCAGGCGGTGGACGCGGACGTGATATCAAGCACTTGTCCCTTCTGCAGGCGTAACATCATGGACGGCAGAAACGAGCTGAAGTCGGATATCAAGTTTGCAGACCAGGTTGAGCTGATGGCCGCTGCCATGGGCCTCGACGTGGTCATCCCGGACAACCCCTACATGGAATATCAGGAGCAGGACGAGATCCTTTGCAAGGGCGAGGTCTGCCAGCTGGAGGAAGTTGCCGAGACAAAAACGCAAGACGTAGATGCCTATTAAAGCGGGCACCGTCTCTTTTTATTATTTTTTCTCGCTGAAATTCTGTTTTTCGTGGAAAAAACCGCACATTCGATCTTACTTAAAAAATATTTAATAAAAATTCGTCTCTTTTTAGCCCAGCACCTGCTCCATCTTGACGGTTACAACGCTTCCAGGCGCGATGGGCACGGATTCTCTGATGTCATCAGGGATGGTGATGCGCCCTTCCTCGTCCACCTGGCTGGAAAAATCGAACTTTTCTACGTACTCTTCTATCCTCTCTATCGGCTTGTTTTCCGAGTCCAGCACATGTCTGAGCCTGATAGAAACCACGTTACCAGAGCTGATCCCAGCGGAGCTTCTGATAACTTCTGGGATGGTTATCCGCCCTTCTGCATCTACTTTGTCGAGGAACTCGTATTTATAAACAGCTTGCTTCTTCTCTTCCCTCAATACGTGTTCTACGCTGGCAGATACTGTGAACCCCGAAGATACGCCGGAAGATTTCCTTATCATCTCGGGAATTCTGACGAAGGCCTCTTCGTCGACCTGATCTGTAAATTCGAAATTTTCCGGCATTTTTGGGTGTATTTCGACGGGCATCTTCTCTTTGTCCATAATGGGCTTCATCTTGATGGTGACTATGCTGTCTGTAAAAGCTCCGGAAGCCTTCTGTACATCACCGGGTATTCTGATCCGGTCTTCCCCATCGACTTCAGCCTCAAATTCAAACTTCTCTGCTTCGCTCATAATTATACTTAAATGGCTGATGTGTATTTAAAATTTGCATCAGGCTTGGCCGATCGCGACGGATGTGATCTTTGAGGCGGTGAGATCACATCACGGGTCTAGCGTAGATCGTGTCCCTGGTGTAGCTGATGACCTGGACCTCTCTTTTCTTCGGCGCTTCCTCGACCGCAGGCGCCATCGTCTCCTCCTCGAAGTCCGAAAGCATTCCCGAGACGATGGGAACGAAGGAGAAGGGCTCGGAAACGGCCGGCTCGTAGAGGGTGGTGTTTGGGCTCGTCAGCGAGGCGCTGAACCTGCCCCTCCAGCCGGACCCGGTCTCGTCCGAGCAGACGAAGGTCCCCACGAAAACGCCCGAATCGCTGGACATGCCGGCAATCCTCGCGACCGTCAGAGGATGCTGTATCAGCAAAACTTCCATATCGAGGCGGCCCTCTTCAAAATGGCCCGTCACCATCCCGTTCCAGGGATCGGGGGTCTCGCCGGTACAGGCTCCCGAGATGGCCGACCCCGCCTGAAAGAGGGCTGCTGTGAACTCCTCCAGGGGGAGGGGATTCCCGGAGATCTGATCTTGCTCGCATCGGAAGGCCCAAAGGCCCGTCAGGTCGAAATCGGCCTCGGCAAGGCCTATGCTGGTGATCAATATCAGAGATGCCAGAGCTGCACTGACCAAGATGGGATTTCTGATCATTCGTCTTATCATATTGGGCCCGGATTTATTAAAAACTATCCTGGGCGACGGAAAAGGTAAATTGAGATAGGTGAAACGAGAGGGCGAGGTTCTCATGACTACGATAAGGGATCCGATCCACGGATACGTCGAGCTCGACGAGATGGCCCTGGATCTTGCCGACACCCGAGAGATGCAGAGGCTGAGGTGGATAAAGCAGCTGGGCCTCGCCAACCTCGTCTACCCCGGAGCCAACCACACCAGGTTTGAGCACAGCCTGGGTGCATACCACCTTTCGGGCCTTCTGGCACGCCATCTCGAGCTGGATGAGGATGATATGGTGGAGATCCAGGCTGCAGCCCTCCTTCACGACGTCGGCCACGGCCCCTTCTCCCACGTCACAGAGAAGGTACTCTCGACCTTCCTCCGGGAGGAGCACGAGAACGTCGCCGACCGGCTCAAGAGAGGCGAGCTGGGGGACGTTCTTGCCGATCACGGGCTCAAACCCCACCGGATTCAAAGGCTGATCAGAGGAGAGACACACCTGGGCCAGATGGTGAGCGGCGAGGTCGACGTCGACAGAATGGACTACTTGACCCGTGACGCCCACTACACCGGCGTCGCCTACGGCGTCATAGATTATCAGAGGCTGATGGAGACGATGGCCATAAGCGATGGCCAGCTCGCCCTCGAGGAGGGGGGGATCCACGCCGCCGAGTCCCTCCTCGTATCGAGGCTTCTCATGTACCCGACTGTCTACTTCCACCACGTATCGAGGATCGCCCAGAAGATGCTGGATGTTGGGGTCCGCGTCATGATCGAGGAGGGGGCCGATCCCCGAAAGATCAGGGAGATGGACGACCTCGAGCTGACGGCTGCCATGACCTCTGCGGGCGGCTACCCTGGGGAGATCATCGGCCGGATCAGGTCGAGACGCCTTTTCAAGCGGGCGGTCTACGTCGGCCGGGACCGGCTCGAGTCGCCGACGAGCATCGACCGGGGACGCGAGAGCAGGATCGCCGAGGAGATCGCAGAGCTGGCTGGAATCGACCCCCTCTATGTCCTCGTCAATAAGCCGGGCCTGCCCAGGATCGCGGAGGGAAACGTGGCCATAATCTTGCAGGACGGCGAGAAAAAGCCCCTCCGGGAGGTATCTCCCCTCGTCACCATCATGGAGAGCGCGCACCTGGCGGCCTGGCGGCTCGGGGTCTACACCACCGAGGAGAACCGGGAACGAGTGAAGAAGGCGGCCATGAAGCATCTCAACATCAGGCGTAACCCCGTCCAGCACACCTTTGAGGACCTCTGACGTCGAGACGGCTTTTTGACTTCAGCCAGAAGGTCACGGATAACCTTTAAGTCGGTCCAGGTCTGAGGAAGAAGGGATGGTCGCCGTTGACAACAAGCTGATAGTCAAGACAGTTCAGTCGATGAACCAGCACCTCCCCGGAAGGAGGAAGAAGCTCACCGAGCTTCTCAAAGAGGAGAAGCCCGGGGTCCGGGGCAAGGACAACACATTTTACATCACGGACAAAAAGGAGCTGGACCTCATATCCGAATCCATTCCCCGGTATCTCTGGGACCGGCTCAGGCTTCCGATTCTGATAGAGATGGCTCCCCAGTACGGGAGCGGCTCGGCCCGGGTCCAGGGGGAGGCCGAATGCGAGCTGGTGAGAAAGCTTCTCAAGATCGACCGGGGAGACCGGAAGATGGTGATCATCTACATGCCGGAGATAAGGGAGCTTAGGCGGAACCTTCCCACCACCAGCCAGTACGCCTTCGTCACGGCCCTCCGATGACATTGCTGTGATTTTTATAGGATGCCGACGGATTATAGGCTTTGAGGTGTTTCGATCATGGCAGAGAAAGCTCTGACAGAGGCGGTCAGGCTCTTCGAGCAGAAGATGGCACAGGGCCAGTATAAAGAGGCTTTGAAGATTAAGGAGGACCATTCCCTCCCTCTCGATATGCTTCAGGACGCTGTTACAAAAGAGTACATGAGGGTCGTAGGTCTAGGTGAGTACTCTCTGGCGGCAGAGCTTGGAAAGCAGTACGGCCTTCCGGAAAAGCTGGTCAGGGACGTGGCCGCCAGGTCGTTTCAAAGGAAGGTCGACGGCGAGCACTACAAGGCCGCTGCAGAGTACGCCAAGAAGTTCGACCTGCCTTCTGAGATGATCAGGGAGGCGGCGGTCAAGGCCTTCAAGAAGAGCATGGACTTCGGCCTCGCCAAGAATGCCGCCGATATCGCGGTCCAGTTCGACCTGCCCGACGAGATGAGGATCGAGGCGGCAGAGAAGGCCTACTCGATGCACATGGACTCCGGCCTCTACAACAAGGCACTGAAGATAGCCCAAAAGTACGAGCTATCCGAAGAGCTCGTCCGGGAAGCGGAGACGAAGGCGAAAGGTCGCGGGTGATTCATGGACGAAGTCCTTCTCACGGTAGGCGGGTCCGACTCATCCGGGGGCGCAGGAATCCAGGCCGACATCAAGACCTTCGCCGCCCTCGGCTTTCATGGAACCTCCGCGATAATCGCCGCGACAGCCCAGAACACCCTCGGCGTGAGAGAGGTCTATCCCCTCGCACCCGAGGCCGTCGCGGCCCAGATGGAGGCCCTTTCCGAGGACTTCGAGATCTCCGCCGCCAAGACGGGGATGCTCCATTCGAGTGAGATCGTCTCAACGGTTGCAGGATTTTTCGAGATAAAAGAAATACCTCTGGTGGTGGACCCGGTGATCGAGGCCGAGGCCGGAGGCCGGCTCCTCGAATCCCCTGCTCTCTCCCTCCTTTGCGAGAGGCTGATCCCCCTCGCCAGGGTCGTCACCCCCAACATCTTCGAGGCCGAGGCGATCACCGGCGTCAAGGTATTGGACGAGAAGAGCGCCGTTGAGGCTGGCGTTGCCATCCTCGACCTCGGAGCCGAGGCTGCCATCGTCACCGGCGGCCATCTCGAAGGCACCGACGTTTTGGTGACAAAGAAGGGTCATCATCTCATCTGTGGCGAGAAGGTGGCGGGCGGAAACCACGGTGTCGGATGCACCTACTCCGCGGCCCTCACCGCGTTTTTGGGTCGGGGCTGGAACCTGGAGAGGGCGGCCAAGGCTGCAAAGAAGTTCGCAGCAGCCTCGGTCAATAAGAGCATCGGTGTCGGCAGGGGCGCATCGCCGGTGAACCCCCTGGGCGAAGCCCTGGAGCGGGCCGAGAGGTTCGACGTCCTGACGGAGGTTCAAGGGGGCGTCGACCTTCTCGTGGAGGAGCCCGCCTTCCGCCATCTGATCCCGGAGGTGGGATCTAACCTCGGGATGGCGATTTTCGGCGCATCAGTCCCCGAGGACGTCGCCGCCGTCGAGGGCAGGATGGTGAGGATTGGGTCCAGGGTCAAAGCATGCGGCTCTGTCCAGTTCGGGGCGAGCAGCCACGTCGCCAGGATACTTCTATCAGCCGTGAGCTCTGATCCCGAGGTGAGGGCCGGGATGAACATCAGGTTCGGCACTGACGTCCTGGATGTGATTCAGAAGCTCGGCCTCTCCACATCCCATTTCAGCCGAGAGGACGAGCCCTCTGGCCCGAAGACCATGAGCTGGGGCACCCGAGAGGCTATAAAACGCTTCAGGTCGAGGCCCGGATTCGAGGCTGATGAGTCTGGGCTTCCGGGTTCTGTGCCTCAGGTCATCTGGGATCGGGGAGGGCCCGGAAAGGAGCCGATGATCAGGCTTCTGGGTATTTCGGCTCGCGAGGTCGCGAATTCGGCAGTCCAGATAGCGAGATCTCTGCCAATCAGACGGGAACCTATAAATTGAAGTTTGATGCTTTAACATTGCGGTTCTTTATTTGGAGTGTCCGATATGGGAAGTGTAAAGCCGAACTACATCAAGAATTTTGCAGGTGACCTGATGAAGACCCACCAGGGCGTCTTCAACGATGATTTCGAACATAACAAGGATATGGTGTCTGAGTACACCGACATCAAGTACAAGACCATCCGCAACCGAGTCGCGGGTTACATCACCCGCAAAGTCCAGATCAGAGGAGCGTAAGGTGGATGTTTGAAGGTGTGCTGCCAGCCATCATCACGCCCTTCAAAGAGGACGGAGAGCTGGACGAAGAGGGCTTTAGGGGAAATATCGAGTTTTTTGGTGAGGCTGGCGTCTCCGGCATAGTTCCCTGCGGCACTACGGGCGAGTCTGCCACTTTAACCTTTGAGGAGCACAAAAAGGTCGTCGAGATCGCGGTCGACTCTTCAAGGGTGAAAGTGGTGGCGGGCACCGGCTCCAACAACACCCGCGAGGCCGTGGAGCTTACCAAGCACGCCGAGGACGCGGGCGCCGATGCAGCCTTGTTGATCACCCCCTACTACAACAAGCCCAACGACCGGGGCATGATTGCTCATTTCAGGACGGTGACCGAGAGCTGCGATCTGCCTCTGATCCTCTACAACGTCCCCTCCAGGACCGGCATCAACCTCAAGCCCGAGCTGGTGGCAACGCTCGCCAAGATCGAGAACGTCGTCGGGATCAAGGAGGCGAGCGGGAGCCTATCTCAGGTATCAAGCATCATCGAGATGACGCAGGATGAGGATTTCGTGCTGCTCTCGGGCGATGACAACCTCACCCTCCCAATAATGGCTCTCGGTGGGAGGGGCGTCATATCGGTGGTCGCGGACGTGGCTCCAAGAAAGATGGTGGCGATGGTGGATGCGATGCTGAAGGGCGACCTCGAGAGCGCGAGAAGGATGCATTACATGCTAGCTCCCCTCGCCAGGGATCTATTCCTGGAGACAAACCCCATCCCCGTGAAGACGGCCACCGAGATGATAGGGCTTGCCGCAGGTCCCCTGAGGCTGCCTTTGGCGTCCATGTCCAAGAAGAACGAGAAGAAGCTGAAAGAAGCCGTCGATCTTCTGGGCGAGTTCAGATGACCATCAAGATAGCCGTGGCGGGCTCCAAGGGGCGTATGGGCCAGCTGATCACAGAAGAGGTCCACAGGTTCGAGGATCTGGATCTGGTGGCGGGCTTCGACCTTCTGGGCGTGGGCGCCCCTCTTGGCAGAGGGGTCGCCGTCTCCGACGCATCGGACCTGGCCGAAGTCCTGCGAAGATCGGGGGCTCAGGTTCTGATTGACTTCACGACGCCGACCGCCACGGCGGAGAACGTCGGGGTGGCGGCGGATCTCGGCGTGAACCTGGTGGTGGGAACCACCGGCTTTTCTGAGGATCAGAAGAAAGAGATGGCCCGGGCCATCGAGGGCGGGGTGGCTGCCGTCATCTCGCCCAACTTCAGCGTCGGCGTCAACCTGTTCTGGAAGCTGATCGAGGTGGCGGCGAGGTCGCTCGAGGGCTACGACATCGAGGTCATCGAGGCCCACCACAGAAACAAGATGGACGCTCCCAGCGGGACGGCGTCGGAGGCCGTCAAGATCCTGGCGAAGGCGACGGGCAGAAGCGAGGTCGTCTACGGAAGGGAGGGCCAGGGCCTTCGGGGAGACGAGATCGGGGTTCACGCCGTCAGGGCTGGAGACATCGTCGGCGACCACACCGTTCTCTTCGCAGGACCCGGCGAGCGGCTTGAGATAAAGCATCAGGCCCACAGCAGACAGGCCTTCGCCAGCGGCGCGGTCAGGGCCGCAAGGTGGGTGGCGAGCGTTCCCGGCGGGATATACGCCATGGCCGACGTCCTGGGCCAGAAATAAAACGGCGCCCGTTGGCCGATGGCGTTGGAAAGATGTGCAGGTTGGATCAAGACGAGAAACGCCTCTTTTTTGAGGGCCAAAAGCTCGAGCCCCGCTCGGTGGAGGGGAACCTGGTGGGGTTCTGCTCCGAGTGCGAGGGCGAGCTATGGTCATTCGCCTACTACCAGGTTTCCGAAGGCTGGATGGTGGCGGCCCGCTGCGACGGATGCGAGAAGATGGTTCTCCTCCGATTCGACAAATCCTGGTCCTGGGAGGGAGACTTCGATCTGGAGGCGGCGGAGCCGGAGCGGTCCGCTAAAGAGGAATCCAAAACGTCCAGCATCTCCCACCTCTCCAGAGAACAGCTGGAGGCGGTCTTCACCCCCGCAGAGCTGAGGGACATGGAGCGGTGCGAGAGGGGCGAGCCCTACACCCGCCAGAACCTCTACCGGGCCAGGGCCAAGTACGAGAAGTTCGAGAGGCTCTTCGGGGTGAGGATCGATCTCTGACGAAGAAAGGCCGCCCTTTGGGGCGGAGGAACTGAGGTGGGCGGCAGAGGTGCTCGGCCTTCCCGAGAGGGCGAGCATGATGGTGATCAAAGGCCGCCGCCGGGACCTGATGGCCCGGTGGCATCCCGACGCCTGCGAAGATCGGCCACAGCTCTGCAAGGAGATGGCTCAGAGGATCAACAGGGCTTACGAGATCGTCCTCTCGTACTGCGAGAGCTACGAGTACCCCTTCGGCGAAGAGGAGATAAAAAGGGAAAATGCCGTTGGGGCGTACGAGAGATGGTGGCAGGAGAGGTTCGGCGACGACCCCCTCTGGGGCGGGACGAAAAAGAAGACGGAAGAGGACTGAGGCCCCCTCGAATTCCCACTCTTGATTTGACCTGCCCTCGATCTCGCCATCTCGACCAATTCCAGCGTCGAGACGAAGTTCGCGTCCTTCGAGGTGGCGTAATCTACGAAATTCCTGTAGGCCTCCATGTACCCCTCGTCCTGGCCGGCTACGACGTTGGTGAAGATCACCACCATCGGGTCTCCTCTCTCGACACATTCGTCAAACTCGCTCGCCAGAAGATCTTGCCACTCGGGTCCGCTAAGCTTGAGCACCTCTTTTGCGAAGCGATCGGATAAGGGCACCAGCTCCCCCGAGAGCAGGTGTGTGCTCATGGGGACCGCTGAGAAGTTGCGGTCCTCCACGGGATAGAGCCATGAATCGTTCTCGTGGCCAGGCTCAAAAATGAGGCCCGCCTGGTATCCTGCATCGTACTCGATTCCCACCCTGTCCAGGATCCCGTAGGTGGTCTCGCTCTGGCTGAAGGACTGGGGCAAAAATCCCTTGACCTCTATGACCCTGCCGTCGCAGATGTAGGCGGCTTCGATAAGCCGTTTCGCTTCTCTCCTTCGTAGCTGGAGATAAGGAGCCACAGGTCGTTCTCCTCGGCACAGTTCGACGTTTCGGGGATGAGCGCCAAACAGAAAATCAGCAACAATATCTTGACTTCTGTCCTGGTGTAGCTCATCGCGACCCGCCGCCGTTTCAATGGCAGGAAGTATAAACTCCTCTTATATAAAATATAATCGACTGATCAGAGACGAACTTCTCCTAAAAGATTAGGATTAAGACTCCAAGCGCTTCTGCAACGCCATATGCAGCGCCATAATTACAAAAAAGGAACTTTGAAGGGCTCCCGACGCGACCTTTCGGCTGCGGGCACCCTCAGAATATCGCTGCCAGAGCGTACAGCGGCAGCATGAACGTGACCAGGAACCCTACGATCATCAGTATGATTGCTAACCCATTATCTCCCATGAATATCCTCACCTCAGCATGTTCAGCCAGTTGGCTGTAAGGTAGGGTGAGGTTGTATTAATTACTATCGGAAGGTCTCGAGCCGGGACCGCGAACCGAGGCCAATACCTTTAACTATCTTCGGGCTGGAGATAAAAGATGTGCGATCGATCCAGAAGACCGGTACAAAGGAGCTTGGCGGCAAGCTGGAACGAAGCAGGACGTCGGGTGCGAGATACGTCCTGTTGAGACCGGCAGGGTATCCTCTCAAGAGCGTTTTTCAGGATTATCCCGAGGTCGCCGACCCCCGTCTCTTCGAGCGTTACGCCCGCGAACAGTGGTACGGCGAGCTGGTGAAGCCCGGGTGTTACCTCTTCGACAGAAGGCTCTACCCCGATTTCGCCTTCAAGGTCATAAGGGCCCATCCTCACGTCTCTGTTGTGGGGTCCGACACCAAGATCGTGGTGGAGAGAAAGAAGACCGAGGCTGCCAAGATCAAGAGCGAGGTCAGCTTCGAGGACGTCGTCGGCCAGATGAAGGCGAGAAGGAAGATGAAGATCGTGGAGAAGTTCCTCTCCGAGCCCGAGCGTTTCGGCAAGTGGGCTCCGAGAAACATACTCTTCTACGGCCCTTCCGGCACAGGCAAGACGATGATGGCAAAGGCCCTCTCCGGCAAGACGAAGGTTCCCATGATCCCGATAAAGGCGACCACCCTCATAGGCGAGTTTGTGGGAGAGGGGTCGAGGCAGATCCATGGCCTTTACAAGAGGGCAGAGCAGATGGCTCCCTGTATAATTTTCATCGACGAGCTGGATGCCATAGCCCTAGACAGGAGGTACCAGGACCTCCGTGGCGACGTCTCGGAGGTGGTGAACGCCCTCCTCACGGAGATGGACGGGATCCACTCGAGAAAGGGGGTCTGCACCATCGCCGCCACCAACAAGATAGAGTTTCTCGACGACTCGATCAGGAGCAGGTTCGAGGAGGAGATCAGGTTCGGCCTCCCGAACGCCGAGGAGAGGCTCGTGATCCTGGAGAAGAACGTTGTTACCCTTCCAGCGGAGGTGGGCACGCTGAACCTGGTGGCCCTCTCAAGGCTCACCGAGGGCTTCTCCGGTCGGGACCTCGTGGAGAAGGTCTTGAAGGTGGCCCTTCACGGTGCCATCATCGACGAGGTCCGGGTGGAGCAGCGGCACCTCGAAGAGGCGGTGGCGAGAGCGAAGAAGGAGACGAGAGATCCGCCCGCGGAGATGTTCTCCTGAGGGCGCGAACCCTCACTTAATTCTCCTCCGCGTCCACGAAAACCCGATCGGAGTCGCCAGAGGAATTTCAGAGGAAAGGGCTTTTGTACAATTTAGATCAATACAGTTCAAAATGGCGATGTTATGTGGCGGGAGATTCTGGCTAAGTTCAAACGTTATCCGGCGCAGGAGAAGGTTGTAAGGCTGATTTTGGAGAGGGGGTTTCAGGTGAGCGAGCGCGGAAGGGTCGTCTCGGGAGGGATCGAGATACCCCACGCCCAGATCGCAAAGGAGCTGGACGTGGACAGAAGGGTGGTGGACACCACCGCCGCGGCGATCTTTGAGGACGAGGATCTCTGGAAGATCTTCAAGAACGTCCGGTCGATGACCTTCCTCGCGGAGGTGGCTCCCGTCATGGGCCTGGGCGTCATCGAGATAACCCCCGTGAACGCCTCTCAGACCGGCCTTCTCGGCGAGGTGGCGAGCGCCGTCGCAGAGTACGGCTTGTCCATAAGGCAGGCGGTCTCCGACGATCCTTTCTTCGTGGAGCAGCCGAAGCTCACGATCATAACCGAGGCGAAGATCCCCGGGGACCTGGTCCGTCTTCTCATGGATATCAACGGCGTGAGGAGGGTCACGGTCTACTAGCATTTATTGATTCTGTGGTGATGCTGAATGAAGATCGGTGTCTGCGGCGTATGTTGTGAAATATATGTCCTCGAAGGGTCAGGGGAAGGTGTCCCAACAGGGACATAGGATGCGTTCCCAGGGAAAACGAGTTCTGCAAAATAGCGACCTACGCCTTCAATAAAAACGTGAGACACTGCTTTGAGTGTCCCGAATTTTCCTGCGAGACGACGAAAACGGGGCCCATAAGCCGCGGCTTCTGTCAGTACATCTCAGGTTAGATCTCGACGACGATCCATCCCGCCCTCTTTTATCGAAGGCATCCCGCCCTTGCCTTCTCCCTTTTGCCCGAAAGCTCGAAGCCCAGCTTCTTCAACAGCTCGGGCGTTCTGCCCCGGCCGTGGATCAGAACCTCCACCAGGTCCGAGGGCTCGTCTATGTCTGAACCGCACCGGAAGGACTCGAAGACCCTGACCGAGAGATCCATGTCCTCTGCCTTCTGGAGGTGCTTTATAAAGCTCAAGCCATAGTAGCTGACCCTGAACTTAGGGTCCCTGATCAGGATGAGGTTTGTTCCGCCGCCTCTACCCGGAACGATCACCACGTCTCCGGGGGTCCTGACGAGCATCTCCAAATCGGAGATCCTCATCAGGGGAAGGTCCGCCATGGCGATTAGAAGGTCTCTGGGCCAGCCCTTCTTCTCCTCGGACTCGATCACCAGGTTCAGGGCAGGGTCCAGCTCTTGGGGGCATTCGAGGATCTCGATCCCAGGCCTGGATCTGAGGCGGTCGAAGATGCCACCATCCGGGAGCGGGTCTTTCAGCAGGATCGATAGGTCCCCCAATCCCGAGACAGCGTCTATCACGTCCTCCAGCATCGCGAGAGCGAGCTGGACTCTCTCCTCGGACGATAAAACCGATGATAACCTGCTCTTCGCGCAGTCGAGCTTGAAGGGTACGACAACTTTTATCGGCCGCATAATTGGTCGCTAAGATCGTCGATCTTTCTCCTGGAGGCGGTCCCTGATCACGTCCAGCTCCCTCGGTCTAAAGATCCTGCCCCCGGACTTTGGATATTCAAGACCCCTGACGACGACGACGGGAGTTCCGTCCTCACCCTCGCCCATGAGAAAGTTCGCCATCCCCGCGATCTCGTCGACGATCGCTTCGAGGGTTATCTCAAGCTCCCGGCCCTCCAAGTCGCGCTTTCCACGCCAGTCCCGGAGCGCAGCGATCCCGGACCAGCCGATGGCAACTCCCGCAACCCCGCAGCGAAAGGGCCTCCCGCAGGTGTCGGTGACGATGACGGCGCAGTCTTTTTCAAGCCCCCTCCTGATCAGGTCCGCACTGGCTCGGGGATCTTCTGGGAGAAGGAGAATACGGCCCTTGCCGACGTTGGACTGGTCTATGCCGGCGTTGACGCCTATGTGGCCGAACCTGGTCGCCACCAGGGGGAAAGGTCGTTCGATCAGAACGTCCTCGGACTCATCGAGGACCGCCTGGACGAATCTGGGATCTTTATCGAGCTCTCTAGCGATCTTCTGGGCCCGGATCGATGGAGGGGAGTACTCCTCGAGCCTCCTGAACCTTCCCTCCGACTTGGAGACGACGGTGGAGGCGACGCAGACGACGTCCCCGTCCCGAAGAGCGAAACGGTCCTCGATCATCGCTGCCAGGTCGTCCCCCTCTTTGATTGACGGGAAGTCCATCACCAGATGGCAGCTGACCGAGTCCATCGAAATCGGCTCCGGGGCGGCTCAAAGTTACTTGAACCGCTCCTCGTAAGGTTTTGTGCTCAGGTAGTACAATCTCGCATGTACCAGCAGGTCGAGAAGGTAGGAGTAGTTCTCGGCGACGATGGCAAGCCTATCGTCGCTTCTCTCCTCCCAGGGTAGGGAGTTGTAGCTCTCTGCGAAGCTCTTCCAAAAGCCCGCAGGGGTGAACTCCATCAGGTAGAGGTGCCGGTCCGTGAACTCGAGACCGATCTGTGGCTCCATATTAGACTAGCTCCCGTCAGGATGAGCCCTTCTTCTCCACGATCTCCGAGAAAGCGAGAGTTCCGCTGATCTTCTTGATCTTGGCCCTGACGATGTCGCCCTTCGCGGTCCCTGGAACGAAGATCATGAACTTGTCGACCCTGGCGATGCCGTCGCCCTTTCTGCCCACCGAATCGATCCGAAGCTCGTAGGTCTCGCCCTCTTCGATGACGTCCTTGGGCACGATCGTCTTCGTCTTCCTCTTTCTGACGGGCCGGTGAGCCCCGCAGGCCTCGCACTTCAGCATCAGCACCCTGTCGCTCCTGATCAGTTGTGTGTCGGGCCTGTGGCACTCGGAACAGATGACATACTCCTGGACGTAAGAGTCGATGTGACGTTCTAGGCTCTGCTCCGCGAACCTCCCCTGAAATACGGCGTGCTGACCCTCAATCTTGCCGGCAGTCCCCATTTCCTGGAGGATGAACTTCATCAGGTGGTCTGGATCCCGGTTCAGGGCGTCGGCGATGCTGACGAAGTTCTCAAGGACCGTGGTCTTCCCCTCGTAAAATATCTTGGGCGGGGGTATCACGAACCTATCTTCAGTGCCCTTGGAAGCGGGCAGTCTGCTCATGGCCCGCTCGAGCCCTTTCATGTAGTCTTCCATCAAAACACCGATTGACCTCGATTATTTGATAAGTTCGGCGCCCTTGTCGACCACGATGTAGACAGGCGTTGGCAGCTTTTGTCCCGCCCTCTTCAGGGCCTTCTTGGCGTGATCGACGTTCTGGGGCGTCGTGCTGACGGAGAATACCTTCTGGTCTGAGTCCACCCTCGCGGCGGAGCCGACGGCCTTTCCGAAGGCATGTCGCATCCCGCTGGATACACGATCTGCACCGGCTCCGGTAGCCTGCTTGTTCTCCCTGAGCACCTGGTGGGGGTAGACTCTCAGCTTAAGGTGGAAGTTGAGCCTGCCCAAGTAAGCCATAAGGTAACGGTTGGCGGTGATTCTCCCAGCCTCCAGAGCCGTGTGCCTGATCTGGCAGGGCTCCTTGACTATCAGGGTCAGAGTGACCGGAAATTCGGTGTTTAGGTTGCCCATGTCGTAGTGGACGACCTTGCTTCCTGGAACGCCTCCCATGTACTTCCTTCGGGTGTAGGGGCGCTCCAGTCTTCGGTACATGCTTGCTGGTTTACGTGTCAAAACTGAATTCCTCCAAAGTAATCTTGAGCCAGCCTAATATATCTATCAGGTTTATAAGCGTTGGGGGAGGGACGATAGGCCCGGGGATCGGACCCTCTGCGAATCCCGGAAGTTCGAGGTTTACGTCGTCGTAGGGGTCGAGGACGATATCTCTCCTGCCAGGGAGACCTCCATCAGGGCTTTTGCCTCCTTGACGGAAGGCGTGTTGGCGAGGGCCCACATCAGCTTTACGAGGGTGACCTCTGGGAGCGCGTCCCCGCCCTCGATCCCCCCAGCAGCCAGCATATCCCTTCCGGTGTCGTAGACCCTATCGCAGATCCTGCCCCGGATGCACTGGGAGGTTATCACCACAGGGATTCCCGCATCGGTGGCGGCCCCTATCGTCTTCACCCAGTCGGAGGCGACGTGGCCAAGGCCCGTCCCCTCGAGGACGATCCCCTTATACCCGGAGTTTATGTAATGCTCGAATATCTCGGATTTCGCTCCGGGGAAGTACTTGATCAGGGCGCATTTCGGCTCCAGCTTGTTTTTCACCTCAAGCTCGACCTCGCCCCTCTTGCGGTAATCTCCCAAAATCTCGATATTTCTGGATAGATAGTCGACCTTGGCGATCGGGTGCTGGTTTATGCTTCTGAAGGCGTCTCTTCTGGAGGTGTGCATCTTTCGGACCCTGGTTCCCCGGTGGACGAGACAGAAGTCGTCGCTGGTGGACCCGTGCATCAAAACGGTCACCTCTGCGATATCGCTAGTCGCAACGGTGGCAGCACAGATGGCGTTCATGGCGGCGTCGCTGCTGGGTCGATCGGAGCTTCGCTGGGAGCCGACGACGACGATGGGTACCGGCGTTTTGACCATAAAGGAGAGGGCGGCTGCGGTGTAGGTCATGGTGTCGGTTCCGTGGGTTACGATCACGCCGTCGGCTCCCTTCTCTATCTCGGTGCCGACGGCTCCGGCCAGCTCTTGCCAGTACTCGGCCTTCATGTTCTCGCTGAGGATGTTGTAGATCACCTTCCCCTCGTAGTTGGCGATCTCCTCCAGCTCCGGGATCGAGGATATTATGTCCTCAGCCGAGAACTGGCTCGTCACAGCCCCGGTCCTGTAGTCCACCTTGCTTGCGATCGTCCCGCCGGTGGAGAGGATCGAGACCTTCGGAAGTCCATCCCGGCGTTTCAGGGGTGGAGGCGGCGGAACCTTCAGAGCCTTTCCCTTAGCCACCAGATTCACTGTGGAGCGTTCCTTGTCGAAACCGGCGTTGTAGCCGCTGTCCATCTTTATGACCACGTGGCCACTCACCGAGGGCATCAGAACGCCCTCGCGCCGAACGCCGTCTTTTGTGACCGCTATTCTGTCCCCCAGTTCCAGCATGATCGTATCAGCTCCTGCCTTCTTATCGGCAGGATGTGATTCCTGGGGATGAAAAACGTTGCCCTCAAAGAACGCTGACCAAGCGGTACTATGCGACGAAAAAAGCAGATCTGAAAACCAGAGAACGAAAACCGATTAATACGAGCCCGATCGAAGGTGCTCACGGGTGCAGCAAACATGATTTACTTCGTCACCGGAAACTGGGGCAAGTTCGAGGAGGCCCGGGGGATCCTCGGGGACGTCGAGCAGAGAAACATCGGGTACACCGAGATTCAGGCCGATTCCCTCGAGGAGGTGGCCGTATTCGGCATGAGGGAGGTTTCAGAGAAGGTGGACGGTCCCGTGATGATCGAGGATGCGGGCCTTTTCATCGAGACACTGCAGGGTTTTCCCGGAGTCTACTCTGCCTACGTCTTCGATACGATCGGAAACGAGGGGATTCTGCGGCTTCTGGATGGTGTCGAAGACCGGAGGGCCGTCTTCAGATCGGTTCTGGGATACGCGGAGCCAGGGATGGAGCCGATCCTCTTCAAGGGAGAGCTATGGGGCAAGATCGCCCACGAGCCCCGAGGGTCCGGGGGCTTCGGGTACGACCCCATCTTCGAGGTGGAGGGAAAGACGATCGCTGAGATGGACCTTGAGGAGAAGAACAGGATCTCCCACCGAGGGGCCTCGATCCGCGCTCTGAAAAGCTGGCTATCGTCCAGGTAGAGCTGCCCTGATCAGCACTTTTTTCTCTTCTGAAGGACGCATTTGGGCAGCATCCTGCTGTCGATCACCTTTACCCTTGGGGCCTGGACCGCGGAGATGTAGAGGGTCCTTTCCTCTACATTGATCTTGACGTCCATCGGCTTTGGGGGGCTGAGCCTCACCGGGAGGAGGATCGGCCCCTCGCAGGTGGTGCATATCCTTAGCTCCGAGAAGCTGTTTTTTATGTGCTCTTTCATCTCGAGGGATATCTCCGGGTCCGGTCGGGGATCTTTTTTGGCGGATTTGGCGGGCATCGTCTGGGAGATCTCCCCGCCCCTAGAAATAGTATATCTTTTATACGCCCCGGTGGTGAGCCTATACCCGTGGCCAGGAGGAAGAAGGGATACTACAGGGCAAGGGACCTTGCGAGGCAGAGGATCGAGAGGCTCTTTCTGCTCGCCGAGGAGGAGCACCTCCTCCACCCCGAGAGGAGCGATCGGTACGTCGCCCTGGCGAGGAAGATGGGGATGAGGATGAGGGTCAGGATCCCTCGCCGCCTGAAGAGGCGTATCTGCAAGGGATGCAGGTGCTACCTCTCCCCCGAGAGGACGCGGGTAAGGCTGCGGGACGGGGTTCTGACGGTGACATGCACCGAGTGCGGGGAGCAGATGAGGTATCCTTACCGAAGGTCCCGGTGACTTCGAAAAGCCACTTTTCGCTTCATCTTCAACAGTTTCGTCCCCGAAAAGGGAACTTATAACTAGGTTTGGCCCTCTTGTTTTTTATGGAGGGTTTTTGGCGGTGCAAAGGGTCGGAGAGGGCGGATCGGGCTTCGGTCGCGCCGCCGAATTTTTGAGATCTGGAGACGATTTCAAGGAGGCCGTTTCGGGTCCCGAATCAGTAAAAGAAAGGCTGAGGTCCGAGCTTGGGAAGGGGTCAGCCCCCCACCAGGTTCGGTGGAGGGCGGCCCGGGCCCTGGGGGAGATGAGAGATCCGGGTTCGGTCTCCCTTCTCGCCCATGCCCTGACTGACGAGAGCCCCGTGGTCCGGTGGGAGGCGGCTCTCGCCCTCGGCGAGATCGGCGGCCGTCGGGCGGTCGAGGCGCTCTTGGCAGCCCTCGACGACGAGAGCCGCCAGGTCCGGAAGAGGGCGGCGAAAGCTCTGATCGCCCACGTTGGGGTTCCGGGGCCCGATCCCGAGAACCTGGACCGTCTGATGAAGCTTATTTCCTCCGGGGACGACCGGGTGGTTGAATCTCTCGTCAAAATGGGGCCGGTCGCCGAGAGGGGTCTGATCGAAAGGCTGGATGACGACTCCTTCTTCGTCAGAAGGGAAGCGGCCCTGGTCCTGGCCCGCCGCATCAGAATCGAGATGGAGGCGTCCTTTGGGATAGGTGGCAAATGCTGGGATCCGACGAAGATCGCCTCCCTTTATCGGTTCAGAACCAGGGTCGACGGGATGGGGCTCGTAAGAAGGGTCGAGTATTCCGGGTTTGGCGAGATCTCGGGCGCGATCCTGGGTGAGGGAAAAATCGTCTTCTCTTCCCTCTTCGATTCCGAAGTTTCTGCACGAAATGAGCAGGACCAAGGCGCGATCGGCTTAGAAGATCTCCTCGGCTCGAAGATCGGCCGGATGGAACGGGCGGGCAGAACCCTGATCATCTCCGCCGAGGTGGGGCTCCTCGCCATCAAGCTCGGCCTTGGGCCGGAAGACGGTGAGAAGCTCCAAGTCGAGGCGGTGATGCAGGATCGGCTCGGCCGACTTCAAGAATATCTCGGCATTCAGAGCCTCATTCCAAGGCCCTTCGCCCCAGATGGGGACGGATACCTCTTCAGGCTGCACCTTTCCGACCTGCCCGGAGAAGTGCGAGAGGATCTGAACCTTTTGACAGACCCCTGGGCGATCTGCTACTCGCCGCCCCAGGGCTACTTCACCTACCTGAACGATCCCGGCCTCTCTTCAGATTCCGTATCAGAAGGCATATCAAGATGCGCCCACGATCTCGCGGTTCTGGCCCGAAGCGGGCTTCTTCACGACGCTCTGATCTCCCTATTCCACAACCGCGAGCAGATCGGCCGGAGAGGGGATCGTGGCGTCTACCGCTGGTGGTCCAAGATCCCGGGAAGGCTCGACCGGTGGCTTGAATCTTGCCGATACCCCAACCTCAGGCTCTCGGGGATCGCGGACTATGAGCACCTCCATCAATTCGGCGAGATCTCGCCCCGGGTGCTACAGCACCTCATCGGCGACCAGCTTCTGAGCATCAGCCTGGTCCTTGCAAGCCACTTCCGAAATTCGGGCGGGTTCGATGACGGTGCTGTGAGCGAGGGCCTCCGGTCTGCCTTCGAGGCGTACCGCCAGGCCTTCGTCTCTGCCAAATCCTCATCCCGTTCATTTTCCCGCTCCAAAACGCCTCTGGATGGTCTCATTGACTGGGACCTTCTCGCATCGAGGATGAGAGAGGAGATGGAGGGGGACAGGTACATGACGGGCCTGGTCAGGGGCGCGGGGCCGGAGGGCTCGGACCTGGCGGTTGAAAACGGCCCTCACCTCGGCCTCTTCGGGGGCTATTTTCCCCTACCCGAGCTCGTCAGGGCGATCCACCTTGCGACGACCTTCGCGATTCTGGAGGGGTTTGGTTGAGCCTCAGCAAGCGGCTGAGGTGAGGGTCGCGAGGGCGTCGTCTACGGTGCCGGTGAGGTTCGGCTCGCGTGAACGATGGCGATGGGCAACGCCCAAATCTTTTTAATATATTGAGATAAAGAATGTAAAAAGCTGATCTCTCAGAGGTGGAATATGGGACCCTTGTCTTGCTGGCATCTGCCGTGCATCTTCATGTCTTCGATTGGGATACTGGACCAGCCCGGTTACTGGCCACCCGAATACATTCTGGCATCCAGAGTCTTCCTGGTGCTGTTGACGTCCTTCCTCGGATTCAAGGCGCTTTTCTGGCCTTTCAGGTTCGTCGAAGACGAGTAGGATCTTCAAAAGGGCGGCTCCCTTGGTCCTCCAAGCCCTGCCGCAAGGTGGCGATCCGGGTCAGGTCCGGGTCAGATTTGTCCTCTGGAATGCGACTTCATCAGATCGGGGGGGCGAGGTCTCGGCCTAGGAGATCTGCCGGGAGTTCGGTCTGAGACCCGCCGAGGTGCAAAACCAGTTCGCTCTTTTGAGGCGCTGCCAGCTTGTCAAGGGGAAGAGGGTGGACGAGGGGATGTGCGTCGCCACAATTTGAGTGAATCTAATGACGGGAGCTTTAATCGGATTCAGGGCAGAAATCTTCTTGCTCATCGATCCAAAATAATCTGCTGCTTGTTGATCAGTTGGTGTTATTCAACAAAGCATCCCAAAACCAATTCGGCTTACTGAGCCGCCCCAAGCATCCCGTTTACCCTCTACCCCTCGGCACTAGACACTTCGGCCCGTCGCCGATCAGGTCCTCACGGGCGGCGATCCGGAGGACCTCCCGGACGAGCACCCAGTTCCTTTTGTCCCGGTAGTGGAGGAGCGCCCGCTGGATCTCCTTCTCGCGCCCCCTGGGGACGTGGACCGGCTTTCCGGAGAAGGGGTCGGTGCCCGAATGGTACATGCAGGTCGAGACGGTCATGGGGGTCGGGGTGAAGTCCTGGACCTGCTCGGAGTAGAGGCGGTTGTCGCGGATGTACTCGGCCAGCTCCACCATGTCTTTTATTTCGCAGCCCGGATGGCCGGAGATGAAGTAGGGGACGAGGTACTGCTCTTTTCCCTCCTCCCGGCTGAGGGATTTGAACCTCTGTCTGAACTCCTCCAGGACGGCCTTTGAGGGCTTGTGCATAACTTCGAGGACCCGATCGGAGACGTGCTCGGGCGCCACCTTCAGGTGGCCCGATACGTGGTGGCGGGTGAGCTGATCGAGGTATTCTATGCCCGCTGGGGACTGGTCTGCCAGGATCAGGTCGTGCCTGATCCCGGAGCTGACGAAGACTCGCTTGACACCGGGGATCTCCCGGAGGCGGCGGAGGAGCTCGACCTGACGGCTGTGGTCCGCCTCCAGGCTCGGACAATCCGGACTGCAGAGCTTGTCGGCGCAGGCGCCGCAAGTCCGCCACCGGCTGCAGAACATGCCGTACATGTTGGCGGTGGGGCCGCCCACGTCCTGGATGACGCCCGCAAAGCCGGGCATCTTGGTCAAACGTTCAGCCTCCCTCACCAGAGACTCGATGCTCCTGCTCTGGATGATCCTCCCCTGGTGGTGGGTGAGGGCGCAGAAAGAGCACGATCCGAAGCAACCCCTGTGGGAGGTTATCGAGAACCTCACCGGCTCCAGGGCCGGTATCTCCTCCCTGTAAGACGGGTGGGCGTCCCTCGAATAGGGAAGCTCGTAGACGTGGTCCAGCTCCTCAGTCGTCAGGGGGAGCGCGGGCGGGTTCTGGATGACGACGGTCTTGGGGTGGGGCTGGGCGACTCTTCTTCCCCTGAAGGGGTCCTGCTCGCCATAGTGGAGGCGGAAGGCCTCAGCGTACCTTCTCTTATCCTTCGCCACCTCCCCGAAGGGTGGGATCTCGACGAACCCCTGGTGGTCTGTTGCCCTCCACTCCCGCACCTCCATCTTGACGGCGGTCCCAGGAACGTCCCTGATGTCCCAGACCTCCTCGCCCCCCACCAGGCGGCGGGCGACCTCCAAGATCGGCCTCTCACCCATCCCGAAGACGACGAGATCCGAAGGAGCGTCCGCCAGGATCGACTGTCTGACCGAATCCGACCAGAAGTCGTAATGGGCGAACCTCCGGAGGCTAGCCTCGATCCCGCCGAGGACGAGAGGGACGTTCGGAAAGAGGGCGTGAACCTTGTTGGCGTAGACGATGGCGGCCCTGTCGGGCCGGAGGATGCGGCCGCCGGGAGAGTAGACGTCCCGCCTCCGCCTCTTCAGGTTCGGCGAGTAATTGTTCACCATGGAGTCGACGTTCCCGGAGGCCACACCGAAAAAGAGCCGGGGCTCTCCGAGGGCACGAAAGTCCTCGTCGCGCCTCCAGTCGGGCTGGGCGATGATCCCGACGGCGTATCCCGCACCCTCTAGGACCCGGCCGATGAGGCCGACCCCGAAGGAGGGGTGGTCGACGTACCCGTCCCCCGAAACCAGGATCACGTCGAACCGGTTGACTCCATCGCGCTTCGCCTCATCCATCGATATGGGGAGAGGCGGCGAGTCCCTCTTCCTCCCCCTTGCCTTTTTTCTCTTGTTCCTGCTCATCTACAGCCTCTCTTTGAGGAAGGGAAGGAGAAGCCCAGACCTCTCGTCGATGCACCTTCGGACTTCGAGCCCCAGAAAGTCAAAAACCACCGCCTCG
>Ga0265594_1000536_pt1 | contig 31298 bp, 16 predicted proteins | sample saktaG_11_FD_190147 | JGI IMG/M metagenome (GOLD analysis project Ga0265594, IMG submission 190147) | Saline water microbial communities from Sakinaw Lake, British Columbia, Canada - sak_2011_5_24_80m | ecosystem: Environmental > Aquatic > Non-marine Saline and Alkaline > Saline ... | reverse complement strand
GAGCAAGGATCCTAATCCTAATCCTAATCATAATCTTAATCATGTCTCGTGCAAGGCAGGTGAAGCAAGATTACGATTACGATTACGATTACGATTAGGAACAAGAAACTGGATGAACAAATATCTTAATCATAATCCTAATCATAATCTTAATCATGTCTCGTGCGGGTGAAGCAAGATTACGATTAAGAAGGAGCGCGCATGACAACATATGAACTGACAAACAGGGCACTGCACTTCAACGCACGAGTGCAGGACGGCCGCATCCATATGAAGCTGGTGACGGTTGCGGATGGCCTGGTCTGGTCGGACGCGCCATATGTCTACCGGCTCACGCGGGCGACCGAGGACGGGACGGTTCCGCACGAACGCTTGCGTGATGTTCGCCTCGAAACCGGGGACCACAGCATTGTTGTGCGCGGGACACTGGGCGGAATGGAGATCGAGCATCGGTTCAGCGTGCCGCCGGATCGGGCGTACATGGAGGAACAGCTCACGCTGCATCATAGCGAGGCGCAACCGATCTGTCTGCTGGAACTGGAGACCGGATTTCAACAACAGGTGAGCACGGAACTCGGGAGGATTCCTGGCGAGCGTCAGTCGGAGCGACTTGTGGCGGTGCCGTTCCGAATCCGGGCCAGCGATGGGCCGGGTCATGTCAACGACTACTCTCTGGATCAATTGCTGAAACGAGTCGGGGGCGAGCATCGCGTCAACTCGCAACTGGGAATCGGGTTGGTCCCATCCCGGCATCATCTCTCCGAGAGCTGGGCTTGGACGCGCGGTGAGCGCACGCTGGGCGTGTTCAAGTTCAGCCAGGAGACGATGGAATGGAGCGCGCTGACTCCGATCGTGCGCGAAGACGGTGTTTGGCTGCGGTTCGGCGGGGGCTGCCTGACCGGCGGCGAGCCAGCGGTGTTGACCCGGCTGGCGTCGAAACAACAAGTCGCGCTGGGTGTGACCCGCTACCATTCGGTCGCCGGCAACTACCGTGCCGCGTGCGCCGCGTTTCGTGACATGCTCGACGAGCGTGGCTGCCGGTTCCCTGCCGACTACCAGCCGCCTGTCCACTGGAACGAGTTGTACGACAGCCCGGATTGGAGCGTACAGTCGCCCGGCACTCCTGGCGACTCGCGCAACACGACGCGCCACCGACTCTACACGCGCGCGGCCATGGAGATTGAGGCGGTCAAAGCGCGCGATTACCATTGCGAAGCGCTCTATCTCGATCCCGGCTGGGACACGCTGTTCGGCAGTTTTCTGTGGAACGAGGTGGCGCTCGGTCCACGCCGGCAGTTTGTGAATGAGCTGCGTACACGCTTCGGACTGGGGCTCTCGCTGCACTGCCCGCTGGCCACGTGGACGGCGGGTCCCAATTGGTGGCTGCGCGAGGGTTATCGCGACAACCACACGGCCTGGCCGAGCGAGACCTGGTGCATGGACCAGGACGGGAAGATTATCGATAAATTGCTTTGCCTTGGCTCGCGGCAGTACCTCGACGAAGCGGAGCGACGACTCCTCGATGCCTGCGCCGACGGCGCGGTGTTCCTGATGTTCGACGGCAACTGGTGGAACGGCGGGTGCTGGAACCCGGACCATGGTCATCCGGTCCCGTATCGCAAGGCCGATCACATCGCCGCCAACATGGATCTCTGCCGCCGGATTCACGCGCGCTATCCAGAAGTTCAGATCGAGATGCACGACACCCTCGTCGGCGGATCGTCGGCGCGGCAAACGCCCATTTATCTGGGCTACGGGACGCCGGGCGGCTACGATTGCAACTGGGGTTTCGAGTTGATGTGGAACCCGATCGAGGACTTGCGCAGCGGGCGAGCCCAGGCGCTCTACTACTACAACCTGGGCTGCAATATTCCGGTCTATCTGCACATAGACCTGCGCGACGACAACGAGCATTGCACCGTGCTATGGTGGTTCGCCTCGACCTGCCGCCATCTCGGCATCGGCGGCACACACCCCGATCCCATGATCGTGGAACGTCAGAAGCTCGCCATGGCGCGGTATCGTCGGCTCGACCGTTTCTACAAGCGCGGCGAATTCGTCGGTGTCAACGAGGAGATCCATGTCCACGTCCTGCCCGATGAACAGTCCTGCGTGGTCAACATCTTCAACCTGAACGACGCGCCGCGCCGCATCGAGGGCGGCATCGAAATGAGCAAGCTGGGTTTGGATCCCGATCGCTGGTACACGCGCTCGGATCGCCAGGTCTCTTTAGGCGGCGGCCGCCTGAACGTGAACGCGCAACTGCCCCCGTGGGGGCATCAGCTTGTGGAGGTGAATTTGGCGTGATGACGGAATACCGACGAGAAGAATAAGCACATGGCGAGATCAGGAGGAAATGGCACTTACTTAAGGGGCTATTGCCATCTTAATCGTAATCCTAATCTTGATCTTAATCTCCTGTCGGAGAATGAATTACGATTAGGATAAAGATTAGGATTAGGATTAGGATTAGGATTAGGATTAGGATTATGATCGGACGCATCGCTTAAGTCAGCGCCATTCGGCGCTGACCGCGCTGCTGGTGCGCAAACATGGACAACGCCATCGGAGGATAAAGATTGTGGAACAGCTTGAACTTGAAAACTCGGGGTTGAGACTGAATGCGCGCGCGCAAGATGGCCGCATCCACCTGAAACTGGCCGACGCGGGCGGAGACGGACTCGTCTGGTCGGACGAGCCCTATCTATACCGGCTCACGCAGGCCACCGAGGACGGGACCATTACGTACGAGCGCGTACGGGATCTTACGATCAAGACCGAGGATCACGCCGTTGTCGCACGCGGGACACTCGGCGGCCTGGAACTCGAACACCGGTTCCACCTGCCGCCGGACCGGGTGTACATGGAGGAACAGCTCAGCTTGCGCCACACCGGCTCCGAACCCATCCGTCTGTTGGATCTGGAGTTCGGCTTTCAGCAGCGGGTTGCCGATGAGCTCGGGCGGGTTGCCGAGGATCGGCAGTCGGATCGGTTCGTGGCGGTGCCGTTCCGGATCCGGCCCAGCGATCCGCCCGGCCACGTCAACGATTTCAGCCTGAGCGAACTCCTGACACGCGGCGGGCGCGAGCAACGGGTTGATGCCGAGGTCCAGATGCGACAGGTCCCTTCCCGCCACCATTTGTCGGAGGGTTGGGCATGGACGCACGGCGAGAAGACGTTGGGAATCTTCAAGATCAGCCAGGAAACACTGGAGTGGAGCGCGCTGACTCCGATGGTGTGCGAGGACGCCGTCCGCCTCCGCTTTGGCGGGGGGTGCCTGACCGGCGGCGAGCCTGCGGTGTTGACCCGGTTGGCGCCGGGTCAGCAGGTTGTGCTGGGTGTGACCCGTTACGCCCCCGTCACAGGCGACTATCGGTCCGCATATGCCGCGTTTCGCGCGATGCTCGATGAAAACGGCTGCCGCTTTCCGACCGACTATCGGCCGCCGGTGCATTGGAACGAGCTCTACGACAACCTGGATTTCGGCGTGCAGTCCTCCGGCACGCCTGTCGACTCGCGCAACACGACGCGCCACCGGCTCTACACGCGCGCGGCCATGGAACTGGAGGCGGCAAAAGCCGGGGAATACCATTGCGAAGCGCTGTATCTTGATCCCGGATGGGACACCGTGTTCGGCAGCTTCCTGTGGAACGAGGGCGCTCTCGGCCCGCGTCGCCGGTTCATCGAGGCGATGCGCGAGCGTTTCGGACTCGCGGTCTCGCTCCACTGCCCGCTGGCGACGTGGACGACGATGTCGGGATGGACGGGTGGTTGCGGCTACCGTGACAACGCCTCGGCGTGGTCGCGCGCGGCGTGGCGCATGGACCGGGAGGGGCAGATCGTCGAAGGATCGCTCTGCCTCGGGGCGCATCAGTATCTCGACGAGGCCGAACGGCGACTCCTGGACTCCTGCGCCGACGGCGTGGTGTTTCTGATGTTTGACGGAAACTCCTGGAACGGCGGGTGCTGGAACCCGGACCACGGTCATCCGGTCCCCTATCTCAAGGCCGATCACATCGCCGCCAACATGGATCTCTGCCGCCGCATCCACGCCCGATTCCCGGACGTGCATATCGAAATGCACGATATGCTCATCAGCGGACAGCGGCCGCGGGTCACGCCAATCTACTACGGCTACGGGACGCCGGGCGGCTACGATTGCAACTGGGGTTTCGAGCTGATGTGGAATCCGATCGAGGATCTGCGCAGCGGGCGCGCCCAGGCGCTCTACTACTACAACCTGGGCTGCAACATCCCGGTCTATCTGCACATAGACCTGCGAGACGACAACGAGCATTGCACCGTGCTCTGGTGGTTCGCCTCGACCTGCAGGCATCTCGGCATCGGCGGCACACATCCCGATCCGATGATCGTGGAACGTCAGAAGCTGGCCATGGCGCGGTATCGTCGGCTCGACCGTTTCTACAAGCGCGGCGAATTCGTCGGTGTCAACGAGGAGATCCATGTCCACGTCCTGCCCGAGGAACAGTCCTGCGTGGTCAACATCTTCAACCTGAACGACGCGCCGCGCCGCATCGAGGGCGGTATCGAGGTGAGCGAGCTGGGCCTGGATCCCGATCGCTGGTATACGCGCTCGGACCGCCAGGTCACCCTGAGCGGCGGGCGTCTGAACGTGAACGCGCAACTGCCTCCGTGGGGGCATCAGCTTGTGGAAATAACCCCGGCTTGAGAGCAGTCCGGCTCCAGGCTGACGCCGCGACCGGACGTCCTGACCCTGCGTGATCGAATTTAGCCTGCTGAGCCCCGGCCCGTAAGAGCCTAAACTCCCCGGCTCCATTATCCTAAAAGGAGCAGTAATGAAAACAGTTCACCTGTTCATGTTTGACGGATGTCCCCACTGCAAAAAAGCGCGCGAGCTGATCGCCGAGATTTTTGCCGAGCATCCGGAGTACGCCCGGGTCCCGTTCACGGTGATTGATGAGCATCAGCACCCCGAGATTGCCGAGCAATACGATTACTACTATGTGCCGACATTCTTTACGGGCGATGTGAAGATGATGGAGGGCCCCCCCACGAAGCAGGCGATTGAAAAGGCCTTTAAACAGGCTCTCGAAGGCTGATCCAGGTGAAGGGCAAGTGAAGGGGACAGTAAGAGACAATCCGAACCGTATAAAATGCCGCCAGCCGCTTGAGCATTCGGACAAACACCTCCTTCTCGGCGTCGCCGAATGGCCGGTCCGACCGCGTTCCCACGGTCCGGTTGTAACAATGGTGCCACGTATCCTGGTAATTGGGTTTCAGTCGCGCCTGTCGCATATCATTCCCCTTGGTTGAATGGCTCGACTCGCACATGACGAGTCCTCCACCCCCTTAAAGTATCGAGAAGGGACGATTTCCACACCGTTTAGAAAAATATTTGCTATTATTTGCCTGTCCCCGGTTTCTGCCCCGGTTTCTGCAACACTGAGATGTTCCAGAAGTGAACCCCCTGCAAAGCGGTGGAGGTGACGGGACACCGCCGATTCACAGCTGAACGTTGGCACAAAGGAAACGAGATGAAGGAAGAGCCCATGACGTCCAAGACACGAGTCCTGTCCGCACTACGCGGGGAGAAGGTCGATCGCATTCCATGGGTGCCGTTTATCGGCTGCCATGCCGCCGCGCTCATCGGGGCCAAAGCCGGCGACTACCTCAAATCAGAAGCCCTCATGATTCAGGGTTTGGAGGCCGCCATCAGGCGCTACCAGCCCGATGGTATTCCCGCAGCGTTCGATTTGCAGATTGAGGCCGAAGCCATGGGGTGCAAACTGACATGGGCCGAGGAGAATCCGCCCGCCGTGATTTCTCATCCGCTTGCCTTGGGCGTGACCCTTGACCGCATTCCCGTGCCGTCGGCTGACGCGCCGCGCTTGCGCGCCGTGCTCAACACGGCCCGGGCTTTGAGCAAGGCGCATCCCGACATTGCCCTCTACGGCTTGGTGTGCGGCCCGTTCACGCTCGCCCTTCACCTGCTGGGCACTGACATCTTCATGAAGCTGTTCGACGATCCCGCCGGTGTGAAGACACTCATGGAGTTTTGCACGACAGTCTGTCGCACGGTGGCCGGGTATTACGTGGAGGCCGGATGCGATGTCATCGGCGTGGTCGATCCCATGACCAGTCAGATTGGCCCGGAGCAGTTTCAGGAGTTCGTCACGCCCTACATGAAGCCCGTATTCGCCTCCATCCGCCGGCAAGGCGTACTGGGCTCTTTCTTCGTGTGCGGCCATGCCCAGCAGAACATTGCCGCCATGTGCGACTGCGCGCCGGACAACATCTCCATTGACGAGAACATCCCGTTGGACTACGTGCGGGACGTGTGTGTGCCGCGCAAGATCAGTTTCGGAGGCAACATCCAGCTTACCACTGTTCTCCTACTTGGCACCCCCGAGGACTCGCAGCGCAATGCGCTGGCTTGCATGGAAACGGGAGGCACCACCGGCTTCGTGCTCGCCCCGGGATGCGATCTGCCCTACGCGACGCCCCCTGCCAACCTGGAAGCCATCACGAAACTCGTGTTGGACCCCTACCAGCGCGACGTGCTCAAGGCCACGGCGGTCACGGATACCCAGAAGGAGGTCCTCGACATGCGGGACTATGGGCAGAGCGACCGGATTATCGTGGATATCATCACGCTGGACTCCGAGGCCTGCGCCCCCTGCCAGTACATGGTAGAGGCCGTCAGGAAGGTCACGCCCGAATTCGATGGTGTCGTCGAGTGGCGCGAGCACAAGATCAAACAGCGCGAATCGCTGGTGTTCATGACCTCGCTGATGGTGCGCAACATTCCGACCATCTGCATCGATGGCCAGATCACCTTTGTCTCACGCATCCCGGCGCGCGACGAACTCATCGCGGCCATCCAGAAACGCATCGTCGAGAAGACACGCATCAAGATCAAGCAACGGCGTTCCTCCCTTTACATCCTGGGCGATGGGGGCACGGCGTGCAAACAGATCAAAGCCAACGCCACGAAGGCCATTACAGAACTCGGCGTGGACGCGAATATTGAGATGATTACCGAACCCGAAAGAATCCTTGCCTACGGTATCAGCCCGATCATGCAGCCTGCGGTGGTGGTTGCGAAGTATCAGGTGAAGTCCACGCGCACCGTGCCCGAGGTGGCGGTTGTGAAGGAGTGGGTGAAAGACTGACGGGAACGATGAACGCTGAACCCTCATCGATCGAATTCCGCCCCCCTTTTCCGCTGGTGATTCTGACCGGCTACCTGGGCGCGGGGAAGACCTCGCTGCTGAACCATCTGCTGGCGCTGCCGTCCATTCGCGGGCGCAAGGTGGCGCTGATCATCAACGAGTTCGGGACGCTTGGTATTGACGGGCTGAAGGTAGAGGCGGGCGTTCATGCCAAGTTCGAACTCAATCGCGGCAGCCTGTTCTGCATCTGCATCAAGACGGAGTTCATCAAAACGCTAACGACGATTGCGGGAGAGGTCCAGCCGGATCTCGTTCTGGTTGAAGCAACCGGTGTTGCGGATCCCTGCGACATCGAGCAGTTCCTCGATGTGCCCACACTGGCGGGGCGGTTCAGGGTACAGGCCTCTGTCTGTGTCGTGGACGCCGAGGGATTCACGCGGGTGGCCGCCTTTATGCAGTCTGCGCGTCGGCAGGCGGTATGGGCTGACGGCATTGCAATCAACAAGACGGATCTCGTGACGCCGTCTGACCTCGGAATTTTGCGGCACGTGTTGACCGGGTTGAACCCACGTGCGCCGCAGGTGGAGGTGACGTACGGTCGCATTCCCGATACGTTTCTTTACTCACTGGTCCATGAGCGCCGGCCCGAACCGGCGTCGGAGCGGCCTCCGGAGGACATGGTGTCGGTCTCGCTGCAAACCCACCGCGTGGTCGACCGCGCAGCGTTCATGGGGGCTATCATGTCGCTGGGTGACAACCTGTTACGGCTCAAAGGTGTCGTGCGGTTCCACGACGGCCGTTTTTTTGTAGACGTCGTCAACGGGCGTGTAACGGAGGAACACCCCCCGGCTGGTTCGGAGGCCACGGCCTTCGTGGCCATTGGCTGGCAGGTGTCGCGCGATACACTCGGAGCAGCCTTTCGCCGGACGTGGGAAGTAATGGGAAGTAATGAAACACATGAATTGTGATCTGTCTTGAGAAGCGATTGCGGTCTTGCTACAATGACCGCAAAAAACGACATGTTACAAGCATTATACGCCGAAAAGGTTAAGTTTCTGTTGGCCCGCGCTTATACTTTGGCAGCTCACGGATATTCTCGTGCCACGATTAACCCTCAAGGAGCAACCCAATGGCGAAGCAATATGATGTAGCCGCATATGTGTGGCCAGCGTACACCGGTGACGAGAAGCGGACACGCATGTTCTGGCCCGAGGGCATGGGGGAATGGCAGTCCGTAAAAAATTCTGTCAAAAAGACACCCGATCACAGCTGGCCGCGAAAACCCTTGTGGGGGTATGTGAACGAAGCGGATCCGTATGTGATGGAAATGGAAATCAACGCCGCTGTAAACCATGGGGTCAACGTCTTCATTTATGATTGGTATTGGTACGATCGGCGACCCTTTCTTGAAAACTGCCTCAATGACGGGTTTCTCAAGGCCAGAAACCATCATCAGATGAAATTCTATTTGATGTGGGCCAACCACGATGCGACGTGTGGCTGGGACTATAGGATTTCGCATATGTTGGACGAAGCCGTTATCTGGGAAGGGGCGGTGGACCGAAAGGAATTTGAGATCATAGGCCATCGTTTGATAGACAAGTACTTCCACCATCCCGCTTACTACACCATTGACAGCAAGCCGGTGTTCATGATCTATGACATCCCCAATTTAATGAAGGGCTTAGGCGGGTTAACGGCAACACGGAATGCCTTCGACTGGTTCCGAGCTGAAGCCGTGAGGTCTGGACTCCCCGGACTGAACGTGCAATTGACATACTGGGGCGAGTGGGCGCTCAAGCAAAGTGGCGTTGATGGCGGCAAGGTTGCCACAGGCAGCGATCTCGTCGGACAACTGGGCTTTGACAGTATGTCTCATTACCAATTCTGCCATTTCACCAACATTGACCGAGACTACAACCTGATCATGCAGGATGTGGTCAAAGAGTGGGCGCGTCTTGGCCGGGAGTACACCATTCCGTACTTCCCCCATATTTCTGTTGGCTGGGACAGCAATCCCCGTTTCAAGGGACTTCGCCCCGGCATTATCAAAAACAACACACCCGAAAACGTGCGCCAAGCGTTTGCGCAAGCAAAAGCCTTTGTTGATGAGCATTCCAATCAACCGCCACTGATCACGATCAATAGTTGGAATGAATGGACGGAAACCAGTTACCTACAGCCAGACGACCTTTTTGGTTACGGGTATCTTGAAGCCGTTAAGCAGGTGTTTGGTGGCCATCAATCCACGGATCGGCGCGCCTCGTGCAAAACGCCTTCGGGGTGTTTGCAAGAGAGAAGTCAGCATACAGAATTCAGGAGTCAGAATGTGGATTAGACGTGGCTCACGCAAATGATCCCCACTCGCCCCCAAGCAGATAAAGCCGTTGGCTGCAGAAAGAGGAAGGAAAAGAGGAGATGAGCACAACCCTGCCCAAACCGACCATTCCCGCCACGTACGATCCCATGTTGTCCGAGAAAGAGCACGACCGAATAGTGTCCGTGCTTGGCATTCGCAAAGCCAACACGCATGTCTGGCAACTGATCCTGCTCGGGATGCTGGCTGGCATCTACATCAGTTTCGGGGGTTTGGTTTCACTTGTGGCGCTCACTGAGACGGGAAGTCGCATCGTAGCGGGCCTCGTGTTCAGCATCGGACTTGTGTTCGTGGTGATTGCAGGCGCCGAACTGTTTACGGGTAACATCGTCATGATCGTTGGAGCCATCACACGCCTCTATCCGGTCTCCAAGTTGCTTCGTAACTGGGGATTGGTGTACGTTGGAAACTTTATCGGTGCCTACGGCTTTGCTGCGCTGATCGTTTGTACATCCCTGCTCGGCGCGCCGGACGCTCTGACGCCGCTCGGGGAGACAGCGGTCCGGGTGGCCGAAGCCAAACTTGCGATGGGGTTTGGTGATGCCTTTGTGCGAGGGATACTCTGTAACGCGCTCGTGATTCTGGCCTTGATTCTGGCCACGCTTGCGAAGGACGTGGTCTCGAAAATCATTTGCTGCATATTGCCGATCTCGACCTTCGTGGCCTGTGGCTATGAGCATTGCGTCGCGAACATGCTCTTGATTCCGGTTGGCCTCTTTGCCAAAGGGGTGCCGCTGTGGAGCCAAGGGGCTATTTTCAACAACCTCCTGCCGGTCACGCTGGGCAACATCGTCGGCGGCATTGCGCTGCTCGTGCTGCACCCGAACCGCATCCGCCAACTGGTGCAACTCTATCGGAAGTAGGCTTCTTTTGGGAAGTCCTAGGGGACAAGGAAACGGCGTCAGGGTCAGGGTCAGCGTCAGGCATTCGATAATCACTGGATAACCAGTTGGAGATTCGAGGGCGAGGCGCAGATGACGCCAGCAGCAGACGCCGTCGGGGGCGTCGGACGATGGTGGGGCCTTGGCGAGCCGGTGATCCGGCTTCGCACTGGCTGGCCGGGCGCGGCGGACCGCCTCCCGGACAAAGAGTTCGGAACCAATGCAAAGTCCGTCCACCCAGTGCCGGACCCGGCGGCGGGCGGTGAGCCGATACTTGCAGGGGGTTGAGACGTCCGGATTGCCCTCTGAAAACCTGATATCCGGCACCTCCACGGGTTTTGCAAGCGCCGCATGACGAAACACGCAAAAACAAGAGTTTCGGCAAAATATTTCTTCGCACCCCTCACATTTCCGCCGCTTCAGCAAATATTTTTTGATTCGATAGAATACCAAGAAAGCCCAATAAAAGCGGCATATTTATCATCATAAGGCCCCGCGTGAACCGGCCAAAAAAATATTTTTCAAATCTCTGTTGACAGCGATCACGTCTTATAGTAAATTGACTGGACTTTCACCGCACAAGAGGACGCGCTGCAAGGCGGTCCGAAAAGCGGGGGAAGACGCCGGGAAGGGTGGAACCGACCGGGCGATGATCTTTGAAAACCGAATGTTCAGCCTAACAAGAACCCTTCGATTCAGAAGGGATGCGACTTTGGAATGCTTGTGCCGGGGAGACCCGGAGATGAAAAAGCAAAAAACATTACGGCATGCCAGTGCCGTAGTGAGAGATTTACATTGAGAGTTTGATTCTGGCTCAGAACGAACGCTGGCAGCGTGGATTAGGCATGCAAGTCGAACGGGATCGCACGAGTAGCAATACGAGTGTGTGAGAGTGGCGGAAGGGCGAGTAATGCGCGAGCAACCTGCCCCTTTGCCGGGAATAACCCTTGGAAACGAGGGCTAAAGCCGGATGAGGCGCTGGGGGGCATCCCCCGGTTGTCAAACGCGGGGACCGCAAGGCCCGTGGCAGAGGGATGGGCTCGCGTGACATCAGCTAGTTGGTGGGGTAACGGCTCACCAAGGCTTACGTCTAGCTGGTCTGAGAGGACGACCAGCCGCACTGGGACTGAGACACTGCCCAGACTCCTACGGGAGGCTGCAGTCGAGGATCATTCGCAATGGGCGCAAGCCTGACGATGCGACGCTGCGTGGAGGATGAAGGCCCTCGGGTCGTAAACTCCTGTCATGGGGGAAAAAGATGTCTGCGGTAACATCAAATGACATCAGATGGTACCCCAAGAGGAAGCCACGGCTAACTCTGTGCCAGCAGCCGCGGTAATACAGAGGTGGCGAGCGTTGTTCGGATTTACTGGGCGTAAAGGGCGCGTAGGCGGCGGCGTATGCCGGGTGTGAAATCCGTGGGCTCAACCCACGAAGTGCGCCCGGAACTGCGTCGCTCGAGGTCGGGAGGGGAGAGCGGAATGCAGGGTGTAGCGGTGAAATGCGTTGATATCCTGCAGAACACCGGTGGCGAAGGCGGCTCTCTGGAACGATTCTGACGCTGAGGCGCGAAAGCTGGGGGAGCAAACAGGATTAGATACCCTGGTAGTCCCAGCCTTAAACGGTGCACACTTGGCGTGGCGGGATTTCACCCCCGCCGTGCCGAAGCGAACGCGTTAAGTGTGCCGCCTGGGGAGTACGGCCGCAAGGCTAAAACTCAAAGAAATTGACGGGGGCCCGCACAAGCGGAGGAGCATGTGGCTTAATTCGATGCAACGCGAAGAACCTTACCCGGGTTTGACATGCAGCTGCACGGCCTATGAAAGTAGGCTTCCTTCGAGGGTGCTGCACAGGTGCTGCATGGCTGTCGTCAGTTCGTGCCGTGAGGTGTTTGGTTAAGTCCAGTAACGAACGCAACCCCTATGTTCTGTTGCCAGCGCGTAATGGCGGGGACTCAGAACAGACTGCCCGTTCACACGGGAGGAAGGTGGGGATGACGTCAAGTCAGTATGGCCCTTACATCCGGGGCTGCACACGTGCTACAATGGTCGGTACAAAGGGAAGCAATACCGCGAGGTGGAGCAAACCCCCAGAACCGGCCCCAGTTCGGATTGCGGTCTGCAACCCGACCGCATGAAGTTGGATTCGCTAGTAACGGCGCATCAGCTACGGCGCCGTGAATACGTTCCCGGGCCTTGTACACACCGCCCGTCACATCATGAAAGCCGTCTGCACCCGAAGCTGGATTCCGAACCCGCAAGGGACGGTTCCGTCTAAGGTGTGGGTGGTGATTGGGATGAAGTCGTAACAAGGTAACCGTTGGGGAACCAGCGGTTGGATCACCTCCTTTCTAAGGAGCAGCCCACGCGGTAACGCGTGGGCTACGGTGAAATCCGGATCTCCCGTTAACGGTAGAAGTGTTTCGGGGTCGCATCCCTTTTGGACCGAACAGGCTCTTATTAGGTATATTCGAACATTCGGGCGCGCTGGCCACATGCGGCGTGTGCCCCATCCGGGGGCGTAGCTCAGTTGGCAGAGCGCCAGCTTTGCAAGCTGGATGCCGCCGGTTCGAACCCGGCCGCCTCCACCAAGCGACGGGCGTGTAGCTCAGTTGGTTAGAGCGCGTCCCTGATAAGGACGAGGTCCCTGGTTCGATTCCAGGCACGCCCACCATCGGGTGAGCGGGTCGGGGAGAGGCCTGAAGCGATTTCTGCGCGGCTAAGCGCAGTATGATCTTTGACAATTTGGACAGTTTGGGAATCAAATTGCAACGTATACCGAGAGTCAATCTCAGGGCAAGCGTATACGGGCACACGACGGATGCCTTGGCATCGGCAGGCGAAGAAGGACGCGGTAAGCTGCGAAAAGCCACGGGGAGCGGCAAACACGCTTTGATCCGTGGGTATCCGAATGGGGTAACCCCGCACCTTTCATAGGGTGCGACCACGCGTTGAATTCAATAGGCGCGGAGGAGCTATACCCGGGGAAGTGAAACATCTCAGTACCCGGAGGAGTAGAAATCAACAGAGATTCCGTAAGTAGTGGCGAGCGAAAGCGGATCAGCCCAAACCAGGAGGCTTGCTTCCTGGGGTTGTGGGACCGTCACAACGACGTTCGCGGCGGCAGGGGAACGGCCTGGAAAGGCCGGCCAAAGAGGGTGAAAGCCCCGTACCCGAAGCCCCCGCAACGTCAGACGGTATCCCGAGTAGGGCGGGGCACGTGAAACCCTGTCTGAATCTGGGGGGCCCACCCTCCAAGGCTAAATACTAGCCGATGACCGATAGTGAACGAGTACCGTGAGGGAAAGGTGAAAAGAACCCCGAGAGGGGAGTGAAATAGACCTGAAATCGTGTGCCCACAAGCTATGGGAGCGCCGCAAGGCGTGACCGTTTGCCTTTTGCATAATGAGTCCGCGAGTCACCCTGTACGGCAAGGCCGATCCCGAGAGGGAATAGCCGCAGCGAAAGCGAGTGCGAAATGCGCGTCCAGTCGCACGGGGTGGACCCGAAGCCCATGTGAGCTACCCCAGAGCAGGCTGAAGTCCCCGTAACAGGGGATGGAGGGCCGAACCAGTTAGCGTTGAAAAGCTATTGGATGACTTTGGGGTGGGAGTGAAAGGCTTATCAAACTGGGTGATAGCTGGTTCTCCTCGAAATGTATTGAGGTACAGCCTCCCGTAATGCGTCACGCGGGGGTAGAGCACTGATTGGTCTAGGGCCCCTACCGGGGTACCGAAGCCTGTCAAACTCCGAATACCGCGTGATAGTCAACGGGGGAGTGAGGCCGTGGGGGCTAAGCTTCATGGCCGAAAGGGAAACAGCCCAGATCGCCGTCTAAGGCCCCTAAAGGTGGCTCAGTCACTAAGGATGTGAGGTTTCGTAGACAGCCAGGATGTTGGCTTAGAGGCAGCCATCATTTAAACAGTGCGTAATAGCTGACTGGTCGAGAGATCTTGCGCCGAAAATGATCGGGAGTCAAGCCACCTGCCGAAGACGCGGGACGCCGAAAGGCGTCGGTAGAGGAGCGTGCCGCGACGGATCGAAGCGGAAGCGTAAGCGACCGTGGACTGCGCGGCAGTGATGATGCGGACATGAGTAACGAAAAGACGGGTTGAAATCCCGTCCGCCGGAATCCTAAGGTTTCCCGGGGCAGGTTCGTCCGCCCGGGGTCAGTCGGGGCCTAAGTCGAGGCCGAAAGGCGTAGACGACGGACACACGGTCAACATTCCGTGACCGGCAGCAAGAGTTATCCGATGGGGATAGCGGGAGGCTAACGAAGAGGGCTGATGGATGCCCTTCGAAACGCAGAGGGCGTCAGGTAGGAAAATCCGCCTGGCATAAGCCTCAGGCGCTAGGTAGGCTGGAGTAATCCAGCCAAGTTCGTGATGCCAAGCCGACGAGAAAAACCCCTAAGGTCGAGCTGCCGCCCGTACCAAAACCGACACAGGTGGGAGGGTACTAACATACCCAGGCGCGCGAGAGAACCCTCGTTAAGGAACTCGGCACACTAGCCCCGTAACTTAGGGAGAAGGGGTCCCCCGCGAGGGGGCACAGTAAACGGGCCCATGCGACTGTTTAACAAAAACACAGCACTCTGCCAACCTGCAAGGGGACGTATAGAGTGTGACACGTGACCAATGCGGAAAGGTCAAGGCAAGGGGTTAGCCGCAAGGCGAAGCTTCGAACCAAAGCCCCCGTGAATGTCGGCCGTAACTATAACGGTCCTAAGGTAGCGAAATTCCTTGTCGGGTAAGTTCCGACCTGCACGAATCGTGTAACGATATGGGCGCTGTCTCAACGAGGATCTCGGTGAAGTTGTAATGCCGGTGAAAATGCCGGATTCCCGCAGAAGGACGGAAAGACCCTGTGAACCTTTACTGTATTCTGGCACTGTCGCCTGTTCGTGCATGTGTAGCATAGCCGGGAGCCTTTGAAGCCGCCGCGTCAGCGGGGGTGGAGGCACCAGTGAAATACCGGTCTTGCGCGGACGGTCGTCTAACGTCGAGCCGTTATCCGGCCGACGGACAATGCCAGAGGGTCAGTTTGACTGGGGCGGTTTCCTCCCAAAGAGTAACGGAGGAGTTCGAAGGTCACCTCAGCACGGTCGGCAATCGTGCGAAGAGCGCAAGGGCAGAAGGTGGCTTAACTGCGAGACCGACAGGTCGAGCAGATGCGAAAGCAGGACCTAGTGATCCGGCGGTAGCTCGTGGCAGCGCCGTCGCTCAACGGATAAAAGGTACTCCGGGGATAACAGGCTGATCGCCGCCGAGAGTCCATATCGACGCGGCGGTTTGGCACCTCGATGTCGGCTCATCGCATCCTGGGGCTGGAGAAGGTCCCAAGGGTTTGGCTGTTCGCCAATTAAAGCGGTACGCGAGCTGGGTTCAGAACGTCGTGAGACAGTTCGGTCCTTATCCTCTGCGGGCGTAGGCGGTTTGAGGAGGGCATTCCCTAGTACGAGAGGACCGGGAATGACGCACCTCTGGTGTTCCGGTTGTCGCGCCAGCGGCATCGCCGGGTAGCTATGTGCGGATCGGATAAGCGCTGAAAGCATCTAAGCGCCAAGCCATCTCCAAGACAAGACCGCCCTCTGGCTTCGGCCAGACAAAAGGCGGGTTGAAGACTACGACCTTGATAGGCCGGAGGTGTAAGCGCAGTAATGCGTTGAGCTGACCGGTACTAATACGCCGAGTGGCTTGCCCTTTTTAAATGGCGCCACGGTATGCGAAGCAATCGAAAACCCAAACTGTCCTTTCTTTTTTCCCGGTGACCAGAGAGATGATGAAACACCCGTTCCCATTCCGAACACGGAAGTGAAGAGCATCTTCGGTGAGGGTACTGCGGGGTTAGCCCGTGGGAGAGTAGCGCGTTGCCGGGACTTTTTTTCCAGGGGCCTGAGTTGTGTAAACCACATGACTCAGGCCCTTTTTTTATCTGAGGCGTTTGCAAAACCCCCGCAAGCGCCGGTTTCAGGTTTCAGGAACGCGCAACTCACTGTGGTTGAGCGAGATGCTAGCCGAAACCTGAAACCTGCACACTGAACACTCCACTTGCAAAACAGGGTTTTGCAAGCGCCTCATCTATATGAAATTGTGTCTTTCAGATGGGGAGCAGATCGGATCAGAGGTGTTTAGTAGGTGGCGGTCGTTCTCGATTGGTCACATGCATTGAACGTTGCATGGCGGCGCAGTGTCGCATATCTTCTTGACACACCAGTCCATAAGACACTTGTCAATCGAGGGAAGGCAATGTACGCGAATGACATTTGGGATGAATACCCGGATATGGACCCTTGCACCTTCCGGCTTGCCAACGGGAATCATGTCAAAGTGGTGTTTGCGCACTTCTGGATAAAGATGGACCTGTGGGACATCATTACAGAAACACCCTTTGTACAGTTCTATGGTGTCCGCATCTATTCCAATGAGAACACGCTGTCAGAGCGTTGTGTTCTTCAGTATGAGTTACGCGCGCCCAACGATTTCTCTGCCGAATCCGCTCCACTGGCGTATGCATGGATTACTGACATGATCAGCAACCGCGCGATCGCTGATTTTGATTCATTGGAGGACTTTTATGTGGCGTTGGCTGAGAAACTGGCGGATATCACATCTTGGATTGATGACGCCGTGCGCCATTATGCTGAACTAAGAATCGATTACGGTGCCACTGATTGTTGTGAGGACGAGGAGGACGAGGCCGCTTGGTTGCGTCAGATTCATGCGTGAAGACAAAAGTTCGAGAATAGTGCAGCCATGAATAGGTAAAAGATGTTCCGTCAGCTCTATGAGCGCGCGATGCGGTCGACGCGGGGCGGGCCGTTGTTCAATGCATTTTCTTATCCGACGAAGATTTCGCCGGAGGCGATTGCGTTGTTCATTGCAGCGCATACCGCGTTCGGTGCAATGAGTTGCTGGGACCGGACCAGCGCATGTGCAGACTTTATTTCCCGAGGTGAATCGGGTATACTGCTGGGCGACATGAAGCAAGCGGCGAGTATGAGGATATAGACGTGGCACAAGGGCCAAAATTGGTGGAAGGGAAGATGGCGGCGGAGTCGCCGTACGGTACGCTCTATGACCGCGCGATGCGGTCGACGCGGGGCGGGCCGTTGTTCAATGCGTTTCCCTATCCGACGAAGATTTCGCCGGAGGTGATCGCGTTGTTCATTGCGGCGCATACCGCTCCGGGCGCGACGGTGCTGGATGGGTTCGGCGGCAGCGGCTCGACGGGACTGGCGGCAATCCTTTGCGGTTGTCCGACGGAGACGATGCTTCGCGAAGCGGAGCGGCTTGACCTTCCGGTGCGCTGGGGCGCACGCAAGGCCGTTCTGTACGAATTGGGCGGTTTGGGGTCGTTTGTCGCGGATGTAATGTGCCATCCGCCCGAGCCGGACGCCTTCCGCAGCGCGGCTGAAAGTCTGCTCGCCGAGGTGCGCCAGGATTGGGATTGGCTGTACAGCGCCCGCGATCCCGAGGGGAACACGGGGGCGATCCGCTATGTGGTCTGGTCGGATATGCTGAAATGCCCCGGCTGCCGACGGGAAGTCAGTCTGTGGGATGCCTGTGTCAGTCGCGCGCCTGCCAATATCTCGAACGTGTTTCGGTGTCCGCATTGTCGGCATACGGCACCAGTAGATAAAGCGAGCCGGATGCGAAAGTCCGTCACGGACGAGCTTCTGGGCCAGGAACGAACGGTGCGACAACGTTGCGCGGCATGGGTCTATGGCGAGACGAGCGGCAAGACCTGGTCGCGCATGGCCGACACCGGCGACGAGGATTTTGAAGGCCGGATTGCGGAAACGCCCCTGCCCAGGTGCGTCCCGAACGCGCCGGTTCCGTGGGGCGACCTGTATCGGGCCGGCTACCACGAAGGCATGTCGCACCTGCATCACTTCTACACGCGCCGCAATCTGCTGGCGTTTTCGGCGCTGTGGGAGGCGGTGGATCGTTTTCCGCGCAAGCTTCAGGGGGCGTTGCGGTTCTGGCTTTTGAGCTACAATGCGGCGCATTCGACGATCATGACGCGCGTGGTGGCCAAGCAGGGGCAGGATGACCTGGTCGTGACCAGCGGGCAGCCGGGGGTGCTGTATGTCAGCGGATTGCCGGTGGAGAAGAACCTCTTTGCCGGGGTCCGCCGCAAGATCAACACACTGTCGGCGGCATTTGGGATGATCCACGGCCATGAAGCCGCAGTCGAGGTGCGGAATGCGTCGTGTCTCGATCTGGATTTGCCGGATGGTTCGGTGGATTACGTGTTTACCGACCCGCCGTTCGGCGGCAACATTCCCTATGCGGAGGTGAATTTCATCAATGAGGCATGGCTCGGCCGTGTGACCGATGCGGCGGAAGAGGCGATTGTCAGTCCCCACCAACACAAGACGGTTGACGATTACCAGGTCTTGCTCCAGCGCGCGTTCCAGGAGTTAAACCGGGTGCTGCGGCCGGAAGGGCATGCGACCGTTGTCTTTCACTCCGCCACCGCGCAAGTGTGGAATTCGCTGCGGACCGCTTGCGAGCAGGCGGGTTTCACCGTCGCCAACACGAGCGTTCTCGATAAAACACAAGGGAGTTTCAAGCAAGTGCGGACCGCCGGGGCGGTGAAGGGCGATCCGCTGATCCTGCTCGGCAAGACGCCGCCGAAGGCGGCGGCAGACGCAACGGACGTATGGGTGCTGGCGAATCGTCTGGCGGATCGGGCGGCATTGTCGAGCGATCCGAACGAGGCCACGGCGCAACGGCTGTATTCGAGGCTGGTGGCGCACTATCTGGAAGCGAGGCAGGATGTCCCCATTGACGCCGGTGCTTTCTACGAAATGATGCCAGGGAGGCGCGCGGCATATGCAGGTCAGGCAAGATGAGGCGCAGCGCCTGCTGTGGGCGCGTATGGGCGCGGCGTCGCACGAGGTGGGCATTCCCGCCGCCCGCCGGAAACGTCTGGGGCAGTTCTTTTCCGGCGTCCCGCTTGCCCGTCTATTGGCGGCCATCAGCGTTCGCGAGCCTTGCCACAGAGCCATAGACCCCATGGCTGGCACGGGCGATCTGCTGGACGCCGTGGTCGAGCGGAGTCGCCGAATGGGGCTGCAACTGGAGCGACTCGACGGCATCGAGATATGCGAGACCACCGCTGCGGTATGCCGGGACCGGCTTTCCGCCTGGCAGGAGGCGGCGCCCGAGATTGCCTGCCATGTACGCGCCGGTTCAGCTTTTGCTCCGGAGACGCTCGGCCAACTCGATTTCGGGGCTTATGACCTCGTCATCACGAATCCGCCCTACGTACGATATCAGACCACATCCAAGAGTCGAGCGGCTGGCGCTGACGGGGCGGCACCCGAAGCTATGCGCGCGGCGTTGCTTGGCGCGGTTGACGGCTTGCCGTACAAGCGCGAAATGCCGGTATGGCGCGCCTTGATTGGCGGCTATTCGGGGCTTTCCGATTTGTCGGTTCCGGCCTGGTTGCTGTCTGCCATGCTGGTCAAGCCGGGCGGAACGCTGGCGCTGGTGGCTCCGGCCACCTGGCGCAGCCGCGACTATGCCGATGTCCTGCTGTACGTGCTCGCCCGGTTTTTCACTCTCGATGTCGTGGTGGCGGACCGGCAACGCGGGTGGTTTTCCAGCGCGCTGGTTCGCACGCAACTGGTTGTGGCGACGCGCCTCCGGCCGGAGGAAACGGAAATGCCGTTGGCGCAGCGGGAAAGGAGTCCGGGGCATTGCCGCTGGATCGAGATCGCCCCCGAGGCCCAAGGCGGCGAGAGTCTGGTCGGCGCGGCTTTTCCATCGGACGATCCCGAGCGCGAGTTCGCCGCCTGGGTGCAGGGCGCGGGGGACGGAGCCGACGGTCGGCAAGGCATCCATCGCGAGGAACGACAGCATGCCGACGAAGCTGCGGATGTACTGACGCGCTGCGCCCGGTCAGGGTGGTTGCCCAGAGTGGAACCGCTGGCGGGCGACCTGCCGTTGTTCAGGGGCATAACGCAGGGGATCGATGGGTTGCTGCCTCAGGCTATTGCAACCGTTCTGGATTTTCGGCCGGAGAGGTTGTGCGGACTGGAATCGCTCGGCATCAAAGTTAGCCAAGGACTGCGTACCGGCTGCAACGACTTCTTCTATGTCGATTTCGTGGAAGACAGGCATGACGGCCTTGCCGGCGTCCGCCTAAGCAAGCTTTTCGGATGCAGTTGCCTGGCGGTTCCCACGGACACCCTCGTTCCCGTTCTGCGGCGGCAAGCCGAGCTTGAGACATATGAACAAGGCATTCTCCCACCCGGCCGAATACTCGATCTGCACCGATATGTACTGCCGGAAGACCGCGAGACCGTAGAGTCGGCGCGGGACATCTACGAACGGTTGCGGGAGCAGCCGCCCTCCACGATGCCTGCGGAACTGGCGGACCACGTCCGTCGTGCCGCGACGACGGGACTTGGGGGCGATCCGCGCGCCGGCCGCATCTCGGAACTCACGGCGGTCGGGACCAATGCGCGTCCCGCCAGCAAGATCGGAAGCCGGCCGCGAATTCCGCGATTCTGGTACATGCTGCCCGACCTTGCCCGCCGCCATCGTCCGGATGTTTTCGTGCCCCGCGTGAATCAGTTGACGCCACAGGCCGCTATTAATTTGAGCGAGCCGATCGTGATTGACGCCAATTTTTCGACCTTGTGGTCAGACGATGCCCGGTGGACGCGCACCGCGATATGTGCCCTTTTGCGCAGTACGTGGGCTCGCGCTTGCATGGAGGCGATAGGCACTCCAATGGGGGGCGGCGCGCTTAAACTGGAGGCGACGCAACTCAGGCGGTTGCCCGTTCCGGTGCTCGACGATGGGGAGATCGGCCGGTTGAGTTCGACGGACGCCACGTGTCCGACGGATGCCATTGACGGGGTGATCATCGGGGGGCTGATGAGAGAGCCGGCGGGAGGAGTCGAAGCCGCTCGGGTGTTGCGTACGCGCGACCTCCTTCAGTCATTTATCGGGCAGGCGCAACGTGCCAGGCAGATGAGATAACATGACAGACAATCTCGAACCGATTCGGAACATGATCACCCGCTGCCGCCGCCTGCGCGACGAGGGGCGACCGGAAGCTGTACTGCGCAGCGAGTTGGCTTCGCGGTTGCGGCAGGTTTTTCCGGATACCGCCGATCAGGCGTGGATCGACCACTACACCGAAGGTGCCGAAGCCGCGACCCGAATTGCCACGGCCGGCGGTGGGACGGCGAACCGTTTCATTGACACCCTGGTACGCTCCACGGTTATCGAGTTCGAGCCGGACCTGCGTGATGAAGCGCGCCGTAGCGGAGGCTTTCGGCAGGTGAGGGACTATGCGGCTGGGGCGATCCGATCCGGTATTTCCGAATCCCGGGTGCGCGGCATTCTGTCGGACACGGTCGAGTGGCACGTCTATGATGTTCATGTCGCGGAAGGCGTCTCGCCGGGCTACTGTACGCCCGAGCACGTCACACTGGATGAAGTCGAGTCCTTCACCGCAGAATCGGCCGATGACGAAACGGCTCTGCGATTCAAACCCTTTCTCAGAAAGCATCTTGCGCGGGAACAATCGCGCCCCATCAGCTCACGGTTCATCGCCGGGGACCTTGGCTTGGAGAGCCCGGCATACGGGCGGCACACCGAGTCGCTGCTGCGAATGGTTCGGGATGCACGGGCGGCGGATGTGTCGGTCAGGCTGGCGACCGACCTGTGGTCCCGGTTCGTGGACTACTTGGAACGTGCCGAGGGGGAGTTCCGGGCGCACGCCTACGTGGACGAGGCGTACGTTGCGATCCTGGCGAGGTTGTTGTGTGCCAATACTCTGGAGGAACACGCATGCCTGAGCGACGAACGCGAATTGGCGGATATCTTGACCGGGGAGTTCTTCGAGACCCGTTACCATCTCCGTAACATGGTCGAGATGGACTACTTCGGATGGATGCTCCGTTCGGAGTATCTGCCACATGTGCTGCCGGTTGCGCGCGAGATACAGGCCGATCTGTACGCCTATGATTTCTCGACCGTGCAGGAAGAGGACCTGTTTGGCCGTTTGATGTCTCAACTTGCGCGCAAGACCCAGCGCAAACTGCTGGGGCAGGAATGGACCCCGCAATGGATCGCGCGAGCCCTGGCCGAGAAGTGCATCCGCCTGCTGCCGCGGAATGAACCGCCGTGTTTCATCGATATGTGTTGTGGTTCCGGTTCGATCATGGCGGAGGTGATCAAAGCCGCCAGAAGGGCCAAACCGCAAGCATCCTTCGACGAGTTGGTGTCCGCAGTGACGGGCTTCGACATCGATCCCCTGGCGGTTATGCTGGCCAAGACCACGTGGGTCGTGACCCTTGCGGCTGAGATACGCGGTTCGGAGGCACAGACGACGGTGCCGGTTTACCATGCCGATTCGCTTTTCGCTGTCACCCCGACCACGCGCAGGGTGCCCATGCCCGGAGACGCGTCCGAGATTGTGGTGGAGTTGGATGGCCACGAGGTCTCGTTACCCGCCAGCCTTGTCAGTCCGGAACAGCGAGCGATGTTTGACGATATTGTCGATTGGTGCTATGACGAAGCCTGCGGCGCCCGCGATAGCGGCGGAACGGCGGACATAACCGCGGAGCGCGCCGGGCAACTGGTGACCGGCCTGGCGCACAAGCACGGAATCGAGCTTTCCGCCGAAGAAACGGACTGTACCTCACGAGCCGTATTCGAGCTTGCCCGTCGGATGGGTGCCCTCGTGATCGCCAACCGCAATGGCATCTGGGCGTTCATACTGCGTAACACATACAGGCCCGGACTGCTGGCCGGACAATTCAACGGCCTTGTGTCGAATCCCCCGTGGCTGACGATGAGCCAACTCGCCGAGAATCCATACAAAGAACACCTGTCGGAGCGCGCCCAGGCCTACGGCATCAAGCCAAGCGGGGCAGCGCATCTGCATCTTGAACTCGCCACGACGCATCTTCTGCACGCGGTGGACCGCTACCTGAAGGCAGGCGCAGGAGTTGCCTGCCTTGTTCCCGGGACGGTACTGAACGGTCAGCATCACGCCAAGCTGCGGGATGGCGACTATCTTGCCGCAGAACGGCCGGTTCCATTCGGGGTACAGGAGATCTGGGGCGTGGCGCCCGGTACGTTCAAGATTCGGGCTGTGGGTCTGATCGGCACGAAATGCACAGAGGTTGCTGCCGCTGCACGAATTACTCCAACCGGTGCCATCGCAACTCCTGCCGGTATTCAGCCTGCGCCTTTTGCGGTACGTCGGCTCGGAAACCGCACCGCCTGGGTGGTGGGCGATGCATCGGCGGCTATTGCGGCCGGCTCCAACGAAATCCCTCCACAGGGTGCCGACCTCATGCCTCGGGCAGCGGTATGCGTCCAGATTGCCAGTGAGCGTGGGCCGGAATGGCGTGTCAAGACACCGGGGCGGCGCGATCCGAGCTTCTTTGCCGTGAAAGACGCGAAGCAATTCAAGGACGCCGTATTCAACGGATATGCCGCACCGTGTTTCATCCACCGGATGGCGCAATCGCTGAATCTCCTGCCTTTCGTCCTCGATGGGAATTTCACTCGAATCGCCATTCCGGCCCGACGTGACGACGCGGGGCGGTGGGAAGTCATGGACGTTGCCGCCATACGCACGGAGGGCATGACCCAGACGGCCCGCAGGTTCGAGAGAATTGAACGCGCTATGAAGGGCGCTGGTATCCGCAAGCCACTTCACGAGTACATTGATGAGCGGGCGAAACTCACGCGGCAGGTCTTCCCGGCAGACCAGTATCTTGTTTTCAACGGGGCTGGTGGCGGCATTGCTTGTGCGGCGATGCTGAGGGTTGCCGATCAGCCCGACATTGTGATCGATCAGACGCTCTATTGGAGTCTTGTGACTACCGAAGACGAGGCTTGGTATCGAACCGGCGTGTTCAACACCGACGCGCTTACCACGGCCATTCGAGATTTTAACCCAGAAGGCGAATTGGGGCCGCGCCACCTGCACACCTTGCCGAACCGGGTTGTGCCACGGTTCGACGCATCGGATCCCGACCACTTGGAGATCGGCAACTTAGCCCGGCAACTTTCGGAGATAGCGATTCCGCTGATAACGGATGATCCTAGAATTGCAGATCCCGGCAAACCGATTGCGAGCCGGCGAAGGCACTTGCGGTTCGCCCTCAAGACGGAGGCCGTGTTCACCATGCTGGATAGTCTTGTGGAGTCTATTCTGGCGGATGTTGAGGGAATTTCGTAAATGATCTGACGTCTGGCGGTTGCCCGTGTTCCGTGTTCCAGAGGAGAGTACGGACATCGCCTTTTTCTGCCTGGCGCCCCCAAGTACTGGCCGGAACCCGACTGCCTGGCATGGCACCGCAGACACAAATTTGGGAAGACCAGAGTCTAAAAAAACTGTACGATTCCCTTCCATGCTGGAAGCGAATCTAGGCCATCATTGCACTGGGGATGAGCATTTGCCCATCCCAATTAGATTAAGATCAAGATTAGGATTACGATTCAGGAGTAACCCTCATCAAAACTGCCATGCGAACGTGAGGGCCTCCACGGGCGTTCTTTGTTGTTGCGTATGAGCGGGTGGCGCGATATGCTGTTGGAAATCTCTTGAGAATCCGATGATGAGGGTTCTGCGGACGTAAGCGGTGAAACAAACAAAGGGGCGGTATGACGAACGGGTTGATCGTGTTGGGTGTGTTGGCCGTGGTGGCCATTCTCGTGGTCGGACTTTACAACAAACTGGTGACGCAGCGTAATCGCTATAAAAATGCGTTCGCCCAGATCGATGTGCAATTGAAGCGCCGCTATGATCTGATTCCCAATCTGGTCGAGACGGCCAAGGGCTACCTCAAACACGAGCGCGAAACCCTTGAAGCCGTGATCCGGGCGCGCAATCAGGCCGTGAGCGCGAATCAAACCGCGGCCGGAAATCCAGGAGAAGCGCAGGCCATGCAGGGGCTGATGGGCGCCGAGGGTGCGCTGCAGGGCGCGCTGGGTCGCCTGATGGTGGTCGTCGAGCGCTATCCGGATCTGAAGGGCAACCAGCAGATGGGTCAGCTTATGGAGGAGCTCACGTCGACCGAGAACAAGGTTGGTTTTGCGCGGCAGTCTTACAACGATTCCGTCATGAGTTATAACATCGCGCGTGAACGGTTTCCCGCCGTCCTGCTGGCGGGTGCGTTCGGATTCCAACCGGCGACGCTCTTTGAGATCACGTCGGCGTCCGAACGCGAGGCGCCCAAAGTAACCTTCTGAGGCAAGCATGGATTTCTTTGGGCATCAGGATCATGCGCGCAGGCGGACCCGTTGGCTGGTGGCGCTGTACGCGATGGCAGTCGCCGGAATTGTGCTGGCGTTGTATATCGTCGTGCTGGGCGCGTTCGGGCTCTCGAAATCCGAGGAGCACACGGGGCTCTGGCAGCCCGACGTTCTGCTGTGGGTGACCGTCGGGGTGGTGATGATCGTCCTGTTCGGATCGCTCTTCAAAACCGCTCAGCTTTCCGGAGGCGGCGCCGCCGTGGCGCGGTCGCTGGGAGGGCGGCCGGTTTTGCCGAATACGACCGATCCGGACGAGCGGCGTCTGCTGAATGTGGTCGAGGAGATGGCGTTGGCGGCCGGCGTGGCTGTTCCGCAGGTTTACCTGCTTGATGCCGAACACGGAATTAACGCGTTTGCCGCCGGTTTCTCGCCGCGCGATGCGATCATCGGCGTGACGCGCGGTTGTGTGCGGGAACTGACGCGCGATGAGCTGCAAGGTGTGATCGCCCACGAATTCAGCCATGTCGTCAATGGTGACATGCGTCTCAATATCCGTCTGATCGGAATCCTCTTTGGCATTCTGATGATCACCGTGATCGGACGGCTTCTGCTCCGCTCCGCTTATCTGGGCGGGGGCGGAGGCGGTGGGCGTTCGCGCGGCTCGAACAAACGGGGGGGCAATCCATTGCCGATGCTCGGCCTGGCGATGATCATCATCGGCTATATCGGCGTTTTCTTCGCCAATCTGATCAAAAGCGCCGTGTCACGTCAGCGCGAGTTTCTGGCCGATGCCTCGGCCGTTCAATATACCCGCAATCCGTTCGGGATCGCCGGCGCGCTGAGGCGGATCGGCGGCTTTCAGCAAGGGTCCAAAGTTGCCAACGCGCATGCCTCAGAGGCCAGCCACCTTTTTTTTGGCGAGGCACTCACCAGCAGCTTTCTGGGGTTGTTTGCCACCCATCCGCCGTTGCAGGAGCGCATTCGCCGCCTCGACCCGGCGTCCAATCCGCAAATCGCGGCGTGGGCGGCTGCGGCCCCGGTTGCTTCCGCGGCGACCTCGGGCTTTGCCGCCGGGATGGGAGCGGGAGCCGGCACGCTTGATCTGGCCGCGGCGCGGACGGTTTTGGCCGCGGTGCCGGACGGCTTGCGTGACGCCGCGCGCGACCCGGTCGCGGCGCGCTCGCTGATTTACGTCCTGTTGCGATCACCCCATCCCGAAGTTCGGGTGCGTCAGGATCAGGCGATCCAGTCGCTGGATGCGGAGGCGGAAGCCCGAATGGACGCGCTTGTCGCCGTCACGGCGGCTTTGCCGGCATCCATCCGATTGCCGCTGGCCGAGTTGGCTGTGCCGACGCTGAAGATCCTGTCGCGGGACGATTACCGTGTCTTTCGCCACGTTGTGAAGCGCATGACCGATGCGGATGACCAGATTGACTTGTTTGAATATGCCCTCCAGCATCTGATCATGCGTCATGTTGAACCGGCATTCGGCAAGGTCAGCGCGGCGCCGATTCGCTACCGAACCGTCGAAGCGGTGTTTCGGGCCGCGCAGGTCGTGCTTACCGCACTGGCCGCCTGGGGTACGGAGAGCATCGAAGCGGCCACCGCCTGTTTCCGGGAGGGCATGCAGACGCTCAACCGGCAATCGCCGCCCTATGATGCCTCACGGGCTTCGCTGGATGAAGTGGATCAGGCGCTCAATAAGCTCGCGGAAGCGTCGCCTCAAGTCAAGAAACGGGTCATCGAGGCCTGCATCTGCTGTGTCATGGCCGATGGACGGGTCGCGCCGCATCAGGCGGATCTGTTGCGCGCCATCGCCGATGCGATGGATGTGCCGATGCCTCCGGTTGTCGCCGGATGAGTCACGGACGCTGACGCGTCTCGGCGAGCATCTGGCGTAAGGCGTGCTCCCCGCCGGTGTGCAGACATCAATCGCATCGTGGAGATACCGCAGAACCCTTCGGAAGTGGTTCTGAAGACCGTCTCGTCCACCCACGTGACGGGGATTTCAGGAAAGAGCTGCTGGATGTGGACTAGCAATTCTAATTTTGAGCACATCCGACCAGTCGAAATCGAAATCGGGTTCGGGGCCGAATTCCTTGCTTGCTCGTCGATTTCGGTCCCGATCCCGATTTGGATCCCGATAGCGGCTGCCAGTGGGCGCATCCCTGTTTTATTGACCTTGCGATGTGGTACTGTAGGCCGCAACTCCGATTGCGGCCCATTCCAAGGCCGGAATCGGAGTTCCGGCCCACCGAACTCAAGCCTGTAATGAAACAGGGATGCGCCCGCTGCCAGTGTTAGAATTTCTGGCAGCTTTCCATCGAGCGGTTAAAGGTGTATAGTGGTAACCCAAATCCGGGTGCAGTGGCTTGTGAGGTACGGGCACAAGATGCGGAAAGGGAAGACTCATGGATATGAGCGGCTTGGATACGGAGCGCGAGATCCAGGAGATGGATGCCCGTGAACGGCGTCGGCGACGGTTCGGCCGGGCGGTTGGAGTATGGATGTTCGTGATCGCCGTGGGTCTCGCCCTCGCCCTGCTGCCCCGGATCGCGTCGTTGCCCGGTGTCCGTGATCGACTCGTCGCGCGGCTCAACGCTTCAATCATGCCGATTTCGGTGACGGTGGACGATTGGCATTTGAGTTGGTTCGGCGAACAACGACTGAAGGGTCTCCGGCTGGCTGATCCGTCACAGGGGCTTACAGTCACGATCCCGGCGGTAACCCTTTCGCGCGGGCTGGTCCGTCTCATTCCGATTGGAACCGTTGACGCCGGGGTGGTGACCTTGGACCAGCCGGTTGTGCGCCTCATCCGTGTCAAGCCGGTTGATCGACCGGTCGTGACACCGGCTGTCAAGGCGCAGGCGCTGGTTGACGTCCGCGCGGTCATCCCTGCGGAACGCCCTGTCACGCTTCCGCGCATCGCCCTGCTCGCGCAGCTTGTGGTGCGCAACGGACGGGCTGTGGCGGACGGGTTTGCGGACGGCGAAACCGTTTTGGCAGAGCGGGTGAACGCGACGCTGCGGCTGGATACCTGGGACAAGCCGCTCACGCTTGAGGCCGACGGCGTGGTGCCGGGCGAGGGGGGCGACGGATCCATGGCCGTGGAGGGAGAACTGCCGACACCGCGCAGTCTGATGACGCGGGCCTTTGAGGATCCGGCGACCGTGGGCCGGCTCCACGTAGCGGCCAAAGGGCTCGATGTGCGGATGGCGCGTCCCTTGCTGGAAGCGCGGACCGGTGCGGCTTGGGGTGTGGGCGGCGTGCTCGATGCGGAGGTGTCGGTGCGCGCGGCGGGTCTGCGCGAAACAGCGGTCGAGGCCGAAGTGGCGATCAGGCAATTCACCTTTGCCTTTCCCGGGTGCGACACCCCCCCCCCGGGGGACGTCACGGTCACCGTGTCGGCCACGCGGGATATCCGGGGCGTGGAGATTCGTTCGTGCGACGTGCAAACCCCATGGGCGCGGATGTCGGCTGACGGGCGTTTCGGAGTGCTGACGCCGGGCGCGGTTCCGACCGGCCGGATCGCGGTCACGGGCGGCGTGGACGTGGCGGCGGTCGTACGCGATTTCGGGTTTTTGCTGGGCAAGGATCCCGGGATGCGCGCAGACCGCGGCACCCTGTCCTTCACGGGTGTGATCACGGGAACGGAGCGGGCTCGGTCCCTGCGGTTTGACGCGGCGGCGGAAGATTGTGCCGTGTTTTACAACAACGAGCGGGTGCCTCTGGTCCCGTCTCCGCGTGTGACCTTTGGCTTGGTCATGCCTTATACCGAACCGATCGAACTGACCGCCCTGGACATCGTGCTGCCGTTCGCGCGGATCTCCGGAGCGGGGCGTCTGGACTCGGGATTGATTTCGGGACAGGTCGATCTCTCCGCCTTTTCACGCGACTACCGCACGCTGTGGATGGCGTGTCCGCCGATGGTCGGACAACTCCGGTTCCAGATCGCGGCGGCGCAACAGGGGCAGCGCTCGGAGGTGACGGCGACGATCGGCGTGGAAGACCTGGCGGCCGAGATCGGGACCGGGAAGCGGATTGCAATAGCACGGGCCGACAACCAACTCGCCCTCTCGATACCGATGGTGGCGGGTCGGCCGTCGATGGATGCGTGTGTGGCGCAGGGGACGTTTACATCGGCCGTGAGGGGGTTGGATCTGAAGACGCATGCCTGGGCGGTGACCGAACCCGACGCGCGCGCGGCAGGCGCCGTGGAAGTGGCGTTCAGTGACGGCTTCCTCCATCTATCCGATCTGACGCTCACCGCGGCAGCGGCGCGGATGTCGGTGCCGACGCTGCGGTTTGAATGGCCGCGGAAGGGCCGGGCCGCGTCGGTTACCGGCGACGCGTCTGCGGCTGTCGATCTGGGGATTGTGTCGGGGTGGCGCCGGGTATCGCGGGAAGGGGTTGAGCCGCCCCGCATGGGCGGGCAGGCGCAGGTGCAGGCGACGGCCGAAAAGACGGCGGCCGGGACGCGGATCACCGGGGGCGGTTCGGTGACGAATCTGGTGATGGCCGCCGCAGGCGGCGGCGAATCTGTTCGGGAAGAACGGATCGTGGTGTCGGCGGCGGCGGTGTTGACTCCGGATGGGCAGACGCTCAGGGTGGAATCGGCGCGGATGACGACGGGCTGGCTTACCGCCACCGCGAAGGGGCGTGTGCGTGACGTGCCGGGCGCGGCGCAGGCGGTCCTTTCGGGGACGTTGGAAGTGGATTATGACGCCCTCTCGGCGAAGTGGGTCCAGTCCGGCGTGCGCGCGGTGACGTTCGCCGGGAAGCCGGGTCCGCGCCCGTTCGAGTTTTCCGGTGGACTTCGTGCCGGTGTCGCGTCACTGCGTTCGTTCGGCACGGTTGAGGGGGCGCTGGGCATCGGGGAAGTCCGAATCCTGGGGCTGAAACTCGCGACCGCCGACGCGGCATTTGGGCTTGACGAGGGGCTGTTGACGGTCGAGTACCAACCCGTTTCCGGTTCGGGTGCGGTGCGGTTGAAGCCCCTGCTGCAGGTTGCGGCGGCACCTCCCGTGCTCGAGATCGGCGGCGTCGTTCCCATTCTGGACCGCGTGCCGCTGACGCAGGAATTCACCGACACGGTTCTGGCAATGCTCAACCCCTTGCTCCGCGGCTGTGTCGCGGGCAGCGGTCTTGTGGAACTGAACGTGGCCGAGACCCGTATTCCGCTGGCGCCCGGGGTGCAGCAGCAGCTCGACCTGCAATTCACCGTCACGCTGCGCGAAGCCACGTTTACCCCGACCGGAACATTGGCCGAGGCGTTGGATCTAGCCGGGATTGAAAGCCGCACGATGCGGATAGAAGAGACCACCATCCGCGCCATCTGTCGGAACGGGCGGATTCAGTCCGAGCCGTTCGAGTTGAATCTTGACGGCCATCGCGTGAGATTCCGTGGGTCGGTGGGCCTGGATCAGACCGTCTCGTACCTGGTCGAACTGCCATTGACCGAAAAACTGGTCGGCCGTTCGGCTTGGCCGCACCTGAAAGGGATGACGGTCCGCGTGCCGGTCGGCGGAACGCTCACGCATCTGGAACTCGACAAGGATGCCGCTAAGAAAGAGATCGGCCATCTGCTCAAGGAGGCAGCCACCCGTGCCTTGGGCGACGCCGCGAAGCAGCAACTCAACCGACTCTTG
>Ga0265594_1000535_pt1 | contig 31321 bp, 24 predicted proteins | sample saktaG_11_FD_190147 | JGI IMG/M metagenome (GOLD analysis project Ga0265594, IMG submission 190147) | Saline water microbial communities from Sakinaw Lake, British Columbia, Canada - sak_2011_5_24_80m | ecosystem: Environmental > Aquatic > Non-marine Saline and Alkaline > Saline ... | reverse complement strand
GGGCTCAAAGAGCTGTGGACTTTGAACTGGCATCGCAAGTTCGACACGGCAAACGATTGGACCAGGGCCGGCGGCGCCCTGCCCGAAGACTGGCCAAAATGGATGAGAAACTTCAAAGACTACTGAAAATAATAGGATGAGACAAGATTAACATAACATAAGACTGCTCTTGTGTATCTTCTATTGAGAAGGAGAAAGGAAACGAGCTATTATGAACAAGCCAAAGGCATTTACGCTAATAGAGCTTTTAGTGGTAATCGCTATTATCGCATTATTGATGGCGATATTGCTGCCTACATTGCAACGCGTCAGAAACCAGGCCAGGGCGGTTGTTTGCCAGTCAAACCTTAAACAATGGGGAACTCTCTGGGCAACGTCTGTGGATGAGAATGACGGCTATTTTCCAGGCTCCGGCCCAGACGACCGGCTGCCTGAGGACTGGCGAGATCGGCATTGGGGATGGAGATGGGGTTGGGGATGGGGTCCGGGATGGGGTCGGGGGGGCTGGGGAGGATACGGCGATCGGGATTGGTACCGTGAAACCAAGGGGATACGCCTCTGTCCGATGGCCGCAAAACCGGCATATCCAAATGGTGGTGAGGACTATCCGTTAGGTGGAACGTTCCTGGCCTGGGGCAGGTTCTTGAGCAAAAACCAGTGGCCATCGGGAACTCCCGGCTCATGGGAAAACTCTTGCGGCAGTTACGGCATCAACAACATTTATTGTAACTACTGGCCTGAAGATGATCCCTATCCTTATCCGGATGCCTGGAGAACACCTCATGTCAAGGGTGCGAGTAATATACCGCTGCAATTGGATAGCACCATTCCATGGGACTGGTGGTGGGGATGGGAGTGGAGAGAAGATGGACCTGATCCTCCGGAGTGTGATGCTATACCTACCGAACGGGTCAGAGGTAATTATTTAAATCCTCACTGTATCAATCGACACAACGGGGGCATAAACAACCTGTTTATGGACTGGTCTGTAAGAAAGGTCGGGCTTAAGGAATTATGGACACTAAAATGGCACAAAGAGTTCAACACACATAATCGCTGGACCAAAGCCGGCAGAGTGCAGCCCGAAGAATGGCCGGAATGGATGAGAAACTTTAAGGATTACTGAACAGCCTCACGATACATTTTTTCGGGGTAAATAAACAAATAATCATAAGTCACCTCAACAATCTCTTGCAATCGCGCCGGTCATGGCGACAATTGCGAGTATGAAATCATTAAGATCAAATATGTCAAATAATGTAATCATAGTCAGGGTGAGTCTATCCGCAAGGACGGCTGCGCTTCCTAATGAGCGTCACAAGCCTGGCCGCTTTTTCTTAGAGATGAGGGAATATGGCATCGAATGGTGGGCTTATTAATAGGGCACAATGTAAGAAATTCGCTCTTCGCTGGGCGCAGGAAAACCGCAAGGGATGGTCGGCCAACAGGGTCAGCAAGCAGTATCTGGACGACATTGAAGCTAAGGTTCGCATCTTGATTCAATCGTCGATCAATCGTCATCCAAGCGTAGGGCAAACGATAAAGGATTTTGTGTGAGCCGAATCATTGGGAGCGAGGTGCGGCTGGAGATTTCTGTATGGCAGTGATAAGAATAGAAGAAATATCACAGTGATCAAGAACCAACAAGTTCAGAGTTCCGGCAAGAGCGATTCAGTTAAGGGATTGCCGATGTTCACTGCGTCGGTTCCCGAAATCCTTGCTAAGGAAAAAGCCGATCTTGCAGCACTCGAAGGCAAAAGTACCTTCCGGCGGTGGCGAGGGTATTTTAGCAAGACGGGACCGGGCTGGCTGCAGAGCGCTTTAGTGCTGGGAAGTGGAAGTGCGATGGCCTCGCTTTTCGCCGGGGCATATCTACAGTACAGATTGCTTTGGGTCCAGCCGCTGGCGATGGTGCTGGGCATCGTTATGTTCTCGGCCATGTCCTATCAGGCTTTGTCAACCGGCATGCGTCCATTTTATGCTATGAATCGCTATATTCATCCGGTCGTCGGCTGGAGCTGGGCAATCGGGGCTCTTCTGGCGACAGTCATCTGGCATTTGCCTCAGTACGCACTTGCGGCCGGAATGACGGACGACATGATAAAGGCGACGACCGGCTGGACGCCATCATCGCCGGCGGTGCAGACATTCGTATTGATTGTGATCGGCCTGGTCGTTTTGACTATATCGACTGCGGCGGCATGGACGTATAGCAGCGGGCATAAAGGTATCAGGTTTTACGAACGCGCGCTGAAAGGCCTTGTCTGGATGATTATTGTCGCTTTCACGATTGTAATAGTACGGCGGACAATCGACGGCGGCGTGCAGTGGGGCAAGCTGTTCAAAGGTTTTCTGCCGCTGTATATTCCGACGGATGCGCGGGGTGTCTCGATTGTAATGGCGGCGTTCAGTGCGGCTACCGGAATAAACGCCACGTTCCTGTTTCCCTATACCCTGCTTGCCAGAGGCTGGGGCAAGGAGCACAGGGGCTTGTCGAGGTTCGATTTGATTACCGGCATGCTTCTGCCGTTCTGCATCGCGACCTCGCTGATGGTAATCGCTACCGGGTGCACGATCTATGATCCTGCGCAATTTGCTTCGGGGTCCACGAGACTGTCACCAATGACGGCGGCGGCAATGCTCGAATCGGCCGGCTTGAGCATGTTCTTTTCGCGAATCGTTTTCGGGCTGGGAATACTGGGAATGGCCCTCAGTTCGATTACTATGCACATGATTATCAGCGGCTTTGCCGTATGCGAAATTTTCGGGATCGAGCCGGGCAGTTGGCGTTACCGCCTGGCGTGCCTTATTCCCGCTCCGGCTGTAGTCGGCGTGGTCCTTTGGAAGTATATAGGGCCCTGGATCGCCATACCAACTTCGGCAATCTGCGGCCTGATGCTGCCGATAGCTTTCATCGCCTTTTTCATTCTCAACAACAGCAAAAAGTATCTCGGCGAAGACAAGCCGAGCGGCACAAAAGCCCTGGTTTGGAACATTGCTATGATTATTTCAATCGGCGTGACTATTGCCAGTATTATCTACTATCTTGTTTCGCTGGTAAGATAGCTCGCGGGATTTGTCACCCTTTCTCAGGACCCGAACCGGCCCAGATTGCTTTGGGATTGTCCTTGATTTTCTCGCCCCGGCACATCCTCGTGAAACGCCGCTGAATTTGCAGTTCGTGTGACTCGGCGATTTTCACAGCCTCGACATTGCCGGTAGGCATATCGACAAATACGGCTTTTCCCGCACACCTGTTCAAAGCATCGGATAACAACGCCGGACCGGCATTCATGCTTGCTATACACGGACCGATTTGCACCGCATTTGCTCCCGGACGCATAGTGACAAAGCCATCTATTTTGTCGTGGAGCGTCTGGATGCGGGCGTTCTCCGGAAGTTCCGCAAATAGCAGGCTGAGCATCTTCGCTCGATTTGTCCCCGTCATCCGCCTGTCAAACTCAATCATATCCCCGAATAGCTCCGGCACAGCTTCGGTTAAGACCGGTCCCGTTTTGCCCGGCCGTGATATGCCCTGGAACCGGACTAATTCGTATTCCGGCACGAATCCCAGTTTCTCGTAGATGGGCCGGCCGGCAGCAGTCGCATCAAGACGAACCGTCTTAACTTTTCGCCCGTCAAGATAATCGAGAGAATGCTTCAGTAGTGTTTTGCCGACACCCTGGCCTCGCGAATCTTTATCGACAAGAACCATGGCAATCCAGGCTACATTCTCAAAGATACAGGTTGTAGTGGTCCCGACGGAACATCCTTCGAGTTCAGCCACAAAACAGCCTTCCGGCTCCATGTTCATAAAACGCAGCCAGTCCGATTCGATTTGGTTCCATCCCGCCTGACGGGATAATCGCAGTCCGAGCCGCAGGTCGTCGGTTCTCATCTGTCGAATCTCTATCATATCCGCCAACTATACAAAATTCCCGCCAATCCGAAAAGCCCGGCTTTCTACAGCACGAATAAATACTGCCCAGAGAATTTCACAAGGCGGCTCTCACGGGACATTGTAGATATGAAGAAATTGAAGTTTCAGAGTGACAACTGTTCAGTCTTCGTCGAGGTCACTGTATTCGTTAAAAATGCCGGACCGCAGTCTCTGCTGCCTGCTTATTGCCGCCTTGCTGAATTCTGCAATATCAAACTGTGGACTCTGCTTTTTTGATTTTAAGTCTTGCTCTGAGCTTTCTTCCGGAACCTTTTCAGATTGCCCCTGTTCGAGTTTTTCGAGTTGAAATTTTTCGTTAACGGCCGCGATCTCGGAGGCCTTTTGTATGGGGTGCTGCCCGGCGCGGCTTCTATCGGCAACTTTGAGTTGAAATGGTTCGTTGTCGGGTACAATCTCGTAGACCTTTTGTTCGCGGAGCTGCCCGGCCTTGCTGATGTCGATAACTTTGTGTTGAAATTGTTCGATGACGGCTGCAATCTCGGCGACCTTTTGTTCGGGGAGTTCCTCGACTTGCCTGCTGTCGGTGACTTCGTTTTGAATTTGTTCGTTGACGGCTGCTAACCTTATGGTCTCCTGCTGAACGAGCGGCTCAGCTTGCCGGCTTTTGATGATTTCATTATGGCGTTGCTTAAGCTCCTTGATTGCTATTTTGAATCCTTTTTTTGTATTCTTCCGCCTCTTTCGCCTTCCGGGATTTTTTGGAACATGAGTCGAGCGACCCTTTTCAGTATGATCGGTTGCCTGGCTGGTTTTATTGTGGTCTGCTAATTTGATGCCTATGATATCTCGTAACAGAGCATTACCGGGCAACACTTTTCGCCGTGATCTCAGGACAAGTACTATTATAACTATAACCGGAACTGCTATAGCTGCCAGCAGCAGTGCCAATTCTTCCCATTGTCTTGAGGATAGCCACGAAAAATACTGGTTGAGTCTGTTTATGATGTCTTCTACGGTCATCATTTCTGCCTCCTATCCTTGTGCTAATCGCAAATCCATTCGCTTTCAATTCTGCCGTAGGATCGTATTCGATGCAATTTGAACTCGTACACTTCTACCTATCATTAAATATTGTTAATATTTACAATTATACACTTTTTGAAATCTCTTTGCAATGGTTACTCCGCCGTTTTTCAGGAAAATTTAGCGGCATGAAGCGTTACCCAAATCGGTCTTTGAACCGGAGTCTTTTGCAAAGCTCACTCCCGGCCTAATACCTTGAGCTTGTTGGCATCTGGGATTGGAACAGGACTAACGACAGATTGTCGTTGGAGATTCTTCGCTGTGCTCAGACATGTCCATGAGCCGAGCGAAGTAATGACAAGTTTCATATATTCTTCTCAAAACTACACTTACGAAAAAATCAGTCAAGTTGTAAAAAAACGCCCTTCAAACGTGGATTTTTAGCTTTTTTTGGCCATGGACGCCATGGTCTAATTCTTAACAGCCTCACTTACAACGTGTTTTCTGACTCTTGCGGGTGGATGTTCGATTAGTATTTGTTGATTTATGTTCTTAGAGATATCAGGGGATATCAGGGGATTTCTATGAACAAGCGTTTGTCAAGACGTTTGCGGGATTTTTTCACGGGCACTATAGATATGAAGAAATTGAAGTTTCAGACCGGCAGCGGCTCAGTCTTCGTCGAGTTCACTGTATTCGTTAAAAATGCCGGACCGCAGTCTCTGCCGTCTGCTTATTGCCGCCTTGCAGAATTCTGCGATGTCAAACGGCTTACTTTTCTTTTTTGATTTTAAGTTTTGCTCTGAGTTTTCTTCCGGGACCTTTTCAGATTGCCCCTGTTCGGATTTTTCGAGTTGAAATGGTTCGTGGTCGGGCACAATCTCGTAGACTTTTTGTATGGGGGGCTCGACCTGTCTGCTATCGGTGACTTCGACTTCGTTTTGAATATGAGCTGAGCGATTATTTTCAGTACGATCGATTTGGCCGCCGTTTGTTTTGTCGTCGGCTAATTCGATATCGATGATATCTCGTAACTGAGTAATAGTGGGCAAAACTTTTCGTCGTGATCTCAGGCGAAGTACTATTAGAACTATAAACAGAGCTGCTACGGCTATCAGCAATGGCCACCATTTTTCCAATTGCCTTGAGGATAGCCACAAATAATACCGGTTGAGTCTGTTTGCGATGTCTTCTAAGGTCATCTTTTCAACCTTCTGTCATTATACTAATCGCAAGTCCATTCGCTTTCAACTCCGCCGCAGGATTGTATAGGATGCAATCTGAACTCATATAATCTTATATATTATCCTAATACTGTCAATCATGCAATTGTTAAAATTTCTGGCAATGGTTGCTGTGCCGTTTTTTTAGGTTTTTCTGGGCCATGGCCACCATGGTCCGATTCTTAATGGCGGCCTCACGTAGAGCGAGTTTTGAGAGATTTTCTGGTGGATTTTCGCTTAATGCTGCCTTGTGTTTGTTGTTGTTCGCCGCCTGCTGCGGCTGCATTGATAAGGTCGGCTTTCAACTCGGCGAGCTTTTCAGCATAATCTTGTTCCGGCGATGAGACCTTTTTAGAATTAATGAACGCGATGATAGCGATTACCACCAGAAGCTCTATTAAAGTAAAGCCGATTCGTTTGCTCATAATGGCACTGGGGACCGGGTTTATTAAGTAGATCGTCCATATTTTATACTATTTACGGCCTGGGAGCAAGAAATGTATTAAAGCCAGATTTGTCGGAAATAGTGTTATCTACAGTAATAATGAGATAATTGCAGGATATCTGCCCGTCAGAACATCCAGGCAAGCAAAAAACCAACATCCGCCCCTCGCCCTCTTTTTTTTTGATTATCAGCATTTTTTTTTATTTTTATTGGTGACGGGCCTGTTATTATAGTAGTATTAGTGCCAATGAAGTATATTCTTACGTCTCTCAAGAATATTCTCCATAAAGAAAACCGAGAGACAAAATAAACGGCCTTAAACGGCTAAAGGAGCACAGAAGTGAGTACAGGTACAGTAAAATGGTTTAACGGGAAAAAAGGCTTCGGATTTATCACTCCAGACGATGGCGGCGAGGATTTATTCGTTCATCACTCGGAAATCAAGATTGAAGGCTACGCCACTCTTGATGAAGGCCAGAAGGTGGAATTCGAGATCGGAGAGGGTAAAAAAGGTCCTTGTGCGACGAACGTCATCCCTGGCTAATCCAAAGCAGCACGCCGAAAAACCAACGGGCTCCGCTCAAAGCGGAGCCCGTTTCGCTTTGACATTTAATCCGCCGTATACCCATTCCACCGCTCGACTTCTAAATTATTTTTTTTATTTTTATTGAACTCCGTCTGGTTCTCGAAGTATAATAGCATTCAGTGTAGTATATTCTCACGTCTCTCAAGAATATTCTCCCTAAAAAAACCGAGAGACAAAATTTATGGCCATTAGAAGGCCAAAGGAGCATAGTAGTGAGTACAGGTACAGTAAAATGGTTCAACGGAAGCAAAGGTTTTGGATTTATCACCCCCGATGATGCCGGCGAGGATTTGTTCGTTCATCATTCGGAAGTCAAGATGAGCGGCTACGCCTCTCTTGATGAGGGCCAGAAGGTGGAGTTCGAGATCGGACAGGGCAAAAAAGGCCCTTGTGCGACGAACGTCATCCCCGGCTAATTTAAAGCTAAACACCGGAAAACTAACGGGCTCCTTGAAAAAATGGAGCCCGTTTTCAATTTAATATTTAATCCCCGTATAACCGGCAATAGTCTCAAGTTTACCCGGATTGATTGAAGAGGCAACTTTTGTAAATTTCGAGATGAGTACGGAACAAATACGAAATTTTTCGATTATAGCACATATTGATCACGGCAAGAGCACCCTGGCCGATCGAATGCTCGAGTTGACCGGCACGATTACCAACCGTCAAAAGGTCGATCAGTATCTTGATAATATGGATCTCGAGCGCGAGCGGGGAATAACCATAAAAGCCTCGGCGGTAACGATGAATTACCGGCACCAGGGCAAAACATATATGCTGAATTTGATCGACACTCCGGGACATGTCGATTTTCATTATGAGGTTTCAAGGGCACTGGCCGCTTGCGAGGGCGCTTTGCTCGTAGTCGATGCCAGCCAGGGTGTCGAGGCACAGACCGTGGCTAACGCCTACCTGGCGATTGAAAACAACGTCGAACTTTTAAGTGTAATCAACAAGATCGACTTGCCCGCGGCAGATCCCGACCGGGTGGCAGAAGAGATCGAACATGTTTTCGGGATCCGTGCCAATGAGTCTTTCAAGATAAGTGCAAAGAGCGGATCGGGAATTGGTGAACTTCTTGAAGCGATAGTGACATTCCTCCCGGCACCCCAGGATAAAAGCAACGAGCCAACGGCGGCATTAATTTTTGACAGTCACTGCGACCAGTACAAGGGCGTGATATGTTACGTCAGGGTTTTCGCCGGTTCCCTGAGTATGAAGCAAAAGGTCAGCTTTATGCGCAGCGGCAGAACTCATATCATCACCGAGCTGGGAAAATTCGTACCTGAGATGACTAAAGTTGACAAGCTCGGCACTGGAGAGGTCGGTTATGTTATCGCAAATATTCGCGAGTTGGCTGATGTGACGATAGGCGACACAATCACAGATTATGCCGAACCTGCTTTAAAACCTTTGCCCGGCTATAAAAAACCGATGCAGATGGTTTTTTCAGATTTTTATCCCGGCACGAATACGGACTATTCAAAGCTGAGGGACGCCTTTGACAAGCTTACCCTTAACGACGCAAGTTTCTCATTCAGTCCTCAGAATTCGCCTGCACTCGGCTTTGGTTTCCGGTGCGGTTTTCTTGGCCTGTTGCACATGGAGATAATCCAGGAACGGCTGGAACGCGAGAATGATATCGAGGTTGTTCAGACCGCCCCGACGGTAAGCTATGAGGTCCTGACGAAGGATGGTGCCGTCAAGAGAATAGAATCGCCCGGTCAATTGCCTTCTCCGAATCACATCGAAGAGCTTCGTGAACCATTCGTTCGACTTGAGATAATAACCGGTACCGAAACGATCGGGGCGATTATGAAGCTCACTGAGTCCAGGCGATGCAAGCTCATAAAGACCGATTACCTGAGCACCACCAGGGTAATACTTGAGTACAAAGCCCCGCTTGCCGAGATCGTATATGATTTTTACGATATTCTTAAAGGCATCAGCCGGGGGTATGCAACGATGGATTACGAGTTTATAGGTTTCGAGACCAGCGACCTTGTCAAAATTGACATTCTTGTAAATACAGTTGCGGTCGATGCGTTGAGTTTGATTGTCCATCGCAGCAAAGCAGAGGCTCGAGGCCGCAAGCTGATTATAAGACTGCGAAGAGCGATTCCCCGGCACCAGTTTGAAATCCCCCTGCAAGTTACCATAGGCGGCAAGATCATCGCAAGAGAAACCATCAAAGGCTTCCGCAAGGACGTGACACAGAAGCTCTACGGCGGAGACGTAACGCGAAAAATGAAGCTGCTAAAGAAACAAAAAGAAGGCAAAAAACGCATGAAAAGCGTCGGTAATGTCCAGATACCGCAGGAAGCATTCATGACGATCCTCGATAATAGCGAATAGTAAAAATCCTCCCAAGATAGTACCAGCAACCAACATCCTCAATTGTGCTAAAAAGTAACAAAAAGCGACTTCTTGAAGTAAGTGCTTGGTTTTTTACTCCTTTTTTGGGAGATTGTTGATATTGGAATGAAATTTTGGTATTATTGGACTTGAAGTTTGCAAAGTATCTTGGTGAAGCGTGTATGGGAAATCCCCATTAAAAACAACTTCGACTTTAGTATGAAGGAGGAATGTTATGTCCAAGAAATTGTTCTATTCATTATCATGCGTTTTGGTACTGAGTATGGCCGGCATTGCATGGTCAGGCGCATCGAAGCCAATCCCGGCTAACGGAGGCGTGGTCGAGGATACATGGGCGACCCTTGGCTGGACGGGTGGACAAGCTGCTGCCTCGTTCGATGTGTACTTAGGCGACAATCTTGACGATGTGAAAAACGGTGCCGGCGATACATCCCGTGGCAACCATGCTTTGAATTTCTTTGTTGCCGGCTTTCCCGGATACCCTTATCCGGACGGTCTTGTACCGGGAACTACTTACTACTGGCGGATCGATGAGGTACAGACTGACGGCACAGTACAACAGGGTACTGTCTGGAGTTTTAAGATTCCCTCTAAAACCGCTACCACTCCCAACCCGGCCGATGGCGCCGAGTTCGTGGATATAGATGCGACCTTATCCTGGAAGCCCGGTTTTGGCTCAAAATTGCACACAATCTATTTTGGCGAAGATTTTGACATAGTGAATGATGCAACCGGTGGATCGCCGAAGGGCATAACTGCCTATAATCCCGGACCGCTCGAATTAGAGAAGGTTTATTATTGGCGGGTCGATGAGTTTGATTCCGCTGCTACGTATAAAGGCGACGTCTGGAGCTTTACGACTTCGGGCGCTGTCGGGAATCCCCAGCCGGCAAACGCAGCCGTAGATGTCAAGCAGACACAAATTCTGAGCTGGACTCCGGCGGATACCGCCGCTTCGTCTGATGTATACCTGGGCGCAGATAAAGACGCCGTCAAAGACGCCACAACTGCTTCTCCCGAGTATAAAGGCAATAAAGCAATTGGTGACGAGACTTTGGATCCCGGCACACTCGAGTGGGAAACAGCTTACTACTGGCGCGTAGATGCAGTATATGCGGATAAAACGGTCAAAGGACTTGTCTGGGGCTACACGACGGCCGATTTCCTTGTTGTGGACGATTTTGAGGACTACGACATTGGCAACAAAGAGATATGGTGGGCATGGAAAGACGGCCTTGGTTATGCCGCGCATGATAATGAACCGGCCTACGCGGGTAACGGGACAGGGGCGGCTGTCGGCGACGAAACGACTGCTTCCTATACCGAGGAAACAATTGTTAATGGCGGTGAGCAATCGATGCCATTGTGGTACGACAACAATAAGCAAGGTTATTTCAACTATTCAGAGGTCGAGCTGACCCTGGATTATCCGCGTGACTGGACCGTCCACGACGTCAACACACTAACGCTTTATTTCAGGGGCAATAAGCAAAACGCCGCCGAACAGATGTATGTTGCTCTCAACGGCAATGCAATTGTCGCTCATGACAATCCGGATGCTTCGCAGATATCTATCTGGACGGGCTGGAATATCGAGCTCCAGGCATTCGCGGACCAGGGCGTGGACATCAGCAATGTAAATACGATTGCTATTGGCTTAGGGAACAAAACAAATCCCCAGGCAGGCGGTTCAGGCAAGATGTATTTCGATGATATCAGACTGGCTACCGCCGCGGTCCCTATCGGACCGGTCATTCTGTTCGAAGAGGATTTTGAAAGTGTTGAACTAGGCACTACCATTGAAGAATCCGCAGGTACTGAAAATGTCTGGTCGGACACTCCGCCGGACGGCTGGATTGTTGACAGGAGCGGCGTTCCCGGCTATGGCGATCTGGCCACTGATGGTATTCACGAATGGGCAGGATGGGCCTTCGCACAGAGAGACTGGTGGTTCACGGTCGATCCTCAAACTCGTGACAGCTTCCAGAAGAGTGAGGGCACAATCGCTGTGGTGGACCCCGATGAGTGGGACGATGCGGACCATCCGGATTCGGCAAGTGAAGGCTGGTATAAGACCTACCTTTATACGCCCGAAATTGATATTTCAGGCTGCCAGGCCGGTACGGTTCAACTCGTATTCGATTCGAGCTGGCGTCCGGAATTCGATGATGACTATCATCAGAGTGGGATTGTGACCGCATCTTTTAATGGACAAGAGGAACTTGAGCTGCTCTTGTGGTTGTCGGATACGAGCAGTCCAAATTACAAAGACGACAGTCTCACCAGTAGGAACGAGACGGTTACAGTCAACGTGGACAATCCCCCGTGGGCCACAAGCATGGTCTTGAAATTCGGTATGTTTGATGCCGGAAACGATTGGTGGTGGGCGATTGACAACATTAAGGTTACTGGTATGCCCAAATAGAGAATACGCTTTTTGATTAAAAAACCCCTTCGGCTCCGTTCAGGATCCAACCTGATGGTGCCGAAGGGGAATTTTTTACAGCCGGACTATTTGCTGTTCTTGTTCGGTATGATAAAGTGCTCTGGAACAGGGAAGTGTGAGCACAGCAGCAGGACTTCTTTACTAACCTTTTCGATGACCGATTCATTGTCGATGTTTTCAGCGACTGTATTAATGAAATCGGCAATTTGCTTCGCTTGCTCCTGTTTAAAGCCGCGAGTAGTAATAGCCGGCGTGCCTATACGCAATCCGTTCGGATTCATCGGAGGCGCCGGGTCGCCGGGTACTGTGTTATAATTCGAGACAATTCGGGCCCTGTCCAGGGCCTTCGCGAGTTTCTTGCCGGGTATGTTTTTGTTTCTCAAATCGATTAAGATTAGATGATTGTCCGTCCCGCCGGTTACGAGATCGAAACCATATTCCAGCAGCTTTTCCGCCATGGCTTTTGCGTTTTTGACTATTTGCCCTGCATAGGCAACGAACTCCGGGGTATCGGCCTCGGCCATCGCAACGGCGATAGCAGTCATTGTATGCATGTGCGGGCCTCCCTGCAGGCCGGGAAAAACTGCCTTGTCCACCTTTTTTGCGTGCTCTTCCTTACACAGCAGCATCCCGCCGCGAGGGCCCCGAAGCGTTTTATGTGTCGTAGTTGAGACAACATCGGCGTAGGGAACCGGACTTTTGTGGATGCCGGCAACAACAAGACCCGCAATGTGGGCTATATCGCTGACAAGGTAAGCATCGACTTTTTTGGCAATCTGACTGAAGATTTCAAAGTCGATTTCCCTCGGATACGCAGTGGCACCGGAGATGATTATTTTCGGACGGTGTTTCTTCGCAAGCTCTTCAATCTGGTCGAAGTCCAGCATGCCGGTCTCGGTATTCACAGGATACGGCACGGAATTGTAGAACTTGCTGGTTAGCGAGACCTTCCAGCCATGTGTCAGATGCCCGCCGTGAGAAAGAGACATTCCCATAATCGTATCGCCGGGATTTATCAGGGCGGCATAGGCCGCCAGGTTCGCTACGGAGCCCGAATAGGGCTGGACGTTCGCGTGATCGGCTTTGAATAATTTCTTCGCCCGCTCCTGAGCCATTCTTTCGATAAGATCAGTCACCTGCTGGCCTTCGTAGTATCGTCTGCCGGGGTAGCCCTCGGCGTATTTATTGGTCAGGCAGCTCCCACTGGCCAGCATAACTGCTTTGGATACATAGTTTTCCGAGGGAATCAGACGGATTGAACCGCTCTGGCGTGCCGCTTCCTGTCGTATAAGCTCACAAATCTGCGGATCATATTGTTCAAGAGCATTTATCATATCAATTTCTCCATAATCGGACTTTGCTCAGATTCTTTCAGGATTCCCAACACAGAATAATGCGTTCGGGATTTTTTATAACACAGCTTTACTTTTTATACAAGTATTTATTTGTTGACAAATTTTAGCCGATGACTACTATATGCCGGTCGAGTAATGTAAGAAACACTCATTTGGTAAGAACTTATGCCAGCAGAAGATAGCCAGGCGGCCGCCAAAGCCAGAGCTTTTTTTGATAAAGCCGGGAAGGTTGCTGAGACGAAAAATTACGATTACGCCATTGATATGTACCTCCAGGGTCTGCGATATGCCCCGGATGCGCTTAAAGAGGGGCATCTGCCGCTGGCCGAATTAGCTCTGCATCGGCAGGGATCCGATAATAAAAAGCCCACGATGATGGAGCGAGTTAAGCGTTTGCGGGGCAAAAACCCGCTGGAGCAGATGCTTAATGCCGAATACCTTTTCACGAAAGATCCCGACCACATTCCATACGCCGAGGCGATGCTGAAAGCAGCGCTGGCCGGCGGCTATGACAAAACAGCCGGTTGGATTGCCAACCTGATTTTTCAGACCATCAACGCTTCCCAGAATCCATCTGCTCAAACATATCTCCTTTTAAAAGATGCCTATAGTACCCTTGGCCAATTCGATAAAGCCATCGCTGCGCTTCAGCGGGCCGTCAGACTTCGACCTGATGACGGGGCATTGTCAGATGAGTACAAGAATCTCTCGGCCGAACTGACTATGGCCAGGGGCAAATATGACGGCGAGGGAGATTTCAGGAAATCCATCAAGGACCGCGAGGGCCAGGAGAAACTTCAAGCTCAGGCCGGTGTGGTTAAAACCGAGGATTACCGCGTAAAAGCGGTTGAAGACGCAAGAAAAAAAATAGCCCAGAATCCGGAACTACCAGCGAATATATTCGAATTAGCCGATGCCCTTTCGGGTCTGGAAACCGATCAGGCCGAAAATGATGCGATCGCATTGCTGGAGAATACGTACAAGGCCAGAAGTGATTTTAGTTTCAAGCGGCGGGCGGGCCTGCTCAGGATTAAACAGCTCAAAAGGAAATTAAAAGAAGCAAAAGCCGCTCTTAATCCTAATCCCGGCGATGTGCAGGCCAAGGCCCTGACTGAACAGCTTTCGGCACAATTAAACAGTATGGAATTGGAACATTACAAGCTTTGTGTGCAGAACTATCCAACCGACATTGGAGCTAAATACGAATACGCCATTCGTCTGGTCAGGAATGAACAATACAACGAAGCCATACCTTTGTTCCAGGAAGCACAGAAAGACCCGAGGCGGAAGATCACAGCGCTGAATAAAATAGGCTTCTGCTTTTCCATGAAAGGCTGGCTTGCCGATGCAATCGATGTTTACTCCCAGGCGATAGATTCCCATGAAATAAAATATGATGCAATCGGCAAAGAATTGCGGTATAATCTGGCTCGCGCTCACGAACAGCAAGGTGATACGGATAAGGCACTGGAGATATATCGCAAGATAGCCCAGAGCGACTTCACGTACAAAGACGTCAGTCAGCGGGTAGATAAACTAAGAAGTGAAAAAACGAAACCAGACTCACAGTAAGTATTTGTAAATAGAATAACAACGGTTATTAGGAGATTACAGTGGCACAATCGTTACAGTCTAAAAAAAGAGCAAGACAGAACACGAAACGCAGAACGATTAATCGCGCTCGCAAAAGCCAGGTCAAGACGCAAATTAAGCATTTTGAAACAACCCTGGAAAACGGCAATGTGGAGGCGGCAAGCGAACAGATCAAACTCGTTACACAGAAGCTGGACAAGACAGCCTCGACGAGCACAATGCACAAGAAAACCGCCGCCCGAAAGAAATCACGCTTAACCAAACGTCTGAACGCCCTCAAGGCGAAAAAGGGCTAATCATCTCGGATTTCGTGAAGCGCTAAATGTCAAGCGCCAAGGAAGGTACGAAGCGGACATGTCCGCCTTTGTTCGGCGGATAAGCTTCACAAAATATGCCTGAAATATTTAAAAACCAAATAATCAAGCTGTTGAAGCACACCGATTACGAACCGCTCAAGCTGGCACAATTAGCCAAAACATTAGATGTCAGCTCAGACGATTATCAAGAGTTCAAAGATGCTTTCGACCAACTTCGACACGCCGGTCATGTGGTGGTCGGTGCGCGCAATCTGGTTAGCCTGCCCGCCTTGGCAGGGCAGATCGTAGGAACGTTCAGAGCCAATCCGAGGGGATTCGGTTTTATCATACCTCTCGAACCGAACTCGCACGGCGATTTATTCATACCGCCAACAGCTAAAGCCGACGCAATGACCGGCGACATCGTCATCGCAAAAGTCAAACGCCAGGGCAAACGCGGCGGCGAAATGCGTTACACCGGCGAAATCATCGAGGTGCTCGAACGAGCACAGAACAGATTCGTCGGGACACTGGTGAAACATCCGGAAGCATGGCTCGTCCAGCCGGACGGAAAGAGTTTTTTCGACCCTATTTCCGTCGACGACGTCGGCGCAAAAGGGGCGAAGGAAAAAGATAAAGTCGTAGTGGAGATACTTTCCTATCCGACTGATAAATATCTGGCCCGCGGCGTTATCGTCGAGGTGCTCGGCAAAGCGGGACGTTACGACACCGAAATTAAATCGATAATTTACCAGTACCACCTGCCGGGCCAGTTCGACACCGACTGTATCGAGCAGACACGCCGGGCCGCCGCCAGCTTCAATCCCGAAAAACGGGGCACCCGACAGGACATCACGGATAAAATCATCATCACGATCGATCCGCCGGATGCTAAGGATTTCGACGATGCGATAAGCATTGAGAAAGATTCCCACGGCAACCGGGTGCTGGGTGTTCACATCGCCGATGTCAGTCACTTCGTAACGCAGGATTCGCCGCTGGATGAAGAAGCAAAGGCTCGCGGAAACAGTGCCTATCTGCCCGGAAAAACGATTCCTATGCTGCCGGAGATTTTGAGTAACGGCATTTGCAGTCTCCAGCCCGACCAGAAACGCTTCGCCAAAAGCGCGTATATCACTTACGACCAGCAGGGAAATATTTTGTCCTGCAGCTTCGCTGACTCGGTTATATGCTCAAAGCAGCGTTTGACCTACCTGCAAGCCGACGGGATTTTGAAAGGTCACACGAAAGACACCAAGCCTGAGGTAATTGAGCTTCTAAAAGAGATGGAAGCACTCAGCCGGGTAATCGAACAGCGAAGAAGAAAAAATGGAATGTTACACCTGGACCTGCCGGAGACCGAGTTAGTGTTCGACAAATCAGGCCAAGTCGTGGATGCTCATCCAGCGGATGACAGCTATCCGCACACGATAATCGAGATGTTTATGGTCGAGGCTAATGATTCCGTCGCCTCGCTTCTGGACAGGCTCAATGTGGCTTTCATGCGGCGGATTCATCCGGAGCCGGATCCCATGAGCATGAAAAATCTCGCCAGGCTCGTCAAGGCATTCGGATTTTCTCTGCCGAGGAATCCGGACCGCAAGGTCATTCAGGATTTATTGGCCGCCGTAAAAGGCACCGACCGTTCTTTCGCCGTGAACATGGCGGTGCTGCGAAGCTTCGAGAAGGCCCAGTATGCCCCGCTGCATATAGGCCATTACGCGCTGGCTTCGACAAACTATTGTCACTTTACAAGCCCGATCCGGCGGTATGCAGACCTGATAGTTCATCGTATGTTGGAATTTTATCTACAAAATAAGCCGTTCCCCAAAGAACAAGAGCAGAACCTGGCTGAGGTAGGCAAACACATTACCTTCACCGAGCAGCGGGCCGAGAATGCCGAAAGGGAGCTGACGACCGTACTGACGCTGCAAATGCTCAGCAAAAAAATCGGCGAGCAGCTCGACTGTGTCGTGACGGGCCTGACTGGCTTCGGCGTATTCGCACAATGCAGGAAGTTCGGCATCGAGGGACTTATCCGGATGGATGCTTTGGGGCCCGACCATTGGAATTACAACGAAAAAACTCAGTGCATTGTCGGCGAGCGTTCGGGATGCAGCATACGTTTGGGCCAGGCCATGAAAGTGCGTATCGTTTCAGTAAACGTCCCGGGCCGCCAGCTCGATATCAGTCCGGTGGATCTTTTGGCAAAAGAGCCGAAGCAGCAAATCAAAAGCAAGACCCGGAAAAAGCAGACAAAAAAGAAACGAAAAAATCGAAAATAAATCCACAGGTTCATGGGGGCAAAGGTAATACAGTCGCTCTACTTCGGGCTGGTTGCCGGCAGAGAAGATTCACAGTTATCCGAGAAAGCGTTGTGCAAAGCGCGCAAGGCCGGGAAAGAACTTGTCCGGCAGGTCCAGGCGAACAGATTCGCAACCAATGTAAGCAAATTCATTTATTGACATTCGTTGTCAATTTTGCCATACTGGCCCGTTCTTAGCATATAAATTAATGAATGATTGGTTCTTGGTTATTTGGAGTTACAAATGAGAGCATCTGAGATGTCAAAAGGTCAGACCGTTAAGATTGACGATAAATTGTACGCAATTGTGGATTATCAGCACGTAAAATTGGGCAAGGGCGGAGCGGTTTACCAGACAAAGCTAAAAAGTCTGGCCGACGGCACAATTCAAAATATTCGCCTGCGAGCAGAGGAAATCGTTGAAGAGGCATATCTGGACAAAAGAACATACGAATACCTTTATTCCTCCGGAAGCGAGCACGTCCTGATGGATACGACCAATTACGACCAGATTACCCTCGACGATGATGCGTTCGGTGACGGTGCGAAATATCTTAAGCCGAATAGCACATTGCAGGTCAGTCTGTACGAAGGCAAACCGGTGATTGTAATCCTACCCAATACAGTGGATTTGGAGATAACCGATACATCGCCGGAGATAAAGGGCGCCACAGCGACGAATCAAAACAAGCCGGCAACACTCGAAACCGGCCTGATCGTTCAGGTGCCGCCTTTTATCAAGCTCGGTGAGGTCATACGCATCGATACTCGTACCGGCGAGTACGTTACACGGGTGAAATAAAGGCACTGTTAATGTCATTACCGCGTAAGCGGGAATCCATATCATAACGATTGTGGATTCTTGCTTCCGCAGGGATGACAGGAAAACGCAATGGTATTAGATAAGGTAAGCAAGACGCTTGTTAAAGTTTTCGGCTCTCGCAATGAGCGACTGGTTAAGGTTTATTCGGTCATCGCTCTGCAGGCAAGCGAATTCGAAGAGCAGACCAAAAAGCTCGACGATGAGGCCCTGAAGGCAAAGACTGCCGAGTTCAAGGCTGCTCTAAAGGCCGGAACAAAGCCTGAGGAGATTCTTCCCGAGGTCTTCGCAGTTGTTCGTGAAACGGCAAGGCGAAATGTCGAGATGCGGCATTTCGATGTACAGCTTATAGGCGGCAATGTCCTCTATGAGGGCAAGATCGCCGAGATGGCCACCGGTGAAGGCAAAACCTTAGTAGCAACCCTGGCGGCGTACCTCGTGCATCTGACCGGAAGAAAAGTCCATATCGTTACGGTCAACGATTACCTGGCCAAGCGGGACGCCGAGTGGATGGCGCCGGTCTATGAGTCTCTGGGGATGACGGTTGGCGCGATACAGGCGGATATGGATAGTGCCGGTGACGATAGAAAAGCACAATACGCCTGTGACATTACATACGGCACGAACAACGAGTTCGGCTTCGATTATCTCCGCGACAATATGAAAACCTCGATCGAGCAGATGGTCCAGGGGCCCCTGCAATACGCTATAATCGACGAAGTCGACTCGATTCTGATTGACGAGGCCAGAACTCCCTTAATCATATCCGGCCCGGCCTTTGATGACGTCACCAGATACGGCAAGGCCGACCAGGTATCAAGGAAACTGATCAGTCTTCAAAGCGGCTACGACCGAACTAAAAAACAAATCGATTCAGCGGAGCGTACTGTCGCCAACGCCCAGGGCGAACTTGCCGAAGCGAAGAAAGACAAGAACAGCAATAGAATCGAAAAGGCTCAAAAAGCAATAGAGAAAAGCCAGGCCGAAATCGACATCGCCCAGGCCAGGCTTGCAAGCACCACGCAATACTATGAAGTAGAATACGACAAGAAAGCAGTAAATCTTACACACGAAGGCGTGGGAGCTGCACAGGAAATTGCGGGATTAGGCTCATTCTATACCGGGTCCAACATGGACTGGCCGCACCTGATATCACAATCCCTGAGAGCCCACGTGACCTTCGAGCGGGAAAAAGACTACGTCGTCATGGAGGGCAAGGTCATTATCGTCGACGAGTTTACCGGCCGATTGATGCACGGCAGGCAATGGTCCGACGGGCTGCATCAGGCGGTCGAGGCAAAGGAAGCCGTCAAGGTAAAAGAAGAAAGCCAGACACTCGCCACCATCACGCTGCAGAACTTCTTCAAACTCTACGACCAGATAGCAGGAATGACCGGCACCGCCGCTACCGAGAGCGAAGAGTTCATGAATATCTACAAGCTCGAAGTTATTGTAATACCTACCAATAAGCCCTGCATCAGGGACGACCGGGAGGATGCAATATATAAATCGATGCGAGAAAAGTTCAACGCGATAGTGGAAGAGATAAACGAAATCAGCCAGTCCGGCAAACCCCTTCTTATCGGTACTATCAGCATCGAAAAGAGTGAGGCGCTTTCAGAAGCCCTCCAAAAAAGATACGGTCTCGATCATGAGGTTCTCAATGCGAAACAGCACACAAGAGAGGCTATCATCGTCGCCAAAGCCGGCGAGCAGCACAAAGGCAGGGACGGTCGAATGCGGGGCAATGTCACCATCGCTACGAACATGGCGGGTCGAGGCACCGATATCAAACTCGGCCCCGGCGTCGCCAAAATAGGCGGATTGCATATACTCGGAACCGAACGACACGAGGCTCGACGAATCGACAATCAGCTTCGCGGCCGTTGCGGCAGACAAGGTGACGCCGGCTCAAGCCAGTTCTTCCTGAGCTTTGACGACGACCTGATGAGTATCTTTGCTCCCGAATGGACCGTCAAGGCGCTTTCATGGATCGGCTGGGAAGAGGGACAGCCGATCTACCACAAGCGAATAAGCAAGGGCATCGAAAAAGCACAGAAGAAGGTCGAAGAGAAAAACTTCGACGTACGAAAAAGCCTGCTCGAATATGACGAGGTAATGGATTACCAGCGAAAAATCTTCTATTCTCGCAGGCGCCAGATTTTAGCCGGCAAAAAGCTCAAAGATATCATCGCCAAGATGATCGACTCTGCCATTGAACAAAGTTGCAGCACAATACTCCGTGACGACTATCCCATCAAATGCATTATCGAATGGTCAAGAACCAACTTCGGCGTCGACCTGAAACCCTCGGATATCATCGACAACAAAGTGGAGGATATTGAAAGAACAATAAAACAAAAGGCCAAAGACGACGCCGCCAATAATATATCCCTTTCCATGGGGGAATATTTAGAGGACTACAACGACACTCAAAGCTGGGACATTACGGGCCTGTGCAAATGGGCCATGAGCGCCTTCCAGGTTAATCTTAGCCCCGGCAAAATCAAGCACCAGTCGCCGGACGAGATACAGGAGCAGTTGACTTCCGCGGCTGGCGAGCAAATCGAGAAGAAAGACTGTTCACCGCTCATCGAATTTCTCAAGGGAGATTTCTCGCTCCACCGATTCGCCGAATGGGCACGTGCCAAATTCGATATAAAGCTGGAGATCGGAGAGCTGGCAGACCTCAATGCCAAACAAATCCGTCAGAAAATCAGTGAGATCACCGCGGCCAAATACAAACAACGGGAGATTGAGTATCCCGTCGAATTTGCAATGAACATGGTTTACGGCCCGCAGGGTGCGAACGTGTATGCGTTCGAATCGCTTGCCGAGTGGGCCAATAAAAAATATAACGCCGGTCTGTCGGTAGAGCAAATACAGAACACCAAGCCTCGAACATTGCAGAAACAATTGCTTGAACTAAGTCAAAGCTTTAACGATGGCGAACTGGACCGGGAACTCTCCGATAAAATTGCCGGTTTAAATAAAGCTAACTTAGTAAGTTGGGCCAACGAGAGATTCGGGGCATCTCTAACCGAAGATGATTTGCCCGGCGACGGCCCGGAACTCAAAGAGCATTTATCGGAAATAGCCAAACAATTTTTGCGTGCCGAGCTTAGCGACCTTGAAAAATATGTTCTGGTCCAGGTTTACGACAGCACGTGGAAAGACCATCTCTATTCAATGGATCATCTCAAGAGCAGCATCTGGATGCGATCATGGGCGGAGAAAGATCCCAAGACCGAATTTAAACGTGAAGGTTCACGAATGTTCGAGGAGATGCTCGAAACCATCGAGGACCGCGTGACGGATATAATATTCAAAGTACACCTTGAAGCCGGGGCCAGGGCCAGAAACGTCTGGAATGTAAGCCAGACGAGCCACGATGAGGTTGGTCAGTTTGCTATGGCCGAACGCCAGCGAGCCGCCGCCCAGGCGCCGCAGGGCGAAGTAAAGGTCAAACAGATCAAACTCGAACAGCCCAAAGTCGGTCGAAATGATCCCTGCCCCTGCGGCAGCGGAAAAAAATACAAAAAATGCTGTGGAAAGAACTCTTAGAAATCATCTTAAGGAGACAAAAATGTTCAATGGTATTTTTCGAATCCCACAACCGGTCAACGAACCGTGCCTGCAGTACGCTCCGGGCAGTCCGGAACGAGCAGAATTGTCATCCAGGCTCCAGGAGATGCTTAACGGGCAAATAGAAGTTCCGATGATAATCGGCGGCGAGGAAGTTCGCAACGGCAATCTCGCGGATATTCGCTGTCCCCACAATCACCAGCATGTATTGGGCAAGTATCACCAGGCCGACGGAGAATACGCCATCAAGGCTATCGATGCGGCTCAAAAGGCCAAGAAACAGTGGGGCCAGATGCCCTGGGAATCAAGGGCGGTTGTGCTGCTCAAGGCGGCGGAGCTTTTGGCCGGCAAATATCGCCAGACGCTCAATGCCGCGACCATGCTCAATACAAGCAAGACGCCGCACCAGGCGGAAATCGACGCCGCGTGCGAGCTGATAGATTTCTGGCGGTTCAATCCGCACTTTATGGAGGAGGTATACGGTGACCAGCCAATGTCCTCGCCCGGCATATTGAACTATATGGAGCATCGACCTCTGGATGGCTATGTTCTGGCGATAACGCCGTTCAACTTCGCATCTATCGCGGGCAATCTTCCGACCGCTCCGGCATTAATGGGCAACACTGTGGTCTGGAAGCCGGCATCGGCAGCGGTTTTGCCGGCATATTTCATCATCAAAATCCTGGAAGAAGCGGGAATGCCGCCCGGCGTAATCAATATGGTGCCGGGACCAGGCCCTGTAGTCGCCCCGCCGGCACTGGACGACGTCAGACTCGGCGGCATCCACTTTACAGGAAGCACCTACGTGTTCTCGACGATCTGGCGGGCCATTGGTCAAGACATTCGCAAGTATGTCTCGTATCCCCGCATTGTCGGCGAAACCGGCGGAAAGGACTTTATCTTCGCTCACGCCAGCGCCGATACCGAGGCACTCGTGACCGCTATGGTGCGCGGCGCATTCGAGTACCAGGGACAAAAGTGCTCGGCTGCTTCGCGGGCGTATGTCCCCGATTCGAAGTGGCCCGAGGTCAAAGACCTGCTGTTAAGCACGATCGGCGAGATTAAGATGGGCGACGTATGCGACTTTAAGAACTACATGGGCGCGGTTATCGATAAGAACTCCTTCAATACCATCAGCGAGTATATCGAATACGCCAAGAATTCGCCCGATATGGATATTATCGTCGGCGGCGGATGCGACGATTCGGTCGGATACTTTATCGAGCCGACGGTCGTGGTCAGCAAAGACCCGAAATCGAAGCTCATGGCCGAAGAAATCTTCGGGCCGGTCCTGACGATTTATGTTTACCCTGAAGGCGAATATGACCAGGCGCTGGACCTCTGCGACCAGACGTCACCATACGCTTTGACCGGGGCGATATTTGGCCTCGACCGTGGAGCTATTGTCAAGGCGATGAACACGCTGCGCCACGCCGCGGGCAATTTCTACGTCAACGACAAACCTACTGGCGCCGTCGTAGCCCAGCAGCCGTTCGGCGGCACACGGGCATCAGGTACAAACGACAAAGCCGGAAGCTGGCTCAATCTCGAAAGATGGGTTTCTCCACGTGCCATCAAGGAAACCTTCCTGCCGCCCAGAAACTTCCGCTACCCATACATGGCCGACGAGTAACCAATGCGATAATAGCAGACTTGCAAAGAATCTAAAGCCGAAGGTAAAGAGCACGCTCTCTTTCACCTTCGGCTTTTTTTATTGCGGGGCCCTGCCTGACAGTGAAAAGTTTAGAGATTTGGGCCACTGAGCCGATGATAGAGTAGGAAAGGAAGGTTTTGGTATAAGAATTGTGATTTGCCTACGAAAAGGGATAAATGGCTGAAGGGCGAAAAAAACTGAAGTTTTTGCCGCTGATTGTTATCGTGGCGGCGATTGCTGGGGTGGCCTATCTGGGACGTACGCCGTATAAGGTGGTTGCGACGATCCAGGAGCTTCTGGCTGAGAATAAGGAGCTTAAGCAGGCGCTAACCAACCTTAGCCGTGAGGACCAGATCGGTTATGCCAAGGTGATCGGCAAGGAAATGAAGGATGGGGAACTTTTCACGACTATACGGTTCGTTGAGACGGCCAGAGACAATAAGCTCAATAAAATTCTGGAGAAGGAATATACAATCGCGGGCGATATAATCCATTTCGACGCCCTGATCGTAAAGTTCGGCAGCAAAATGGTCATGGACGGCAGGACAAGGGCATTGTACCTTTGGAGAAGGGTCTACGGCGAGAAAATGACGCCTGCAGAAGGCTTTGCCATCGAGGAGCCGGGAGCCGAACCGCAAAGATATAAGGACCTGCTTGAGGCATTGCCGATAGAGCACAGGAAAATGTTCTGGTCTGAAATCTGGGAGCTGGCGAATGACACCGAGAAGCTTGTCGAATACGATATCGACGCAATTTATGGAAATGCAGTCTATTGGAAACTCAGAGAAGGGCTGATTTACGTCTTCAAAATCAACTCGTCAGGCCAGGTCTACCCCGAAATCGTGCCGGATTTATAACAGTATCTGACACGATTTTCTAAACTTACGCTCAAGTCCCACCTTGCATCTTACCGAGTTCCACACACTTCATCAGCTCAACCGATGCGTGGTTCTCAATTGACGCTCAACGATGCTTCGGTTATTGTATCGGACAACAGTATGATTTGTAATTTTGGAACCTGATGTAATGAACGGAAGCACTGATTTTGATATTGTCGTCATCGGCGGCGGGATTATCGGTTTGGCATCGGCATATAAGATTATGCTGAGCCATCCCGAGATTCGCATCGCCGTGCTGGAAAAAGAGGAAAAAGTCGCTACACATCAGACGGGCCACAATTCCGGCGTTATCCACTCCGGGCTGTATTACGAACCCGGCTCAAATAAGGCCGAGACCTGCATCAAAGGAGGTAAAGAACTTATCGCCTTTGCCAAAAAGCATAAAATCCCCTACAAGATTTGCGGGAAAATAATCGTCGCAACGAAGGAAAGGGAATTAGCCAACCTTGAAATGATTTTCCAGAACGGCCTTGAAAGTAATATAGAGGGTATTGAAAAAATCGGGCCGGACCAAATAAAGGAAATTGAGCCTTCCTGCGAGGGCATCGAAGGCATACACGTGCCCGGCACGGGAATTATTGATTTTACCAAAGTTACAGACAAGCTGAGCCGGCTTATAGAGAAAAAAAGCAACGGCAATAAGGTTCTGACTTCGCACACGGTCACAGCACTTGATAAGCACGACTTCTTTACGAAGGTTGTGACAAATCAGGAATCTTTCGGCGCGAAGTATATTATTAACTGTGCGGGCCTTCAGTGTGACAGGGTGGCAAAAATGGACAACGTCGCACCGGGGATGAGGATCGTTCCCTTCCGCGGTGATTATTATGAGCTGACGGAAAAGGCGAAGGAGAAAGTCAAAGGGCTGATCTATCCCGTTCCGGACCCGGCCCTGCCCTTCCTCGGCGTTCATTTTACACGAACGATTGCCGGCAACGTCGAGTGCGGGCCGAACGCAGTCTTCTCATTCAAGCGGGAAGGTTACGGTAAAACCGATTTCAGTCTGGCCGATTCATGGGACGCCCTGTCTTATCCCGGGCTCTGGAAAATGTTCTTTAAATACTGGAGATACGGATTGGGCGAATATGCCAGGGTATTCTCCAGAAAACTGTTTCTCAGGCAACTGCAAATGCTGATTCCGTCGCTGCAGGACGAAGATATCAAGCCCTGTAAGGCGGGCGTGCGGGCCCAGGCGATTGAGCCGAACGGCCGGCCGATCGACGATTTCAAGATAGAAAGGAAAGGAAATTCCATTCACGTTCTGAACGCACCGTCACCGGCCGCGACGGCATCGCTTGCCATCGGCGATACTATAAATCAAATCGCCACGGATTATTTTAAGCTCAAAGATTAGAGCTGATTGACAGCGATAAAAGTCAGAAGAAAGTTGAAATATGATAGATTTGAAGAACAAAGACTACATCGTCATCGTGCAGTGCCATATCGTCAAAGAACGCTGCTCCGGCTACAACTGCGAGAGAGCATTTAACGAACGCACGGGCGGTTTTGCCGAATACCCCAAAGACAAGACGTACCGCATGCTAAGTATGACATGCGGCGGCTGCTGCGGCCGGGCGGTCCATCGTAAGCTGAGCAATCTAATCCGGCAGATCAAAAAGAACGAAGCAGTAACAAAAGATCGAATCGTCGTGCAACTGTCTTCCTGCATAACCAAAGATAATTACCATTCGTCGCCGTGCCCGCACCTTGATTATCTTAAGAGCCTGATCACAAAGCTTGGGCTGGACGTACGTGGGGATACGTATATCGATGAGAAATCGGAAATGAGGCGAAAAGCCGGCTTATATGACACCAATAAGGATGTTGAATAAATAAAATTTGATGCTCAATACCGTAACATCGGAAGAGGTGGTCACAATTTGTGACCTCAAGATACAAACAAATTCCGTATCGCTTAAAAAATGCCTGATAATACAAATTCAATGATTCCTATCGAGAGAATAAAGCAATGCATCTATTTGATTCGTGGACATAAGGTTCTTTTGGATAGAGACTTGGCACAACTTTACGGTGTCGAAACCAAGTTATTGAATCGAGCGGTCAGTCGTAATATTGACCGTTTCCCTGAAGATTTTATGTTCAAATTAAATAGAAAGGAATTTGAAAACTTGAGGTTCCATTTTGGCACCTCAAGTTGGGGCGGTCACCGATATCCACCGCGTGCTTTTACGGAGCAAGGTGTTGCTATGTTGTCGAGTGTTCTTCGGAGCAAACGGGCTGTTGAAGTTAATATCGCAATCATGCGAACTTTCGTCAAGCTGCGCGAAATATTGGCCGGCAATAAAGCACTTCGGCGAAAAATTGAGGCAATGGAACGTCAATATGATGAGCAGTTTAAGCTTGTTTTCAAGGTATTGTCGGAAATGGTAATGCCAACTAAAAAATCAAAATCACAGCTTGGCTATTTGACCGAAGAAAAAGGGAAAAAAAGGCAAATCTAAAAGGTGATGATAAATAAATACCGAATCGATAGTATGTTTGCGAATATGGAAGAGAAGAAACATTGAACACAACTAAAAACAAAGACAATCTGCAGAAGGTAAAATATTCGTTTTTGAAAATTTTGACCGGTTCGGATTTGTCCCGGAGACGAATGCCCTTTATGGCGGTTGAAAGTTCGAATCCCGGCCCGGTGGTCTGGCTAACCGGCTGTATCCATGGCGATGAGGTTACCGGTATCGTCACCATTCAGGAAGTGTTCAAGGTCATAAGAAGACAGCCGCTTCTGTGCGGCTCGCTGTATGCCTTCCCGCTGATGAATCCCATCGGCTTCGAGACGGCCAGCAGAAACATTACGTTGAGCAAAGAAGACCTCAATCGTTCTTTTCCGGGCGATAAGATCGGCTCTGTTGCCGAAAGAATCGCAGACAAAATATTTTCAACCATTAAAGAAACCAATCCCACTTTGGTGCTGGACCTGCACAATGATTGGATGAAGTCGATTCCCTATACCGTCCTCGACCCGAATCCGGGCAGTGCTCATAAAAAGGCCTATGAACAGACGAAGAAGGTCGCCGGGGAGTCGGGCTTTCTTCTCGTTCAGGAGACCGAGGAGGTCAAGGGATCTTTTTCTCATAGTCTGCTCGAACACGATATTCCCGCCCTGACCATCGAGCTGGGAGAATCGTATATCGTGAACGAAAAGAACGTGGAGTACGGCGTGAAATCGATCATGAGGATTCTGGCTTACCTGGAAATGATCGCAAAACCAGCCGAGGACTTCGCATACCAGGCTCCCCAGGCGGCAAAAGGCAAAACTCTGAAGTTTTCATCACTGCCTGTCAGCTCGGCCAGCGGGATCATCAGATTCCTGACCCGGCCGGGCGAACTCGTCGAAAAAGACCGGGCGGTGGCAAAAATTTATAACGCTTTTGGAAAATTACAGGATACGTTACTTTGTAAGCAGGACGGCGTCATGTTGGGACACTCGGATTTTTCCGTCGCGTTTCCCGGCGCGCCGGTCATGGCTTTCGGTGTCTTTTGAAACTCGAAACTCAGCAAAAAACCGCAATGCTCAATATTTCGCCGCGGTTTTGCCTCAGATAACCAGATGACTAAATACAAAACTAAAAATTTGTTTGCTGAAGAAACCGAGCAACCGCCCTGCCGGCATATTATCCGCGTAGCGTTCGAGTCGGCGGCTGATATGGAATTTGACTATGGGGTGCCGGATGAGATATGGCCGATCCGGATTGGACAGCGGGTTGAGGTTCCGTTCGGGAGAAAAAACAAACTGGAAAAAGGATTCTGTGTCGAAACCGATATTCCCGTTGAAAATTCCTTCGCCGCACACAATAAAGTGCATAGGCTGAAAACAGTAACCAATGTGATAGATAAAGAGCCGTTGTTGAACGCCGAGCTGATGGATTTGGCCCGGTGGATCAGCGGCTATTATGTTTGCCCTCTCGGTCAGGTCCTGGCGGCGATGGTGCCGGCGGCGGTCAAGAAAGGGGCCGGCGTTAAAACACTGCAATACGTTTTTCTGAAAATCGGTGCCGCTGAAGCAGAAAAAACAATCGACGAATTGAAGGGCAAAAAACAAAAGCATATCATTAAACACCTTATGGAACGGCAGGCTCTCGGCCCGGATTCGGCAATGGAACTGCAAAGTCTTGTGAATGAGGTCGGCTGCGGCAGGGAACCGCTCAAAAGACTGGCTGAAAAGCACCTGCTCAAAATCACCCATAAGACAATATTAAAATCCCTGCCCGCCATCCCGAAAGGGATATCTATCAAACAGGAAGGTCACATTCTGCTAAACGAGGACCAGCGAAAGGCGCTCGACTCGATCAAGGTTCAAATCGCTTCGGATAAATTTGGTGTCACGCTCTTGTATGGTGTAACCGACAGCGGCAAAACCGAGCTATACATAAGGGCAATCCAAAAGGTTCTTCAAATGGGCAAAAGTGCCATCGTGCTGCTTCCCGAAATTGCTCTTACGGCACAGACGGTTCAGCGATTTAATGAACGGTTCGAGAAAATAGCTGTGATGCATTCAGGCCTGACCGCCGCCCAGCGCAATGTGCAGTGGCAGAAAATCAAATCGGGTGAAGCCCAAGTTGTTATCGGTGCTCGCTCGGCGGTCTTTGCCCCTTTGGCGAATCTTGGCCTGATTGTAGTTGATGAAGAGCACGAGCCCAGCTACAAGCAGGACACAGCACCGCGATACAACGGCAGAGACGTGGCGATTAAGCGAGCACAACTCTCAAATGCACATTGTATTTTAGGCAGTGCCACCCCCTCACTGGAAATGCTGACGAATTGCCAGAGCAAAAAACATTTTACCCTGCTGAATCTGCCCAGAAGAGTAATGGACCTGCCGATGCCGCAGATGAGGCTTATCGATTTAAGGCAGGGAGAAATTACGCAAAAGGGCATGAACCTGATCAGCGAGCCGTTGGCCAGGCAATTGACCGAAACCATCGCTAAAAAGGAGCAGGCAATTTTGCTCCTGAACCGGCGAGGCTACAGCAATTTCGTATTCTGCCCTTCCTGTAAGCACACGCTGCACTGCCGCAACTGCGATGTCACCCTGACCTTTCACAAATCTAAAGCCCCCCGCTACAAGCGAATGCGAACAGTCACGGGCGAGCACATGAATTACGGCTATGCAATCTGCCACTATTGCCTGGCGCAAACGCTGGTGCCCGAAAAATGTCCCCTGTGCGGCAAAAGATTCGCCATGATCGGGCTTGGTTCTCAGCGGCTCGAAGAGGAACTGGCTAAGAAATTCCCCGATGCCCGCATCTCGCGAATTGACAGCGATTCAATGGCGAGCAAGAACTACTACCGGCTCCTCCAGGATTTCGGCGAGGGCAGGATCGATGTATTAGCCGGCACGCAAATTCTGGCAAAGGGTCTGCATTTTCCTAATGTCACCCTGGTCGGTATCATCAGTGCGGATACCTGTTTGTACCTGCCGGATTTCAGGGCGAACGAACGAACCTTCCAGTTGATTTCCCAGGTGGCCGGGCGGGCGGGACGTTCCGCGAAAAAGGGGACGGTCTTCGTCCAGACATTTTTAGCCAACCAGCCGGCGATAAGATTTGCCGTCGCCGGGGATTTCGATGGTTTCGTCAGGGAGGAATTGAAGCATCGCAGGGCCTGCAATTTGCCGCCCTTCTGGCGTTTGGCCGTGGTCGGATTGCGTGACATGAAATTTGACAAACTTGACGCTGCATCCAGGCAAATGCGTAATAGAATAGACCGGATTATCGAGCGGGAAGCTCTGGAAGTGACAGTTCGCGGCCCGATGCCGGCCGTGATCAGCCGAATCCAGCGTTTCCACAGAATGCAAATAATCATCCAGGCTCCCGAAGCGACGACCATACAGCGGCTGTTTTCCCGCCTGCGGACCGAGCCTCCCATCCGCCCTGCCGTGAAAGTCGCGATAGATATCGATCCAATAAATTTATTATAGCTTGCATGACAGCAATAGATGTGCTATATTCACAATTCGGTTTGACCGGGGAGTAGCTCAGTTTGGCCAGAGCGCTGCGTTCGGGACGCAGAGGTCGCAAGTTCAAATCTTGTCTCCCCGATTCCTGCGGATAGTAATATCCTAATACATCTCCTTTTTTACCTAATAAGCTATTGCTCTACAATTTGATAAGCCGGCCGGAATCCGACCGAATCTGATGATGAACCAGTTCACCAACGAATAAAGAGAGCATTGTTTCGGGAAATATAACAAGCAAAGCATAATTAATATTATTTGAAATATATACGTTTTTATAGGACTATTGTATTGACGAGCTTTGAACAACATGGCATAATCATTTAATGCTTGATTCCTGGAGGAGCGGTGGAAAAGATTTTGGTCATTTGTATCAAGCTAATGCCGGTATATAACGAGTTCTAAATTTGCAACCTTTCTAAGCCCCTGCCTTACTACCCCCCCTAATCCTCCGAAAGGCAGGGGATTTGTATAGACAGAGTTACCCTATTCGTTTCTAAAAAAGGCTGTTTGAATGTATATTGGCCTTCCTTTCATTGAATTTGTTGTAGAAATCACAATCTTCTAAGTGCTTCAGCGTATTCACCAGTATTTCCTATTTAACCCAAGTTAGTCCAAGTATATCGGCCCAGCTACGCTGCAGAGCCTGATTTTTCAACCCCCAGAGCAATCTGGGGGCTAAATATGATTGGGTTTGTTTTTTCAAATAGCCCTTTCAACCCCCAGAGCATCTGGGGGCTAAATAAGATTGGCTTTGTTTGGCTTTGAATTGGGTTTGTTTTTTCGCCGTCTCAAAGCTTGAAATTCTTCATAATCACCTTTCAGTAAAGAGTTTGC
>Ga0265594_1000533_pt1 | contig 31334 bp, 38 predicted proteins | sample saktaG_11_FD_190147 | JGI IMG/M metagenome (GOLD analysis project Ga0265594, IMG submission 190147) | Saline water microbial communities from Sakinaw Lake, British Columbia, Canada - sak_2011_5_24_80m | ecosystem: Environmental > Aquatic > Non-marine Saline and Alkaline > Saline ... | reverse complement strand
CCTTTTATCGTTATCAATTCTACTTACTGAAAGTTATATTTCTCATAAATTCAAGTCAAGAGTTAATTTAGTCAAATTACTAACTAAATTAAAAACCTGTCTGTAGAAAATATTTGAGCGGATGTGAACTATGCTTGACATCATGTGTTCCAAGAGCAGATAATGATTCGATAGGTGTGGTAGTAGAAATCTCTCCAGCTAATAAGGAAGAGAGTAGAATAACAACAAGAGAAAAGACCCGCTTCAAGTTGACCTCCACCAGGTTAAGGAGGTGAGAAAAAACTAATTGCAATTTACTGCTTTTTGAATTTGAGTTCGAGCGTTACAATTTTTTTAGGTAGAACCAGCAGCGGAATTTCATAATCATTTTTAAGATTCAGAGATTCAATTACAAATTCTTCGAGCGAAAGAATATTTACTGCCGACAATGGAAAATGAGTTTTAACAATACCCTTAACGATTTTTTGCGTCGAATTAAAAAATCTCAGGATTGCGCTGCCATTATCACTGAATTTAAGCGCTGAAAAACACAAATCAGCCGGTTCAATTTTCAGGAATTCCATCTGAGCGGGTAATGAACCTTCAGCTTTATCTACCATATACAATTTGATTCCTAAAATCCTTACAAAAGCATCCGCTAAAACCTGACCATTTTCCCATCCTCCCAAATAGGGATAAAATGAAAATGTATATTTCAAGATTGACGTACCGTTATTATCTGCTGAAGAAGATGATGGTGATGATCGTTTCTCAAGGATTGGTAACGACAAATGTTTTTTCCCTCTTGTATTAATAAACGCTGACCGAATCTCTTTACATACGATTGCGAACCCGGCAATCTCGTCGCTTAATCCTATAAAGGAATTTAATGACAGTGTAAACTGTTCCAAATTTCGCACTTCATCCATCAATGAAATTTCTTGAATGTCAAAGCGCAAATTAGAATAAATATGATCAATCTTAAAATCTGCGGGAAAATAGCAATCAATTTTATGCTCATCAGCCTTATCGACAATTTCAAGATCAATATTTATAAACCGGGATAATCTGTTAAGTGATAAGGTTACGGAAATCTTTGTCCGTTGATTTTCAACCCGATTATCCTGAACCCACTCATATTCAATTTTAAATGAACCAAATAATGTATTATTGTCTAACTGAGTAATACGTGGTTTAAGCGAGGTCGTAATTATTCGTTCCTTCGATTTACCCCGATCGTCTAAAATAGTATCAATAAAGTATCCTAATGACCGGTATATCGCTCCGGTCTCTTTTGAAAAAACATTAAATGTGCCATCTGAATTAATCGTAACTTTGATAAAGTCATTTTCAAGACAATTATGAGACGAAATGATATTTTTACGATGGGGTGTGAATGACTTTGTTGTCGGAATAATCTTATAGGTTTTATATCCCATCGCAGGAAGCTTGTTCAATTCAAGGAAACAACGGTACCGTGTTTTTTGAATATCATCCTGATGCTCAAATACAGGAGAAATATTTGTTTTGCCTGCATTTATACATGGTATTTTCCGTCCGGATAAATCTTCAACCGCTACTTTCTCGAGCGCGATTTTGCCGGGAAGTTCCAAATTAACATCTATGATTTCCGTTCTGCTGAAAGGTAGCGGATTTACAACCGTAAAATAATATCCCTTTTGTTCATCAGGCAGCTGTATATTTTTCAATAACATCATGATCGAGTCGGTAAAAGTCGTATTAATTTGATTTAATAAGGACATATACTGATTATAAATCTGACGTATCTGGTTCCGATCGATTTCGGGACATTCATAAGTAATATATTGCAGTGACAAAAGTGATTCCCATAAACTTTGGATTTCACTTTTTGCATTTACACCTAATATCTGCTGTTGAATAACATTCCATGGTTCAGCATAAAACTGTAACGAATGCTCTGCTTTGGAGTTGCTTGAATGAATTCTGGCGCAATTAATATTAGTGTACGGCTTTTTTAATTCTAAACAAGGAATTGATTCATTTGACAGGACTTTAATAGCTCTATCGATATTTTTTTCCTTAATCCTCCAGAAATAATCCGGGAGAGACATAATCTCGGCATGAACTTCATCCAGCGAATTAAGATAATCAATAAATTTTTTAAAACCATCCACACCGGCATCAGGATCAAAATCACTTATCAACAAAACAGGAATATCCGATGGCTCATTTGTACCATTTTTTTCTAAATGTGATATATATTGTAAATCGTCAAAATCTATACCGTTATTCAGATTTCGTTGATAAAAACACTTTACGAGCGCATTACTCCCGTCAACACCCTCCCATATAAATGCATCCGGTATATTTTGAGTAGTAGACATTGGAATAAAAGCCGTATCTATGTTGAAACCGTTAAAAATTTGGGGCAGTTGCGAGTTATTGCTACAGCTCAATGTTGTATAACCAACTTTCATGATATTGCCGATTTCATAACAGATTTTATCCCCCAAAAATAAATTCCTGATGAGAGTTTCTCCGTTTGCGAGACAATCATTTGGAGGTAAATACCATGGACCGCATAATAGACGTTTTTTATCGATTAAACGTTTAATAAGTTTAATCCAGTCGGATTCGGCATTAATCAACGATTTTAAATACTTTGTATGGAAAGTCAAATGACAGGTCCCAAAATCAGGTGATTCTTCCAAGATTTTCAGAACCTGTTTAATTTTATCCGGAAATCCTTGATCTCCTTCGTCTTCCGAAAGATTCGAAAGCATAAACAACGAGATAACGGAAATATTCATTTATTCCCTTGTATAGAACACTGTCCCCAAAAGTCAAGATAAATCGATTAGCCCCAACATCAACAAATCTATGATTAATATAGTTTGCTTTTCAATAAAATACAATACCTAAGAAACCGGATAACGATAATCAGTCATAATTAATAGGTCACATTGCATCTGGCAAAGGACAAAATATAATTCCGGAGTATTTTTTCTCCAATTTTGCCAAATACTCGAATTCTTTGGCATTGCCATATTCAAAACTTGGAAACAACCTGTGTGTCCGTAAATCTAACTGGTACTGATCCAATAAATCTTCAATCCAGGCAAGATTCTTCGCCTTTACCTTATGATGTAATTGTGGTGATAGAAAACACCCCTCTTCTATTAGCCCTTGTGGTAATTGCCCGGTTGTAAATGGTAAATCAATTAGAGAAAGAGGGGGTAGCGCAACGATGATCTGTATATTGTGCGTAACTTTTTCTTGAATATATAAAAGCAGGCTGAACATTACTTCCGTTCGCCATTCCAACCATTCCGGCATCATGCTTTGAATTTGTTCTCCTGTTGAAATAATTTCACCAACAACCGAACTAAATTCCGTCACACAGAATGGGCAATAACAGAAGGGTGGAATTCTATTTTGAATATCTAGTTCTTCTCTCTCCCAATAAAACGGAAATCGAAAATGTTCGAGATAGATAAAATCAAGGAAAGTATTATTGGCGATTAAATCAATAATATTATAAAATGTCTTCAAACCATCAGGGTTGTTAGGACAGACGGGATAATAATCCGATTTAGGAACATACGTTACGCCAAGATAATTCATAGGCGGTATAAAACTATCATTCTGGTATAAAACCCGATTCTGAAAACACTGAAGTTTAATGCCAGTTTTCAACCCTGCACTTTTTGCCTGAGCGATCATATTCCAAAAAGGAAGTCTTTTCCGTTCTTTGGTACTATGTCCTATTGTATTTGCATTAGCTACTGGAAAAAATAATCCCTTAAATCCAAGGGATTTTACTCGTTCCAGCTGTTTGTTAAACTGTAATTTAGAATATGTCTTCTGATTGTATGAAAAGTACAATGCCATTTTAACTTTCTACCGCTGCTGATCCATTATGATCGTTATCGTTAATTTTAATACAAATAAATACAAGTTAAGTGTCCAAATGACAACTTCACAAAAATAATTCTTTTTAACCTCAAAACAAAATAAGGGAGCAGCGTCACTCCCTTATCCTAATACTGAAAAAAATTCGAATGTCGGAGCGATAGGATTTGAACCTACGACCCCCTGAACCCCATTCAGGTGCGCTAGCCGGACTGCGCCACGCTCCGATTTCAAACAGCACTGTAATTTAGGTTTTTTTTATTGTGAAGTCTATAAAAAGGTATCAGGTTTCCCAATCATCCAACAGAACTAATATTTCTTTCAAACCCGATTTTATCTTTTGGATTACTTCTATTAATTGACTATCTGAATATTCTTCCTGATCGATATCCCCAATGCCGCCGGTCTCGTTAAACCGTTGCAAATCCTCGGGTTTTATGGACTTTAGTTTCTGTTTGGCTCCTTCAATAGTGAATTTTTTATCATAGAGCAGGTGTTTTATAAATTGAATTAAAACTACATCTTTTTCACGGTAAACTCTATTTCCGGCACGGTTTTTAGACGGAGCAAGTGAAGGAAATTCCGATTCCCAATACCTTAAGACATACTGTTTCAGCCCGGTCGTTTTACTTACTTCACCAATAGAATAATACAGCTTTTTGATAGACCTTCCCATTTTACGTCCTATTTCACGCTTCACTTAAACCATTACTTTAATAGTATAAACAGAGAAATCTGATATGTCAAGTAAATTATTAGTTATCTTAAAGAATTCACTATGATTGTGGCATTTGAGCAAAAATTAATTATATTCTGTTTCAAAACCTCTTTGAATAAGTTAGAATCACTCAAAAGTTTATGCCGTACGGATTCAATAGTATCTGTTCTGTATACGGCTAATCGTGGTACAATTCCGGGAAGAAGTTGATTTTTATAATATCTGAATGAATAAAAACCACAGATACCCTCATAACCAGATCGGAGCGCCAACGTTCTGATTCGATTGCTTATACTACCGAACGGAGGGGCGAAAAAATCTATCCGTTGCGCAAATTTATCCTCAAGAATCTCTTTCGAACGGATCAATTGGTAGATGATTTCGTTCTCGGTCATACCACGGATCGATTTATGGGAAACGCTATGAGAACCTATCTCCCAACCCGCTTTTTGAAGAGACCTGATCTCATCTTCATTGAGGTGTTCATAATGGATCCAGCCCAGATTGGCATCCCAGTCATTGCGCTTTCCGATATAATCTGTTATGATAAACACTGTCGCAGGTATATTGTATTGACTTAAAACAGGAAAAGCGAATTCATAAACATCTTTATAACCATCATCAAAAGTAATCGCAATTGTCTTGTTATCCGAATTCTTCAATTTCGCAAGTTCTGACAGTGTAACGAATCGAAACTCGTTCTTTATTAAAAATTCAATCTGTTTTTTAAATTGCCTGGGATGAAGGCAGGTAAGTCCTAATTCGGGTTTTGGATCGATTTTGTGGTAAACCAGAACCCTGTTCGGATTTACAGGGTTATTAATAATATTGCCCCCGTTTATATTGTTGGGCTGAAATGATACTTAGCGTAGAATTTTTCGGTAAATTCTCTGATTAGTTTATAGGAATGTATTAAAGTGTCATCGTCAGGTAAAAAGACGATCCTGAAATGATTTGTGCCGGGTTTTTGACCGAAACCTTTCCCATAAACAACTAAGACGCCGGTCTCTTCAAGAAGTCCGATAACATATTTTTCATCGTCGATTCCTTCGGGAAGCTGAATCTGAGGAAAAGCATAAAAAGCGCCGCCGGGCTTTACGCAGGAAATACCGGGAATTGCATTTAACATCTCAAACGTAATATCTCTGCGACTTTGAATCTTTGCCATCATTTCGGGTAGATGATCATCATCACCATTGAGAGCGGGTGCAACCATATACTGCTGAGGATGGGGTGAACATAATCTGGCACGAAGTAATTTATTGATGGCTTCACGATAATCAAGGATCATTTGGAGCGGATCGTGAAAAATCGCCCATCCTACTCTCCATCCGGGCATTATATAATTTTTACTTAACCCGCCAAATGTGATAACGGGTACCGTTTCGGACAGGGATGCAATCGAAATATGTTTTTGTCCGTCAAAAAGCAGTTTATCATAAATCTCATCGGCAAATACGACAAGATTGTATTTTTCGGCAAACTGAAGAATATTCAGAATACTTTCCCGGTTATAATTTGCGCCGGTTGGATTATTGGGATTAATGACAACGATCGCTTTTGTTTTGTTGTTAACTCTACGCTCCAACTCATCAAAATCGATCTGCCAACCGGTTTCTTCATTCAATAAATAGGGATTCAACTCGCCATGATACACCGGGATTTGTCCGCTGTATAGCGGATATCCGGGAGATGGCGTCATGATATTATCACCCGGATCGATTAATGCGGCAATTGCCAAAGTGATTGCTTCCGAAGCGCCACTTGAGACAAAAACATCATTGAGAGTAACATTTTTAATACCTTTAACCTCAACGGCGTTACGGGCAATAGCTTCGCGCGCTTCTAAGATCCCCATTGAATCACAATAAGTCGACACATTATTTTTAGTGCCGGCATTCGACTGAAGAATTTTATCGACAACGATTTGCCGTAAATCGGCAGGTGTTTCAAAATCGTAAACGGGAGGGTCACCAATATTCAAATATAAAATCTGTTTTCCCTTTGCCTCCAATTGCTTCGCCTTTAGGACGATGTCACGGATAGCATAAGTAACATTTTTCGTACGATCTGCGGGTTTGATAGACTTTTTCATTGTTACCTCCTACTTTTCCTGGTATTTGTATTTTCAGGAATAATAACAGTCTCAATAAATTGATTAATATCGACAAGATATCGCGCTAAATCAGTGATATCTTCGATTGATACGTGATCAATAATCTCCAACAATTCTTTAATTGTCATGATCCGGTTCTCGTAAATTTCCATTTTTGCCAGCCGGTTCATGCGGGACTGCATCCCTTCCAGGGATATGACCAGTCCGCCTTCGAACTGTTGCTTCACTTTTTTTAATTCTTCCGGACTGATTGGATTTATGACAAGCTTGTTCAACTCATCATAAATCATATTGCGAATCGTATCCAGCTGACTTGTATCCACACCGGCATAAACGCCAAAAAGACCATCATTCAAATATAAATCCGAAAACGAGTAAATAGCATATACAAAACCATATCTTTCCCGGATATTATGAAATAGCCTCGATGACATTCCCCCGCTGAGGATAACATTCAGTAGCGCCAAATGATAACGACGGGGATCACCTTGCGGAAATACTCTGCGTCCAATGATTAAATGAGATTGGCTAATCTGCCTTCGATACACTTTCTTTAATTCTTTGATGGGTGTAATCTCGGGCAAAGATCTTGAATTATTACCACGTTGTAGCCCTGAAAGATATTTTTCAGTCAATTCCACAAGTTCATGATGATGAACTCTCCCGGATGCAGCAACTAATAAACGATCGGACGTATAATTTGATTTAATAAAATCGACCAGCTGGTCGCTTGTAAATGATTGAATATTTTCGATGCTACCCTGGATGGATCTGCCAACCGGGTGATCGGGAAACAATTGCTCGGCAAAGTAATCATGAATAATATCACTCGGCGTGTCTTCAATTTCCCTGATCTCTTCGATAATGACGCCCTTTTCACGTTCCAGTTCAGCATTATCAAAAAGTGGGTTCAGTACCAGGTCGGACAATACCTCAACGCCGGTTGAGAGATATTCACTCATTAAACGGGTGTAAAAACATGTTACGTTCTTTCCGGTGAACGCATTCAGCGATCCGCCGAGTGATTCTATCTCGTTAGCAATCTGAAAAGCCGAGCGGGTCTTGGTACCTTTGAATGCGATATGTTCGAGTAAATGGGCAATACCGTTTGTCTCACGAGTTTCGTCCTGAGATCCGGCAATTGCCCATATTCCCAAAGCGACTGAATATACCGAGTCGATGTATTCTGAAATGACCCGGATTCCGTTTGACAGAACTGTCTTTTGGAACCGCTCTTCGTTCATATTAACGGCGATCTCTTGGTCGGCGGCTGAAACGATCATTGCGGGAACGATTGTCCCGGGATCTGTCACCATCTGAGCGGGGTCTTTCATACCGTTTCGGCTCTACATATCCTTCGGGTTTCTCGGATAATTCTTTAATGGATAATTCCCATCGCCCGGGTTGAGAGATTTTTTTCAGCAATACGTCGATCTTGTCGCCAACTTTCAGGACATCGTTCACATCATTGGTACGTTCCCAGGCAATTTCCGATACATGCAACAAACCCTCTTTACCCGGTAAAATCTCAACGAATGCGCCATAGTTTTCGATACGTTTGACAGTACAACCGGTGTATATTTTGCCCTCTTCCGGTTGCAAAATCATGCTTTCGATAACATTTCTGGCCATTTCGGCGGATTCGGTATTAACTGCCGAAATAAATACTGTGCCCGTATCATCGATTTCCACGGTAGCACCACTATCAGCCTGGATCGCTTTGATATTTTTGCCGCCGGGACCAATAATCTCGCCGATCATATCAACCGGAACCTTGATTGTGGTCATTTTCGGTGCATAAGGCGAAATATCGGCACGCGGTTCTTTGATAGTCTGGTTCATGATATCAATTATATGATAACGACCTTCTTTAGCCTGCTCAAGAGCCTGACGCATAATTTCTGTGGATATACCGGCAACTTTCAGGTCCATCTGAATAGCGGTAATACCATCCTGAGTACCAGTAACTTTAAAATCCATATCACCATAATGATCTTCCGCTCCCAGGATATCCGAAAGTACAAACACCTGGTCGCCTTCCTTTATTAAGCCCATTGCAATTCCGGCAACAGTCCTTTTTAACGGCACTCCGGCATCCATCAAAGCCAGTGAGCCGGCGCAGACCGATGCCATGGAAGATGAACCATTGGACTCAAGAATATCGGAAACGATCCGGATAGTATAGGGAAAATCAATTTGTTCGGGAAGTAATGTTTTCAGGGCGCGTTCTGCCAGATTACCGTGACCGATTTCCCGACGACCTGTACCGCGCATCGGACGAACTTCACCCACACTAAACGGTGGAAAGTTATAATGAAGCATAAACCGTTTTTTATACTCTTCCCGGTCAATATCGTCAATAATCTGTTCGTCTAATTTTGTGCCCAAAGTAACGGATCCCAGGCTCTGGGTCTCGCCACGAGTGAACAGCGCCGAACCGTGAACTCTCGGCAGAATACCGATTTCACAAGTGATCGGTCTGATTTCCTTCAAACCACGATTGTTAATCCGGATCTGGTTATCAATAATCATTTTCCGCATATCCATTTTCAATATTTCGTCAACTTCATTGCGGATAACGGAATCCTGTTCGGGATATTCCTCAGCCAGTTCGGTGGTCAATTCTTTAATAAATATGGCAATGGCGTCCGAGCGGGTATGTTTGGAACTTTTTGCCATTTCCCGCCAGATACTTAATTGCGGCTCGGTTTTGCGCCTGATCGTCTCAAGCAATCCTGCGGGTATCTCGACGGCGGTAACCGGGACCTTTACCGGTTTAATTTCTTCAATAAGTTCTTTCTGGAAATTGACCAGTTCGATAATAGCTTTATGTCCAAATTCCAGAGCGCCGACCAAAACTTCTTCAGATACTTCTTTGGCTTCTCCTTCAACCATCACAATCGACTCTTCCGTACCGGCAACAATAATCTCCAAATCCGATTTTTCCATCTGTGTCAAGGTCGGATTAATAATGTAATCGCCATTTATCCGTCCTACCCGGACGCCGGCGATCGGTCCTAAAAAAGGAATTTTGGAAATACTTAACGCTGCGGAAGCTCCGGTAATTCCTAAAACATCTCCGGGATTTTCCTGATCGCCGGAAATTACGGTGGCAATGATCTGGGTATCACTGAAGAAACCTTCAGCAAACAAAGGACGGATCGGTCGGTCGATTAAACGCGAAGTGAGAATCTCTTTCTCACTGGGACGTCCTTCTCTTTTGAAAAAACCACCGGGAATTTTACCGGCAGCGTAAGTACGTTCACGGTATTCAACCTGCAACGGAAAAAAATCCTGGTTCATCGGTTTTAATAAATTGGAAACTGCGGTAACCAGAATCATTGTGTCACCGTATCGAATAGTTACAGACCCGTGCGCCTGTTTCGCCATTCGACCTGTTTCAATAATAAATTCTCTTCCCCCAAGGGTTATCTGTTTACGAATCAATGTAGACTCCTGTCTTTTACTTGCGAATATTCAATTCGCCGATTAATTTTTTGTATGCCTCTTCATCTCTTTTACGAAGATAGGCTATCAGATGCTTTCTGCGGCTAACAAGTTTTAATAAACCGCGCCGGGAACTATGATCTTTTTTATGTTCCAGAAAATGCGCATTCAGTGATTTAATGCGTTCGGTTAACAAGGCAATTTGTGCCTCTATAGAACCGGTGTTGGCTGCATCTTTTCCGTATTTTTCTATTAACTCCTGTTTGACTTCTTTTGCTAATGACATTCAGTCAATCCTCCTTTTCATTGGTCTTATTTATAATCTTTTTTAAACATTCTTTCTCATCCAAAATAATTTGACTTTTTAATTCTTCAATTGTATCAAATTTAATTTCATCTCTTAAACGTACCAGAAAATCCACTTCGATTTCCGCACCATACAAATCCGTTCGGGCAGTATTCATCAAATAAACTTCGATAACACGGTCATGTTCATGAAACGTCTTCCGTATGCCGATGTTGCAGATACCAAAATAGTGCTGTCCATTCACGCGCACTTTTGACATGTATACTCCGTCTAACGGGATCATCTTTTCAGGATTGTTTATTTCAATATTTGCTGTCGGGAATCCCAGACTAATTCCCCTTCCTGCCCCATGTACGACATAACCGGAAATTCCGTAATATCTGCCAAGTAATTTTGCGGCTTTTTCCACCTGACCTTCTTCAAGCAACGATCGAATTAACGAGGACCGCACCGGTTCATTATTCAGTAATATCGGTGCTACGGTTTCAACGGAAAATCCATATTTTTGCCCCAATTGAATAAGCTGCCCGGCTCGCCCACCGCGATCTTTACCAAAATGATAATCGTACCCGACAATCACTTTTTTTACATCAATTAGATCGACAAGCACCTTTTCGACAAATGCTTCACTGCTGGTATTTAACAGGGTTTCATCTACTTTCAGAAAAAGAGTTGCATCAAGTTCAGTATCTTCCAAAATTTTTAATTTTTCTTTCGCTGTTGTTAATAGGGGAACGGAATTCCCGGAATGATTCAATATTTTGCGGGGATGTGGATCAAACGTAATCGCCATGGAACCGGTTTGTTCCTGAACCGCAGAATTAATGACCCGCCGGATAATCTCCATATGGGCGAGATGGAGTCCGTCAAATACACCCAGCGTCACAACAGCGCCTTTGAAATATTTTGGTAATGCATCAAGACCGAAAAACACCTGCATAGTTATAAATTTTATATCCCTGTTAATGCTAAATTCGAAATAGCACTCTGCAAATTTTCAACAGGGATAGCATCGTTAATCTTATATTCTCCAATTCTCGTCCTTTTCAAGGAGGTCAGATAGCCACATGTTCCCATGGATCTGGCGATGTCCTCACCTAAAACGCGAATATACGTTCCGCTTGAGCAGGTAACGTTTATTCTCATCGAGCACTCATCAATCATATTCAAAGTAAGATCGGATATAAAAACCGTTATGGGTTCCAGGATCATTTTCTGTCCTTTCCGAGCGTATTTATAGGCTGGTTTCCCATTGATTTTTTTTGCGGAAAAAGCCGGTGGCACTTGAGTTATTTCTCCTGAAAATTGACTTTCCAGGTTCTTTAACACGGATTCATTTATTTCGGGAACTGCGGCAGTTTCAGTAATATCGGATGTATTATCGCCAGTAGCCGATGCCGATCCCAGCCTAAGAATGGCTTCATAGCTTTTCAGGTATTTTAACAGTTCTGTCATCCGTTTTGTCGCTTTTCCAATAAGAATCAGTAAAACTCCTTCGGCAAAGGGATCCAATGTGCCCCCATGCCCGACTTTTATTCCAGGAAGAATCCGTTTCACTTTTCGAACGACATCATAGGAACTTAAATTCACCGGCTTATAGACATTCAGTATAAACTCAATCGGATTCTGAAATGTCATCTTCCTCATCTTTATGAATAGATTGAATTAAACGCTCAATATTATCTGCATAGATCATTGTATCATCTTCGAAGAACAGCAATTTAGGAACATATTTCAATGTAATCCGATTACCTAAAAGCCCCCGGATATAGGAAGCCTTTTTAATGATATTTTTCAATATTCGTAGCCGCTGTTCCGGATCTTCGTTATAAATACTTAAATATATTTTTGCCTGCCGCAAATCACTGCTACAGCGCACATCCGTGACAGTTATCAGGCTGGATCTCTGACTGGGTAGATCCTTTATAAATATGTCCCCGACAATTCTTTTTATTTCATCGGAAACCCGTCGTTTTCGATAACCAACCATCAGAATAGTTCAACCTTTCTATCTACTATCCGGATTCCTATCTGCTGCTCCAGAAAATCTTCGACCCTTTTCAATACCTGATGAACAATTTTTCCATCATTACTGACGGTGACAACCCCAAGCAGAGTTCTTCCCCACTGATTGCCATATTTCAGATCGGCAATTGACACGTTAAATTTAGTTCTCACCAGGTTTTTAATCCGGCTTAATACCGATCGTTTTTCCTTCAGTGAGTGTGTTTCAAGCAACAAAATTTCTACCTGTAATAATCCGATTGTCATTAATGAAGAAACCTATTAATTACTCCAATTTCCGTTTAACTGACTTCATTTCAAAGACATCGATTAGATCACCTGTTTCATATTTTGTATAGCCGTCAACCGCAACACCGCATTCGTAGCCTTCCTGCACTTCTTTTACATCGTCTTTAAAGCGCTTTAATGACGAAATTGAGCCTTCATACACTATTTCATCATTCCGTTTGATTCGAGCCATTGCATTACGATGAACTTTTCCTTCTTTTACATATGATCCGGCAATAAATCCGATTTTGGGAATTTTAAATACTTCCCGAACTTCTACTATTCCAAGATGCTCTTCGACCTTTTCAGGACTGAGTAATCCTTCCAGCGCCGCTTTAATATCGTCAGCCAGTTCATAAATGACGCTATAATAGCGAATCTCAATATTTTCCTTTTTGGCGAGTTCTTTGACTTTCGGATTAGCGGAAACGTTAAATCCAACAATTATCGCTCCAGAAGCTTTTGCGAGCATAACATCGGTTTCTGAAATCTGTCCGGCAGCTTTATGTTTAACACTAACGGCAACCTCTTCATTGCCCAGTTGGCCAATTGTCTCACTAATTGCCTCAACCGAACCATCAACATCACATTTCAGAATCACATTCAGCTGCTTAATTTTTCCTTCGGCAATCTGTTGTGAAATTGTATCCAGCGTCCATTCTTTGGTCTGGCGGAACTGTTGTTCTCTTTGAATTTTTTGACGCTCGGATGCAATTTTTTTTGCCTCTCTTTCATCATCAACGATGGCAAAAATATCCGCCAGGCGCGGCAACACATCAAATCCGACTATAACAGCAGGATCGGAAGGCTTCACTTTTTTTAAACGTCGTCCCCGTTCATCATAAATAGCTCGAATACGTCCACAAGCCGGACCGCAGACAAATGGATCACCGATATTTGCAGTACCTTTCTGAATCAAAACCGTTGCCATCGGGCCGTGTCGTTTATCCACTTTTGATTCAATGACAGTTCCTTTTGCCATAGTATCGACATTTGCCTTCAGTTCCAACATCTCTGCTTCAAGCAAAAGCAGATCGAGTAGATGGTCAATACCTTCACCGGTTTTAGCAGATATTTCTGCAACCTGAATCGATCCGCCCCAATCTTCAACTAAAACATTTTGCTCGGACAATCCTCGTTTTACTTTTTCAATATCAGCTTCGGGTTTGTCAATCTTATTTATAGCGATTACAAGAGGAGCTTCCGCTGCTTTGGCATGGTTGATAGCTTCAACGGTTCGAGGCATCACGCCATCATCGGCTGCCACTATTAATACAACTATATCGGTCACTTGCGCTCCACGCGCCCGCATAGCCGTAAAGGCTTCATGACCGGGTGTATCCAGAAATGTTATCTGTTTTTTATTTCCCAGCATAACCTTATAGGCGCCAATATGTTGGGTAATACCACCAGATTCACCGGCAACAACATTGGTATTGCGGATATAATCCAGCAAAGAAGTCTTTCCATGATCAACGTGCCCCATAATCGCAACGACAGGCGGTCTTGGAACGGCATTTTTTATATCTTCTTCAGTTTTTTCGATTTTCAGAATTTCTTCACCGTACTGTTCCACCTGTTCAGCTTCATATTCAAATTCATCAGCAATTAAGGTGATTGCATCGAAATCGAGACGCTGGTTAATTGTGACAAACATTCCAAGTTGGATACATTTAGAGATCACGTCTGCAGGGTCAACATTCATTAATGTTGCCATCGTTTCGACAGTTGCGAATTCACTGATCCTGATTTTTTGTGTTTCTTGCTGTTCTTCCTCTTTAGACACATCCTGTTTTTTATGTTTTTTTCGTGTGACCTTTTCATCCATTTTCGCCATAGTGCGACGGATAGAATCTTCCACTTTTCGTTCATCAATATTAATCAGGTGTTTGCCTCTTTTACCCTTTTTCTTTTTGTCATCTTCCGTGGGACGCCGCTTTCCACTCTTTTGATCCAGTCGGGATTCAATATCAGATATGGCAATACGCCGGAGTGTCCGTTTTTCTTTTTTCTTTTTCTTCCGATCTTTTTCACTGTCTTCAATACCCGGTTTTTTAGACGGGATTTCGGTGATCGGTTTACCGGAAATAACTCCGGGTGTCACATCTGTGACTTCGGCGGAGCCTCTAACTTCCTTCAGTAAGAAATCCAGAATTTGAGAACTAAATTCATAGCTTAATTTTATTGCGGAATCTATGAGAGGAGTAGCATGGTAATAAATTTCTTTCTCTATTTTCCTCCGTTCCAGTGCAGCACTTTCACGGGCTTCTTCTTCCGCTTTGCGTTTGGATTCAGCTTCTCTGCGGGCTCTTTCTTTCCGAAATCGCTCAACCACATCCTTCTCACGGGCAAATTCCTCCAAGATATTCAGATAGGTCGTTTCATCCACGGGAGTCATAATACTCTTTACCGGGATATTTTCCTTTCCAAGAAATTTTATTATCTCAATATGCGAGATATTCAATTCCTTTGCAATCTCGAAAATTCGCTTCTGTTTTACTTTTACTTCACCTGTCATAGACCTCTCTCTATTAGAACCGAATTATTCATTTTGCTCCTGCACTATATCATCAATAATATCGTCTTCGGATAATTCAATATCTTTCTCAGTCTCTCCATCCTCAGATTCATCATAGTCCTCTGAACTTGCGGCTTCCGACTGAGCTGCTTCACGAGCAGCTTCAATCTCGGCTTTACGTTTTTCTACGGCTTCTTCAACAACGGCAATAATCTTTTCAATTGTCTTGGCACCCAAACCTTTGATGCTGACCAACTCTTCTTGGGCTGTATTTAAAAGTTCTTCCGCCGTTTCGATGCCGACAGAATAGAGCAATTTCCAATTATGCTCAGTCAGTCCCTTAATTTCTTCCAGATATATCGTTTCTGACTCAGACAATTCGTAATCGGATTTCTTAATTGCATCTATTGTATATCCGGTTACTTCGGATGCCAGCCGGATATTCTGACCCATTTTGCCAATAGCCACAGAAATTTCACCGTCGTCAAAAATAGCCAGAGATGTCTTTTTCTCCTCATCAATTTCCAGCATATATGGTTTTGCGGGAGAGAGCGCCCGGGTAATTAAAATTTCCGGTTCACTACTATTGTTGATGATGTCGATCTTCTCATTATTCAATTCTCTGACAATTGCCTGAATTCTGCTGCCTTTAATTCCCACACATGCCCCGACAGCATCAATCCGGCGATCATTGGATTCAACGATAACCTTGCTTCGGTCACCCGGGTGCCTGGCTACTTTTTTTATCTCAATCGTTTTATCATAAATCTCCGGAACTTCATTTTCAAACAATCTAACTAAGAATAAAGGATCTGCTCTGGATACGATAATTTCCGGTCCGGTTGTGCCAAGCACAGCCTCTTTAAGAATCGATTTTAGGCTTTCACCCCTGCGATAACGTTCACCCGGTATCTGTTCTTCGCGCGGCATTTTCAATTCGGCTTTCCCGATATTAATAAAAATCGCATCTCTGCGGATCTGATGCACATCGCCGATGATAATCTGCCCTATTTTTTTAGAGTATTCCTCGTAAATAGCATTTTTCTCAACTCTTAATATTTGTTGATTCAGGATTTGTTTGGCATGAGAGATTAATCGCCTTCCAAAACTGGTGGGATCAATAATTTCCACATAGGGATCGCCAATCTCCAAACCAGGTTCCAGTATCCGGGCATCCTCCAGGCTGATCTCGCTGAGTGGATCAGTAACTTCCTCAACAATAACTTTCTGTTGGTAAATTTCTATCTCACCCTTATCCATATTCACAATAACGTCAAAATTTTCGGTACTCTCATACTTTTTTTCGATAAGCGTGAGAAAAACTTGTTCGATAATTTCACCTAATTCGCTTCGATCAACATTTTTTTCTCGAGCAATTTGTGAAAAGGCTTCAATTATTTCGCGGTTTACCAATTGATAACTCCTCTATCTTATAATTACCATTTTAACACAATTTTTGCATAGACGAGTTCATTAAAAGTAATTTCTTTCAAAACTCCTTTTATTTCAAGAACAAGCCTATCTTTTTTGACTTCTCTTAATTCACCTTTTAATGGTGATTTCAATGTCGAATTCGTATGGAAAACCTTCAATGATTTGCCAACATTACGCGGAAAATCACGATATTCTTTTAACTTGTAGTCGATCCCCGGCGAGCTGACTTCCAACTGATATCCGTCAGACAATAATTTGTCCAGAGCTTCATTGGCATTTATTCCTTTCGTAACAGTAGTAATCTCATCCATTGTGATTCCATCGATCGATTCAACGACCACTTTTACAAAAGTACGACTCCCCTGTAAATTGATCGAAAAACCGACTAAATAAGCGCCACAATCTTCAACTACTTTTGTCACGATTTTCTTTATGTTTTCTTTCACCGTTTCCATCTTAATTCTCCAAACAGAAAAAGTGGGTCTGTCAACCCACTTTTAACGCCCGAAATTTACAGTAAGGAAATAAATAATGCAACTCTAAATAATAATTAACCTTTTAACACCTCAATCTTTGCATTCAGCATATCGACTTGAGATTTATATTTGTAATCGAGATCGTCTTCAGGCATCATTTTTAATAGCCGTTCAGCCTTTTCGATATCACGGAGTTTGATATAGTTCCTTACTGCATTTATGTAACATTCGTATTTCATAAATTTATAAGGCGATTTATTACCGCCTTTTTCAAAATATTTTGCCGCTTGTTCAAAGTTTTCCTTCCGTTCAACACAGGCTCCGAGACCATTATACGCTGCCGCTATTAACATATCATCCCGGTGATAGTCATCGATGTATTTCTGAAAATTTATTTCGGCATTTTCGTAATCATCTTTAGTTATATATGTCTGAGCGAGCAGCAGAGTTGCCATACCAGCGCTTTTTGTACCGGGGTTCTTATCAATTAATGCTTCTAACTGGAATATCGCATTATCATAGTCCCCGGAAGCTATCGCCATTTCGGCAATACCAAGTTCACCCGATGCAACTCTGTTTGCATTCTGCTTGGAACGCATCATGGTAATGCTCAACACTATTATCACCACGACTGCGATCACGGCATATATCACCATTTTACCCTGTTCATGGATAAAATGTTCTGCTTGAGCAATTTTTTCCAAAACCGGATCCTTCTTAATCTCTTTCCTGGTAATCTTTTTTTTAGGCTTTAACATGTATTCATCTCCTTAATCATATCAATCCGTACCCTTGCCGGGACTCGAACCCAGATCAGAGGATTAGGAATCCTCCGTTCTATCCGCTTGAACTACAAGGGCTGAAAAAGCGGATTAAGTTATGTTTACCGTCAATAAAAACCAAGAATTATTCTGCCATTTAGACAAACTTTCTGAATGTATGACCACTGCCAAAACATGTATATTTATGTATATTTTGTCATCTGAAACCGGATACGCAACCGGATACGGACTGCTATATAATTTTAACCCTAAACAAAGGAAGGTGAACTATGAAAGCAATCATTGAGCGTAAGATGTACGACACTGAGACAGCGGATTTAGTGGCCAGTGATGACTACTGGGACGGCAGGAACACTACCAGAAACGGACGCAACCGCTATCTGTACAAAACCAAAAAAGGCAATTTCTTTGCGCATCACGTGACCCACTGGCAGGGTGAACTTGACAGTATTAATCCATTGGATAAAGATGAAGCGATAGACCTCTTTGAATCGCTCCCGGAAAAGTCAATGGATTACAAAGAAGCCTTCGGGATTGATCCTGAAGAAGCGTGATAACGCACTTGAAAAGTTTGTCAGTTGAACGTAATTTGACGTAGTTATTTGACATAGACGGGATAGGATAGCAACCGAAAAGCGGAACTCTCACCGCCTGCCCGTCTATAACACCTGAGAGGCTAAATATTGAGAGGTTTAGCAATGGCAAGACTTCCTAAAGAAATATACGATTCCATAAACGGGCGTAAAATTAATAACCCCCCGGAATGGTATGACTACATTAATGATCGATATACATGTATGACAAGAGACGCATTCTCCGGGCGTTTATCTGTAACAAAAACATTCCCAAAAGTTGCAATGGCCGATGACTGGAAAAAGATCATTTCTTGGGCGGTAGAAAAGAAAATAGTGTCATTGTCTGAAAAGGAATTTTCATCAGGTAAAATAACAATCAAATATGATGTAGACAAAAATAAAATTGACCGTTCAAAGTTATATAGGAATGCAATTGCACTTGTAAAATACTTGTCTATTCCACAAAAAGACCGGAAAGAATTGTTTCGGATGTTTAGAATATCTACAATCACAAAGACGGATTTTGCGTTACATGAACATGGAGAGGCACTAAACAAGGTCAATACAACCTGGGATCAACCTTCACTAATAACCACGCTAAATTTAGAAAAGATTAAAGCAGATCAGACTGCAATCCGTGGAATATTAGAAGATAAGATTGCTTATTATAAAAGTAACCTTGAGCAATTCAAAGAAAATACGAAGCGTTATGGGTATAATTATGAACTTCCCGGACTTTTAAAACCGGTGGCAGAATTATTAAAAGTCATTGGATTTTCTAAACATAAAGCGCTGAATGATATTTGCGATTTACTCTTATTATTTGGCATAGACGCAGACTCGTACAATCTAAGACACTACCTAAAATAACACCTTCTAAAATAGTTGACCGCCTGAAGTACCATTTTTAACTAAAAATCGGTACTTCGGGCTTTTTATATCCTGTTTCCATTCTCATTATATTCATCATGTAATGAGAATTTTTTAGAGGAGAATGTCGATGAATGAGAAATTTTTAACAAGAAAACAATTGATGGCGGCAACCGGAGCGAATCCAGAGCAGATTACTTATTTACGGTTGCGTAAAAGATTACCGGTATTAAACGAAGTGGATAAAGGAATCCCAGCAAAGTATGCACCGGAATCAATAGAGATTGTAAAAAACTGGTTATCTAAGCGTAAATAAATAAGGCCTTTGATGTCAATTAAAAACAATCGATCAGGACCGGCGTTTGTATTGGTAAAAATTGAAATGCTAAGAGATAAAAAATATCAAAAACTGTCAATTACAGCGAAAATGCTTTGGATTTATCTTAGAGGTCAATACAATCCATATGAACCAAACATTAATCCGGCAACCGGCGAAATTCAAGTAAATTTATCTTATAAACAGATGGCAAAAAGCAAAGGCTTTTCACCAAAAGCGATGTCAAGGGCAATTAAAGAATTAATAAGTAGTGATTTTATTAAAAAAACTGAGCAAGGCGGAATGTTAAAAGGTATGAGCGCTTATTCATTCACTGGTAAATATGCACCTTTTCCAAAGCAGGATAAAAGTAAAACAAAACGGGGGTAGATATGGTAGATCTACATAAGCTTCACTTTGTACAGCCAGCGGAAAAAAACAGTCTCGTCGAGACCGGCTTCACTTTGTACAGCCAGAAAACTTTAATAATTGTATCATGGCTTCACTTTGTACAGCCGCATGGCTTCACTTTAGACAGTTGAAAAACAAAATTGAAAGGATAAAAAATGACTGAGAAAAAAAGCGTAAAAATCCACAAGACTGATGACACTGTTATTTGTATTTCAAAACAGGAATATCAGAACCGCAAATATATTGATGTCAGGCAATATTATAAAGACAGTGACGGCGAATTCCGACCGACTAAAAAAGGTGTGACGTTTTCGCCGGACTTATTACAGGACGTTATAACAGCATTAAAAGAAATTGAGGTAAAAAATGACTGAAAATATGCAAAAGATGAAAAGAAAAATTATCGAGATATTACTTAGGTTGAAGATTCTGAAAATAGTGAATGAGGTGAAATAATGGACTTAATATTAATGGGAACAATTGGGGATTGTAAAGAACAAATTCTAAACCGCCTGGACAAATTAGAACAGAAATTAGATCAAATTCTTAGTTACATTGAAGATTTTGAAAATAACAAAAAAATACAAAAGTAAAGGAAACAAATTATGCCACAAAAAGGAACTACAAACAACCCCGCCGGGCGTCCGGTCGGATCACCCAATAAAGTAACTAAACAGGTCAGGGAATCTTTACAAGAAGCCTTATCCGGTGAAATTGAAAAGATCGGTAAACTTCTTGAATCTCTTGAGCCTAAGGATCGACTTGAAATCATTGTAAAATTGCTTCAGTATATATTGCCAAAACTTGAATCCGAAACAGTAAACTTCGAGCGCAACTGGACTACTGAAATGAAAATCGAAGGGCTTAACGGCAAAGTAATTTAAAGAGGTGAATCATGGCAGAGACTATTTCCGAAATACTTCGCAGGATGGGAAACGAACCGTTACCGCCTAAATTATTATCAATATTTCAAGAACATTTTCCTGAAGTAAAAGAGATAACACTCCGAGAGGCACTACTGAAATTGAGAGAAATTAAAAAAAAAGAGGTCAAAAATGGATGATTATTTGATGATAATGACGTCAATCGAGACTGCACAAGATGAAATTTGCAAGCGGTTAGACAAGATTATACGGCTATTGAAAAAACTTGATGAGGCTAAACAGGAAAAATAAAACACTTTTAAAATGGAAGCCTTGACCGAAATATTAAACAGAATTGACCGCCTTGAGAATAAATTAAATGGCGTTTATTCAAAGTGGCTTAGCGTCCGGGAATCTGCGGAATATTGCCGGATTTCCGAAAGCAAGATGCGGAAAATGATCGGATCGGGCAAGATTCCTATTCACAAGATCGACGGCAAGATATTATTAAACAGGACAGAACTTGATTATTTTGTTCTTACCGGAACAGCAAGACCAAGTAAACGAGATCGGGAGCGTGTGGAATATCTGATTTAACCAGTGTTAAACAGACAGAAAACAGGTGAAACAATGAGAAAACAATTTAAATGGACAGAAAAGAATTTAAAAAAGTTAGAAGATGTTTTAATAATTCTGGATAAACTTGATAATTACAAACCATTGACTCTTAGACAAGTATATTATCAATTAGTTGGGAGTGGAAAAATTCCAAATAATGTTAGTCAATATACAATGTTATCTAAACTTGTCAAATGGGCAAGGATAGACGGCTATATTGATTGGAATGATATTGAGGACAGGGTAAGAGCATTTCAAGATTTAAGAGGATTCGATAATAAAGAAAGTTTTATAAGTCAAGAAATAGACTATTTTTTAAATGGATATTCAAGGAATTTACTTCAATCACAGGATAAATATATTGAAATATGGATAGAAAAAGATGCACTGAGAACTATATTCACAGATATAGCAAGAAATTACAATGTACCTGTAATAACTTGCAGAGGATTTACTTCTGTAAGTTTCCTTAACGACTTTAGAAAACGTGTGCAATTTTATAACCAGAGAAATAAAAATGTACTAATGCTTTATTTTGGGGATTTCGATCCTTCCGGCATGGAAATGTTAAGAGCTATGAAAATAACCTTAGAGCAAGAAATGAATCTAACAGGAATTTATTTTAAACGAATTGCCTTAACAAAAGAAGATATTGAAAAATATGATTTACCTTACGATCCTGCCGCAATAAAAAAGAGTGATACAAGAACTAAAAAATTCATTGACGAATATGGTAGTTATGCAGTTGAACTTGATGCGTTAGAACCTGAAGTACTATCAGATAAAATTAAAAATGCAATAGAAAACGAAATTGATTTAGATAAATATTACAGGGAATATGATAGTTATAAAATAGAAATTGACAAGTTAAACCTTTTGAGAAATTCTGTAATTAATTTTATTAAAACAAATTGGGAATAACGGAATGATTGAAGCCTTATTAAACAGAATAACACTTGGAAACAACGTCGATATATTACCTGAAGTGAAAAGCAATTCAGTTGACCTTATACTAACTGATCCGCCATTTTTAACGGCACTGGCAGACCTTTATAAAAGTTGGAATTTCAGAAACCATGATTTTGAATTTTACGCAGAGCAATTTTGCCGTATTCTATCCGACACAGGACAGGCCGCAATATTCTGCGATTACCCAACGAGTTTAGCAATCGGGAACGCTTTCCAGAAATACTTTAAATTCAGGTACTTTTATACCTGGATTAAATCGAATGGCCAGCCTGTAAACAAACAGCAACCCCGAAGCAATGTCGAATTGATCACTATCTGGAAAAAGGAAAACACACTTACAAGAGACCTAACATTTAATCCCGTTATGAGACCCGGCGAACCTTACCGGAAAGCACACAAAGCCGGGAATATTACACGTAAAAAATCAAACGGCTATGAGACAATCAATGAGACCGGCGACCGCTGGCCGGATCAGACGTTATTTTATCCTTCAAAAGACAATCTTCCACAGTCTGAGCGTACCTGTCATCCGACGCAAAAGCCGGTAAGCCTTGTCGGTTATTTAATCAGGACGCTGAGCAATGAGGGCGAAACAATACTTGACCCGTTCAGCGGATCAGGATCAACGGCGATTGCCTGTCACCGGCTTAAACGTCGATTTATCGCGATAGAAAAAGACCCGGAATTCTATATTCAATCCTTGGGACGCCTGGAGCGTGAACGCTGTCAAATAACTTTACCATTTTGAGGCGTGGTATTACCAAGCGGCAAATTTGCCGTTTGGTCGAGCGTGAACGATGTCAAATTTCTTTACCGTTTTAACGCACTGAAAGGAAAAATTATGGAAATTACGATTGACAAAAAGACAAGGATCATTTCCGATGAAATGAATTGGATTGTTCAATTTAAATTTAAAAAGCCGTACACAGATAAAAGGACGGGAAAGCAAGTCGAATGGGAAAACTGGGGCTACTTCCAGAGCCTGAGAGCCGCTGTACAAAGACTTATCGAGCATAAGGTACGTATGATCCCCTTTTCAGATGTTGACCGTATTCTGAAAAGTATTAATAAGATACAAAAAGAGATGTCGGCAATCCTGAAGCCGTATGAGATAGAAGTTTTAAAAGCCGATAAAGGCACTAATTAGCGCATGCATTCAACGAAAAGGTCTAACCCTATATGGTTGGCTATTGATAAACAGAAAAAACGCTGAGCGGGCTTGTGTCCGGTATTTAAGTTATGCGGAAACAATTACTTATGCGACATTATGTCATATTAGGAAATTATCGAAACGTTAAAAAGGTCTAAGTGTATGTATTTTAAAGACTTAACATTTACACATAACTTATTTTATGTAAACTATATATACCTGAATGGCTAATCGGGTATAATTATCATACCGATTGGACTTATTGGGTATATTTATTTAAAGTTATTTCATAATGTAGTAAAATATTTCTTGACACGGTCAAATATAATGACTATTCTACGGGTAGGATAGATTAACAATGAAAGGAATTGACAATGGAAAAACTTTTAACAGTTCAAGACGTTTCTAAAATCTTACGAGTTACGGATCGGACGGTTTACAGTTATGTAAATTCCGGTCAACTAAAAGCGGTAAAACTTGGCAAGAAAAACAGATCAACCAGAGCCGGAAAAGTTTTAATATCAGTTGAAAATCTGAATCATTTTCTAAATCAGAAATCATAGGTGAAATTATGGCCGGATTAAGAAAACTTCGTAATAAATTTTATGTCCGTGTTTGGACAGACGGCAAAGAGAAACTGCTTCCGACCGGCACGGGCAACCGCCAGGATGCGGAAAAGCATTTACGGAATATTCAAAGGCAGGAATTGGAAATCAAGCAGCGAATCCGGGATGAAATTGACGAACTTAAAAACCGATTAACTATTACAAGTGGCGTTGATTATTTTTTAAAGCATGTCCAGACGGAGCGTAATATCACCGATTCCACAGTCAAAACTTACCGGCAGGCATGCAATGACTTTGCCGGGGCTTTACGTTTCGTTGGCAATATCGATTCTTTAACCCGTTTGCATTATTCTAATTTATTGGACTATTTACAACGGCGTTACAACCCAACTACGGTAAATATCCGACTACGTGGAATCCGGGCAATGCTTAACTATCTATTGGAAAAGGATATGATCGAAAAACTACCATTCCGGGTAAAACAGATCAAAACCGACCGGCAATTGCCGAAGTTTATCACACCTTCGGAAATGGACGCAATTTACCAGCAAGTCACCGATGAAAAATTACTTGCGGCCTTCCGTGTTTATGAGACGACCGGGATGCGCTTAAGCGAATTGTTTCAATCCAAATTGACCGGTGACTTTATCACAGTTGAACAAAGCAAAGGACGTAAACAACGAATTATTCCAATTCCGGCGGATCGGATTCAGGATTATTTACTGGCAACCGGCGATCCCTATTCAACAGGCTTTATCAGTCATTCGTTTCACGATGCTTGTAAGAAATCAGGCTTGACCGGAAAAACGATCCACAGCTTGCGACACACCTTTGCACTTAGAAAACTTTTAGAGACTAATAACCTTCAGCTGGTTAAAGAATTGCTTGGACATTCCAGCGTAAAAGTGACTGAAATATATACAGCGATACCAGCGGACTTTTTGGCGCAAATCTTTACACAACGATCAATCAATCAAGGTTTAACCGATAAGCGGATTCAGGCTTAAAAATGCACGTTTGGAAGTACAAAAGTGGATACGGGCTGGATACGGATTGTCATTCTCCGTCGGTTGTCAGAGGATTAGGAATCCTCCGTTCTATCCGCTTGAACTACAAGGGCTCAAAATAGCCATCAAGTTTATCTCATTTAGACGGTAAAATGCAAGAAATATTCTAACTGAATCGTTTATTTAACAATATTTAAGTACATCGAAGATTCATAGTTATTTACTCGATTCAGTCAACAACTTTTTTGAAGGTTTTATACAAAATATGGTTACGGTAAATGCTATAGGTAGGTGTGAAAAAAGTACTGAACTAATCTATCAATTGAACGACATTAATAACCCATTTAATCGATCAATCAAGCGACTATTTAATGACGTGTCGGTATATACTGCTTCAACGATCTCCGGAAATTGTTTCAATCTATTATAATCTGACTCCCGGCAAGTAATCAAATGGCCCAGAGCTTCCTTAATTGCTATTCCTAAAATGATCTGTTTTTCAGATGGTTCAAAATAGAGCGATGGACGATTAAATACTTTTGGAAAAATCGCAAGCATATATGTTCCTGAATCCGGATTATACTTCAGCATAATATTCATCCGGGGTTCAAATTCATCCAACCCAAGCGAATCAATTTTGTGTCCGAAGTCCGGTACATTCGGTATTCCGGCTATTTCCTGGTCAATATTTAATAAATGAGCATAAATTTGACCATAATAATCAATCGATAGTTTTTTATCCTTTGAGACGCAGACATAGCAGGGACGAAGGAAATTACGGATAAAATATACAGCTATCTTATTCGTTATAAACAGCTCGGTTGCATAAGCATCCCCGATCCTTTTTCCATTAAGCATCTCATTTATTTGTTGTTCGCCGATCAATGTATCCTTAACACCGGCCTGAAAGTGAAAATGCGGGCTGGATGCGCCTGCTAATGCGCCGTTAAAATATATTGAGTAATCTGTCAAAAGCTCCGACAGCCGGATCATATCTTCAAAATGCCCTGTAATGAGTTGGGATTCATGTTCAATGGAAGATATCGTCAAGTCGCCGGGAATAGTGATGCCGGGATTTGCCAGGATAATATACCGATCACCAAGAGTCAGCACTCCTTTCTGCTCTTCATCCAGATTACATAATAAACACGGTGTTTTTGAGGAACGGGCATCGCTTTGTTCAAAAGTGCTGGCTGTCAGGCTGGGCGTCCGGGTTATATTCAGACTCAGGTGAACCGGCACACCCTTAACCAATACAATAACGCTTTTATTCTGTGAATAGGATTTCATATTGTCAATTAACCGGCGCCAACCTGTATCCGGATCGGTTTGCTGTTTAATAAGCGCCGCCGTTCTTATATTATCGTCTAATTGTTTTCCGGAATTTTTCGGAAAGTATGAGACTAAATCATCGTCTGACAAATGATGATCACGTAATGCCATTTCTATTGTTTCCTGTTAAATCATTCAAACAAGAATATAAGCCAAAGAAAAATTTACCCCATGACGTTATAGAGTTAAAATCCAACCCGGTTGTTGTATTTATGATAATATGTATTACACAAAACCAGATGTTTTAGTTCTTCAATGATCGATTGTTTAAATGAATACTTTGAGAAATTTTTCCGTAACAGAATATCAGAGCCTAACTCCTCACTATCTGTATTGGCGCTATGTCGGACGGCAATATAAGTCGCCTCCTCGAGATTTCGTTCAATGATGAAGCCCTGTTTGAGCATCTGGTCGGAAAGTGCGGCGTCTTCGCCATAAAGAAGATCGGGATAACCACCTGACGCCAGAATTGCTTCCTTTCGATAATATCTTGGAGCACCGGGTCCGGGAATACACATCTGCAACAACGGATTATTCTGGTTACATAAATATTCATCATGAGTAATAACATGATTATCCATAGTCAATTCACCGTTTTCGGAATTTCTTACAGCCGTTTGGTAAATTCCTATAATCGCTGCTGCACCTGTGCGCTCAAACTGTTTTAATATTTTAGTGACCGGGTCGCCAATCAGCACATCGTCGGAGTCCAGTTGACCGATAATCCTGTTCCAGGCCCGATGAACACCAAAATTACGGGAACCGCCAAGGGTCATGCCAAACACTTTATGATATTTTACCAGATCAGGATATCGTTGGATATAAGGTGCGACAACGTTGGGTGTATTATCATTTCCATTATCTACAATTATCAGTTCGATTGGAATGAACGTATCAACCCGTTTCCTGACATCTATCACAGATTCAATCGCATAAAGGATTAAATCGGCACGGTTGTACGTCGGCAAAACGAAGGAAATGCCGTTACCAAGCGTGGGATCCACAGGTACTTTTCGCGTAAAATATGAATCCGGTAAAAACGCCCCGATATCCTTTAAATATTTTTGAAAGCTGACCGGTCCCCATTCAAATCGGGCAGGGTCTTGTGTATAAGAAAAGTGGCGGCTGGTTTTTGCCGAATTGCCCGCTTCAAATTTATCCTGAAGTCCGGCGCCGGGATAAAATGGTTTACCCCTCCGAAAAGTATAGAGCGGTTTTGGAATGGTAAATATTTTTCCGTTTTGAGCCAAAACTCCCATCCGAATCGCATAGTCAGTCCCGTAATTTACATCCGTATCGAAAACCCGTGGATTAATATATTTTGCGCTTACCGCTATCAATGAACCGTGGCAAAATAGAGCAGGATTATTCATTCTGCCGGGAATTATGACATTTGAAGGATCATGTCCGGGCTTTAATTTCTGTAGTACCGGTTTACCGGCGGGATCATCATCAAGATATTCATAATGGTCACTGATAATTAACCCGGCGTCGGTCAACCTATAATATTCGAAAAACGTATTAATACAATCGGCATTAATATCGATATCGTCTCCGGGAGAGTGTAGAAACAGAAGATCACAATCTAATAATCCTTCTTCCCCGGCTTTCAAAACAGCATCGGATAAATTCTTATAATCACCGTGAATTTTATAAATTCGTTTTGAAAATGAATCGGGGAAATCCGTTATCAAATTAGTATTCGCTTCGGATGCAATTACCACATATGCATCTTCACCGGTTTTTTCCAATGTTTTTAAAATAACCCGGCGCAGTGTATCCAACCCGTTGGGATTGTTCTTGCCGGCAATAAAAAAGATGGCAGCTTTCATTTTATGACCCTTTTTAAATGGTTTCGCCCAAAATATTTTTATTTCTTGGTTTTTCCTGACTAACGGTGTTGAAAAGACCTAATCTGGACAAGCCAGAATTTCAAATTTCAAATACTAAATTTCAAATACACTACGAATTTCCATGTCTAATGTTCTAAACTAATTAGTATAAAGTGAAATCCGTAGGCATCTCTCTGAAAAAATTTGATATTTACAATTTGCAGTTTGATATTTGATATAAGCATCATGTTGAAACATGCCTTTTAACGTCGAGAATCCAAAATTTTCTCCCTGCGTGTCGGAACAAGAAAATACCTAATAAGAGACTAAATATTGCTTTGCCCCTCAACAACCGAACTCAATCTCAAATATCTAAAAGTGAGCTGGTAATTTAATCAATAACGAATAAAAAGTACAGTAGAAATCTGACCCTAAAATCCTTTTGAGAATACCGGGCGTTTGATTATCTTTCGGTAAATAAGAAAGGGCTTTTCATCATGATAAATTATAAGAAGCGGCTAATCGTGATAGCAGTGATCATTTCTTTTTTTCTCACTGTAAATTGCGGAAAAAATCAACCGGCCGGCGCCAGCCGAATTCAGTGGATTTATTCTATCGATTCCGCTCTCGTGCTCTCCAAACAGACCCAAAAACCGGTCATGATCGATTTTATGGCGGAATGGTGCCCGCCCTGCCGGGCGATGGAAGATTCCACATTTAACAACATCGATATTATTAAAAAATCCTTAAAGTTCATTACCGTTCGGATCGATGTAGATAAACAACGGGAAACAGCAATTCAATACAATGGGAATGCGCGAAAATATGGCGGAGTCGGTATCCCGAATCTTCTCTTTATAAATCCTGATAATGAAAAGCTCAAGCATGTTGTTGGATTCCAAAGCGCTGCCCGGCTGTCGGCGCTTATGGATACTGTTTTGAATATCTATACCGTTAAAGAATGAGCTCAGTTCCGTCAGGTCCTCAGACCTGGCGAAATAGTGCGAAGATTAAAGTACACCTGTCAGATTTATTCAAATAATGGTATCCGAGGTAGAAGAATCTTTTAAACCTGACAGGTGTAGCGCAGTTTACAATGAAGAGTTGTGATAAAAATGTCAGGAGTGAGCTCCCGACGCAACTTTAATGAATAACTTTGCGAAAGCTATCTAATAGTACTTCACGATATTTTCTTGAATCTTTCGCATTATCCAAAGAAACTTTCGCAAAGATAATAATCATCCTTCCCCTCATCCCGACATATGATATATTTCGTGATGCTCCAGCGTGGGGACGTATTTACCCAACGAAATGTTGCACTTGCAACTTGAACTCATCTTATCCGGGACTCATTTCTACCCGGTTTCTCTTAAAATAATAATAGACCGGCAGACCGGTGCCGATCAGAACCGCGGCGGTAATTACTCCCCCGGCGGGATAGGCAATAAAGGTCCCGTAAATTAAATATAGTTGCGTGAAAATCGCTAACATCGTCATAACCAGCCAGACCGGCGAACGAAATGTAGGTTTATAATCATCCCGCTTTCTCAAAAAGAATATGGCAGAATAGACCATCGCATTTTGAAAAAGATATGACAGTGTAAAATAGCCTAACAAAGCTTCCAGCCCCCCGACAAACAGCAGGATTATGGCTAAACCGGATTGAAAAAGAATAGAATAATCGGGCGTGTTATACCTTGGATGAACATGGGCGAAAGGCTTAAAAAACAAACCATCTTTAGCAATCGCATATTCAATTCTGGGCTGTACCATTATTAAACCGTTAAGACAGCCCACCATGCTTATAAAAGCGGCAATCGCCAGAAAAGCAGCCGCTATTTTCGCAAACATCGGCAGATACAAAAAGGGGTTGGCAAATTTTCCGCAGGCGTTGACTAACTCATCATGAGGCACCAGAACGCTGGTAGCAAGCGCAATCAGAACATAGACCACGGTTACAAAAGCGATTGACATTAATAAACTTTTGGGAATCACCTTTTGAGGATTTTTGATTTCACCAGCCATATACAAAACGTTGGTGAAACCGGCATAAGACCAGATTGTGCCCGCCACTCCGGCAACCAGCAGCGTGAGAAATCCCGTGTTAGCCTTCTCAGCAATTTCCGGTTTGATAAACAGGTTATCGGTCTGAAAGTAAGCAAATCCCAGGATGCATAACAAAATCAGCGGGGAGAGTTTAGCGACAGTTAAAACTATTTGCAATCCGCCGCCTTTTCGGACGCTGCGGTAATGGATATAGGTCAGCAAAATTATTATCAACGATGCAAATAACTTAGTGTAGATTGAGGCTTCCAGCGGTCCCCAGAAAACAGACAATGCGGAAACGGCGCTTATCGCGATTATCGTGATCGAAGGCGTATCGCTGGTCCAAAAAACCGTCCAGACATATAAGAATCCCAGCGCGGGACTACCGGCTTTTTTCAGATAAAGATAACCAAATCCCTCTTTGGGATAGGCGGTCGCCATTTCTGACAAAATAAACAACTGCGGCAACCAGATCAGTCCGCCGATAAGCCAAGCCAACACAGCCAGCCATGGACTTCCCGCTTCGCGGGCGACGATCGGAAGGTTAATAAATACACCGGAACCGATAACCGATCCCAGAATTAGCGCAATCACATGCCAGATATTTAACTCACGTTTTAATAATGCCATAAAAGAAGCCGCTATTTTGCAATTAATTTAATCACGAATAGTATCCCAACCGACTTTGGATAGGTGAAGATAAATCACAGTTGCTGATACAGCTGCCACAGCAATATAAACGATACCGGGTAGATAATCACCTAATATTAACTTCCCTATCCCAAACAGACTGGCATAGATAAGTACAACGCCGCA
>Ga0265594_1000531_pt1 | contig 31387 bp, 23 predicted proteins | sample saktaG_11_FD_190147 | JGI IMG/M metagenome (GOLD analysis project Ga0265594, IMG submission 190147) | Saline water microbial communities from Sakinaw Lake, British Columbia, Canada - sak_2011_5_24_80m | ecosystem: Environmental > Aquatic > Non-marine Saline and Alkaline > Saline ... | reverse complement strand
TCCCAGGCATTGGCGCCCGGAATAACGATTGATTCTATACGACCGCTAGCCACATAAGCTAATTCAAGGGCGGCGCTCCCTAGTTGTCGGCAGTCAAAGCCGGTGGTTTTTTGCTTAGTATAATATTTTATCGCCCGCTTAGTAGCTTTAATAGAGCTGCCGTGGCAGAAAGTATTTAGAATTTTACCTTTAGTTACTCTCGAAACTTTTAATTTTTTTCTAGTTTTGCTTTTAGGCGGACTAAATAGTTTAGCGCCTTGATTTTTTTCCGTTAGATATAATTCGTCAAGCAGGGGGGCGTAAACCAAACCTAAAATAATTTTTCCTTTATAAACTAAGGCAATAGATATTGACCATAGCGGATTATGCATAGAAAAATTAGTGGTGCCATCTAAGGGGTCAATCACCCAGAGATAATCTGAATTATTATTAACTCGTCCGGCTTCTTCAGATAAAATTTGATGATCAGGAAAGTTTTTTCCGATTTGGTTTATAATTATTTTTTCTGACAACAAATCAGCCTTAGTCACGATTTCCCGCTGGGATTTTAATTTAGCGCCAGATCTTTTAAACTCTTTATACTCTTTAGTTAAGGCCTTACCGGCTTTCAAGATGATATTAATAGCTATAGTCTTTAGATTTTTTTTCATATATTTTCTAATAATTTTAATTCCAGTTTATCAGTTTTTGTATTCCAGACGGCAAAAGTGGCTTTTCCCCACATTCCGCCTAGTTCCCCGGGATTAACTAATTTAGTCCCGTCAATTTCTTCCAGGGAGGGTTTATGGCTGTGGCCGTAAAAAATTATATCACAATGACCGGTATGCAATACTTTGTCAATAAAGTGGGCTTCGTGGCAAAGACCAATTACTTGACCGTCTATTTTAAATCGTCCGGTTTTACCGAAATAGTTAATATTTCTAAATTTTTTTAATTCTTTTTCCCCGTATAATTCAATATTCCCCTTTACCAGATAAAAGGAGTTTTTAAATTTTTTCCCCAAGAGGGAGAGAGTTTCACTGTTAGTCAGGTCGCCCGCGCAGATAATTTTTTTAATTTCGTTTTTTTTACTCCAACTTAGAAATTTATTTAAATTAATTAAATTATCGTGGATATCGGCAATAATGGCAATGATCATATAAAGTTATTTAGTAAAGAAATAATAGATTTCATAAATCAGACCGGCAATGAACATAAAAGAGAGGAGGAACATTATTGGTTTGTTTATTTTATTTTTTATTATAGATAATTGTTCCCCCTTCTTTTTTACCTCTAAAAGCAGCCAGAGATACAATAGGCCGATTAAACCGCCGGTAAAAGCGCCGGCCAGGCCTACTATTTTTATTAAGTCCCGCAGGCCGGATAAATAGAGAATAAAAGGAATAAAGCAGGCTAAGGCCCAGGCGATATTTTTATTAAACTTAAAATCCCACCAAAAAGTTTCCCGGACAGATTGGGCGATAACCAAGAAGGAGGTGATAATTGAAAGCAGCCCGAGAATTAAGGCAAAAATTATTACGCCGTCTGATAAAACCGATCGCAGTCCGACTAAAGTATCGGGCGAGGTGTTATTGCCGGTGATGCCGACGATAACAAAGGCGAAGACCGCCATCGTTATTACCGGGATAAAAGTTCCCCAGAAAATCGCACTTTTAATGTTTTCTCTTTTCTGCGCCAGAAGTTTACAAACCGTTGGTATGGCCGCACTCCCGCCGACGGCAAAAAAAATCGGGCCGTAAGGCAGGAAAACATCAGGCAGGGAAATAAGCTTAAAATTATCTAAGTTAACATAACCCCACCCGTGCCAGGCTAATAGCCCCACCATAAAAACTAACAGCCCGGCCATAATTAGCTCTACTGAAGCGATTAATTTAATTCCGGAAAAAACGATAGCGGCCTGAAGTAAAAATAAGATTATGGAATAGGTAAAAACGTTTCCTCCGAGAATTGGATTTAGTAATTCATAAAGAAAAATTCCGCCGACGATAATGTAAGCGAGCAGGGCTCCGTAGTCGCCCATCAGGCTTATAATAAGGGAAAGAATTTTTCCCCGTTTACTAATATATTTTTCCGCATAACCCGGCAATCTGTGTTTTTCCTCGGTGGACAATATTATTTCCGCGTAAATTTTATGAAGAAAATATTGGACCAGGCCTAAGGCAGGGAGGTAAATAAAAAGCAGGATAATGCCCGATTTGTTAATAACAAAGGGAATAGAAAACATCCCGACGCCGATAATGGTGCCGGCTAAAGTGGCGATAGCGTGAAAATAATTTTTGCTCATAAATTAAAACGCGTAACCTGCCTGCCGCCTGCCTGTCCGGTAGGCAGGGCAGGCAGGCGCATAACGTGTAACGCGAGACAGGCTATAAATAACTAAAAAAGGTTATTCTTTAATGACAAATTTTCCTTGTTTAACTTGCTGTTTGTAGCTTTCTTCCAAATCTGACCAGCTAATTAAATCAGAAAAAAATTTTTCTTTTTCCAGCCCCTCCATTAATTTCGGTTGGCTTAGTTTTGATTTCAAAGGAAATAGATAAAATTCGATTTCTTTATTTGCGGCATTTACGCCGACAGTTAATCCTTCTTGCGTATCAGGAGAAAAATATTGATCAAAAATGAAGTTCCCCAGAGAATAAAAAATCGGTTTATTTTTGTAAATTTCCAAACCTTGGACTACGTGGGGATGATGGCCGATAATAATATCGGCGCCGGCGTCAATTAAAGCGTGCGCCAATTTTTTTTGGGTTTGGTTGAACTCGTGGTCGTATTCTACACCCCAATGAAAATTGACTATCACCAGATCGGTTTCATCCGCCAGTTTTTTTACGATTTCTTCGGCTTTTTCGGAATCAATCAAGGAATAAACCGAGCTGAATCCAGCCAGCCCTATTTTTTTCCCCCCTACTTTGATAATTCTTTGGCTGCAATCGTCAATCTGGCCATCCTGGCAGCCGCTATAATAAAAACCCAGGTTGTCCAGGTTCTTTCTGGTTTCAATTATACCACGCTCGCCCTGGTCAGCAAAATGGTTATTGGCTAAGTTAAAAAAATTAAAATTATATTTTTTTAACTGGGAAATTATCTCTTGGGCAAAGGCAAAATCGTAAGACATTTCTGGCTTGTAATGTGCGCCTCCATCCGTGACTGCCCCTTCCAAATTAGCGGCGGTAATATCAAGCCCTTGAAAAAATTTATTTTCTTCACCAGCTAATTTTTCAAACAACCAGTCAGCTCCATTTTGTTTGATTTTTTCTCCCACATGCCGGTCCAGCATCAAGTCGCCAAGAAAAAGCATTCTTAGGGACGAAGTATTTTTCTCCTCTTCCTGCCTTGGGGCAAGAGGAGAATAATTATTAGGTTTTTGTATTTCCGAGTAAAATATTAATATTAAGAATAGGGCAGTTAAAAAGACCGCTGTCAGGCTTAGGATTTTTATAAATTTATTAGGGTTGGTTTTTAGGGAAAAGTTCACCCCGTTAGAAATTTTTTTGCTTTTTTCCCCCATCATAATATTTTACCTATTTTTAAAATATTTTTTTCCACGCTAAAAATTTCGTTATTCTTTTTATTTAACCAAATTTCTAACGGGGTTCATAATTTAATTATAACGTAAATAAAGGAAAAACCATATTTTTTAAAATATGGTTTTTCCCTTGGTTACTATAAAATTTTTTACTGCCTTTTTATCCTGATTTCGTAGTTAATTTGCTCTATCTTTCTTAAATTGCCTTTAGCTTGGTCATATTTAGTGCGCAGGTAGCCGGTCATATCAAATTCCACCAGTTGTTCCATTATTTCGTTTATTATGTTTTTTGTTTTTTCCACTTCGGCGAATTTTCCGGTGGTCGCTTGGTTAATAGCATAGCGTACCAATTCGCCGGTGGTATCGCAGATTCCCCCCAAGTAGCTGTCAAAATTCAGATTAATTTCCTTTATTTTATCAATTTTTTTCCCTGTGATTATAAAGTAAAACATTTTAGCTTCCGCATATTCTTCTACGCCCGCCCTGTATGACCCTTCTTCGTTTATTCTTTGCTGGCCGAAATTTTTTTCCAGCTTTTGGAGAATTTTTTCTATTTTTTTTAAATTTTCTTCAGCTTTTTTTGTATCGCCGCGGTGCAGGGAAAAAATTACTCTCTTAGAATCATAAAGGACGATATTAGCGAGACTCACAATCTGCCGGCGTTGGCTGCTTTTCCCATCGTAGTCGTTTTTTAATTTTTGGATGAATTTTTTGTTTATCATACTTATGAATAGTTAATACGGAACATTTTAAACTTTTGTACAATTCCGATATTTTTATTATTTTTAATTGCGCATTAGGTACTTAGGTTATTAGGGATTAGGTAGTTGGAATTGAACCCATGGGTGATAAAATTCCTAATTGCCTAAGTACCTAATCCCCAATGAACTATTTCTCTTCCGCCACTCTGAACACTTCCTCAATGCTAGTTATCCCATCTAACGCTTTCAAAATCCCGTCCTGGACCATAGTAACCATTCCATTTTTAACCGCAATTTCCCGAATATCATATTCGCTTAATTGTCCGGCCAAAATCAGTTTTTCTGTTTCTTTATTCATGATCAAAATTTCATAAATTCCAATCCGGCCCTTATAGCCGATTTCCTGGCAAACCGGACAGCCAGCGCTTTTGTAAAATTTTAGATTATTAAAATCAATTTCCTTTTTGTATTCCTCCGGCAGTTTTTCTAAAATTTCTCTTACCCTTTTTAAAGTTTCTTCATCAATTTTTGTTGATTGCTTGCATTTTTCACAAAGCCGTCTGACTAAACGCTGGCCGATTATGGCATTAATAGCCGGAGCCAGGAGAAAAGACTTGGCGCCCATGGATAGAAATCTTGGTATAGCGCCGGCGGCGTCATTAGTATGGATGGTAGATAAAACCAGATGCCCGGTTAAAGCCGCCTGAATAGCAACTTCAGCCGTTTCTAAATCGCGAATTTCTCCGACCATAATTATATCCGGGTCTTGGCGGACAATTGAGCGCAAAGCTTTGGCAAAGGTATAATTTTTACTTATTTGCGACTGGTTTACGCCTTCTAATTGATATTCAATTGGGTCTTCAACCGTTATAATCTTAGTTTCCGGTTTATTTAACTTTTTTAAAATGGCGTAAAGGGTAGTGGTTTTGCCTGAACCGGTTGGTCCGGTAGTGACAATCATGCCGTTGGGCCGATCCACTTCTTTTTTTAGCTGGTTGAAAGCCCTGTCTTTTATACCTAAATCTTCAAAAGCTAGTCCGACCATACTGGAATGTAGTAGCCGCATCACCACGCTCTCGCCATAATTGGTGGGCAGGAAGGAAGCTCTAATATCAATTCGTTCCTTTTGGGTATGAATGGAGATACGGCCGTCCTGCGGTTTGTCGCTAACATTGATTTTAACTCCGGCTAAACCTTTCAAACGGGAAATGATTTTTTTCCAAAGCTGTCTGTCTATGATGGCAATATTATGCAGGACGCCGTCAATCCGGAAACGGATTTTTATTTCTTTTTCCTCCGATTCTATATGAATATCCGAAGAGCTGGATTTAACTGCGGCCGCCATAATAATAGTAATTATATCGCTGACTTGAGCGCCGTTGATTTTTCCCTGTAATTCGCGGAAAGAAGAAAATTCTTCGCTGTATTTGTTTAGATCCTCTTCACTGATTTCTATTCCCTTGACCTGCGGGCGGACTTTAGGGATAGCTTTATAAAGTTTCAAAGCGTAGTTTAAGCTATAGGAAGAAATTAGATAAATCCTCCCCTCGGTATGGTATTTTTCATTTAGTTTTTTAAAAAGTTTTTCAACCTGGTTATTGGCTGGTTCCGCCGTCCCTAAGCGTATATTTCGGCCGTCATAATGAAAACAAACCGTTTTTAAACTGCGAGCCTCCTCTTCTTTTATAAGAGAAAGCGCTTCGGGGCTGATAGGAAAGCCGTATAAATTAATATAAGGCAAACCTAAACTAGCCGCTTCTTTTCCCGTCGCCCCTTCCGCTTCTTTCATTTTTATCTCCCCCTGTTTTTTGGAAAATTTGCCCTGAACGCTTTCCTCATCGGTCTTTTCCGGCGAAGCAATTAAATCTTCAATTGATTGAGTATTTTTAGACATAAAATTAAGTAAGTAGACATTGGTTTAATTATAGAAATAAGCCGTAATTTAATCATAGCAGAATAGAAAAAATAAATAAACCCTGCATCTTTCCCAAATACTCTGTCCCGCCAACGGCGGGACTGCGGGGATGAAGGGTTTAGATAAAATCCTTTCGGCGAAGTTTAATATCCCACTCCAAAGGTGCGGGATTTATTTATAGTAAATTTTTTTGTGTTATTTTTTCCATTTCTCAACAATCCTTTCAATCTTACTGGTTCCCCCGCGGCTAATCAACTCTATAAAAAGGCCGGTCCAGGAAACCGTCTGAAAGGTTGTTAAAGCCGCGCCGCCGCCTATGATTATAGCCAGTAAAACAACTAGGCCGATAATAATCATTAGCCAGAAGCCGATAAAGGATATTGCTTTATAGAAGATAAGAGATAGGAACAAGAAGGGTACAATTAGGATTAAGATAGCTAAAATTATGCCTAAACCTACTAAAAAATTTATGAAAAACAGAATGAAAGCCATTTCTATGCTTATTAACCAGTTTTTGGTAAACAGCTGCCAGCCTTCTTTAACTGCATTTATAAAATTACTTCCTTTTATAACAACATAGCAAATAGCATATTTAATCACGAAGGAAAGAACAATAGTTAAAGGCACAAAAATTAAAAATAAGATTATGTATAACGCGGCAATTGCCGGGGGGCTTATTTTTGTTGCCCAAAAGATAATTGGCAAGCTGATTAAGAGGAAAGCCAGGCAGATAATAGCTTTTATAATTATATTTAGCCCCAGTATCGGCCAGAAATATTTTACTCCGGCCGCTACTCCTCTTTTGACTCCGGAGGGCAGCTCCTTTTTGTTGCTGATAATTTCTGCTGAATTATTCACTAAAGCGGTTTGGGAAACAATTATCAGCCAGATCAAAAAAATTACGAGAGCTAAAATAATTAAGCTGACTAAAGTTGAAATAATGGCCGTGAAGGGATCATTCCTGAATAGTTGGCCTATATTAGCTAAACCGTTTCGGCTGAAGATTCCGGTTTCTGCCAGCCGGGAAAGATTAGGAAAAAGATTTTGGGTTGTATCGCCGGTTAGCCCCCGAGTAATAACTTCGTATTCTCCGCCGCTGATTAAAGTGGCGAATAAGCCGAAGAACCATAAATACTTATAGCGCCAGGTAATGGAAAGAGCTTGTTTTAAAATGTTGCGATAAAAAGACATATAGTTGGAATGGCAAATGGCAATCCACCAACTGGCGGGCAAATGTCAAATGCTAAAATTGTTAGTTATGTTTATATTATAACATAATATTTAGGAATCAAGAAGTTGAGGAGTATCAGGAGGTTATTATTGACAAAAATTAAATTGTATGCTATATTATTAAATCAAAATTAAAGTTCTTTAATATAATAAAAACAAGGAGATAATCATGACCAACGATAATGAAGGAAACCAAGCAAAGAGGAAAATATTAGTAGTATGCGAGAATTTTGTCCGGCAGAATATTATGAGAAATGTTTTGTCGTTAATTTTCCCGCAACGAGAAATTCTTGTAGAAAAAGATGTTAAAGAAGCCATGGTTTGTTTATACGTAAATAGGCAAGAAATAAGTCATGTTTTTTGCTGCCATAGCGATAGGACAGACAGCCTTGCTTTTCTGCAAATGTGGCAGGAAAGCGATGAGTTTAAACCATTGCCGTTCGTGGTAGTAGTAATGGACGAAAATTTTGTCAGGGTTTCTCGGGAGGCGGAAGAAAGAGGAGCCATTTTTGTTCGATTTCCCCCGAATCTTACTGACAGAAAAGTCTGCGCCAATTTAATAGCAAAAACAATAAGCGGAAAACTAAGGGCGCAGAGGAACTCCGCAGAATGACCAGAGCCGTTTTTTCGAAAGAAAGACGGCTCATTTTTTTGTTTGACTTTTTCCTCTTAAAGAGGTAATTTAAAGTATAGAAATAACTAACCCAAGGAGAAGACCCTATTGAAAAAAAGTAAATTTTTATAAGGGTAAAGGAGGGTTAGTTTTTTTGTTCCTTGACAAAGGAAAAAATCAAAGAGGAAGATAGTCTTAAAACATAAACTTTCAAGAAGAAGGAGGAATTGGAAATGGAAGAGCATATCTTGCATTATTATGTTCTCGACGGCAATCGTGAGCTTTGCTATAACGTTGCCGTGCAAGGCAAATTAAGCAAAGCTAAGCAAAAAGCGATGGAAATTTATTTCAAGCTGACCCCGGACCAAAAGGTGACGAGGCGACCGCGGTTAACCGGACGTGATATCAGGGAACTCGGACCTTTTATTAAAACCGAAACCGATCACAGCTCCAACGCCGTTGTATTGCTAAAAGACACTGGATTCCCGAATGTCACTCGGGTCGAAGTTACCAGACGGATTGTGGTTGCTAAAACATTGACAGATGAAGAAGTAGTCGCGCAATATGGCGACAGGATGCGGGAATGCGTTTATCGTCAGCCAATCAAGACCTTTGAAGTACCGGAGAAAAAAGATCCGCTGATCATCGTTCCGGTTTTGGGGCAAACATTGGAGTTAGTACAGCGGGCGAACATACTTTATCGGATGGGTATGGATGAGCCGGATATTCGTCATTTCCATAGACTCTTCAACACAGACCTACGACGAAATCCCACCATAGAGGAGCTGGCTCAGTATGAGCAGATGATCTCGGATCATTCCAGGCATCGGACGTTTTACGCGGAAGTCTGGATTAATGGTGTGAAACAACCCTATACATTGATGGACTTGGTCCAGGCGCCGTATTTGAAAAATCCACGCAACACGGTTATTGGTTTTCATGATAATGCCAGCGCGATTTACGGCGGTAAGGCCATGATTCTAATGCCGGACCGGCCAGGCTGGCCATCACTTTACGTGGTAAAGCTTAAACTTGTTCATCCCACCATCTCCATTGAAACCCACTGCTACCCTACAGGCATCTGCGCCCGGCCGGGAGCGGAAACCGGAATCGGTGGCGACTTAAGGGACGATTTGGCTAAAGGACAGGGTGGAAACCATCTGTATGCCATAGCCGGGTTTATGACCGGCAACTTACAAATTCCCGGTTATATCATGTCCTGGGAGAGAAAAGCTACGGCCTTCAACGCCACCAACATGGAATCGCCTTTCAAAATTATGGTTGACGCGCCCGGCGGAACCTGGAGCTATGGCAATCGCTATGGCATTCCGCTTTATCAGGGAATAACCAGGACTTTCGGTATGAATATGCCTAACGGCGATCACTATGCTTACTGGAAACCGGTGATGATGGCGGGCATGATTGGCACGATGTTTGACGAGCACACGAAAAAAGGCGAAGCGCAAAAAGGCCTTAAGATTGTTGCCATCGGCGGTCCTGGATTTGATATCGGATTTAAGGGCGGTTCTGGGTCAAGCGTAGGGACAAGCGACAAAAATACTGAGCTTGATTATAAAGCCGTCCAGCGTGGAAACGCGGCCATGGGGCATCTAACCTGGGAAGTGATCAGGGCGTGTATTGAAATGGGATTGGCAAATCCCATAATTTCCATTCACGACCAAGGTGCCGCCGGGGTATGTAATGTCATCACCGAATTGGTAGAAAAGGCTGGTGGCAAAATCAACATTCGCCAGGTTAAGCTAGGCGATAAGACGTTAACTTTTCTCCAGATTTGGATATGTGAATACCAGGAACGGTATGGCCTGCTGATTCATCCCAATCATCTGCAGATGTTCAAAGACATCTGCAAAAGAGAAGGCTGTCCCTGCGAAGAACTGGGAGAAGTTACTGGCGATGGCAGAATTGTGGTTTATGACAGTAAAACTGACACGACCAGAGTTGATTTGCCCATCAAAGAGATTTGCAGCGGCTTGCCACGCAAGGTAATCAAAGACGTTTCGCCGGAATTTTTGGGCGGACCAGTAAAAATTCCCAAAAATATGACCTTAAAAAGGGCGATCAGAGATATCTTGCGGTTGCCTTCGGTGTGTTCCAAGGAATTTCACGTCCACCATGTTGACGGCAGTGTGACCGGGCTTCGGGTTCAGGCGCAACAATGCGGACCCTTGCACCTTCCGGTCTCCGACTTCGCCATTTCTTCCGTTGATTTTCAAGGAAGTTTCGGAGTAGTCAGCGCCATCGGCGAATGCGCGCCAAAAATGATGCTGGATTCTCCTAAGGGAGCCAGAATGGCAGTAGCGGAAATGCTTTCCAACCTTTCCGGCGTGCTAATTTCCAATCTGGAAGACATCAAGTTATCCATCAACTGGATGTGGCCAGCTAAAGGCATTAAGGGCGGAGTCGCCAAAATGTACATGGCGATGGAATCGCTCAAAGATGCCTTAGAAGCTCTGCGTATTGCCGGTATCGGCGGTAAAGATTCATCTTCCCTGTTTGTTGAGATCAAGATGATAATTACCAAGTCGCCGGAAACATTGGTACTGACCGCCATAGTGACCGTTCCAAACATCACGAAGTTTGTGACGCCTGACATTAAGCATCCCGGACGTAGCCGTTTATTTTTGATTGATACGGCGAACGGCTATAACCGTTTGGGCGGTTCGGCGTTTTTGCAAACTCTAAGCCAATTAGGTGATGATTGCCCAGACGTGGATATGAAAATAGCGGCTAACGCCTTTTTGGCTGAACAGGAGTTAATCCGCAAGGGTTTGATTACCGCCAGTCATGACCGGACCGGAGACGGCGGTTTGTTCGTCAATCTGATGGAAATGCTGATTGCTGGTAATTGCGGCGCCCATGTTAATTTTCAGGGCGATAATCTCTACGGCGCTTTCTTTGCCGAAGAAGCCGGTAAAATCATTGAGTATCTGCCTGAAAATGAGGAAAAAATATTGGCGGTGCTTGGTAAGTATAATTTGCCTTATCAGTGTTTGGGCCATACAACCAAAGCCAATGATTTTGCCATCAAGTTTAACGAATCGTCGGTGTTTTGTGAATCAATCGTTGAACTTAGGCACCAATGGCGGGAAACCAGCTACCAGATGGAAAAGCATCGGTTGAATCCCAAGAGCGCTTTAGCGGAAAGAAGAAACACGAAGCATGCCGGTAGGCCGAACTACAAGCTTACCTTCAGTCCGGATTTTCCGGCTGTTATCGGACAAGCTAAGCCTCCAGTAGCGGTTATCAGAACCAAAGTATCAACCGGTCAGCGAGAAACCGCCGCCGGATTGATGCAATATTTTGATCCGTATGAAATACACATGTCCGATCTACTGACTGGCAGGGCGCACCTCAATGATTATCTGGGGATATTTTTGACACCAGGCTTTTCTTTCCAGGACATCTTCGGTGCCGGCAAGGGGTTTGCCATGCAGTTTTTACGGAACCCAAGGCTGATGGATCAGTTCGCGGAATTCAAAGCGCGCAAAAACACCTTCTTTTCCGGAAGCTGCAACGGCTGTCAGGCCGGTGGATGGCTGGAGGTGCTCGGGTTACCGCGGGTCAACGGTTACCCACCGTTGCTGTTTGTCCAAAATGACTCCGGGGATTTCGAACACCGGTTCATCAACCTGGAAATTTTGGAAAGCCCATCCATACTCTTCAAGGGGATGGCGGGGTCGCGAATCGGCGCTTGGGTAGCGCATGGTGAGGGTAAGGTTTGGTTAGCGGATAGCGAAACCAAAAACCTTATTGGAAGAAACAGTCTAGTTACCCTCGCCTATATCGACGATAACGGCAACAAAACCGTGCGTTATCCGTTCAATCCTAACGGCTCCATCAATGGTTGGACCGGTTTCTGCGACGTAACTGGCCGATTTAATATCATGATGCCACATCCAACTGACCGCAGTTTTTTGATGAGGCAGTGGGCGTGGATTCCGCCGGAGTTTAAAGGATTGGAGTCGTCACCCTGGATGAAGGTTAACCAGAATCTTCGCGAATGGTGCGACAACAATTAACCAATTGATCTTTCAATAAAACCTTTAACCCCCGCCAACATGAAGTTGGCGGGATTTTTTTACCCCGTCAAATAGCGCAAGGCGCTAATTTTGCCTAAGCGAAATTATTTGACAGGGTAATCTAATTGACTTTTTTTAAAATTCGTTGATTGAGAGTTGATCTTTTTCAAAATAAGACAATCCCGTTAGTTTAGGAGGAACTAGCGGGGTTTTTTGTTCGCCTAAAAAAAGAGGCTCGGTTAAACGTGATTGTTGTTATCACGTTTAACCGAGCCAAAAGCTACCAGTAATTCCAGTGCCAGCCCATTTCAGCCTTCATCATTTTAGGGTGTTGAAAATTTGTTCCGCGCTTTCCATGAAAGATCCGTTAATTCCCTTTTGCTTCAGGTGAATAATAATTGAGGAAATTCCTTGGAGTAAATCTTCGCGAGGCTTTTCCCGTAACCCAGTCAAAGCATCTTGGAAGCGAGAGGTATTTTTTCCTTCAGCCGATTGGACAGCAATTGAGACAAGTTCATGAGTACTCATGTCATTCATAAGGCATTCCCCCCTTTGGGTTTTGTTGTTTGTCTATGTTTTCTATAGTCTTTTTTCCCTTTTCATCTTGGCCAGACTTCAGTGGCCAAGCTCACATTTTTGTAACACTTAAAGCCTGTTGGGCTAATATGAGGTTGGTTTCCATTACCATTTTCCGATTGGGCAAAATCAGGTTTTTCCGTTTCCGGGCCGGTTTTTTGCTGGCCGTTTCCGATAAAACCAGCCATGTTTTTTTCTCTTTCAGCCATTTTTCCCTCCCTTTGGGTTAGCCGTTGTTTTTAAAAAGAGCGTAAAGTCACTAAGATTTTTGATGTGAAATTTTTTGCCCTGGTACTTGCAGCGTCTTCGTATCCCGCTGCTTCCAAAAACCATTTTAATTTTTTAAAACATTTTAAGAAATAGCGGCTTCGCCTCTCTTCCAGTTGCTTTGAAAATTTTGATTCACCGAAGCAGCGGGATATACCGATCCGTCCCGCCCTTTGCGAAGGGCGGAGACGGCTTCCGGTATAAAAAACTGGCTCCCCTTTACGAGGAGCCAGTTTTCGTTTTCCCTAGTGAGTTTAACTTACAAAATAGTTAAAGCATCACAAAAAACTGATCTCCTCATGGAGCCATAGAACCAAAAACCAAAGAAGAAATAAGTTTTTCGTAATGCCTTAATCATAAAAATATTAGTTTTTTCTCTCTGTGGATAATTATAGCATAAATATTGGTAAAGTCAAACAAAATGTGGATTTTTATGGTTTTGTGTCTAGAAAATAGCTAATTTTAGATAAAAAATTAAAAGGCAATTTTCCGTGGAAAATTGCCTTTGTTTTTTATTTCTCCTTTTTAAAGTCCCGCAACACCAATGAATTTTACTGGCTTGTCATTTCACCAAGTTGATACTCCAGTCGTCTTTTTACTGTCGTTGTTTTATCTCTGTTGCTTGAGATATTCTAGACGATTTAGTCCATTCAGATAGGCCTTTGCGCTGGCGATGATAATATCCGGATCGTTTCCCTGGCCAATAGCGATGAGCCCGTCTTCCTGCACGCGAACAATAACTTTACCTTGGGAATCGGCGCCACCTGATAACGCGGAAACGGTGAATTCCAGGAGCTCCAATGATGTTCCTGCCAATTTTGCAATTGCGTCAAAGACAGCGTCGATGGGCCCATTTCCATGGCCGTCACCATGTACTGGTTGGCCGTTTATTATAAGCTTGATGCTTGCCATTGGAAGAGCCGTTGTTCCACAGGTGACGTGCAGACAATCTAGAATAAAAATATCGGTGGTTCTAGGTGCTCCCTCCGTAACGAGGATTTCAAGATCTTCATCAACCACATATTTTTTTCTGTCCGCCAGTTGTTTAAATTTTTTGAAGACCAACATTAATTCCTCATCGCTCAGATCGTATCCCATCCGTATGAGATGTTCACGGAGCGCATGTTTCCCCGAATGTTTTCCCAGTACGAGATGATTTGCACTTAGGCCGATGTCAGCCGGTTTCATGATTTCATAGGTCATAGGATTTTTAAGAACTCCATCCTGATGGATGCCGGCTTCATGTGCAAAGGCGTTAGCACCGACTATGGCTTTGTTTGGTTGGACTACCATACCGGTTATAATACTGACCATCCGGCTAGTCTGATGTATCAGTTTAGTTTGGATACTCGTCTTAAAGGGAAAACTATTCGACCGGGTGCGTAAAGCCATGACTACTTCTTCTAAGGGGGTATTCCCGGCTCGTTCGCCAATACCGTTGATAGTTACCTCAATTTGTCTGGCACCGGCCATGATTGCGGCCAGTGTGTTGGCGGTAGCAAGACCAAGGTCGTTATGACAGTGGACACTCAAGAGCACTTTTTCAATATTCCGCGTGTGAGCCAGAACATAGCTGATAAGTTCGGAAAATTCTTGAGGTATCGCGTATCCAACGGTATCCGGGAGGTTGATGACATTCGCACCGGCGTCAATTACGTTTTCAAATACCTCGCACAAGAAATCACGATCGGATCGAGAGCCGTCTTCTGCTGAAAATTCCACGTTATCCGTAAGAGTTTTAGTATAGCGAACGGCATTAAGGATTTCTGTCATGGCCTCGTTTCTAGTCATAGCAAGTTTTTCCTTTAAATGAATATCAGACGTTGCCATAAAAACGTGAATTTTGGGCCTAATAGCACACTTAACTGCTTTCCAGGCTCGATCAATATCCCCTATCTTCGTTCGTGAAAGAGCTGCAACCTCAGCCCGTTTCAATGTTTTGGATATTGCTAAAACTGCTTCAAATTCACCTTCGGAAGCTATTGGAAAACCTGCCTCAATCGTATCCACTCCTAGTTTTTCCAGCTGTATTGCAATTCCAATCTTTTCAGCCGTATTCATGCTAGCACCGGGTGACTGTTCCCCGTCCCTCAACGTTGTGTCAAAAACTTTAATTTCGTTAGACATTTTTATTCTCCTTTTTAAAGAACGTTAAAAACGAAAAAACCACCCCGTTTGGGTGGCTTTTTCTATGTTTATAAAATAATTCTATTTATCCTTTATTTATACAAAAACAAGCCACCCAAGAAGGTAGTAACAACAACAGGCCTAAGAGTAAATTTTGCTGGCTGACTTGTTTCATATTGTTATTAATTAGTATAGCATAGCCAGAAAAAAAAGCAACCCCTGCTGAAAAAATCAGCAGGGGTCCTGTAATTCTATTTATTTCTCCTCCTCTTTTGTAATCCGGTAGCAATAAGCGTCCCAAAGAGCTCCCCAGGCCGCCTCCAGAAAATCGGCATTAACTCCTATCACGGTCCAGCATTCCTCGCCGTTAGTAAAAGTAGCGGTTATCCTGACTTTGGCCGCTGTGCCAAGTTCAAGGTGAAAGATTTCCGGCCGGAAATCAGCAAGCCTTACTTCTTTCAGGAAAGAGAAATCCGGAAGAAGAATTTTTCGGAGAGCTTGGTTAAGAGCATCAACCGGCCCTTCGCCCCCGGCTTCAACCTGTATTTCTTTGCCGTTTACAACTATTGTTAGATTAGCCTTACTTTTAATTGCTTGCTGGCCAATTTTTTTGTCCCAGATATACATTTCTTCAAATTTGGGAAGGGGCGGAAGTTTCCCTAATTTTCCCAGCAGCCACAAGTAAAAAGAAGCTCGAGCTTGGCCTAAATCTTTACCCTCGTCACAGAGCCGGTTAAAATCATCCATAAATTCTTTAGCTATCTCTTTGGTGATAACCAGGCCAAGTTCTTTTGCTACTTGAACCAGGGTAGAAGCTCCGGAACCTTTCCCCAGTTCGGTTCTTTTCTTGTTGCCGACAAATTTTGGGTGAGCATGGAAATAGCTGCCAGGGTCCCTAGTAAGGCCATCTGAATGCATGCCAACTTTAGTAGCGAAGGCATTTTCTCCTACCCAGGGTTCAGACGGGTTTGGTTTGATGTTTAAGGCCTGGCAGACCAGAAGATAAACAGAGCAAAGTTTTTTTAGTGAGTTAGGGGGAAAATTATTTACTCCCCGCTTTTCCGAAATTAGGTTAGGAAGAAACGTGGTTATGGCCGCATTGCCGGTTCTTTCGCCGATGGTGCCAATCGTTCCCTGAATATGGCTAATACCAAGATTCCAAGCCAGTTCAGACAGGGAAGAAGCTCTTCCCCGGTCATTGTGGAAATGAACGCCGAGCCGGTCCAGGGGAATAATTTTTGAAACTTCTGTGATTGCTTGTTCAGCCTGCCGGAAATTCATTCCGCCGTTGGTGTCGCAGAGAACAATCCATCTTGCTCCGGCTTCAGCCGCAGCCAGAAGAATTTTACGGGCATAATCTTTATCGCCGTTCAACCAGGCATCAAAGGCATGCTCGGCATCAAAGATTACTTCCAAACCGGCATCAACCAGAGTTCTTATTGAATCTTTAATAACCTGGAGATAATCCTCTGGGTTCTGCTTTAATGATTCTTCTACATCCCAGCGACGAGTTTTGCCGACCAAGACGCCGACCGGAACGCCGAGCTTTATGATGTTTTTAACATCATTCGGATTGGTTCGGCCAAAAGCGGCAATTTTGGCTTTTAATCCCAAAGCCAGCGCCTGCCGGACAAGTTTTTGGGTGCCGTTGTGAGAATCAGCAAAAACTAATTCCAGGTAGCTAACCCCTAATTCGGAAATAGCGGTAATAGCTTTTAGGGCATCACTGATACTAGTTATTTTCGCCCTTATACTTTGGGCGCCATCCCGAAAAGTCGTGTCCAAAACTACCAAATTCCTTCCCATCTTTTACCTCCGTTGCTGGTTGTGGTTTTATTTTTAAATGAACATTTTTCCAAAGGACAAACAAAAAATCGCCTTGCTTTGAAGACGATTTTTTGTATTTCTTATTTTATGTTTTGTTTATTCTAATTTTGCCTTCAAAGCACAATAAAAGCGATTACCAATAATGATAATCCCGATAATACCAATAATAATTATTGTGCCTTGGGCTAAATTCATATGATTATTCTTATCTTATATAATTGTTTTTAGTTTGTCAAATCTTGAACACAGAAAGCGCGAAAACACAAAAACACAAGGACGCTGAAGGGGGAAGATGATGACTTGTCTAATTTGCCAAAAGCCGTTAAATAATATAGAATTAAAGTGTGTTTATTATATTATTTACATAAAATTATATGGCAAAAGTCATAACTGATAGAGATAAAATTGAAGAAGTTTTAGAGCGGGGAGTGGAAGAAGTTATTAATAAAGAGCATCTTAGGAAAAAATTAGGGAGCGGGAAACAATTACGCATTAAATTAGGGATAGATCCCACTAGCCCTAATATCCATATTGGTCGAGCTGTTCCTCTATTTAAGTTGAGGGATTTTCAGGAACTCGGCCATAAAGTTGTTTTAATAATTGGTGATTTTACCGGTATAATTGGAGATACTTCCGATAAAGATAGCGAGCGGCCGATGCTAACCGAAAAAGAAGTTAAAGAAAATTTAAAAAATTATATTCAACAAGCTGGAAAAGTTATTGATATAAAAAAATGTGAGGTCCGTTATAATAGCGAGTGGCTCGGCAAATTAGGTTACCATGAAATTGGTAAGCAAGCTAATGTTTTTTCCCTGAATGAATTTATTTCCCGGGAAAATATTAAAAAACGGTTAGATGCCGGTAGGCGTATATCTCTGCGGGAGTTACTATATCCATTGATGCAAGGGTATGATTCAGTAGCAATCAAGGCCGATGTAGAAATTGGCGGCACTGACCAGCGATTTAATCTATTGGCCGGTAGAGAATTGCAAAGATACTATAATCAGGAACCGCAGGATATTATGACTAATCCTTTAATTGACGGTTTAGATGGTCGAAAAATGAGTTCAAGCTGGGGCAATACCATAAATTTGCTCGATTCGGCTAATGAGATGTATGGAAAAATTATGTCGCTTAGAGATGAGCTCATCATTAAATATTTTATTTTAACGACCAGGCTTGATTTGGCAGAAATTGAAAAATATCAAAAAGAGCTTAAAGCAGGTGCCAATCCTCGCGATTTCAAAATGAAATTGGCCTATGAAATTGTGAAAATTTATCATGGCGAAAAGAAAGCCGAGGAAGCGCAGGGTTATTTTATTAAAACGGTTCAGAAGAAAGAAATACCAAATGAAATTAAGACCATAAAGTTAACGGCTGGAAGAATAAATATTATTGAGTTGCTGGTCGCAGCAAATTTAGTCCAAAGTAGAACAGAAGCTAAGAGGCTTATAGCGCAGGGCGGAATCAAGGTTGATGGGAAAGTTGTAGATATGTATTCTGTTTTTGAAATCACAAACAATAAGCTGTTAATTCAAAGAGGAAAAAGACAATTTGTTCGAATAGTTGCTTATTAATTTGACGCTTCGCTAGGATCTATCCCGCCTTGGCGGGGTAACAAAAAGTAGGCCGCTGATAGCGGGTCTCCGTACCCGCTGGATAACCTCCCATTTTTAAATCACCAAAAATATGTCGCCAGTGCAGAGACTAGCGACCAGCGGTGACCAGCGCCTTAGCTCAGCATGCCCCGCAGTATTGCGGGGTTCGGGGGCCGAACCCCGGGTGATTTAAAAACGTTTTGACCTTTGAATTTTTACTATGTATACTCTGGAAAAAATAAAAGAACATATTGCGGAAAAAATAAATAAGGCGCTGGGAGAAGAAATTATCCAGGCGTCTGCTTTAGTTTATCCGCCCAGTCTGGAAATGGGAGATTTAAGCCTGTCTTGTTTTCAGTTAATTAAGGCGACAAAAAAATCTCCGGCCCAGTCAGCCGATTTTTTAATAGGTAAGGTTTCGGCTGATGACATAGTTGTCAATTTAAAAGCGGTTGGCCCGTATTTGAATTTTACGATTAATAAAGAATATTTAGCTGAAGAGGTAATAAAAGAAATATTTAAAGAGAAAGAGGGATATGGGAAAAATAAATCAGGTAAGGGCGAAAAGGTAATGATAGAATATTCTAACGCCAATACCCACAAAGAATATCATGTCGGGCATTTGCGCAATATCTGCTACGGGGAAGCGGTCAGGAGCATTCTGGAAGTTAATGGTTATAAAGTTATTCCGGTTTCTTATATTAATGATTTTGGCATCCATGTCGCCAAGACTTTGTGGAATTATGATGATTTTATAAAAGAAAAAGATTTGAAAGAAAAAATAGAAAAGATGCCGGAGGAAGAAAGGGGTTATCTTTTGGGGGAGATGTACGTAGCTGCCTGTGGCCGGGAGGAAGGGGATAAAACCGCCAAGACCATGATAAGTTTTTTTATGAAAAAGCTTGAAAGTAGAAAGGGAGCCGAGTATAAGCTTTGGCAGAAAACCAGGGAGTGGAGCATAAAATATTTTGACGGGATTTATAAAGAATTAGGGGTTGAATTTAAAAATATTTTTTACGAAAGCGAATTTATAGGCAAAGGCTTAAAGATGGTTAAAGAGTTGTTATCTAAGGGAATTTTGAAAAAGAGTGAAGGGGCGGTAATTGCTGATTTGGATAAATTAGGCGTACTTTTATTCCTGCGCTCGGACGGAACCGCGCTTTATCCGGTGGCGGACGTTCCTTTGGCCATTGAAAAATTTAAAAAATACAAAGTTAAAAAATCAATTTATGTGGTGGATATCCGGCAGAGCTTGTATTTTAAGCAATTGACTTCTTTACTTCGCCGGATGGGATATGACCAAGAAATAATTCATCTTGATTATGAATTTTTAAAATTGCCTTCGGGCATGATGTCTTCCCGGACCGGCAAGGTTATTGCTTATAGAATTTTAAAAGAGGAGATGCTAGATAAGGCAAAAAAAGAAACTAAAAAGAGGCATAAAGACTGGTCGTCGGAGAGAGCAGAAAAAGTAGCGGGAAAAATTACTTTAGGGGCTATGAAATTTGAGATGGTAAAAGTCGGGGCTAGTAGCGTTATCACTTTTGATATTGCCAAGGCCTTGCAGTTTGAAGGTTATACGGCAGCTTATCTGCAGTATACGTATGCGAGGATACAGAGTATCTTCAGAAAAACACAAAAACACAAAAACACAAAAGTAAAATTTGGCGCTCAAAATTTAAGGGAGATAAAAGAAAATAATTTGATATTGGAATTAGCGAAGTATCCGGAGGTGGTTAGAAAAGCGGGGGAGAGTTATGACCCGGCGGAAATCGCCAAATATTTATTTGAACTGGCGCAGGATTTTAATGACTATTACCATAGCGTGCCGGTTTTAAAGGCGGATGAAGAAACAAAAAATGCAAGACTAGCGATGCTCTCGGCTGTCAGCCAAGTCTTGAAAAATGGATTAGAGTTGTTAGGGGTGGAGGCGCTGGAAGAAATGTAAATTTAAAAAATAGAAAATAAAAAACGGGAGCTGAATGACTCCCGTTTTGTTTGGTCAAGAATCCGCGAAATTTATTTTTTCCACTTTAATTATGAGGATTTTTTCCTTCCCCCGAGGCAATTTGCAATCTACCTCATCGTCGGCTTTATGCCCCATCAGCTGCTGGGCCAAAGGGGAAAAGCAAGACATTGCGGTATTATCATAGCGGACGTCGGCCGGCCCCAAGATATCGTAAGAAACTATTTTGCCGTCGGGATAAGAAAGGGTGACGCGTGTTCCCACCCTTACTTCGTCTCCATTTATTCCGAGATCTTCTATAAAGACAGGAAACATTAGGAGTTGAGCTAATCCGGCAAGACGGCTTGCGGTATTTTTCTGTTTCTCCAAAGCGGAGTCATAAGCGGGGTTATCGTGCCATTCGCCACCACCGCTATAAGCGTCTTTTATTTCTCGGGGTATAACTACTTTTAATTCGTTCTCTACCGTCGCATGTTCAGCAACCAATTTCCTGTAAGTGCCTCGAAGCATGAAGTTTTTTCTTGGCTGCATTAAATTTCTCCCCCCTCTTTTTAAGGAACGTGATTTATATTTTATTTTTTGTTTTTTATAACAAGGTCTCGGTATGGTTCGCTGACAACATTTCCTTCATTAAGCCCAAGTTCCTTTAGGAGTTTTATATTTTCTTTTAAGGCTTTTTTCCTCTCTCCTTCGTTTCTGGCTATATTTTCTATCTCTACAAACCAACCTAAGTTCTCTATTTTATCCAGAGATATTTCCTGATTTCCCAAATAAAACTTTTTTCTTTTCTTAGTAACTTCCGCTACTTCAGTAAAACCAAGGTTTTCCAGCAGCATTATTATTTCTTCCCGGCTTGAATTAAGGGCGATATTTATTTCTGATTTCCAAAATTGTTTTTTGTTTTTCATTAATTCGGTGGTTGGGCCCTTATAGGTTAGTTCCAAAAATTCATTTTTTTCCCTAATTCTCAAACATTCCTTCGTTTTTATGAAGTCTCTGTGCGGGGCGGTAAAATAAACATCTTTTTCACTTTCTTCTTCTTTAAAATCAGCTCCGAGTTTCTTTAATTTATTTAAAGTATTTTCTATTTCTAAATTATTCGCCCTGACTTTTATTTCTACCTCCTCGCCCGGCTCTTTCTTTATTATGGAGGCGTAAAAATATTTTCCCTTTAAAGTGTTTATTATACCAAAATTAATTTTTTTCCCCTCTATGTTTTCTTTTATAATCCCCTTAAATTTATTGAAAGTTAAAAAATATTCCCCCTGGTCTCTAAGGACATGCGCATAATACCAATGCCATATTTTTGTCAAAAGATTGGATTGGCTTGGGTCTTCTATATCTACTATTATCGTCTGCCTTGACGAATCTGCCAATTTTTTAATAAATTCTTTCTGCTCTGATTCCGGGATATGGTGCAGAGTATTTTTAAAAATTAGCAGGTCAAAAGTCTCTTCAAAGGGCAGATTAAGGATATTGTGGTTAGTAAATATTATGCCCGATTTTTTATTTTTTTTCTTTATCAGAGAAATGGTTTTCCAGGAGATGTCATTCCCTATGCAGATATCCGGTTTATATATTTTTTCTAGTTCCAAAATTAGCTTATCATCGCCGCAGGAAACGTCTATTATTTTCCTCGGTTTTCCGGAAATAAGTTTGGCTATTTCCCGGCTGATTTTTTTTGAGGCCTGGTGGCTGAAAATTTTAACTATATATTTATTGAAAAGATAGCAGGGGAAGAAGGCCTTTACGCAATCTATTTCTTCATAAGGCACTTTAAAGATATTCTTTCTTATAATTTTTGTAGCTTCGTCAAATATTTTTTTGTTCTGGTAAGCGATTTTTTCATTAATTTCCTTTGTGAAAAAAATTTTAATATTATCGGGTTGCGTTTTGATCTTACCCCGGACCGCCGCTATAAAGGCGACTCCAAAATGCTTTATGGTTTTATCTTCGTATTCAAAAATATTTTCAACCAGGGCGATAGGTTGAAGTTCGTCTGTATCAAATCCCGTTTTGTCCAAAATTATTCTATTAGCAGCATCTTCTATTTTTTCTTTTTCGTTTATATATCCTCCGGGCAATTCCCAGCCGATATTTTTATTAAAATCGCGCAGCAATAAAAGCTCCCCCTTTTCGTTATAAATACAGATTATTGCGAATATATAATTTTTTTCGCATAATCTGAAAAAATCAAAATCTACCCTTTCTTTATAGACAAATTCAGGCAGATTATATAGTTTTTTATATATTTCTATATAATTTTCGCCCAGCATAGAATAATATTAAAGATTTGAGTATTATAGAAAAAAAATTCATTTTTGTCAATTTGTATTTGACAAAAAGTTTCTAAGATATATAATTTATAAAAGAGGGAGATTGGCGCCTTTTTAGTAAAATCAAGTTAATTAAGATGTCCTGTCAATCATGGGCTGACAGGGAAACTAGATGGAACCGCGGGATTTATAAAGAAGATTTATAAAAAATAGAGACCTCGTTCTAGTCCCGCTACAGAAATTGGCTTGTGGCGTAAGTGGGATTGGAATGAGGTTTTTAAAATCTTGAAATAATAATATGGCGGAAGAAAAAAATGAGTTAATGGAAAAAATTGAGTCTTTATGTAAAAGGCGGGGTTTTGTTTTTCCCAGCTCGGAAATTTACGGGGGCATGGCCAATACCTGGGACTACGGGCCTTATGGCGTGGAATTAAGGAAAAATATAAAAGACCGCTGGTGGAAAAAATTTGTCCAGGACCGCGAAGATATGGTCGGTTTGGACGCGGCCCTAATTATGAATCCGAAGGTCTGGGAAGCCAGTGGGCACTTAAAAGAATTTAAAGACCCGTTAGTGGAATGTAAAAAATGTCATATCAGGTACAAAGCTGATGAGTTAAATAAAAAGTGGAATAAATATGTCTGCGAGAATTGTGGTGGTACAGATTTTACCTCGTCGAAAAATTTTAATTTAATGTTTAAAACTTTTGTTGGGCCGACTGAGGATGTTGATAATATCGCTTATTTGCGTCCGGAAACCGCGCAGGGGATTTTTGTTAATTTTAAAAATATTATTGATACGACCCGGAAGAAACTTCCTTTTGGCATCGGCCAGATCGGCAAAGCTTTCCGCAATGAAATTACCCCGGGTAATTTTATTTTCAGGACCAGAGAATTTGAACAGATGGAAATAGAATATTTTATTCCTGTACCGAAAAAGGACAAGGATTGGGAAAAATATTTTGAGGGCTGGCGTCGGGAAATGATAGATTGGATGAAAGATTTAGGAATTGACGTAAAAAAAGAAATTTATGAACTGAACGTACCTAAGGAACAGCTGGCGCATTATTCTAAAAAAACTATTGACTTTGAATATAAGTTTCCCTTTGGCCAGAAAGAATTATATGGTTTGGCTTATCGGACTGATTTTGATTTAAAAAGCCACAGGTTGGATTATAGCGATGAAAACGGAGAAAAATTTATTCCGCATGTGATTGAGCCGTCTTTAGGCGTTGACCGGAGTGTGCTGGCGGCTTTATGCTCGGCCTATAAAGAAGAAAAAACCCCTCCCCAACCCTCCCCGTCTAAAGGGGAGGGAGCTACTCGTGTAGTTCTTAAACTTCCGAATTGGCTGGCGCCGGTTAAGGTTGCGGTTTTCCCCTTGCTTAAAAACAAGCCGGAATTAGTAAAAAAAGCTAAAGAGATTTTTGATAATTTAAAAACAAATTATGCCTGTGAGTTTGATGATAACGGCAATGTGGGAAAACGTTATCGTAGGCAGGATGAAATCGGCACGCCTTATTGCGTAACCGTAGATTTTGATTCTTTGGAAAATGACGATGTGACTGTGCGCGACCGAGACAGTATGAAGCAGGTTAGGGTGAAGATTAAAGAATTAGAAGATTATTTTAGGGATAAATTGGATTAGAATAGAATGGGTTTAGCGACCTGGTCGCCATGAGGCGATGGGGTCGCTTTTTTTTGTGTTATAATTAAACTATGCCCGCAAAACTTTATAAAATTTTATTGATTTTAGGCATAGCGGCGGTTTTACTGGCTATTCCGATTTTTAGTTTATCTTATAATCCGCCTCAAGAATTAGAGGTGGATTTTTTAGATGTTGGCCAGGGCGACGCGGTTTTAATTAAAACTCCTTTTGGGCAGAATATTTTAATTGACGGCGGGCCGGATAATAAGGTTATAGAGGAATTGGGAAAAAATTTGCCTTTTTGGGACAAGCGGATAGATTTAATGGTTTTAACCCATCCCCATGATGACCATGTCACTGGTTTGATTGAGGTTATAAAACGATATAGCGTAAAAAAAATATTATATACCGGCGTTGTCCATAGTGCGCCCAACTATCTGGCCTGGCTGGAGGCGATAAGGGAAAGAAAGATTCCTTTAGTAATTATTGACCGGCCGCAAAAAGTTGTTTTAGGCAACAGTTGTTATTTAGAAATAATATCTCCTGCCAAAAGTTTGCTGGCTCGGGAAACAGATAACTTAAATAACAGTTCCATCGTGGCAAAGCTGGTTTATGAAGAGACAGTATTTCTGTTTACGGGTGATGCGGAAACGGAGATTGAGAAAGAACTGCTGGTTAGTGGAGCTGATTTAGGGGTCCAGGTTTTAAAAGTTGGGCATCATGGCAGCGATACTTCAAGCAGCGAGGAATTCTTAGAAGCGGTAGGTCCTCAAATAGCTGTAATCCAGGTTGGTAAAGACAATGATTTTGGCCATCCCAATTTGAGAATATTAAAGAGATTAGAAAGAACGGGCGCAGAAGTGTTAAGGAGCGATTTGGACAGCACAATAAAGTTAATAAGCAATGGTAAAGAGATATTAAAGAGATAATGGGAAGATAGATTAAATTCAAAAAACACCGGAAATACAGGTGTTTTTTTGATTATTCTATGATGTTAACTGTACCGGGGGTTGACAAGAATATTTTTGTATGCTAAGATAACCAGTTAACAATTAAAGGCCGATTTAAACGGGTCAGGCACGACAAGCATGGGGATTTTCTTATTAGGGTTTTTTAGGCCTATAATAGGAAGTAAAAGAAGTAATAAAATGAATCCAGATATGCCGGTCAAGAAGAAGAATTTTTGTTTTCTGTTTTAGGCTTAAAAATACCTAAAGGAAATTTTCTTGCCTGCCCGTTTAAGTCGGTCTTTTTGTTTTTAAAAAACACGGCCATGAAGCCGTGTTTTTTTATTCTTCTGCCTTATTTTCCGCCTCACTTGTTTTTTCGCTTTCTTCATTTTTTTCTGTTAATTTTTCCACGCCGATTAAGCAGACTTCCTGCCAGGGGACATAGTGAGAGGAAAATCTTTTTTCCTTTACTTCCGGCGTGGAAGTGGCACTTACAGCAGGGTAAGTAACCTTATAATCAAAATAGGCGTCAGCGCCGTTATGGGCTCTTTCCGTGCACTTTTTTTCTCCGACCGGCAAATCTAAAGTTTCTATAATTTTTGTCGGCTCGGGCTTGGTGATATTGTAAATTATTGGGTCAGTTTTTTCTACGATTCGGCCGTCTTTTGTTCCCCAGAAATCAAAATATAAATTATCGCCATCAATTCTGGTTTGAATTAAAATATGATTGCCAATATCATTAATAAACCGGACATCAGGCCAGGGGCTATAAATCGTAGCGTCTGTGCCGGCTGGTTCATAATAGGACACTCGATAAGAGTGACTTTGCCGGGCGGTTATTGGCAGCCCCGTTGCCATGGCTACTCGGAACATCGTAGTGCCAATTTGGCAAAGCCCTCCCCCGTATTCCGGGATAGTTTCATTGCCTTTTATAACTAATTCAGGTAGGTAATCGGTTTCGGCTCCGATTTTACCCAGGGCTTTATTTAAAGAGAATTCTTCGCCGGGTTTTATTAAAATGCCGTTTAATGAAGTAGAGCCGACTCTGATGTTGTGGCGCCGATTAGTTGGCGAACCGGCAAAATTGGATTGGCCGATGCCGATAATTTCTTTTATGCCCAAATCATTTATTTCTCCGGTTTTTACGGAACTTTTTATTTCCTCAGTTATTAACTCTACGGTGTTGCTTTGATTTTCAATAAATTCAGATTTAATTTTTTCTATATTGTTTTCCATTTTTAGCTTTAAGCCGTCTTGGCTGCCCTGGAATTCAACTACCCGGCTGTTACTCATTTTAAAGCGGGCATCAATCGGTTCTTTTTCTATTTCCGGAGCAATGATTTTTTCTAAAAATTCGGTTAATTTCTCCCGGCTTAAGCTAACTATTATTTCCCCCTTTTTATTTTGGCTGGAGTCTTGGCTGTTTTCTTGGCGCTCTAAAGCCAGCCGATCGGCCAGCTGCTTTTTATCCATAATCCATTTTTTCCCTTTGTAAGTTAAAGTCAGGGGTGCGGTTTCTAGAATTTTTTCAGCCATAGCTTCAACGTTTAAGCATTCGTTCTTATAGACAGAAGGATAGTCGCTTTTACTGGTAAGTTCTATTAGGGAGAAATCGAGTTTGTTTAATTTTATTTTTAACTCTTCTATCGCTTTTTTGTAATCTATAACTTTCCCTAATTTTTCCTCATTGACGGAGAAAACAATTTTTTCCGGATTGGCCGGCGTGGTGGTGGCGGTTAAAGTAGCGCTTCGGCCCGGATTTTCAAATTTTTCATAGTTTGCTTTAAGAATTTTTTCTATTTCTCCCTCATTTAAAGTATAGATTATTCCAGCTGGCTTCCCGAAAAGTAGGGCGGTTGCCTTATCCTTTAGATTAAGGAAGAAACTGCGATTTCGGCCGAAAGAAAAAATCCCGTCGCTGGTTTGTTCGGGATCAAAAGATACTATTCGATAAGCCAGGTCAGCTTCAAAAGAGGCGACAGTCGGCGTAATAGTTATCTGAGAATCAGCATACTTAAACTCTAGTCCGGTTCGGTTAAGCCCGTTAATCAATTCCTCTAATAATTCTTTTGCCCCTTCTTTTGTCAGCCCGCTTAAATCTACATTTCCTATCTTAATTCCCGGATAGATTCTTCCTTCGTATTGCCTTTCCATGATGAAAAAGGCAAGGGAAATTATAATCAGAAAAATAAAAAAAATAGCTACAGGAAAAAGTAGCCATTTCAGAATCCGGCTTTTTGGCGGGTCTATAACTAAAGACATAATATTAGACCTATTGCTTAATAACCTTTTCTGTTGCAATTTGAAATTTCGGCTGCAAAATTAGAAAAATTCCTCTGCTTATATTAATCATATAAACATCGTCGCTTTTCTAATTTTTCGCTCATCCCGCCTCGGCGGGACGCGACGAAAAATTATTAAGCGACAGGTCTATAATTTCCCTTAATTTTCCTCAACCTTTAACAGTTCATTTAAGATATCCTTGGCCAGCCCCTTTTTATCCTTTTCTTTTTCCTTATCACCGCAGATGGAAAAAGTCAGAGTTTTGCCTTCTTTTATCTCGGCTGGCAGCATACTTTTTAGCCAAATAATGGTTTCCCCCTTTTCAGTTTTTAAAACAGCTTTTTCATTCTCAAAGCGGTCTATTGTCAACGAATATTCCATATTTTATACCGAAAGCCGCCGAAAGCTAGGGGCGTAAGCCCTTGGATGAGGCGGATCGGTATATCCCGCCGCTTCGGCGAATTAAATAAAATAATTATAAGGAAAGCGAAGCCACTCTTCTCGAAAAATTTTTAAAAACTTAAAAAGATTTTTGGAAGCGGCGGGATGTGAAGATGCCGCGGGCGCCTGCCTGTCCCGCCTTGGCGGGATTAGCCCACGGGACTTCACTATTTCTCCTTTATTTTAACCGAAATCTGCTTAGTGGCTTTGGATTTAGGCAGGATAATTGTTAAAACCCCGTTTTCCAGAATAGCTTCAATTTCTTCGGCCTTAACTTCCACCGGCAGAATTATGGAACGGGAAAAAGAGCCCCAGTAGCATTCTCTGTATAAGTAGTCATCATCTTTTATTTTTTCTTCCTCCTCTCTCTTCCCCCTGATTGTCAACATATCGTTATTTATGGAAATATCAATATCTTCCGGTTTAACTCCGGCAATGGTTGACTTTACCACAATCGTCTTTGGTGTTTGATAAACGTCAATTGACAGCTGGCCTTCTTCGTAATCATCGTCCATCCATTCATTTATTTCTTCTCCATCTCTTATTCCCACTTCTTCACCAACAGTTTTTTCCGGGGTTTTATTATCAATGCCAGCTAATTTTTTAAAAAAGTTGCCCATATTTTTAAAAATATCAGCCAAAAGCTGATCCGCCTTTGGCGGGAAAATAAAAAACAATTTGTAGTTATGTATCTATTATAAAATTATTACTGTTTTTAAGCAAGGGTATTTGGTTTTAGATAGTTTGGGATATGTGGGCTTAAGAGGGCTCGAACCTCTGACCTCCACGATGTCAACGTGGCGCTCTAACCAACTGAGCTATAAGCCCATTTTGTGGTGCGCTTGGATGGATTTGAACCTCGCACAAAGCTGCGCTTCTGCGGGGCAGGCCATCGACCCCCGTTCACCCCGTTAAATTTTGCGCTTTATTGGTGCGCTTGGATGGATTTGAACCATCGACCCCCGCTTTATAAGAGCGGTGCTCTAACCACTGAGCTACAAGCGCAAAATAATTTAACGGGGCAAGTAAGAGCGGTGCTCCCTGCCTGCGGCAGGCAGGTAACCACTGCTTGTCTCGCCGAAGTCCCGAGTCGCTCGGGACGAAGGCGGAAGCTACAAGCGCCAAAAATAAAAAAACCGCCTTACTAATAAAGAATTTATCATTATATTGGCCTCCTGGCAAGAAGAAGATTATTTTAAAGCGGGAGTTTTTTTAGTTTTTGCTCTATAAGTTCAATTATTTCCTTTTCCGCAGTTGCTAACGGCTTGTTAATTTCCGCCCGGGCCAGCCGCCGGTCGCCGGTAGGATTATATTCCCTGATTAATTCCATAGAGTCAATATTTTTTACCGAGTAAACGAATAAACTGGTTGTCGGATAATTAAATTTTTGGTTGTTTGCCCCGTTTATAGATAAATCTCTAATGGGGTTTACCTCGTTTCCGATTATATCATTTTCCGGCATCTTTTCGTAGATAATGGCAATTATTTTTACCAGAGGGATATTAATAATAAGTTCGTCAATTACTTCGTTTAAATCCCCCCCTTCGGCTTCGGTTTTTAGGAAATCAATATGAGAAAGAGTTGACCAGATTAATTTATTGTCCAAACTTCCGGTAAGCCTGGCCAGCACCCGCCCCCATAATTTTAAAACGTTTAGGGTGCGGGAGCGGTAAAGCATATTAACGATTTCTTCCCGGCGCGCGCCCATGGAAATAAGTTGCGAAGTGGCGGTTAAGGTATGAGGAGTGATGTTTGGAGTTTTAAAGCTTCTGGTTTTATGGATTATGCCGGTAAGCAGACAGGTGGCAATATCTTCGTCAATTAACTCCCGGGAATAGCTTTCAAACAAAGAGAATAAAATTTCGGAAACGGAAACCGCGTTTAATTCTATAAAGTTTATCTGCCCGAATTCTTCATTATCGCTGTGGTGGTCAATATTTATTATTGAAGTTTTATAAAAGAATTCTGTGTCATTATCATAAATTTTGCCAAGGGATTCTAAGTCTGGCGCATCCAAGACGATAACTAAATCATATTTAAATCCGCCGGTAGAGGAGGTTATATCATCCTCGGTGAAAAAGCCTTCTTTAGGGGAAATTATAAAATTAAGGCTGCTTTTTTCAAGCTTGTATTTTATCTGGCTCACTTTGGCGTTGGTAATATCCAGGGAGATTATAAATTTGCGCAAATTTTCAAGCTCATTTTTTATTTCCGAAAAAGCCGGCAGAAAGGAAAAAAGTCTTCCGGTGGCGGGCAGGGCCGTATTTGTTTTTGGTTTTTCCGCCACTACTTCTGCGTTTTTACCTAATTTTTTTAAAAATAAAAACAAGGCCAGGGCGCTGGCGACTGAATCTCCGTTCCAAATATGGGAGAAAGTTATTAAGATATTGTTAGCTTTTTTGATTTGTTCAAAAATTTGCTGCTCTTGATTTAGCATAATAATTGGAATTTGGAATTATTTTGTCAGTCTTTTAATATATATTAATTTTTTCTCAGTGTCAAGTGTTTAAATTGTGGGTTTTTTCTTGCAAAATTAAGCTAATTTTGGTAATCTAAGAGGTATGAACCCCGTTAGAAATCTTAGTAGAAATAAACGGGTAAAAAATATCAGCCAGGGGGTTCATGCTAAAGGCAGATAGGGATATGCCTCTGGCGAAAATTAGTATATCATTATGGAGAAAAAAAACAACGAAATTTCTAATGGGGTGAAGAAAGATCTGCCTAAAGCGTATACGCCCGAGGAGTATGAAGACAAGATTTATGAGAAATGGGAAAAATCAGGGTATTTCAACCCTGATATTTGTGTTCGCCAAGGAATTTGTAAAAAAGATGCCAAGCCGTTTAGTATAGTTTTGCCTCCGCCGAATATTACGGATAAATTGCATCTGGGCCATGGTTCTACTCTAGCGATTGAAGATTTGCTAATACGTTATCATCGAATGAAGGGTGACAGGACTCTATGGCTGCCCGGGACTGACCATGCCGCCATTGCCACACAAAACGTAGTGGAAAGGAGACTATTAGAAGAAGAAAAATTAACGCGTCATGACTTAGGCAAAGAAAAGTTTTTGAAGAAAGTTTGGGATTTTGTCAGAATAACCCAGGCGACAATTTTAAAACAGACCAGAAAAATGGGAGCCTCATTAGATTGGTCAAGGCAGGCTTTTACTTTGGATGAGCCGAGAAAGAAAGCGGTTCGGAAGATGTTTGTTGATATGTATAAAGAGGGAATAATTTACCGCGGAGAAAGAATCGTTAATTGGTGCCCGCGCTGCCATTCCACTTTGGCTGACGATGAGGTTAGCTATAAAGAACAAAAGGCAAAATTATATACCTTTAAATATAGCCGGGATTTTCCTTTTGCCATTGCCACCACCCGGCCGGAAACTAAATTAGGCGATACGGC
>Ga0265594_1000530_pt1 | contig 31466 bp, 27 predicted proteins | sample saktaG_11_FD_190147 | JGI IMG/M metagenome (GOLD analysis project Ga0265594, IMG submission 190147) | Saline water microbial communities from Sakinaw Lake, British Columbia, Canada - sak_2011_5_24_80m | ecosystem: Environmental > Aquatic > Non-marine Saline and Alkaline > Saline ... | reverse complement strand
GATAAGGTGGTAAGAAACTCCAGGACAGAAAGGAGGACTTACCACCAATGGCTAAAAGCCAACAAGATGGTATCACAATTCTGCTGGGGCTTAAAGGATACCAAGTGGGCAAGGTGACGGAAGATGACGAGGGAATAGTAGTGGAAGTAAGAATTGGGAAGGGGAAGGTTAGTTGCCCTCATTGTAGCTCGTCGAGGTTATATAGTCACGGACGATGCAATCCAAGAAAAGTACTTCACAATTGGAGGAGTGGCAAAAAGATTTATCTTGAACTACATCGCCAGCGCTGGAGGTGCCGGGAGTGTAATCACTCTTTCAACGATGGCGCAGAACTACTAAGGACTTATTCTAGGATAACCAAGAAGGCAGAGGTAGAAGTACTGTGGCAACTCAAGGATAGAAGTTTCAGCCAGGTAACCAGAGAGTTGGGAGTAGGCTATGGCACTCAGCGTCGTCTTCTGGAGAGGGAAATAGATGAGGAAGCATTGGACTTCATACAGGGAGAGGATGAGATATTCCTCGGCATTGACGAGCACAGCTTCAGGCATCAGGAGTTGGTGCACACAGTGACCGAGGTGAAACAGAGAAAGGTATTAGGGATATTGAGGGATGACCGTATAGTCACCCTCAAGGAGTTCTTGACCAAGATTCCCAAAGATAAGGTCAAAGAGGTATGCATTGATATGAAGGAGAGTTTACGGAAGGCAGCAGAGAACCTCTTTCCCGATGCTAAGGTAGTGCTGGATCATTTTCACGTGGTCGCTGATGCCAATAGGAGGATGGACGAAGCTAGAAGAATAGAGCAGGATGTAAATCGAAAGAGGAAGGTGAAGATACCTAAGAAGATATTTCTGATAGGCAGGGAGAAGCTTAGTGAGGAGAAAGGGCAGAGGTTGAGTGAACTTCTGGATAGGTATTCAAGCCTCAAAGGGTTTTACTGGGCAAAGGAGAAAATAAGGGAACTCTACCGGCAGGAAGGTCGCGAAGAGGCGGCTAAGCTTCTGGATTCTATCATCTTCAACCTTAAGTCAGATGATGATGGAGAACTGATAAGATGGGGCAACACCCTAAAGCGATGGAGAGAGCCTATCCTAAATCACTTTGATAATCGCACCACGAACGGCTTCACCGAAGGGTGTAACACCAAGATCAAGATGCTCAAGCGCATCTCCTATGGTCTGGGAAATGTGGAGGTTTACTGGAGAAAGATGCTCCTGGGATTTGTGCCATCTCGTAGCTGTTTCCACACAATTTGACAAAGAGCCAAAAACTGATTGACATCGCCAATCAAATGAGCGATAATGAATTTGCAGAAAGGATGGTAAAAGCACGTTCCAATCTCTTTCAACACATCTCTCGACATACATACCGGGGTGTCTGAGGCTCATTCCTTCAGGCTCATTCCTGGATTAGAAAAGACTAGAGCCTTTTAGAGGTATAATTTATTGACGGCCATCTATAATTCAAACCGACCAACAGTTGACATCAACAAATTCAATTCGCTTGCTTTCAAAAGAGGGGCAGTTCAGGTATAATTGCCCCCTATATGTCTAGTGTATGGATTAAGTGGGAGGAAACTACGAAGTGACTTCGATTGAAAGAACAAGGGAGTTATTGAAGGGACTCTCTGATGGAGTTGTGGCTTTTGATGAGGAAGCTGTTGCTAAGCTTTCGAGAGATGTCTTAGAAGAGGGCATAGACGCTCAGAATGCGATAATGAACGGCTTAGCTATTGGCATGGAGAAAGTTGCAGAGCTATATGTGAAAAAGGAGTATTTTGTCCCCGAATTACTCCTGTGTGCAGATGCACTGTATGCAGGGTTGGATATCTTGAAACCATATACAAAGGTTGAAGAACAGGATGTGAAACTAAGGATTGTAATCGGCACCGTTGAAGGCGACATCCATGATATAGGCAAGAACTTGGTCAAAATAATGTTTGAGGCCGCAGGGTGGATTGTCTACGATTTGGGGTATGACGTAAAGCTCGAGCGATTTGTAGAGGAGCAGCTTAATACTAAATCTGATATTGTTGCCATCTCCGCCATGATGTCAACGAGCATGCTGGCCATACCAAAAGTTATTGAGATGGTCAAGACAAAGGATTCGAATGCAGCCATTATGGTAGGTGGGGCACCTATGACACGGAACACAGCGGAACTCTATGGTGCCGATGGCTATGCTGATAACGCAGGCCTTGCAGTTAGGGAAGCCCTCAGCGTGATAGCACGGTTGAGGTCAGCAACACAGAAATAACTAGCAATAAATAATTAGAGGGGCAAAGCATAAAAAGAAGCGAAAAAGTTGAGACACAAAGGAGATGACTACAGGGAAAGATAACCAACTACAGCGCAGCAGGCAACAAGCAAATCATGTTCATCTTGGGCTTATGTCCATCGGCTTTTGTGCCAGAATCGCCGGCTATCCTATTGTCCGAATGTATGATAACCCAGAGAAAAGCTTCTGGGCACAGGTATGGACCGAGGAGATGTATGACTGTCAAGGCAGTCCTGCTTACGTCGTTGCTGCCTCTGCAGCCTGGGACTTTGGAGGAGATATCAAGTTTCCAAACAGTGAGTGGCAGCAGGCACCATCAGTTGAGCGCTATCCAGTGCAATCAGAAGAGGACGTTTACAGATTGGAGTTGCCTGATGCACGAACTGCAGGCTCAATTCCATTTGCTATGGAGTTCTCTAAGTTATGTGAACATCACCACAGGCCTATTACACTGTCCATTACAAGCCCATTTACATCGACAGGAAATGTGTGTAGCCTTGATAGACTATGCCGTTGGATACTGAAAAAGCCAGAGGTAGCGCACAAACTTATCGGTTTGGTTACCAACCATTTGTTGCAGGTAGCACAGTACTGGGTAGATACCTTTGGTATTGGACACGTTAACCTCGCTGTAGGCACACCCAGCGAATCCAATCAAGTCATCTCGCAAAAACAGTTTGAGGAGTTTGCCTTCCCATACATTAAGGAACTTCACGAGAAGGCTTTGGGCATGGGAATCAGGCGTATCCTATGTCACATCTGCGGTGAGCAAAACCTGAACCTTCCATATTACGCACAAATCCCCATGGGCAACCCAGGCATCGTGAGCTTTGGCCATGAGGTCGACCTCAACACTGCCATAAGATACTTCGGGGATTCTTGTGTCATCGCTGGTAATGTCGAGCCACAGGTCATTCAAAACGGAACCCCACAAGAAGTCTACGAACTCTCTAAGCAGTGCATTGAGAAAGGGAAGCAGTCACCTAAGGGATTTGTTCTAATGCCCGGCTGTGAACTTCCCCCCATGGCGCCTCCATATAATGTCTATATGCTTAAGAAGGCAGTAAATGACTTTGGTTGGTATGACTAGCAAACCTCCAATAGCCTCAACAAACCCCGAGAGCTCAAGAAACATGCCACTGCATTACTGCCCAACTCGCTATCTAATATCCAATAGAAAATAACGATAAGCGATGAAAAGAATACTTAGAACGGTAAGATGTTAAGACAGCCTCAGATGACTTCTTCCGATCGAGTCGCTGCACTGCTGAACGGGCAACAAATAGATCGTATACCTTGGTTTTCATTTGCCCTCGGGTTCTGTGCCTACAACGTTGGCTATCCCATAGCCACTATTTATAAGAGCCCAGAGAAGAGTTTCAGGGCTCAGATAGATACGCAGGAGATGTATGGCTATGACAGTGATCCATTCTATGCCTATGCATCCTATGGTAGCTGGGAATTTGGAGGACAAATCGAATTTCCGAGTAGCGAACTAACACAAGCACCCACGGTTTCTCACTATCCTGTGCAGTCAGAGGAGGACATCGATAGGTTAGAACTGCCTGACATCACAACGGCTGGGATGCTCCCCTTGGCCATGAAGTTCTCCAAGCTTCAGGAAAGTTTTGGTTTGCCAATCTCCGTGGTAGTAGGTGGCCCATTCACCATAGCAGGAAACATATGTGCTGCAGAAAGACTCTGCCGCTGGATGATAAAGAAGCCCGAATTGGCCGAGCAGCTTATCTGGCTTGCCTCAGACCATATCTTAGGAGTAATACGACACTGGGCAGAGACATTCAAGGCTCAAAATATCATCCCTCAGATCTGGGAGCCTTTGGCTACAAATCAACTCATCTCGCCAAGACTATTCGAGACGTTCGTCCTCCCGATTCAGAGGCAACTCCACAAGGAAATACTGGCTATGGGAATTAAACACATCCTATGTCACATCTGCGGTGAGCAAAACCTGAACCTTCCATATTACGCACAAATCCCCATGGGCAACCCAGGCATCGTGAGCTTTGGCCATGAGGTCGACCTCAACACTGCCATAAGATACTTCGGGGATTCTTGTGTCATCGCTGGTAATGTCGAGCCACAGGTCATTCAAAACGGAACCCCACAAGAAGTCTACGAACTCTCTAAGCAGTGCATTGAGAAAGGGAAGCAGTCACCTAAGGGATTTGTTCTAATGCCCGGCTGTGAACTTCCCCCCATGGCGCCTCCATATAATGTCTATATGCTTAAGAAGGCAGTAAATGACTTTGGTTGGTATGACTAGCAAACCTCCAATAGCCCAAGTCACTTGCCAGATATCTCAATCTTTAGATAGAATACAGCCAGAAGCAGTTGGAAATAATCAAAGATTGTAGCACGAATACATGACTAAGGTAGTTGTAGATCCAGGCATTTGTGGCTTCACCAGTATAATAGAAACAGCCAGGCTCTCTACATCAAAAGTCAGAATCACTATTACGACCGACTGTGATATGATCAGCAGGTTGGGCAGCGAATTGAAGGAACTAGATTGGAGGAATGCCTTAGGATCGTTAAAAGATTCATTGGTCTACAAATCTGCATTTCAGCATGTCAAGCATAGTGCATGTCCTATCCCCGCAGCTATACTGAAATCAATCGAGGTAGAAGTTGGGGCTGCACTGCCAAAAGATGTAGTCATACACATCGAGACTATAAACAGCAAGGACGGTTAGGTTACTGCAATATTTTGGTCGGTCAGGGTTGCAAAAAAGGGAGAGGCCCCGCAGGATCTTGGATGGCTTGAAGTAAGCTAATTCTAGATCAAAGGAGGTCTCTCAATTGTCATTGCGAGGAGCCGTAGGCGACGTGGCAATCTCTAAAAATTGAGGTGAGACTGCTTTGCTTCGCTCACAGTGACACAAAAATATGTGAATCTAGCTTAGCATCCTTGAGGTCAGCCTTTTGAATCTGAACTCACGGATTAAGGCAGCCTTCGAGGACTTGACAACCCGGTTTTAGCGTGCTAGTCTACTTAAGAGAACTAGTTACACCGTGAGTCGATAGTGGAAGGAGGGAGACAAAAAGAGAAGCAAAAAGAACTTTCAGTAACCAAGGCACATTCCAAATAAAAAGGAGGGAGAAAAGAAATGAAAGTTTTACGTAGCAAGAGTTTTATCGTGCTTATCGCAGCTATCATGTTGGTGGTGGCTTCGGTAACAGCGTGTGCAAAGGAGGCTGCTCCTGCTGAACCTGCTGTACCTGCAGTTGAGCCGATTGTTCTTGGGGCTCCAGCATCATTGGGGACAATTGCCTACAATCTACCTAACGGAGTAAAGCTGGCTGCCAAGGAAATAAACGCTGAAGGTGGTGTGTTACTAGATGGTGTAAAGCATCCCCTAAAAATCGTGACTGCCGATACCAGAGACCTTGAGCCAGCGATTCCTATTCATGATGTCGTCTTAGCATACGAGGACTTAATCGCGAAAGAAAAGCCGGCTGCTCTCGTAGCTGGCCCTATCAGGTCTGAGGCTATGTTGGCAGTTATGGAAAACATAGCCGAGGATAAGATTATCCATATTTTCTCCGGTGGTGTGTCTCCAACGTTTATGGAATTAGTCAAAGGAGACTATGACAAATACAAGTACTTTTTCAAAAACAGTCCCAGTTCAATGGACTTAGGCATGGGTCTTTTCAGTGCAATGAACTTTGTCATGAGCGAGTTTGGCTACAATAAGGTATTCTTCTTGACAGAGGATGTCGATTTTGCCAGGGCAACAGAAGCCGGTATGTCAGCTTTATTGCCGACGGCTGGCTGGGAAGTAGTGGGCAGCGCGCATACGCCGTTAGGCATGACAGATTACTCTGCAGCTTTGCTACAGCTAAAGGATAGCGGCGCTGAAGTGGGATTCTACATTTACTCTTCTGAAGCCTCTCCCCTGGCAAGACAATACAAGGCAATGAAGATTCCCGCTTTGCTGGTCGGAGTTTGTGATCCTCTTGGCGGACCAGCTGCCTGGGAGAAAACTGAGGGGGCAGTGAAGGGTATGGTAAATATAATCTCTGGAGCCGGGAATGTAGCAGTGCCAGCAATGCCTAAGACAGTTGAATTTCAGGAGAATTACCTCAAAGAATATGGCGAGCTTGTTCAGATCACTCTTGGTTGCTCGCAGTCCTATGATGCCGTCTATATATTGGTTGATGCTATTGAGCGAGCCGGCAGCTTAGACTCGGATGCACTCGTTACAGCGCTTGAAGCAACAGATTGGGCAGGTGTCTGTGGAAGGACAACATTCGACCCAGAAGCTCACAATGCCATCTATGGTTTTGACCCAGCGGAAGCAGCCCTCGTGCCAGTTATTCAGTGGATCGACGGCAAGAGGGTGCCCGTATTCCCTGAATCAATAGCTGAGACGAAGATCCAACTGCCCGAATAAAATAACTGGTGAGAAGACCATACCCCCCCATCTTGGGGGGTATGGTTCAAAACAGGGGATAGTCGCACTGGTTGACAGAGGTGAACTGCGTCATGTCGTGACCTTAATCCGTGAGTTCAGATTCAAAAGGCTGACCTCAAGGGTGCTAAGCTAGATTCACAGATTTTTGTGTCATTGCGAGCGAAGCGAAGCAATCTCGCCTCAATTTTTAGAGATTGCCACGTCGCCTGAGGCTCCTCGCAATGACAGGCGAGGGATCCCCCCAGAATCCACGGATTAAGAGTGTGAGCGGTTGTCTTGTAATGTGGCGTGGTATAGTAATGCGATGATGACGTAGATAGGCAAATTGAGTTTTGAGTTAAGGGATAGTTTATTATGAGTGGAGAAACTGAATGACTGCTGTACTCATATTCGGGCTGGCGAATAGCATGGGTTTGGCACTTATGGCCATAGGCTTCAGTTTTATTTTTGGCATAAGCGGGATTGCTAACTTTGCTTATGGCGCATTATATATACTGGGTGCTTCTATCGCTTATTTACTGTTTACCTTCCTGGGTTTGCCATACTGGGCAGCAGTGTTGGCTAGTTTGGTAATAATGTCTATCATAGCGGCGATAATATATTACATAGCCATACAGCGCGTTAGAGGAGCAATACTATCGGAAGTTATTGTGACAATGGGGATAGGGTTGGTAATTATAGAAATTCTGCGCTGGACAGGCTTTGGAGGTAGTAACCAGGCTTTCCTCCCATCGTTTATCGCGGGAGGTTTAACAATAGGAGGTGTTGGAATCGAGAATCAGCGTATCTTTGTTGTTGGTGTTGGATTGGTCTTGTTCCTTCTCCTTTGGCTTGTTACCCGCTATACGAAGATTGGGCTAGCTCTTAGAGCTATATCTCAGGATGAGTTAACGGCTCTTTCCCTGGGCTTAAATAATGACCGTCTGGCAATGGTAGCTATGGGCATTGGGACAATCATATCAGTGATAGCCGCAGTGTCGATAATACCACTTGGATTCCTGAGTATAGATTCGGGCTATGAGGTTTTGGTTTTTGCCCTCGCGGTGGGGGTTTTGGGGGGGCTTGGTAGCACCCCAGGAATTATTGCCGGAGCGTTTGTGCTGGGCTATCTGCAAACTTTAGCCTCAGCATATTTAGGTCCTCAATGGATGATGGTAGTGACATTCCTGGCAATAGTTCTCGTCTTACTGATAAAGCCATCGGGCATCTTCGGCAAGCAGAAAGAACTGGAAGAAAGGGTCTAGCGTGGCTAAAGAAGAGGAAAAACAATACCGACGAGAGAGGATAGATCGCGGCATAAATGCACGGTCTAGTGATATTTTTGCCCTTTCCTCGTGGCGAGAGATAGTTTATCTGGTGTCACCCCGGGTTTTGCCTATGATAGCGCTGCTAGCCCTGCCGCTGATCTTTCAGCTCGGAGGGAGCTTTTATTGGGCAAAAGTCGTAGTTATCCTTGCCATTGTGGCCATTTTGGCTATGAGTTGGGATCTTCTACGAATTGCAGGGATGTTTTCACTGGGGCAAGCTTTGTTCTTTGGTACAGGTTGTTATATCGCTGGCAGCCTGAGTTATTATCTTCATTGGCCAATATATCTGACTATACCTGCTGGCGCCTTGGGTGGGGCTATTTTGGGAACATCTCTGCTCATGGGGACGCTCCAGTTGAGAGGTATATATTTCGCAATGGTCACCTTGGCCTTCCCACTATTACTGGTAAAAGTAATTCAGGCGACTGCCATCTTGGGGGGTACCGCGGGATTGGCGGCTGCTCCCTTTCCCAATTATTGGGTGGCGGCCTACTTAGCAATAGGAGCTTTGATGATATGCCTTTTTGGCTTTCGCAGGTTGATTGATTCTGACTGGGGACTGGTTGTAAGAGCCATTGGACAAGATGATGTGGCAGTTATAGCCTCGGGAATTAATGTGCGGGGGCGCAAGATTCAAGTGCTGCTTATTTCCAGTGGTGCGAGTGCTTTTGCTGGCACTCTGATGACTCACCTAGTGTCTTACGCTGGCTTATCCAGTTTTGCTCTCGAATATTCCATACTTCCTGTAGCCAGTGTGGTTGTGGGTGGCGGCGGGAATTTCGCCGGAGCTCTGCTCGGTGCAGGCCTGTTGACATTTGCAACAGAATCTCTGCGTACGCTAGGTTCACTGAGGATAGCTCTCTACAGTCTGCTCATGGTCGTCTTTGCTTTGGGAGTGAGGGAGGGGATTTTCCCGTATATTAGGCGCAGGTATCATCAGTTTGAAAGGAGAGTGGCGGTAGATTGAATGATGAACCGATGTTGAAAGTTGTAGACTTAAGCAAACACTTCGGTGGGGTGAAAGCAGTTGACAATGTGAGCTTCGAAGTTAACGAGGGTGAGTTCTTGGGAATTATTGGACCCAATGGAGCAGGAAAGACCACCCTTCTAAGCGTAATCACGGGCTTTTTGAAGCGGGACACTGGAAAGGTTTTCTATCAGGGGAAGAATATTACAGGACTGAGTCCATACAAAATATGTGAGTTAGGGATCGCCCGTACTTTGCAAATGGTCAGACCCTTCTACAACCTTCCTGCTTTCAAGAATATTATAATACCGTTGTGCTCTCCAAGGGCAATAAAGAAGTCCGGGGCTAAATATGGAGAGAGAGATGACATAGCGCTCGATTACATGGAAGAGGTAGGATTTGAACGTGACTCATCTGTACCCTACAAGCCGGCTGGTGTCCTTCCCCACGGATATGTCAAGCGTCTTGAGTTAGCACGTGCTTTAGCTATGCAGCCAGACCTTCTGGTACTTGATGAGCTGTTTTCCGGAATGAGCATGTCTGAGGTTGCGAGTACCATGTTTATTATTGAGAAGCTCCGCGAAAGGGGCATGACTATAATCATGGTTGAGCACAGGGTGAAGGAACTTGTCAGGGTTGCCAGCCGATTGCTTTTGCTAAATTTTGGTAAGAAGGTCATCGAGGGTTCTCCCATGGATGTAGTGAATTCTCCGGTGGCGATTGAAACTTATCTTGGCAGCAGCGAGGAGGTCGAGTAGCAGTGTCAGCAATGTTAGAAGTCAGAAACCTTATGGTATTCTATGAGAATTCTCTTGCTCTGAATAACCTAAGCTTTGAAGTGAATGAAGGTGAAATTGTAGGGGTGTTAGGTTCCAATGCCGCAGGGAAAAGCACTTTGATGCATACTCTATCAGGATTGATACAGCGCATGAAGGAAATAGAAGATCGCAAAGGGGGCGTGAGGATACAGGTGCTTGGTGAAGTGAAACTTGAAGGAGAGGACATTCTTCATACTAAGTCTTCCGACAGGGTTAAAAAGGGGATCGTCTTGACTCGAGAACGTCATCCTGTTTTTAAAGACCTCAACGTGCTTGAGAACTTGAAGGTGGCTACATATACCTTGGGAAGAAGCACATCAGGGGACATTGAGGACGTGTTTAGAGTTTTTCCTGCTTTAAAGGAAGTAGGAAAAAGAAAAGCTGGCTTATTGAGCGGTGGAGAGCAACAAATGCTTTCCATTGGCATGGCCTTGATGGCCAAACCTCATTTGCTGCTTCTGGATGAGCCGCTTCTCGGATTAAGCCCTATCTTACAGGTTGAACTTGTTAAAGCAATAAAGAGGACACGTGATGCAGGTATAACAGTTCTGGTGTCGGAACAGTTTGCGCGCCCGCTTCTACCCATCATTGACCGTGGCTATGTGATAGAAAATGGTATACTCATCATCTCGGGTACTGGCCGGGAACTGTCTGGTAACCCTGAAGTAAGAGCGGCGTACTTTGGTGTTTAGATGATGCGGGACTTAAGTTAAATCAGGGGCATTCAAAGATAGACGGCACCAGGTATAAATGGAGGAAAAGATGTCTCCCCAAAATGTATGGATTTCTTTTGATGAAAATGTAAAGAAAGCTCCAAACCGAGCAGCGTGTATCTATTTGGGAACTCGCTATTCCTATAAGGCAATGAAGGACAACGCTGAGGCATTTGCTGCAGCCTTATCTGATATGGGAGTAGGAAGGGGAGACAGAGTCGTTCTTTATATTCCCAACTCAGTCCAGTGGATCATCATATTTCTAGCGTTGCAGCGAATTGGCGCCATAGCTGTGCCTATCACTCCTATTTACACGCCACCTGACATTAAATTCATTTGCAACAACTGCGAGGCAAAGTTGATAGTTTGTGCAGATACCAACCTTGGCTATATACTCCAGGTGCTTTCTGAGACCAGTATAGAGAATGTAATTGTTACTGGGGTTGCGGAGTTTTTGCCGATGTGGAAAAGGTTTATTGGCAAGGCTTTCGATAAAGTACCCAAGGGGAAACTGCCGTCATCTAGGAAGAACATCTTTACCTTTAAACAGATGCTAAGCCGGGGAAGCCGGCGTTCATTACCTGGCATCCTTGGTGAAGGTGAGGATATTAGTGTCATAATGTACACTGGTGGTACTACAGGGTTTCCCAAGGGAGTACCCTTAGCACATGCTCAGTTGCTAGAGAACGTGTATTGGATGAGAAAAGCAAAGGAGGAGTTCATACCCTGGAATACCGACATAGTGCTGCAGGGTGCTCCGCTTTTCCATGTATTAGGCTTTGGTGGGGGATTAATCTCGCCACTGTGTATCGGGGGAGATACTGTGGTACTCCCACCCCGGGTTAACCTAGATGGGCAGATGGATTGGATACAGAGATTTAACATAGTTTCGGCTTTCGCTGTTCCGGCATTTTACCGCATGATTCTTGAACATGACAGAGTAGACCAATATGATTTGAGTTCACTCCAGTATTGTCTTACTGGAGGTGATGTTGTACCTTTAGATTTGCATAGGAGGTGGTTCGACAAGTACGGTAAGCATCTGGCCGAAGCATATGGAATTACCGAGACCGGTGTTGTCTCAGTATCGGTTGCGGGCGAGGAGTGGCCTGAAGGGAGTGCAGGTAAAGTTTTAACTTGCAACGAGGTCAAAGTGGTGATTTCCGGAACCATTGAACCGGTTCCTCAAGGCGAGCCAGGTGAGCTGCTGCTCACCTCTAAGTATGGGCCTAGGCGATACTGGAACAGTCCTGAGGATACTAAGGATAGCTTTGTAGAGATAGAAGGCAAGGCCTGGTACAGAACCAAGGATATAGTGCGCATCGATAAGGACAGATGGATTTACTTTGTGGATAGAGAAGCGGACTTGATAAAGCACAAAGGTTATCGCATAGCCGCTGCTGAGATAGAGAGGGTATTGCAGGAGCATCCAGCCGTTATCGCGGCATGTGCTGTTGGAGTGCCTGACCCGAATGTAGGCGAACGGATTAAGGCCTTTGCGGTTTTGAAAGAGGATGTAAGAGGCGTTACGGCGCAAGAGCTCATAGGCTGGTGCCGAGATAGACTGGCACAATACAAGGTTCCGCAGTATATAGAATTTCGGGACTCATTGCCCAAATCTAAGGTAGGGAAGTTATTGAGGCGTGAAATACGGAGCTACGAGAGGAAGAAGGTTGAAGAAGTAAAATAGCAGCCATAAGCTTGCTACTATCTAAGTCGGATGGCCTGAGTATCGCGACAAGCGGAACCACACACCATAACCATACTTAATGAATGGGTACACTATTATAATAGGCCATAGAAGCCTCAACCTTCAAGCGCACACAAAAAGTCATTGCGAGGAGCCGCAGGCGACGTGGCAATGACAAGCGAGGGGTCCCCCTAGAATCCACGGATTAAGGCAGCCGACTACCTCTTGACTTTGCACCTATTGCGTGATAAAATGCTCCATCATGCCTGAAATCGCAAATCATGCAAGAAAGTCTACCTCTAAATCTGCTCTCCCTTCACAACAATCAGTCATGGCGAGTACAGGCAGCACCTCCAAAATCGTAGTTGACGATTTATCCCTCAGTTTTGGCGAGCTACGAGCTCTCGACAGCCTGAGTCTCGAAGTCAACGATAATGAGATATTGGCAATCATTGGTCCCAACGGTGCGGGCAAGACTTGCCTGCTAAACTGTATTAGCGGCTTTTATCATCCTCAAAAAGGCACCATCTGTTACGAGAAGCACCTGATAAACCGTTGGGCTCCTGACCGAATCGCCAGGTCGCATATCGCCAGAACCTTCCAGAACATCGAGCTGTACACTGGCCTCTCCACACAGGACAACATAATGGCAGGAAGACACCCTCTGATGAAGGAGAATATCTTGGCCGGCGCTCTCTATATGGGGTGGGCTCACCGCGAGGAGATCAAGCACCGCAAATCGGTAGAGGAAATAATCGATTTTCTGGGACTGAGGGCGATAAGAAAAAAGATAGTGGGGAGCCTCCCCTACGGAATGCGGAAGCTGGTTGAGTTGGGGAGAGCCTTAGCTTTGGAACCAAAGGTGCTTCTTCTTGATGAACCAATGGCAGGGATGAACCTGGAGGAAAAAGAGGATATGGCCAGGTTCATTATTGATACACATGAGGGACAAAGAGAAACCTATCCTGATACAGAAGTTCTAAGAGATGGAGTGGGTAGCATAGTGCTCATTGAGCATGATATGGGAGTGGTTATGGACATAGCGGATAGAATAGTTGTGCTAGACTTTGGGCGTAAGATTGCTGAAGGCACCCCTGAGGAAATCAAACTAAATCGCGATGTAATTAAAGCATATCTCGGTAAGACAAGTGATTGAAGAACTTAGACAACTTAAATCCAACAAGCTTCTCCTGAGAGGAAACAGCAACAGTAATGGAAGACACATTTCCTAAGCTAATTATTAGAAACTGTGAGAGGTATGGCGAGAAGGCATTGGCCATGCGCAAGAAGGAGTTCGGTATCTGGAAGAGGTACACTTGGAAAGATTGCCTTGATGCCATTAAGCATTTCTCACTGGGACTAATAAGTCTTGGTCTTGAACGAGGAGACAGGGTCTGTATCATAGGGGAGAATGCTCCCGAATACTTTTGGGCGCAGTACGGTATTCAAGCGTCAGGCGGAATAGTTACCGGGGTCTTTTCTGATTCGCCTCCTCCCGAAGTAAGCTATATCGTTAGCCATTCTGAGGCCAAATTCGTAATAGTTGACGACCAAGAACAGGCCGACAAGGTCTTGGGAATTAGAGAGCAGCTTCCTAACTTGCAAAGGGTAATCTATTGGGATCCTAAGGGGCTTATCCACTACGATGAGCCCATACTAGTATCTTACAGGGAGGTACTAGAATTGGGCAGGCAATATGAACAGGAGCACCCGGGGCTATTCGAGCGAAACGTTGAGGTGGATAAAGGAGAAGACCTTGCCCTCCTAGTATATACGTCAGGAACTGGGGGGATACCAAAGGGAGCAATGCTAACCCATATAGGTATAGTTAATACTGGCAGGTTGTGGAATCAATTGGAGACGTGGTCTACGGCAGACGAGTATGTTAGCTTCATCTCGCCAGCCTGGGTTACCGAGCAAGGTCAAATCGCCGCATCAGTGATAGGAGGCGCAAAGATAAACTTCCCCGAGGAAACTGAAACAGTCCAAGAAAACATCAGGGAGATAGGTGCTACCAAGTGCACATTTAGCCCAAGGTTGTGGGAGTCCGTAGTGTCACAGATACAAGCAAAGATGGTCGATGCCAACCCCTTCAACAGATTCATGTATTCACTGTTCTTTCCTGTCGGTTACAAGGTGGACGAGCTATATTTGCAAGATAAGAAGCTGAATCTAGTTTGGAGAATCCTACGTTGGCTCAGCAATTTGATTGTTTTCAGACCAATAAAGGACACCTATGGATTAATGAAGGTCAAGTATGCTGTAACTGGTGGCGCCCCGTTGGGTATGGATTCCTTTCGTTTCCTTCGTGCCTTAGGAATCAACCTTAGGCAAATCTATGCTATAACAGAAGCAGGATTGGTGACATTCCAGAGGAACCATGATGTTAAGTTTGAATCCGTGGGGCCAGCTATGCCCGAAACAGAGCTAAGGATAACGGACTCAGGCGAGATCCTGATAAGAGGATCTACTGACTACTTTGTGGGATACTATAGGAATCCTGAGGCCACCAATAAAGTTTTAGAGGGCGGTTGGTTTCATGGTGGTGATGCCGGTTTCATTGACCAGGATGGCCACTTGATTCTTCTCGGTAGAGCAGCAGACCTTTTCGAAGCTGAGTCTGGAGGCGGAATCAGGGTCTCACCCGAGAACATCGAGGGCAGGCTAAAGTTCAGCCCTTATATTAGGGACGCTATGGTCATTGGGAGGGGAAGGCCTTATGTCGCTGCCCTAATCCAGATAGATTTTGAGACACTAGGCCGATGGGCAGAGCGAAAGAAGCTCCCCTACACCACATTTTCGGACTTGTCCCAAAAACAGGAGATCTATGAGCTGACGAGAAGGGAAATAGAGAGAATGAACAGATATCTCCCGCCATCGTCACGGATACAGAGGTATGCTCATTTACATAAGGAGTTCGATGCTGATGAAGCCGAGCTAACCAGGAGTAAGAAACTGAGGCGAGGTTATATGGAAGAGCGGTATAAGGACCTGATAGATTCTGTGTATGTCGGTGATGATGTATTCGAGATAAAGAGCGTAGTGAAATACCGTGACGGTCGCGAGGGAACAATACGCACTTCAATCACAATAGTGTCGCTTGAGAATAAGCAAGAATAGGGGATGATTTAGATGTCTTTCTTTCTCCAGCAGGTAGGTACCGGCTTAAGTCTGGGCGCTATTTATGGCGTAATAGGTATATGCATTGTTTTGATTTATAGGTCCACGGGGGTTTTTAATTTTGCCCAGGGCATGCTCCTGGTGATAGGTGCCTTTATCTGTTGGACATTCATAACAGTACTGCATTTCCCAGCTTGGCTCAGTTTTGTGATAACCTTAGTTTTGGCTAGCATCTTGGGGTTTGTCATAGAGCGATTGGCCTTCCGCCCTATGATTGGTCAACCCATCTTAGCAGCCATCCTGATGACAGTTTCCCTTATGGCTGTCCTAAAAGGAATCACTCTATTGATCTGGGGGGGCGAAAACCAAGCTTACCAACCTCCTATGTTGCCCCAAAACCCAGCATATTTCGGTGATGTCGTTCTTTCCCAGGGCTATTTGTGGGGCTTTGGCGTGGCTGTTGTTATGGTGGGACTATTCATATACTTCTTCCGGTGGACTCGGCATGGCTTGGTAATGAGCGCGACTTCCGAAGACCATCAGCTAGCCAGAGGTATAGGCATCCCAGTAAGTAGGGTCTTTAGCCTGTCTTGGATTATTGCTGCCGCAGCATCTGCAGCAGTAGGCATCATTCTAGCAAATCTATTCAGTGCCTCTCTTGAATTAGAGTATATAGGGATGAAGGCTTTTGCCGTTGTGATACTCGGTGGCCTGGAATCTATCCCCGGAGCTCTCTTAGCTGGGCTAATCATAGGACTCTCAGAAAGCATGGCAGCCGGATATATAGACCCGCTGGTGGGAGGAGGAATCAGGGATGTATTTCCATTTATCGTGGCTATCGTTGTTTTAGTCTTCCGACCGCATGGCCTGTTCGGGTGGAAAAGGATAGAAAGGGTATAAAGTAACATGCGCTTACCTTGCGGCACGTTTAATGAATCATATGCCTCTGATATGGCTATCGTACGGACGAGGCTGCAATGGGGCTTACTGATAGCCTTTGCAATTCTGTTGTTTGCCAGTCCCTTGTTCGTTAGCGAGTATTGGCTCAGCATAGCAAACACCATCGCCATCTATCTTATTGCCGTAGCCGGGCTTCAAATATTGACCGGCTACTGTGGCCAGATTAACCTGGGGCAAGCTGCTTTCATGGCAGTCGGCGCCTATACCTCTGGCATCATGATGCGCACCTTTGGCCTTTCCTTCTGGGCATCCATACCGTGCGCCGCTATCGCTGCCGCCCTAGCCGGAGTACTGTTCAGCTTGCCTGCAGTAAGGGTCAAAGGCTTCTATTTGGCAATGACTACACTGGCCGCTCAATTCATAATCAGTTGGCTCTGTATGCACGGAGGTGACATCACTCGAGGGACTTTTGGATTGCTAATATCACGTCCTCAACTAGGCGATTTTGTTTTTAACACTGAAATAAGATGGTTTTACCTTATTGTTCCGGTTAGCCTGATAATGCTGCTCCTGGCTAGAAATATTACCAGGACCAAGGCAGGACGGGCCTTCGTCGCTATCAGGGACAATGACCTGGCGGCTGAAATCATGGGCATCAGCCTTTTCAAACACAAAATGCTGGCTTTCGCCATTTGTTCTGTGTATGCTGGAGTTGCCGGCTGCCTGTGGGCCAATTATCTGGGGATTGCCACATATGAGCATTACACTCTAATGAACTCGGTATGGATGCTCGGCATGTTAATCGTAGGTGGCTTTGGCAGCATGATGGGGGTTATTTACGGCACTATCTTCATCAAGCTTCTATTCGAGGGTGTGTGTACTGCGGCACCTGCAATAGCTGACGCCATCCCAGCCATAGGAGGTGCGGTTTTTGCTGCTCTGGGTTTGATTACGGTTGGTCTGGTGATAATGCTCTTCCTTATCTATGAGCCAAGAGGACTCAATCACAGGTGGGAGATAATCAAGGGCACTTACCGATTGTTCCCCTTCAGTTACTAACTAGAGTTGGGGAGGTGATGCTTATGTGATAGTTCTACGGCTGATTGCAAGGACATCATTCAAAAGAGAAAGGAGGGTAAATGATGAAAGCAAATGTGAACAAAGTGGTGGTGGGACTGTTAATAGCAGTGTTAGCAGTCATTCCGGTTTTAGGCGCTTGTGCCAAGCCAGCTCCACCGGCTGAACCAACGGCACCCGAGGTACAGAAGCCAAGCGTGGTGAAGGTAGGATTCATGGAGGATATGACCTCAATATATGCCGCCATTGGGAAGGGACACCTCGCCGGGCTACAAGCCAAGCTTGCTCAAGTGAACGCGGCGGGCGGTATTGATGGCGTCCCTCTCGAATTGGAATGGGCGGACTGTGCCCAAGACGCTGGCCTATCAGTGGCTGCCTATAAGAAATTCAAGCGAGATGGCTGTCTGATAATTGGCGCCTTGTCGACTCTCCATTCCAATGCCGTTACAGGCATGGCAACGGATGATAAGATCTCCGTAGTGGCATTCGCCTCGGGAACTGATTTGTACTTTCCACCCACTCCTTATACCTGGAGCTATATTGGCAACCACGCGTCCTGGTCTATATGCACGCTGGTGCCTTTCTACGAAATGTGGAAGGCACAGTACGGTGACAAGCCGTTCAAGCTGGGCATCATCTTTATGGATCACCCTATGGTTCTGCCTACAATTCCTTGCGTCGAGGAGTGGTGCAGACAAAACAATGTAGAGCTTGTCGGTGTAGAGAAGACTCCTATGATGGCAGTGGAATACAAGACCGAAGTCAGCCGACTCAGAGACAAGGGTGCCGATGCCATACTTCTTGGCGGCAATAACCGCTGGCCTGTAGTAAGAGACATGGGCGAACTGGGTATGCTGCCTGGGCTGGAGGTAACTCAGGACACTAAAGAGATTATCTGGCATGACGGCGGCGTAACTCCCCTGGGTACTACAGGCGAGTCTTTTGCTGGCGGGTGGCAGGTAGCCGGCGAATGGGCAAAGTACTTTATCAGCAACAGGTTTGAGTACGGTGTCTTCGCTGATACCACCGGTAGGCCAGAACTAGCAGCACTCAAAGAGGCAGAGAAGGAGACATTTGGTGACCTCAGTCCTCTCTACCATGCCCCATTTATTTGGGGATGGATGTGGGAACTCGTTGTGGATGCGGCTATTAGTCAGGCTGTAAGTGAGGTGGGCTGGGAGAACCTCAACTCGGCGACTGTGTCTGAGAAAGGCCTGCCTAATTTGACCGTCGATCTCAGAGGCCTCGGCCCATTTCCCTTCAGTACTACCGATTATCCCGGAGACCGCTCCTTCATCAACCATTTTGGCCTCGCCCGCATGAACGAATCATGGGGGCACACAGAATGTTTCGTCCCAGACGAGGAATGGTTCAACGGTGACAAGTATTGCTGGGACCATGGGATATACGAACCTTTACTGGAGAGATAAAGCGTTAGCCATTAGCGTCGTATCCCTTCGTGACGAAGGGATACGACGCTAAACAGTCAGATGAAAGCCACAACCTTCAACATGACACAAGAAGGGCCATCTTCTTTGAGTGCAAAGGTAGCGGTGGTAGCATTAAGTTTGACTATCCGCAGAGTATGACAGCGTATGTCGTTGTAACATATTTGGCTATGGTATTCGTTTGCTCAACGGCACAAGTTCGTGGCGTAATCCAAGAGTATCTGCAGATAGTAGGATACTAACATTGTAAAAGGAGGAGAGCGGTAATAATGGAGAAACATGACGTAGTGATAGTTGGTGGAGGGCACAATGGGCTCACCGTGGGGGCTTACTTAGCCAAGGCTGGGGTAGATGTCTGTGTGCTAGAAAGGCAAGACATAGTTGGTGGTGCTGTTGCCACTCGCGAATTAACCCTACCTGGCTTTAAGCATGAAATAGGAGCATATATGCATGGCATCATCCAAGCAAACCCCCTGATCAGAAAGGATGAACTGGGACTTAAGTCCAAGTACGGGCTTAAGTACATTTACCCAGATAAAATGTTTGAAGCCGTCTTCCCTGATGGCAGGACCATGTGTTTTTACCGCGATATCGACAGGACGTGTGAATCCATAGCTCAATTTTCTCCCAAGGATGCGGAATCCTACCGTAGATTTTATAAAGCTTCCAATAACATGCTGAAAGTGGCATCTGTGGCTGCGTTTTCTCCTGTACCCAAATGGGGAGCAATGATGGCATTTCTTGATGCTAGCGAGGAAGGGCGTGAATTCTTGAAGACAATCATGTCAAGCGCTGCGGATATAGCTGATGACTGGTTTGAGAACGATGAAGTGAAGGTGGCAACGACCAGGTTTGCTTCAGAGATGATGATCAGCCCCTGGGAGAAAGGCACGGGAAATGCCATGTTCTTCGCATCTAGCTTACATCTTGGAGGATACGGGTTAGCTGTTGGTGGCTCAGGGGCACTGAGCAATGCCCTAGCCGCCTGTATAACTGACAATGGTGGTACAATTAAGGTCTCAAGTCCAGTCAAGTCCATAAAGGTGGAGTCTGGCGAAGCCAAGGTGGTAATATTGGACAGTGGTGAAGAGATTGTGGCGAGCAAAGCCATTGTATCTAATCTTAATGTCAAGCAGCTTTTCCTTGAAATGGTAGACCCACAACAACTACCATCCAATTTTCAAGACAAAGTTAGGCGAATTAAACCTTCTACCTTTTCTGCGTTCACCCTGGCTATCGCAGCTAAGGAAGCGCCAAGGTTCAAAGACGGTAAAGAATGTGATGCCATGTTTGTGGAGATTTCGCCTTTTCTCGATGAATACTCTCATATCTTCGAAGACTATAGTCATGGTATCCCCGGTGTAGAGATGCCGTTGCTGGCTGTCCCCACGCTTTATGATCCCAGTCGTGCGCCAGAAGGGAAACATACCGTCTATATCTATCACTATGAGCCATATAACTTGAAGGATGGAGGCCCCGCTAGATGGGATGAAATAAAGGAAGAGGTAGGTGAAAAAATCTTAAAGGTAGTGAGTGAGCACATAGCCAATCTGGAGCGTGATAATATTCTGGGTATGAGCATAATGAGCCCTTTGGATATTGAGAGGTATAATCCTTCCATGCAAGCTGGAGATATTCTGCATATAGCTTCGTTCATAACACAATCATATGCTAATAGGCCTTTACCAGGTTGGGGACAATATAGGACACCGGTAAAGCGCCTTTACATGTCTGGAGCCAGCACGCATCCAGGGGGTGGGGTAACTGGTGGTGGCAGAGCAGCAGCCCTAGCGATAATGGAGGACCTGGACATTGATTTTAGGAAGGTGGTGGAATAAATAGTGCCAAGCAGAAGAGGTAGAAGCATGAGAATCTACACCAAGGACGGCGATGCAATTGTTGAGATTTACTCGATCAAGCGTGATGGTGAGAAACTAGTAATGGATGCGAAGGTGCTGGATGCAATGAGGATGGACATAATTCTAACTCTAGATGAGATATTTAGTGGTATGAAGATAATGCTACGAGGTGTAATCCCCTACGTTTTACTTGTGCCCTACTTTGGCCTGAGGCGGCTATTTCGCAGGTTACTTAAAGAGGAGGAGGTTATCTGTCAATGATTTTGCTTGACAAAGTAGCGATAGTAACTGGTTCAAGCCGCGGTATTGGAGCGGCTGTAGCGCTGGAATTTGCCAAGGAGGGAGCAAACGTGGTAGTAGGGAGCGCAAAGAATGTTGAAGGTGCCAATGAGGTTGCCCGAAAGATAGGAGAAATGGGTAGACAAGCGCTGGTTGTGATGGCTGATGTTAGAGATAGACATCAGGTTGACAACATGGTTAGTCAGGGGCTACAGAAGTTTGGCAAGATAGACATACTAGTTAATAATGCTGGTAATGTTGATTTAGCGCGTTTTCGTGAAGTGACTGACGAGATATGGGATAGGACGATAGATATCCACATAAAGGGTGCTTATAATTGCACTAAGGCAGTAATAGAACATATGATTAAACAGAAGTCTGGAAAGATAATCAATGTTACTTCACCATCCGCCATATACGGTGGCTATGGGCTGCCAGCCTATTCTACAGCGAAAGGAGGCATAATATCATTCACACGGTCTTTAGCACGAGAGCTGGCTCGATATCACATAACTGTTAATTGCATATCCCCCAGTGCCTATACGCAAATGCTTGATGAGTTCAAGAAGATTCCGGGTTTTTGGGAACGAATTCTCCAGGACCATGTCCTCGGAGTGCCGAAGACAGAGGATATAGCTCCGGTATTTGCATTCCTGGCTTCTGAGGGGGCGAATTATGTAACAGGTCAAGTTATTAGCGCAGATGGTGGATACTCAATAGGTGGCTAAGCTGAGGCAATGGCAGTATGCAGTACCAGTTGATTCCTATACCGCTGAGTATGAGACACATTGAATATTTCCGGCGATCGTGAAAGTACCAGACGCAAATAACCGTTAATGGAGTAGCCCAGGAGGTAATTAGATGCTGACATTAAACAGTATTGAAGTGATGTATAGCGACATTATTTTGGTTCTGAAGGGGGTTTCTTTAGAGGTGCCTGACGGGAAGATCGTTACCCTCCTAGGAGCTAATGGTGCAGGCAAGACTACAACTCTTAAGGCGATATCGGGGTTACTTAGCACGGAGCTGGGCAAAGTAACTGATGGGAGTATCACGTTTGATGGGCAGAGAATAGATAATATGACGCCTGAGCATATTGTCAACCTGGGTATTATTCAGATAATGGAGGGGCGAAGGCTATTCGAACATCTGTCTGTTGAGGACAATTTGAGTGTAGGTGCTTACTTTCGCGGAGCTAGTGCTGACATTAAGGCCGATTTGGGCTTAGTTTACGACTACTTCCCCAAGCTCAAAGGACTTCGTAATGCCACTAGCGGCTATATTTCAGGTGGAGAGCGGCAGATGCTAGTTATGGGACGTGCTCTGATGGCACACCCTAAGCTTATGCTTCTTGATGAGCCGTCCATGGGGCTTGCCCCTTCAATGGTGGATGAAATCTTCAGGATTATAGTGAAAATCAATACTGAGGAGAAGGCTGGCATTTTCCTCGTAGAGCAAAATGCTGCAGCAGCTCTTTCAATTGCCAACTATGGCTACGTGATGGAGAACGGTAGGGTGGTTCTTGACGGACCTGCTGGTCAACTGAGAAATAACGAGGATATCAAGGAATTCTATTTAGGACTTACCGAAGTTGGGAAAGGTAAGAGCTTCCGAGAAGTCAAGCATTATAGGAGACGGAAAAGATGGCTAGGTTAGCGAAATATATTACCCAGTTAAACTTGCTTGTGAGCCAAAGCAGTATGTTGCAGACTGTGAATACTCAGCAGTCGAGCTGATTGTTATTCCAACAAAGCCAACAAAACGTATAAAATGGATCCTGAGCAACTATACAATTCAAAAAGCAAAGCGCGTCATAAGGTTAAGAAGCAAATACTCGAGGTAGCATCTGATTTAATTCGCGAAAAACGGGTATTACAATGTCACGTTAGATCAAATTGCCAAGAGGCTTGGTATAAGTAAGGCAAGTATTTACCATCACTGGACCGGCAAACAGGGAATACTATTCGATATTCAGCGCAGCGCGCATAAAGATCTTATAGAAAGCTTGAAAAAGATAGTAAAAGACCATGATACTCCAGATTCCAAATTACGGCGAGCAATAGAGAATCATATAATCATTGTGATCTTTGCTCCTCCGATGGCAGCATTAAAACAAGACTGGCTTTTAATAAAGAAGTATAAAAAAGAAGTAATCAGGTTGAGAGGCATATATGAAATGTTTCGCCAGATCATTATAGAAGGTATTGAGGAAGGCGTATTTAGTAGAGTTGATCCTAAATTAGTAAGTTTTGCAATTATTGGTACAGCAAACTATACTCGGACCTGGTATTCTCTAAAAGGGTCCATGTTACCAAAGGAGATCGCTGAAAGTATCGCAGGATATTTCCTTGGAGGTATCCCTGCCCCTAATTAAAGAGAGAAAAAGTTACAAAAGAGACTGGATGCGTAGCTCAAGAAATTAGCATGCCCAAATAGATCCAAGGATTATAACTAATGACGAAAACTAGATATGACATAGTAATCGCCGGTGGCGGTCATAACGGGCTTGTAGTTGGCTGTTACCTGGCCAAGGCAATGCTGAAGGTTTGCGTGATTGAGAAGAATGATGTGGTCGGTGGTGGCGTTGTTACCAGGGAAGTAACTGTTCCTGGATTCAAGCACGACCTAGCGTCCGTAGTACACGGGGCACTGATGGCCAACCCTATGATTCACCGTGATGAATTGGAGCTGATGTCCAAGTATGGTCTCAAATACATATGGCCAGACCCTCAGTTAGCAATCCTTTTTCCAGATGACAGGGCATTAGTATTTTACCGAGATATTCATAAGACCTGTGAGTCCATAGCCCAATTCTCACAGAGAGATGCTGAAAATTATCCTAAGTACATTGAAAGAGCAACGGAAGTTCTGAAGATGGGTGGGGCGGTTTTTTACTCTCCTCCACCTACATTTGGTGCTATGGTATCTCTGATGGACTCCAGTGAAATGGGCCGAGAGTACCTTAGGGTAGTCATGTCGAGTGCTCATGACATAGCTGAGGAATGGTTTGAAAGCGATCAGATGAAGATAGCGATCAGCCGCTGGGCATCTGAGATGATGGTGGGACCGGTAGAGAATGGAACGGGTGCCTATGCTTTTGGCATTCCTCATATTCATCGCTGGGGAATGGCCTATCCTGAAGGTGGTTCAGGGATGCTGAGCGAGGCACTGGCTGCTTGTCTGAGAGACAAAGGCGGAGAGGTAATGCTCTCAAGCTCGATAAAGGCCATTAAGGTAGAAGGTGAGGAAGCCAAGGGGGTTATCTTAGACAGTGGTGAGGAGATCCTGGCTGATAAGGCAGTTATTTCCAACCTCAATGCCAAGCAGCTTTTCCTTGATATGTTGGGGCCGGAGTTGTTGCCCGAAGGCTTTCAGGGAAAGATCAAGCGTCTCAAGGCCAGCACATTCCAAGGTATGCTCCAGGCCCTAGCCCTTAATGAAGCCCCAAGATACAAGGCAGGTGGGGATGTCAATAAAGCAGGCATGGTGGAGATCAGTCCATTTTTAGAGGACTACCTGAGGACATTTGATGAATTTAGATATGGTATCCCCAGCGCTATAATGCCAATGATGGTAGTCGCCACACTGTTTGATTCTACTCGTGCCCCACAAGGCAGGCACACTATGTATCTTTACCATTATGAGCCTTATGATCTGAAAGATGGCGGGGCAGCTAAGTGGGATGCAATAAGGCAAGAGGTAGCTGATGGTATTCTGGAGACGCTACGAAAGTATACTACTAATATGGGCCCTGAGAATATTCTGGGCAGGTGGATGCATACACCTCTCGATTATGAGAGAACCAACCCGGCTTTTATTCATGGAGACATAGGGCAAATCGGCCCACAAATTACTCAGTTCTTTGGCAATAGGCCTCTTCCAGGGTGGGGTAAGTACAGGACACCGGTGAAGAAACTTTACATGTGCGGATCGAGCACTCACCCCGGTGGTGCAGTGACTGGTGGTGGTCGAGCCGCTGTACAGGTCGTAATGGAAGATCTGGGTATCGATTTCAGAAAGGTGATAGCCAAACAATAAAGAAAGAATCAAGCGAGAAAGAGCCTCAAGGGCTGTATTCCAAAAGTTGTGAAAAAAGTGACAAAAAGGTACGATATCCATGGTATCGAGGGCTATAGTTAATTTATCGTAGTGACAGGGAGGAGGTCATATGGATTAGAGAGAAAACGAAGACGCACCAAGTTCGTCCAGAAAAAAACATAGAAAGGATGGTATATCATGGCAAGCAGCGAGAAGGCTATTCTACTGGAGAAGCATGACCAGATCGGGTATATTACATTCAATCGACCGGAGAAGTTAAACGCTATACGTCCCGCGGACTATATCTTGTTTGATGAGCTAGTAAATGACTGTGAGAGTGACGACAACATTAGGGTCATCATTGTGACAGGAAAGGGCAGGGCATGGTCATCAGGGGATGACGTAGAGGCCTGGACTGGATCGAAAGAGAAGGAGTATATGAAAGGGGACCCTGGACTATTGGCTATGGACGAGCATAGATTCTTGGACAATGCGCTTTCCGGATATAAGTTACTACCCATACATAAGACGTGCCTCACTTTGCTGAACTCTGGAAAGGTATCAATCGCAGCAGTGAACGGCATCTGCCGTATCCCCGAATACTTATATGCTATGGATTTTGTAGTAGCTGCGGATGTTGCCACATTTGCCCAAGGCGATATACTCGCAGGCCTTAGTCCCATGGGTTCCTCAACACAGCTAGCACCTCGTGTTTTGGGCAGGCGCCGAGCAATTGAACTTATTCTTTTGTGTGATCCAATATCAGCGCAGGAAGCTTATAGAGTAGGGTTAGTTAACAAGGTAGTGCCCCTTTTACAACTCATGCCGGAAGCCGAAGCCATAGCAAGGAAGATTATTTCATATCCCATCACCGGAATCAAATTGGCAAAGATGGCCATGACTAAGGCTCAAGATCTACCACTTCAAGAGGGGCTTGAGATTGAGCAATGGTATGCTTCGATGTCAATGCAAGGTCCATGGAAGACTTACGGCAAGCAATTCCTGGCTAAGAAAAGAAAGCTACTCTAATGATACTGTTTAGCACCTTATAAGAAACTAGGGGTATGAAACCTGCCTCATTTTGCGATAAGAAAGGGTGAGGTAGTTGCTATTTTCTGTTTAGCTAAGCGCCAGGGAGGGCTGTGAGGTGTCTGAATGCATAGGACTTGACGGGCGCTGTGTTATTCCACGGAGGTTCATATGAAAACGCGCATAACGGAGCTGCTGGGCATAAAGTATCCCATAATTCAAGCGGGAATGAGCTATGTATCATATGTTCCGCTTGTAGCTGCTGTGTCTAATGCTGGCGGTTTAGGGATTCTGTCAGCCAGTGAGCAAACTCCAGAAGAACTCAGAATCAATATTAGGAAACTCAAGAGCCTCACTAGTAACCCTTTTGGTGTGAATCTGGTTCCTTATATGCCTAGATATAAGGACTTAGTTCAAGTAATTTTAGATGAGGAGGTTCCTGTATTCAGCCACGGCCTTGGGAATCCTTTCAAGCTGCTAGATATAAAAAAGTCTGCTAACATGATCTTTATGCCTACAGTAGGCACTGTGAGGCAGGCAATAATGATGGAAAAAGAGGGAGCAGATGCACTGATTGTCCATGGATTTGAAGGTGGAGGGCATGTTGGCTATATCGCGAGCACTGTTTTAGTACCTAAGGTGGCTGAAAATGTAAAACTCCCCATAGCAGCTTCGGGCGGTTTCTGCGATGGCAAAGGGCTAGTTGCTGCTCTCGCTCTGGGCGCGGAAGGTATTGCCATGGGCAGTAGATTTGCATTTACCCAGGAAAGTCCGATTCATCCCGATGCCAAGGCAGCCGCCTTGAAAGCTAGAGAGAAGGATGCAGTAGTATCGAATCGCTACGATGGACTGCGCCTCAGAAGTATACCTGGAAACAAAATGATACATTATCGGGGATGGTGGTCTCGACCCTGGGAAGTTATACCTAGCCTGTTAAGTATGAAAAATGTGTCTGAAACTTCCTTCGGCGACCTTATACGCATTTTAAAAGAACTTAAGAAATATAATACTCCTTTAATACAATTTATGTGTGGCATTGAAAAAGTCGGTTCTACCCTTGAAGGTGGTGAAGTTGCAAATGGCATAATACCCAGTGGTCAAGTCGTGGGCCGTATCTATGATGTACCAACTTGCCAAGAACTAATACAGAGGATCACTAACGAAGCTGAAGAGGTAATGGAGCTGTTAAAGGCCAACTTTTAGCACTTTACTAATAAACAGGCCTTATGAATTATTATTGGCAGACCAACGCTTGGCACTAACCACAAGTTACACTCCATGCAAGCTGACCACTAGTGTCCACAACACAAAGGGGCTTGTATTTTATTTCCCGAGGGCCAGTGAGTTTGCGACTTGGGCTAAAATAGACCTGACAGGTTCCGGTGAGGTGCCATAATGTGGCTGGGGAGTTTAGATTGCCCCTGACCGGCTCTCAGGTGGCCCGATTAGGGAAATTGGGGTTCACCGAAGAAAGGGAGGTCCCGTATCAAGGAAGCAAGCATGGACAGAGGAACCGGCCAATACTCACTGAGCCCGAATATCTTTAGAGGAGACGACACGCCCTCCGAGAAAGGCTTCTTTTTCAGTCACAATGATCTTCTTGCGCTCTTTGACTGCAAGTAAGGCACCGGCGCGCCTAAACCACCAAGTCCAGCCCCAATGATTGCAACATCATAACTTTCTGAAGCCACGATAAACCATCCCCCACTCAATTACTATATCCTGATATGGCGGTATCCTCTGTCAAGCGTCAAGCAGTTATATACTTACCGAGGTCGCTCACTGGCCACGAAAGAAACCGTCCGTTACCTACGGCCTCAGTTCTGGCCTACTTTTTCATAATAATGGCTGAGCTATTACCCTGCATGCCATAGGTTTGACCCAGAGCAACTTTAGCGCCTTCAACCTGTCTCTGGCCTGTCTGCCCCCTTAGTTGCCATACCATCTCACACACCTGAGCTATTCCCTGCGCTGGATACGCCTCACCCAACGATGAGGGGCCTCCACTTGGGCAAACTGGGATTCTACCCCCAATTGCAGTAGCCCCCTCACGGATAAGTCTCTCTGCCTCTCCTTGTCTGCAAAGACCAGCTGCTTCCATATAGACAAGGTAGTGCCATGCGCTATTATCGGGCAGTTCGGCGAAACTCAAGTCCTCTGGACCGATACCAGCCTCTTCATAGGCAGCGTTGAAAGCCAACACTGCATCACTCACCAATGGCGCCTCTGCTTTTGCTGGTGCACTAAGCTGCATGATACGTATTGTAGGGTCGCCGTAGACCGCACTCGTTAATGAACAACCCGCTAGAATAATCGGTTTAGAGGTAATTTGCCTTGCCTTCTTCATGCTACAAACTATTGCTGCTGCGGCCCCATCGCTAGTGGGACATAGCTCAACAACCCTAAGGGGAGAGCATACCATACGAGACGCCAAGACCTCCTCTATAGTGAACACCTTTCTGTACCTAGCGTAGGGATTGTATTGAGCATGTCTACTTGACACCACCTTTGTTAAGGCCAAATCTTCCTCGGTAGTGCCGTATTCTGCCATCCTCCTTCTGCATTCCAATGCCCAGTACGATGGATTCTCCATCCCCACGCCCCTCCATCTGATATAGTCATAGTCCCATTTATTCGTCCCACCAAGAGCCCCGTAGAAGCCCTTGGGAGCGATATCTACCCCTACAGCAATACCTATATCGCAACAGCCACTGTTTATCATGGTCTGAATTGCCCTAATAGACGAACCACCGCTGGCACAGACATTGGAGACGTTAACAATGGGGATCCCCGTTTCTCCTATAGCCTGGGCTAAAAAATGGCCGGGTAGCCATCCAACACCCCCTAGATTCGCGGAGCAGCTGGCAGCCATAGCCTGGATGTCTGTCCACTCCATACCGCCATCTTTCAGTGCCTCTCTCACGGCGTGGACGCCCATCTCCTGAGGGCTTTTGTCCGGGTATTTCCCGTATGGGTACATACCTACCCCAATTACGGCGATCTCTCCATTCTGATTCATTTTCCCTCTCCTCTTTCTCTATCTCTTTTGTTATGGCTTTATATTCAGATTGGACTAGCTGCTTAACCAACTGGTTTGAATTTCCAACCTATAACCTCATCGCCATTCTCATCTACGAAAAGTCTCTCAGCAACCACCTCCATGTCCATATCAATTTTAAGGTCCTTATCTGGGTCACTGCACGCGGTTACTATCCCCAGAACCTTTATTCCCTCAGGGAACTCCACTAAACCAACAGCGAAGGGAACATAGGGATCAGGAGCTATGAAAGGAGGAGGCGGCTTGTAGTATTGTGTACTCCAGCTCCATAGCTTTCCTCTTTTGCTCAAGAGTATGTCTTCCACATCTTTATTCTTGCAATTTGGATTCCCACAGGTAAAGTTTTTCGGGAAAGCACAGTAACCGCAGGACTTACACTTGGTGGCAATCAGGCGGGGGTCATCGGATGGCCAAGTAAATAAATCCTCGAATGCAGCAACTTGCTTCTTGGTTGAGTTGGTGGTAGTCATAACAGAACCCTCCTTAATAAGCACAATCAAGACTTATGCTAACAGAAGGCAGGACAACTCGAAAGTTATCCCGCCTCTTGACGTCGAAGGCTGTGTTTGAAACCAGTGACCTTCTACGATGTCGGCTATGGACTACCAAGATGAACGATGGTATGGAGGGAACATCTGCACCTCGTAGTCTTTGCCGCTAATGACATCGGCACATAGAGCTGCGGACAGAGCTGCACCATCTATACCTCCTCCCCACATCTTCTCACCATATTGGTCTCCGACAAAATATAGCCCATCTACCCAAGGAGACTTCACATCTGGCCTCTCAGCTCCAAGAGGTCGCCAGTGGCCAAAAGCCTCGGCTGCTGCGGTCCATACCTGGAAGAGTAACTCCTTTCTCCAGTTTGGCCAGTTGTCGGTCATGAAGCGCTCGGCTTCATTTATGGCAGTATCAACCCTGTTCTTGTCGCGCATCTCGTGGTCCAGGAGCGGTATTGAGAATAAGAAACCATTAATGCCCCTGGGTGACTGGTTGGCGATCGACGGGAGGGAACACATTACGAAGTCGAGCGACTCTAATCCCTTCTTCTTACTCACACCGGGCAGGAAGATAAAGCTCCTCGGGTCGATCCCCTTCAATCTCAGGTAATCCTTCTTGTAATCCTTCTTGAAAAAGTAGGAGCCGGTAAGCAGGCCCGGGATGTAGTACTTCTCTTTCACTTCCTTGACGAAATCAGCGGTGAAATGCCTTTCAGGAATCACCTTGAAGGCATCCTTGGGAGGCAGATTGCAGATCACTACTGGAGCTTCTACGGTTTCGACACCTTTGCTTGTCCTTATTCTAACCCCTTTGGACTGCTTGTTTTCAATAATGACTTCCTCAACGGGCGATTCGGTGATAACGTCGCCACCATGTTCCTGAATCAAATCCCTCAACTGAACGGCGATGTCCAGGAGCCCTATACCATCCATGGTGGCTACTGAGCCCGAAATGAGGTCCATTTGGATATCTTTTGCGATTGCCTGGTACTTCAGGAAATCCCTCAGGTGCATGTGGTCAGGATTAGCCAAGGCTGTCTGCGAGCCGGCAAGGTTCCTTATAAATAGGTACGACTCCTCATCACAGTCCCTCTCTCTCAGGAAATCTCCGAGTGAGCCCCTCGCCTGCTCAATTTGCTCGAAGGACCATGTGGCCATTTCCCGGAGCAATTTTCTGGTTGCCTTGCCCCCATCGCTCATCCACTCGTACGGCTGACCGTGCTCAATCTGATACCATTTAGTCTGGTCCTTATTGTCAATGACAGCAAATCCCTTGTTGACTTTCATGTATATGGGCTTGCCCAGCCATTTCATCAGGAAGGAAATACGCCCCCTGTCTCCCCAGAATGAACCGTGGCCGCCGTCCAAAAGATAGCCGTTGAACATGCCGTTCTTGACTACGTTTTCAAAATCCGGCTCCGACTTGGCTATCCATGTCCCAGTGCTGCCCAGGGCATGCGTAAATTCTTTGTAGGTGTAAGGTTTGTCGATAATCCAAAGTTTGTTATCCTCGCCATAATAACTAAGGATTCGTCCGCCTATGAAAGACTCCTTTTCTGCTACGAGGACCTTCTTGCCCTCCCTGGATGCCAGGATGGCCCCAACACCCAAGCCGCCAACTCCAGACCCGATAACTACAACGTCATAGTTTCCTAAAGCCATAATAAATTATCCTCCTTTTTAAATATACTGTGTACTGTATGGCTATATTCCGCATCAAGAGTCTCTGCTTATCGAGGTCGTTAAGTGAAATTTCACTTACTTCCCACTATCAATAAGCAGTTTACAATTATACTGTTAAATCCCATCTCTGTCAATATGTAGTTGTGCGGTGTCCAAGACATACTATACAGTTTCTAAATTACGGTTATACTCAGTATATCAAGGAGACCTTAAAGCTTCTTGATATCGACATTAGTAGTTTGGAGTGGAAAGAATATGAGACATGGA
>Ga0265594_1000528_pt1 | contig 31531 bp, 30 predicted proteins | sample saktaG_11_FD_190147 | JGI IMG/M metagenome (GOLD analysis project Ga0265594, IMG submission 190147) | Saline water microbial communities from Sakinaw Lake, British Columbia, Canada - sak_2011_5_24_80m | ecosystem: Environmental > Aquatic > Non-marine Saline and Alkaline > Saline ... | reverse complement strand
AGGGGTTACATCTCTACTGCTAGGAAGAACTCCGTTGATGTTCTCGATGCTATCCAAGGTGCGTTTGAGGGAAAGCCCTATGTTCCTCCTTCAGCTGCCGCTTAACTGAACCCCATTGTGAAGGCATCCCGGATGTAAATGCGTGTTATGGTCGGGTTGGGCTGAATAGTTACTCTTTTTTTTCTATTCCCAGGTCTTATTTTAAATTGAATAACCTGCAACAAGCTGCTGCGTATTCAATTTAAGGGAATGAGTCACAGAAAGAAGATATTTATACCTGTCAGAAAGAAAAGAAGTTAGGTGGAATGAAATGAGCGATACAATCGAAGAAGAAGGAAGGTCTTTTTATGAGAAGAATGGCGGACGCGTTGAAGAGGGCTCTTCGAAGGGTGCGTTAGTTGTAGAATCAGTCAATAAAATCATGCGTAGCTTAAAGAGAACCGTGTATACAAATAATGATTATTGTGTCTGTCCAGGATGTTTCGCTGTTGACTGCTCATACTATCTCAAGCAGGTTCTAAAATCACTTCCAGGCATATATTACGAAGTTCTGCCGAAAAGTAGCACAAGCGGAAAAACAGCCCTAGCAAAGGACTATTATCAGTTTTTTGCAGATCTGCCCGAAGAGGCAAAGACGGGGGATTATTGGCAGAAAATTGAAGATATTAAAGATGTAAAACCAGGAGATATTATCGCTTTTAAGTATTGTGACAAAAAAAGTACCACTGGGCACGTAATGGTAGCGTATTCACCATCCCAACGTTCAGGTTGTGATGACAAGGACCAGTATTGGGTGTGGGTGTCCGATTCAGCGAATAGTGGACATTTCGACGACACCAGAAATGGGAAAGGAAAATATGCTAAGGATTTCGAGTACATAGCTTACAATGGGTCTGGTGGAAAGCCTTCCGGTGTCGGTATTGGAAAAATGTGGTTCAACACTTCAAATAGCCCTCCATATTATAGATGGAGTCATTGCAACAAACCAAAAGACCCTCTGAAAGATAACCCTCGTATTAAGATCTCTATCGGTAGACCAATTTAAGAGGAATAGATCAGGATCGCCCATACTCTTGAGTGGCAAGCGAGATATCTACCCTAAGACGGCACTTCACCCGACTGCTTACCGCTTCGCGGTACACGTCGGGTGATCTCAAGCATTAGCGCGGCGCATCTGGTCGGGTGAACGTCCCGAGAATGTGAAGCGTACACAGTATATGTTATGTGCCAAATGGGATCGCAGCCCTTTAGAGCTGGTATTGAGCAGGCATCGTGGAGGAAAAAAGATTGCCGGGACGATATGGCCTTCATGGAGTAATGCGAGAACCCTAAATCAGTCTCGATCATCCTTCGAGGCGGGAGCGAACACGTTGTCGACGAGCTTGACTGGGCGATGGAAGACGGGCTCCGGGTTCTGGGATTAACCCTCGAAGACCGCCACGTGATCCCCGGAGGCGGCGTGCCCGGCGGAATGGGCGGCGGAGGCGAAATGAGAGAGGAGTTCTGATCCCCTCCCCGATATCCGATATTATTTTAGATCCCGGAATGTCTAAGAAGATTGGATGAACGCCCCGTCAGATCAGCCCCTCCGCCCCTTTTTCGATCACCCTCGCAGAGATTATCGTCCCCTTGCCGGTGTTCAGGTTTATCGAGGAGAGGATGCCGACGACCTTCTCGTCCTGGAATAGAGGCGTTCCGCTCTCCCCCGGCCCGGGCATATCAGCGTGGCCGATGACGATGGAGAGAAGGTCGCCGACGTCGGATATGCTACAGTCCCTCGCGCCCATGGCGCTAGCGAGCCGGGCGGGGCCGAGCCTTGGCATTGCCAAAGGCGTCGGCTCGCATCCGGAGGCCTTGAAGTAGACGAGGTCGAAGGCCCTCCAATCGGCGACCACCTGTCCCTTCACCCCTCCGATGGTGAGGTTCTTCGTTCTTGCAAGCCTTATGATGTGGTAAGCCGTCACCCCGATGCATTTGCTTTTGCCTTTTAGAAAAGCGCCCACAACTCCGCCCTGCTTTCCGGCACTAAAGAGGTCTCCCGCCCTGAGCATGACGAATTTTTTGGTATGATACGGATAAATAGGTATCCTGACTGATCAGATCGAAGCTGACGCATCTCGTCGAAACTCGGACGGTCCTGCCATGGCTCATCACATCGCTGAAGACGGAGAACTGGAAGAGGTGGGGCAGCTCCAGCTGTTTGTTCACACCCTTTTCGCCAAATACGAGCCGGTCATCCTTAGAATCTTAAACCGGATGATAGAAACGGATTTCTTCAGAGGAAAAGGGAGACCGATTCTCAGATTCACGCGAAAAAGGCTGGACTTTCTTCCCAGGGGAGAGGTGGTGAGCACCCAAAGAGCGAAGGATTTTGTGGACGCCTTATCGAATTCGGAAGATTCGAAGATCGCCGTCTGTCCCTGCGTATGCCAGGAAGCTCTGGGGAGGAGGGCGGGGACCCTCGTAAAAGACATAACCGTCCTTTACGGCACCGAGGTATATGAAAGAACAAAAGGGGCAAAAGGCGGCTACAGGGAGATGAGCCAAAACGAAGCGAAGATTTTGCTCGAATCCCTCCATGAAGAGGGGTGCATGCCCACTTTTTACGCCTGCCTCAAGTCCACGGGTTGGATGGTGGTGATCTGCAACTGCGATGACAGGATCTGTCTTCCATTCAGGGCCCACCAGCTCGTGGGGGGCGTTCTCAGTCCGGGGCCCGACATCATCGATTGCGACGTTGACAGTTGCGCCGGATGCGGCAGATGCGTTGATAGGTGCCATTTCGGTGCGAACCGCTTAGTTGGCGGCAAAATCGCAGTCGATCCTGAGAAATGCTACGGCTGCGGCCTCTGCGTTTCGACCTGTCCCTCGGAGGCGAGAAAGCTGGCTGAGAGGATCGACTACTCCAACATGTACTATCCAGTCGATTTCGTGAGGAGATTCGGAACGGAAGCGGCGGGAAAAGGGCAAACTGCATTCGGGCAAGATTAATACCAGGCGGGATCCGATTGAGCAAACGATGGAGGAGTTTTATGGTCTCTGAAAGGAAAGCCCTATGGGTCGTATTCAGACCCGAAAATCCGGAAAGTGTCGTTGCAATGCGCGAAAAATTTTTAATATCTTACCAGGCCTTCAGAGATATGCCCGGCCTCTTCAGCAAGGTCTGGTGGTGCGATTCTGAGAAGGGCGAGTGGGGAGCTATGTACATATTCAACTCGGATGAGGAGCTTCAGGAGTACCTTCACTCCGACAGGTGGCTGAATAAGGTCCCCAAAAAATATGGATATAAACCCGAGATCGTAGCCATCCTCGACCTGGGGCCCATCCTTTACAAAAACGCCGTCATGGTGGGCGAAGGCTCCTGGCTCGCGGAGCCGCAAGGTGAGAGCTGACCGGCTCGTCCTGTCTCCCCAACGAATTCATCCCGATGATTCTCTTGAAGATGAAAGCCGTCAACCCCGATGAGATCTCCCTCGAAGAGATGATAGAGCGGGCCATCGAGTTTCACGGCCACCTCGGCCCCTTCCTCGTCCTGGGGATCAGGATGGGACTTCTCGCCCTCAGAGAGCTCAGCTCGTCGGGATACGAGGGGATAGAGGCCCTCGTCAAGACCGGAAATACGCCGTCCCTATCATGTCTTCTGGACGGAATCCAAGTCTCCACGGGCTGCACCATGGGCAAGGGGAACATCGCCACAGTCCCCCTCTAGCCGTGCAGAGGCGGACTTCTCCACCTATGAGAGAAAGGTGACCTTCAAGGTTAAGGACGAGATCATAGACGAGATAAAAATCTGGAGAGAAAGCTACGCCACCCTCGAAGAGATCGCCTGGAGCATCTCAAAGAGGCCAGACGAGGAGCTCTTCGAGCGGTTATAAAGCCGGGCAGGAGGAGGGGTCCAGACCGGTCGGTCGAGATGAAGTCGACGGCGAGAAAGTCTCGGGTCGAGTTTCAGCTCAAGAAACTATTTATATCTGTTTAGGACGTCTTCACAAAAGTTGTGAAGGGATATGATTTTTGAGAAATATTTGAGACTGTCCCGGATACACAAAAAAGGTAAATACCTGCAAATAGGAAATGAACTCCGATATGGCAAAAGCGCCGGAGAGAGTCACGATCGCCCTGGACGGCGAGACCGCAAAGCTCTTCCGAGATATGAGGGAGGATCTGGGGATATCTCAGAGTGAACTGATGCGGGAAGCTTTGAAGTTCTACAGCAAGCATAAGGCGCTCTTCGACTCAACCGACGAGGAGAGGATCTACGCCTACTCCGATATGCTCTCCGTCGGCGAGCACATAATCCTCGACATCGACCACTGGATTCTATTTCTCAGCTTCATCGATACCCACCCGGATAAGGACAAGTTCTGGGAGATGCACCGGAAGGTATCTCAGGCTCACGCCGAGGAGTTCAAGCAGAAAAATCACAAGGCTGAAACGGTCCTGAGGAGGCTTGAGCTGTGCAACCTCTTCAAGCTTAGCAGAACCTCCGACGCCGACTTCACCCTTCTCCTCGGTTACGATATCCCAAAGAAGTTCGTCAAGACGGAGCTGGAGGACATCTTCTCCAAGATGGGGATCAAGGTGGACATAAAAGAGGACTTCTCAAAGCTGAGGATCAAGATCCTGCCTTGAAGGCCACTTTTAAGTCGAACTGATATCCGATGGGCCCATCTTGCCGAAATTGCCTTTCGTGCTTCAGCAGCGGCCCAAGAGCGCCTCCACGGCCGCCTCGATCGATTGCCTGGAGTTGTGGCGAGGGGTCCAGCCGAGCTTCTCCATCGCCTCGATCGAGAGGAGCATCGTCTTCACGTCGCCCTTCCAGCCGCGGCCGTCGATCCCGCCGGTGTACCTGTACTTGACGCCCTCCAGGTTCATCTTCTCGACCACCACGTTGGCGATCTCGGTCACGTCCACCGAATCGGCAGAGCCGATGTTGAAGACGTTGACCCGATCGCGGGAATGGACGAGGGAGAAGATCATCGCATCAACGCAGTCATGGACCTCGATATACGACTTCCTCTGTTTGCCCGAGCCCAGGATCTCCAGCTCCTCGGGGTTGTTCTCAAGCTTCTTTATGAAGTCGACGATGACCCCGTGAGTCCCCCTCTCGCCGACGATGTTGGCGAACCTGAATATCCAGGACCTCATATCGAAGGTGTGGCAAAAAGCCGATATCAGGGCCTCGCAGGCGAGCTTCGATGCTCCGTACAGGGATATCGGCAGAAGAGGCCCGTAATCCTCAGGGGTGGGAACGACGTTTGCCTCGCCGTAGACGGTGGAGGTGGAGGTGAAGGCGATCTCGGCCACCCCCATCTTTCGCATCAATTCGAGGAGGTTGAAGGTGGCGATGACGTTCTGGTCGAGGTGGGTCCAGGTGTCTTCGGCCCCGATCTTGACGTCGGGGTTTGCGGCCAGGTGGAAGACGAGGTCTTTGCCCTCGAGGGCAGCCTCGACGGCTTCTTGGTCCAGAAGGTCCGCCTCGATCAGGCTGAAGTTCGGGTTTGAACTGTGATTCTCGATGAACTCCATCTTCCCGGAGCTGAAATTGTCGAGGACCGTTACCCGGTTCAATTCGATGAGCCGATCGACGAGATGGCTTCCTATGAAGCCTGCGCCGCCCGTCACCAGGATGGATCTATCTTTCATCAACTCAGTTCGCCTCGCTCCAGGATTTCTAGAAGTGGGATTTTACCGTGTCGCTCGATCAAACCAAAAAATCACTCAGAACAGCTGCACCACGGGCGACGCTCTCGATCTGCGATACCAGCTCCGGGTCGGATATCGATCTTGTAACCATCTCCAAGCAAAGGACCCTCCACACCCTTATTTGGGGGTCAGAAGGTTTAAGAAGGTTTTCACAAGCGCTAACTTGAAGGCCGTGATGTTTGCACTTTCGTTTTCAGGAACGTCTAAATCGATGCGCTTCAAAATTGGAGTCGTCGAGGAGGGATCTCATGAAGTGTTTCAAGATGTTGATCGACGGGCAGATCGTGGAGTCGGCTGCCGGGAAGGCGGCCGCGATCCTCAACCCAGCAAACCAGGAGCCAGTGGCCGAGGTATCCCTGGGCGGGCGCGAGGAGGCGACGCTTGCCCTCAAAGCCGCAGATAGGGCCTTTCCCGGATGGGCCAGAACCGATCCCAAAAAGAGGGGAGACCTCCTCCACCAGGGGGCGGACCTGGTCCGAGAAAGGGCGGAGGAGATCGCCCGCCTTCTGACGATGGAGCAGGGTAAGCCCCTGAAATACGCGAGAAGAGAGGTCATCGGTTCGGCGGAGGCCCTCGACTACTACGCCGAGGAGGGCAAGAGGAACTTCGGAGAGATCGTCCCATCGTCGAGCGAAAGGGGCAGAAGCCTCGTCATAAGGCAGCCGATCGGCGTAGCCGCCGTCATATCTCCCTGGAACTATCCCGTGGACCTTCTCGCCTGGAAGCTTGCGCCCGCCCTCGCCGCGGGCTGCACCGTCGTCGCCAAGCCCTCGAGCCGGGCGCCTCTTGCCGCCACCGAGTTCGTGAGAGCGGTCCACGAGGCGGGGCTTCCTCCAGGCGTCTTGAACCTCGTCCACGGGCCGGGAGGGGTGGTCGGCGCAGAGCTGGTGGAGAGCCCCATCTCCCGGAAAATATCCTTCACGGGGGAGACGAAGACGGGAAAGGAGATCATGGAGCGGGCGGCAAGGCACGTCAAGCGGCTCTCCCTGGAGCTTGGGGGCCACTCGCCCTTCATCGTCTGCGAGGACGCTTCCATCGAAGAGGCGGCGGAGTCGTGCCTCCAGAGGGCCTTCTCGAACATGGGGCAGATCTGCATCAGCGTCAACAGGATCTACGTCCAAATGAATGTCGCCGAGGAGTTCGCCTCGATGCTGGTGAAACGAACCGGAAAGCTCCGAATCGGAGACGGCCTCCGCCCGGACGTCGACCTGGGCCCCATGTTCAGCGAGGCGCAGCGGCAGAAGACGATAGCCCACATAGCCGATGCCACCGACAAGGGAGCAGAGCTCCTATGCGGCGGCCGCGAGCCGGAGGGGGAGGAGTACCGCCGGGGCTTCTTCTTCCTCCCGACGGTCCTCGACCGGATGGACCACTCCATGAGGATGATGAGAGAGGAGACCTTCGGGCCGGTGGCTCCGATGATGAGGTTTTCGAGCGATGAGGAGGCCCTGAGGCTTGCAAACGACTCCCGGTACGGCCTGGCGGCCTACGTCTTCACAGAGGACATGACGACGGCGCTTCGCTTTGCCGAGAGGCTAGAGGCCGGAAGCGTCGGGATAAACTTGAACAACGTCATCCAGCCCCAGGCCCCCTTCGGCGGGTGGAAGGAGAGCGGCCTCTCGCGCGAGAGGTCCCGAGCCGCCCTGGAGGAGTACATGGAGACGAAGCACATCCGGATCGGGTTGAGGGAGGGGTTCTGACGGTCTCGACATTTTTTCGAGAAGCCTGATAGGCCGACTGAGATGGCTCACCAAGAGCCCTTCTCGGCAAAATCCCGGCCGAATCTGGCCACAAGCACCCGGAAGAGGTGAACGAAAGGGCAGTAATTGTATGATTGCCATGAGGGTGATTCAATCGGTCTCTAAAGAAAAGTATAGATAGCAGTAAGGCGGAACCGGCTAAGGCAGAGATCTGACTAATAGGCCCCCTGCCGAGCAGGGCCACCCGGGCCAGACGGATGGATCGCGGGATGGAGAACGTTCCATGTTTAAACAGTGTTTTCGAGAGGTTAGGTGGTGTGCAAAACCCTGGGGGGCGCTCGAAATGCCTCTGCCTGTCGAAAATGCCCCTCATGAGCACTCAACTTTGTGAATGTATTCTAATAAGTTAACAAACCTCTCGCAAATCGGCTTTTTTTCGCTATCAGTAAAGGCCGAAAAACGGCCGCTAAAGGATCTATCCATGGCTGAAAAGTCGTGGCCCCATCAGGTGGTTCCGCCGTTGGGGCTCTCCTGGATGTAGAAAGGATCTATCCATGGCTGAAAAGTCGTGGCCCCATACCGCGCCGCCCAAACCGATACATGTCTTTCAGTTCCAAAAGGATCTATCCATGGCTGAAAAGTCGTGGCCCCATTGAAACGGGGCAGGCCTCGACGCATCGGCCGCACTTTATGCAGTCGGGCTTCTCGGCGATCTCGTTCACATCAAGCTGCATAGGGCAGACCGTTTTGCATATGCCGCAGTCGATGCATCGATCCGGGTCGAGCTTCAGCTGGTACTTCCCCCGGCCGAGGTATCTCTGGAGAGTCCCCATGGGGCAGAAGGTGCACCAGGCCCTTGGGCTCAAGGCCAGCCCGAATAGGATCGAGACGGAGGTGGTGAGGATGCACATGGTAACGAAGACCATCCCTACTTTATCCACCATCCCCTGAGTCAAAAGGATCCTCGATATCATGAAGCCCATCAGGGCGATGAATACCGGCACCCTCAGCACCATGCTCCTGAAGAATCTGGGTATCTTCACATGACGGCTGATCCTCCCGATCCAGAAATCGTTGAAGCTGCCCCTTGGGCAGAGGTTTCCGCAAAACCACCTGCCTCGAAAGGGGCTGATGATCATGAGGGCGAGAAATACCAGGGCCACGACGTACCCGAGCTTGGGGTACCAGATGCCGCCGATGGATACCAGGACGACGATTACTCCCAGGCGAGGGGTTATCTTGAGCATAATTCTCAGGAGATATTATTCGTGTGGATCTTATATCTATTTTTCCGGAGCCTTTCGGACGCGAGAACGCCGAATCCGGATATATTTTGTACGTTGGGGTCGGGGAAAGGGCCCGACTATTTGATCGTCCCGAAACCCCTGTCCAGGAGCAGGTGTAGGTTGTAGCCGAGGAAGGAGGCGAAGGCGATGAAGAGCGCCTCGCCCGGAGTCATGTTGAAGCCGAACCTCACGATGGTGAAGGCGAAAAGAGCGTAGACCGCAGCGAAGACCGAAGAGTGGACGACGCCCCGGTGATTCGGCATCAGCATCTTGAAAAGGTTCCAGGCGACTACAGCCACCAGGGCCGCCACGCCCCAGGCGAGGGCGAGGTTGATGACTGGGTCGGAGGTGAGGTGGAGCTTGAGGCCCAGGTTACGGAAGGCGGATATCCCGACGGCCACCGAGACGAAGGGCTTGGTCGTCCTGTGGATCAGGGCTTCGGGATGGTCCATGTCCGGAAGGTCGGAGCCCAGAACGTAGAAGGCGTAGCCAAGGGACATGGCCATGAAGGTCATCTCGATGGGAAGGCCCAGGTGAAAGTTGAGGATTGATAGGATCAAAATCGCTATCGGGTAGGTTAGGATTCCAGCCAGAACGTGCTCGTCGTAGTTCAAACCCTCGTCACCTCGCTCGCCTCGATCATTTCGATCACCTTCTTCATACCCATCTCCGTCCCCGCATCCTCTGATCCCCTCAAACGAATGCGATGACCGATGGGGATTTTACATTTTCCCTCAACCGCATATCGATTTCTGGAAGCTGAGCCCTACACCAGAGGAAGAGAGACGGCATCGAACCAAATTTTTATTCGAATCGTTGGTCGTTCTCTTACCCAATTTATGTTATTTATGCACCATTTTTGATCTTGGAAGGGCAGCGAATAGCATCTCGAATCCCGGTCCAAAAGGATGCCCTGAGAGAGAAAAAGGAGAGAGAGCTTTTATAGATTCGGCCCAAGAAATTGGCAGGGTCATCTAATGCTCAGCTTGAGATTTCACGGCAGAGGCGGCCAGGGGGCCAAGGTGGCCAGCAGGGTCCTTGGAACTGCCGCCTTTCTGGACGGCCTCTTCGTCCAGGATTTTCCCCTCTACGGGGCCGAGAGAAGGGGGGCGCCCATAACCGCCTTCGTTCGCATATCAGACGAGCCGATAACAGAGCGGGGGGTGATATCAGACCCCGACGTGGTGATCGTCATGGACGAAACCCTCCTCATGGACCCGAGAGCTCTGCCCCTCTCCGGCCTCAAGAGGGGTGGGGCGGTCTTGATAAATTCGCCCCGAAGCCCGGAAGAGGTGAAGACCGAGCATGGGATCGGAGGGGTGCGGGTTTTGGTCCTGGACATGACCAAAATCTCCCTGGAGGTGCTGGGCGAGCCTATTCTCAGCACTCTCGCTGGGGCTGCCGCCGCCAAGATCGCGAATATCAGCGAGGACTCCCTGAAGGAGGCGTTGGAGCGGGAGCTTTCCGGGATCGTCGAGGAGAAAGAGGAGCTTGACAGAAACGTGGAGGCTGCAACGCTCTCCTTCAGGTCGGTTCCCTCCGTCGACCTCAAAACGCTGGAGGCCGTCCGGGAGGGGAGACCCGTCGTCAAAGTGCCCTTCGAGCCTGCCCTGACGTCGAGCCCCAGCATCGCCGCCGTCGGCAATTCGCCCCTCAGAAAGACGGGGAACTGGCGGGTCTATAGGCCCGTCTGGGACCGCGAGGTATGCACCAGGTGCTCGATCTGTTTTGCGAGATGTCCCGAGGGCTGCATATCTCTGGACGATGAGGGATATCCAGAGGTCGACTACGATAACTGCAAGGGCTGCCTCATCTGCCTCCAGGAATGTCCCGCCGAGGGGATCGGGAAGGTTAGGGAGGCCGAGGCCCCGAAGGAGGCGGCTGGATGAATAGAGAGATGCTCACAGGAAATAAGGCGGCAGCCTGGGGCGTGAGGCTTTCTGAGATAGATTACGTCCCGGCATATCCCATAACCCCGCAGACCGAGATCATCGAGACCCTGGCAGGGTGGATCTCTGAGGGACTGATGGAGACGAGGTTTGTGACCATGGATTCGGAGCACTCCATGATCACGGCCGCAGGAGCCGCCTCGGCAGCGGGCGCCAGGGCCTTTTGCGCCACCTCAAGCCAGGGCCTCCTCTACGGCTTTGAGATGCTCTATACGGTGGCTGGATGGCGGGTACCCCTGGTGATGATCAACGTCTCAAGAGGTCTATCGTCGCCCATAACCCTGGAGCCTGACCACAACGACATCCTCGCAGCCAGGGACTCAGGATTCCTCCAGATCCACTGCGAGACCTGCCAGGAGGTTCTCGACTCGGTGATCATGGCCTACCGGCTGGCAGAGGACGAGAGGGTCCTCCTGCCAGTGATGGTGAACATGGACGGGTTCTACCTCTCCTTCACAAGAGAGCCGGTGACGATCCCCGACCTCAATGCTGTGAGAGAGTTTCTCCCGCCCTACAGGCCAGAGCACGCCTTCTTCAAAGCGAGCACGCCCATGGCCCAGGGCGTTGCCGTCCTGGGAGGAGCAGGCTACTCCTACTTCAAGTACCAGATGCACCTGGCAAGCCAGAAAGCTCTCGAGGTCTACCGGGAGGTCTCTGAGGAGTTCGAATCGATCCTGGGCCGAAGATACGGACCTGTCGAGGGGTACATGCTGGAGGACGCCGATTACGTCCTGGTGATGGCAGGGTCCTTCTCAACCCTGGGGAAGAAGGCGGTGAAGGAGGCGAGAGGAAAGGGGATCAAGGCCGGCCTTCTCAGGTTGAGGCTTTTTCGGCCCTTTCCAGGAGAGGAGGTCAGAAGGGCCCTTGAGGGAAAGAGAGGCGCGGTCGTGGTGGACCAGAACATCAGCGTCGGCATGGGCGGCATCATTCATTCGGAGGTGGCAGGCGCCCTCTGCAACATGAGAGACGGCCCCCATCTCCTCTCCTTCATAGGAGGCCTGGGCGGAAAGAACATCAGCCCCCGGGAGTTCGAGTTCATCTTTGATCAGATGGTCGGGGCCAGAGAGGGAGAGATGGCCGATGCCCAGCTCCTTTACACCGAGAGGGAGTGGGAGGAGATCTCCAACTTGAAGAAGATCGCCGGAAAGGGGGCAAAGCCGTGAGGCAAAGGACAGAGCCATTAAAATCCCTCAAGGATATCCCCAGGGAGGAAAACCTCCTCCCCGGAACCCCGGCCTGCGCCGGCTGCGGGGGGCTATTGACCCTGAGGCACTGCCTCAAGGCCCTGGGCGACAAGGTGGTTTTGGTCAACGCCGCCGGATGCTTCACCCTCCTCGCCATCTATCCCCTGACACCCTTCAAAAGCTCCTGGCTTTATACGGCCATGGCCTGTGCTCCCGCCGGTGCCCAGGGGGTGAGAGACGCCCTGGACATCCTCATGGAGAAGGGCAGGCTCGACCCGGAAGAGGACCTGAAAGTGGTCGTCCTGACCGGCGACGGATCTGCCTACGACATGGGCCTCTCGTCCACCTCCGGGGCCATATACAGGAACCTGGACTTCTACTACATCTGCTACGACAACGAGGCCTACGGAAACACCGGATTTCAGAAGTCGGGGGCCACGCCCCTGGGATCGAAGACCGCGACGACGCCCCCAGGAAGACGCCAGCCCGCGGGATCGAATCTTCCCAAAAAGGACCTCTTCGAGATCTGGAGGAGCCACAATCCAGCATACCTCGCCACCATCTCGCCCGCGTACCCCGTGGACCTGATCAACAAGTTCAGGAGGGCCGAGGAGCACTTCGGGCCGAAGCTCTTCATATCCCTCGCCCCCTGCCCTCCGGGCTGGGGTTTGGAGCCCTCCATGTCAGTGGAGGTGGCGAGGCTCGCTGTGGAGACGGGGGTCTGGGCCCTGAAGGAGGCGGTGTACGGCGAGGTGGCCCACACCTTCGTTCCCAAGAAGTTCAAGCCGGTGGAGGAGTACCTCGCCTGCCAGGAGAGGTTCGCCCACCTCTTCAGGCCGGAGAGGCAGGAGGACGTTCTGAGGGAGATCCAGGAGAAGGTGGATGAGTACTGGAAAGAACAAGAGGATCGAATCGGCTGACGCTGTTGCCCGGCTCGTCGCCACCTCGTTCGCCCCTCAACTCAAAAGATAAGTCGATTCACTCCAGGGGCCACTCGCCCGCGACCTCATCGACCTCCTCCATCAGCCGGATCGTCTCTTTGAGGGCGACGATCATCTTCTGGTAGTGGGTGAGGTCGTCGTAGGAGAGCTGCCTTCCTCTTCGGTCCTTCAGCCACTTGGCAGAGACCTGGTAGCCGCCCACCTGAAACTCCCAGACCTCGGGAGGGACGCCCTCGAAGTACTGATTTTTGTTGATGTAGACCCTCCCCGCCTCAAGGACCGCGCCGTCTTTTGATCCCGGCTCAACATCACCCGGCGCGAAATATTTGGGATATCCCTTCTCCACCCGGTTGTCCCCGACAACCGGATACCTGGTGACGGTCTGGGCAAGCCTCGGAGATTCGAGGAGGTGAAGCCCGACGAGCTCCCCGCCGAGCTTCACCAGGCGGCGGAACTTCTCCTGGTCCGAAGTCAGGGGCACCCTTGGGAAGTCGATCTTCAGAAACTCGGCGTACCTCTCCCGATAGGTCGGCGAGAAGAAGACGGCGTAGATGTAGTCGAAGACGTCCTCCGGCCCGAAGGTCGCCTCCAGGTCTCCCCTTCCGTCGGGGACGAATTTGAGGCCTAGCCTCTCCTCCATTTCGGCGACGAACTCGGGGCTGAGGTTCGGGACGCGGCCGTCCTTTCCCGGCGGCCAGTCGGCGCTGGAAAGGGGCTTCTGGCGGGAGGAATTTTCGGCGGGGGAGGGGTAGAGGTAGAGAGGGAAAAGCGTGTTAATGTCGTATGCTGCACAAGACTTATGGCCACTTATATGGCGGGTAGCTAGAACATCCCATTTATCTCTCGTTTGCCGAGTGGTTATAAATCCTAAATTTTCACCTGCCAACAGATGTTTCATGACATTCCAAGCAGGGCGACTTGTTAAACCAGGTGAATAGTACAACCACTGGAAGTCGAACGGACGGTAAAGACATCTATGCAAATTATTAGGATCGAAATACGTTTTTTCTCTCCGAGATAGCAAGTCGTAACTTGATGTATCTTTAATAGAATATGCTTCTCGAAACACAGGATCAATCTCCGAATCTGAATAAAATTTCTTGATACGGCTTTTAAGCACATCATGGTCGAAATCAAAGAACAATTTATCCCTATCAGTTTTCAGCCCATTTTGGTGAATTGGAAAAACATCTGTTACAATTTGGTTATTTAAATATTCATTTTCAACACTGAAGTCTTTTGGGACAAAGAAGAACATGTTCTCTTTCGGTTCTAAATAGGTCCATCCGGTATTTGAGACATCCATCTCTTGAAGCCGGAAGTACTTGCTCTCTCTAAGGCCCCACAGTTCGGAATGATGAACTTTAGCCTGTCCATTTTTGTTCCCGTCTTTGATGAAGATTCCGATGGCCACTCCCTGCTGAATGTCGAAGACGTTCTGATCCTCAGAGCCATCCGGGCACCGGTCCTTCGTTCTTTTATTTCCATGTAGGTCTAGAATATAAATCTCCGAGAAGGTCTCCATCAGCGACTGGCGCATCCTTCGGTGAGTTATTCCGTCGATGTAGGTGTTGTTGGTGATGAAGGCCAGAACCCCATAGCCTGTCTGCTCGATCCGCCACTGCCCCCAGCGGATGAACTTGATAAAATCGTCATCTAAATTGAGCTTCTTCTCGTTCAGGTCCTTTTTGTAGTCCTTGAGCTGATCGAGAATCCACTCTCCCCGATTCATCCTCCCGAAGTTGGAGTAAGGCGGGTTTCCCAGCACGACCATTATCGGCTTATCCCGCTTCACCACCGAGGCCGAGCGCGCCTCCTCGCCGATCGCCTCGTAGCCCCAGAGGTTCTTCCAGGGGTTTTCGGCCTCTTCGAGGGTGTTTGTGAGATAGACCTTCAGCCTCTCGTCGCTTTTGAAGTCGTAGACCCAGTCCTTTCTTTCGTCCTCTTTGAGGTCTTGGCCCGCCAGCTCCATGCCGAGCTTGAAGTGGGCGACGGCGTAAGGGGCCATCAACAGCTCAAATCCGAAGATCCGGGGGAGGAGGTGGTCTCTCACGTAGGCGGACCAGTACCCGGCGTTACCGTGATCCATGAAATCGCGCCGGATGTGATCGATGACGGCGTAGAGGAAGGTCCCGGTCCCACAGGCGGGGTCCAGGATCAAAACCCGTGGGCCGGTCTTCTTCTTCCTCTCGGGAAGCTTTGACGGGTCCGGCCTTCCTCGGGAGTCCAAGGCTGCCGACTCCTCTTCGTACTCGACGGTCGAGGAGTCCATCAGACCTCCGCCGAGGCCGAAATGGGTCTTGAGGATCGAATCGACCGATCGGACGATGTAGGAGACGACGGGCTCCGGGGTGTAGTAGACGCCCCGCCTCTCCCGGAGGGCGGGGTCGTAGGCCGCAAGGAAGGTCTCATAGAAGTGGACGACCGGGTCCTCCTGCTTCGTCCTCTTCCCGAAGTCCGCAAGGATGGAGCCGAGGTCGGCGTGACCGAGGATCTTCACCACGTCCTCGACGTAATCGACGTAGGGCTCATCGTCCAGGTCCATTCCCGTTATCCTATCGAAGAGCTGGCGGAGGAAGGGGTTTGTCTTCGGGATCTCCCTCGCAGCGTCCCGCCGCCGGAAGGGTGCAGGGCCCGCGTGATTGCACCTTGCGGCGAAAAGGCCGTAAACGATCGTCTGAGAGTACATGTCCGCAAACTCGGCGGTCTTCTCCGGCAGGTCCAGGTCGGGAATCAGAACTTCGGCGAAGGCCCGCCGGAGGTTGCTGAGGTGATCTGAGGCCAACTCCTGCTCGAAGGCCCTGACGACCGCATCCCGGATCAGGTGGGCGAGCCTCGCCAGCCTCTCGGATAGCTCTTTTGAGGAGGTGATTTGGGTTGGGTTCTGGTCGAGGAAACTCTCGAAAAGCCGCGCCACCTCGGCTTCGCCTTTCTTCTCCAGGACGATCTTGCCGTCTCTTGTGAGCCGCGCGAGCCGGGCGCTCTCCCGAAGCTCGCCCTTCAGATACCAGCGAAACTCCAGATAGTCGGTGAGGACGAGGTTCTCCAGAGATTTCAGGTAGCGCTCAAGCTGCTCGGACCTCTCGGCATCGTCCAGGGACTTTCCGACGTCCTTCGCCTCGATGTACCCGACCGATAGATCGCCCCTCTTGACGACGTAGTCGGGGGCTCCGCAGTCGACGTGCTTCGGCTCGTTGATGGCGGTGACGTTGGGGGCGAAGGACTCCACCAGGCCCTTCAGCGCCGCCCGGTGGGTGTGCTCGGTCGCCTCTCCGGTCCCAAACTCCCGCTTAACCTGCGCCAGGTAAGTTTTCAAGTCGTCCATCTCTTCATCGCCGCCAGATCGTCCCAGACCTCAAAAAATCATAAAATCCGATGAGATATAAGTGATCTTTGCTTCCTGCGCCAAAAGTCCACATTCCAGGATAATTATATACCTCTGCAGAACCGAAGTTGAGGCTGATGGAGAGCATAGAAGAGCTGGTAGCAAAGCTCCCACCAGACCTCCAGCAGGAGGTCAGGGATTTTGCTCGGTTCCTGGTGGAAAAGAAGGCGAAGCCGAGACGAAAGAAGCTCCGTCTGACCTGGGCGGGGGGCCTCAGAGAGTTTCGCGACCGATATTCATCGCTTGATATTCAAAAGAAATCCCTCGAATGGCGGGGAGATTGACGCGCCCGCCGAACCCCGCTTTTTGATGATTTACTGCTCGTCAGATCCCAAGCCCTCGGTCCAGCCCCGCAGCTCTCGCGAGGTTGAGGGCCTCAGCGTACTCCCGCAGGGTGATGGGCCTGGAGAGCTCCGGATAATTGTAAGCCTTGTAGCAGGGGTGGTACTGGGCCATGACGTTCAGATAGGTCTCGGGGGAAACCTCCTCGGCGAGGAACCTCACCACCTCGGCGGTCCCGGCTTGGCCCTCAGGGAGGACGAGGTGGCGGACGATGAGCCCCCGGACGGCGACCCCGTCCTCGTCGATCTCCAGCGGCCCCACCTGCCGGTGCATCTCCAAGATCGCCGCCTTCATGATCTTCGTGTAATTGGGGGCGTCGGAGTACTTTTTTGCGGCCGCATCGGTCCCGTACTTGGCATCGGGCATGTAGATGTCGAAGATCCCGTCCAAAAGTCGGAGAGTCTCGACGGAGTCGTAGCCTCCGGAGTTGTAGACGAGAGGGACCGATAGGCCCATCTCCCTCGCCTCAACGACCGCCTCCAGGATCTGGGGGACGAAGTGGGTGGGGGTGACGAAGTTGATGTTGTGGCAGCCGCCACCCTCCAGGCATATCATCATCTCGGCGAGCTTCTTTGCTGAGACCTCCCGCCCTTCGCCCAGCTGGCTGATGTCGTAGTTCTGGCAGAAGACGCAAGAGAGGTTGCACCCGGTCATGAAGATGGTGCCCGAGCCGTGGGCGCCCACCAGGGGCCGCTCCTCGCCGAAGTGGGGGGTGAAGCTCGAAACCTTGGCGAGGCGGCCGCTTCTGCAGCGCCCAAACTCCCCCTCCAGCCTGTTGGCACCGCAGCTCCGGGGGCATACGTCGCATTTTTCCAGTTTGGAAAGGGCGATCTCCGCCCTATCCCGCAGAGTCTCCGGGGGCATCTGGTTGTAGCTCGCCAAGGGAGTGACCTCAAAAGTGGTTTCTTGGAATTACTTCATTTCTGATGGTAAATACTTTTGGCGGTGGTCTGCTGTTGGCTCCAAATCAAACCCCGGCTTTGACTTTGAGCGGCCAGGATACAGAGGGGCATCCCTCGTCGTAGCCATAAGAAAATTAGAAATCCGGATCAAGTCATACGTAATACGTCAGAATACAGGTCAGATCGAAATCCGCATCGAGAGATGATCATGAAGACTAGACCACTTAAGAGAGAGGAGTTCGAAGGCCGCTTCAAAGACGAGATCCTGGAGAGGGGACGAAGGTACTTCGAAGAGGATCGGGTGGACGACCCCATCATCGTCGACGGCGTAGTCAAGGCGAAGGTTCACGGCACCACCACCTACAGCGTCGAGGTCGACTTGGAAGGGATGGAGTTTTACTGCTCCTGCCCCTACTTCGACGATTACGGCAACTGCAAACACCTGGCAGCTCTCCTCTACATGCTGGCCGAAGATCCCGAGGTCGAGTCCCTCGACGAGACGATCAGACTCATCGAGAAGAAGTCCAAAAAGGAGCTCGTCGCCCTTCTGAAAAGCATCCTTCGCGCCGAGCCGAAGTTCAGACATCTTCTGACCGGAGACGTCGGAGACCTCAATAGAGAGGTTCGAGGACTGAAAGACGGGTTCCTCGATGCAGACCCCGACTTATTCGTGGAAAAGGTGGCCACCATGAGACGGCTGATCATGCTCTTCGAAAAGCCGGAATCCCTGAAGCTCCTGAAAGACCTCTTCGTCGAGCTTTACCACATGTACTACGACTTCGGAGGCGTCGAGTTTCTGGAGGACGAGATGTACCTGATCCTGGAGACGATCGCGCCTGAGTTGGAGGAGATGGACGAGACGGACCGCGAGGATCTGATGAGAGACATCCGGGCGATTTACAGAAAGGACGATTCGGTCCTGCAGAGCTTCATGTTCGAGCCGGTGGAGGGGTATCTGTAACAGTGCAGATCAAGTCAGGAGAGAAAAAAAAATACGGGGATCACAGGAACCTGATCCCCTTCGGCATCTCGCCGAACCGCTTTCGGAAAGCTTCGGGCCAGTTCTCAGGGTCGAGCCCCTTCTGGCCTAGGAAGGCGCTCGTCCACCGCTCCAGGCCCACGCCGCTACAGCCGCTCCAGAGCTGCTCATTGCTCTGGGCCTTGACGTTGAAGCCCCGAGGGTACTTGTCGCCGTTGATGGAGAGGTTCTGAAACTCGATCCAGTCGCCGTTGTAGGGGAGGAGCGCCTCGTAGTCGACGGTTCCAGCTCCCGTCATCTCCGAGAGGCCGGATTTGCCCTCCTGGGCCATGAACCAGGGGGTGACCCAGGCCATCCGCCACCGAAGCTCCAGGATCTCCTCGAAGATCTTCGTGTAGCACTCCTTCAGCTTCTCGGCCTCTTCCTTCACCTGATCCTGGGTTCCCATCCAGACGATCTCGATCCGATGGAACTCGTCGACCCTCTCGATCCCGTGAATCCCGCCGCTCTCGTAGCGGTGGCTCGTCCCGGACCGATCGAAGATCCTTATGGGCAGGTCCTCGTTCGGAAGGGTCCTGCCCTGGAAGAAGACCCAGGATGGAGGACACTGGGCGTAGCACATCCCGCCGATGGGGTTGTCGATCTTCTCCTTGACGAGCTCGACGGGAACTTCCCTTGTGACCTTGTAGTGGTCGATCACCTCTTCCCAGTACTCGGGGTCTCTGGTCTTGGGAGGACAGACGTAGTAGATCTCGGGGTAGACGCCCATGGCGTGGCCGCTCTTCTTCCATACGTCCCAGGTGACGAGCTTTGGAAAGATCATCTCCTGGTAGCCAAGAGACTCTATGATCTCCTCGATGACGATCTTCTCCAGCACCCGAAAGAGATGGGTTCCTTCGGGCCCGTAGATCCACTGGCCGCGGCTCGCACCGTGCTTGATCCAGCCCCGGCTCACCATCTCCTCGGTGGGGTCCTTCTCAAACTTCGGCACCCTCGGCTCGCTCTCCCATAAAAGCTCCCAGTGCTCGGCCTTGCCGCCGTACTCCTCGGCCTGGAGCTTCTCGTCCAGGAGGCTTACGATCCTGTCGGGAACCTGGTTTTTCAGGTCCGACTCGTCCACGTCCAAAGAGAGCCTCAATAACCCACCATCGTGTTTCATCTCCTTGACGTGGGGGATCTTGTGGTCTATGGACCGCTCGGACTTGACCAGGATCTCGTACTTCGAGATCTCAATGCCCCTGACCCCGACCCTGTACTTCTTGCCGAGAAGCTCGGCGAGGGGCCTTCTCAGCCTCAGGACCGCGTCGTGGGCCCTCACGTAACGGTCGCTCTCGATTGTAAGGAATATCTCGTCCTTCTCGAGCTTCCAGCCCAACACCCTTGCGCCCTTGCCTTCGGCAGCCCCCTTCTTCAGAATATCGGCCGCGCCCGCGAAGAACTCCTCGACGTCCTTTTTGGCATCGCCGGCATCGGCGCTGAGCCTGAAGCTCGCCTCCAAGTAAAACTTCATCTCCCCACCACTCTGGTCAGTAAATCTTCAGCGATCTTTATGTTCATGATCAGGTCGTCGGCGGTCGCCAGAAGCGTCCCCACCTTTTCGGCGCAAAACTCGACCTCAAACTCACCATCCCTCACCACAACCCTCATCCCCGGCAGGTTGTCGGGGTCCAGGGAACAGGCGACCTCCATCGCCGCCTCGCCCTGAAATTTGAGCCTTGCGCGCATCATCCTTTATGACCCTCGGAAAGCTGCTGGCCCACCACCGCATCGACGTGGCTTATGAACTCCTCTTCGGTCCCCAGGGGGATCGAGGCGCCGCTGGCGACGCTGTGGCCGCCGCCGTGACCGCCGACCTTCTCTGCGCCTTCCTTGAGGGCGACCGAGAGGTCGAGGCCGTTGAATACGAGAAGCCTGTTGCCCCGAGCCGAGATCTTGATCATGTCCTCGACCCTGTTCAAAACGATCATCGGCTTGTCGGCGTAAAGGTAGCGCACGCATAAACCGGATACGACCCCCGCAGCGTCCATATCATCGAGAAGGACGTACCTGATCTTCTCCGTCTCCTGGAGCTTCTCCTGCACGAGCCGGACCTCCGAGAGGGTCTTAGCCTTGTAGTCCTGGTTGATCTTTCTGCACTGTGCGAGGAATGCGGTATCCCTCATGCATAGGGTAAGGGCAAGCCCCGTCTCCTTCATCTTGCCGCAGGAGTTGAGGATCCACATGAACTCGAAGGCGTTCTCGACTACCTCCTTCTTCAGCCTGATCGTCTCCCCGACTACCGAGTCGGCCGCAAAGCTGCCCTGCATCAGAACCTTCAGAACCAGGGCAGTCGAGAGGCGCGAAAGGTCCTTTCCCCTCAATTTGGGAAGGGAGCCTGAAACCCCCAACTCCTCGACGAAGGACCTCGTCTTCTCGGCATCGCCGGTCATCTCCAAAAGAGGGTCGAGGGCGCTGGTGAGGACTGTTTCCAGGGGCCCGTCGTCCATCTTCAGGCCCGGCCTGATCTCCACTATCCCGGCGTTTGCAGCCTCTTCGAGGATCGTCCGGTTCGCCCCGATCATCATCTGCCGGTCGCCCAAAGCCCCCACCAGGGCGAGACCCGCCAGGTCCACGTTCTCCCCCATCTCGCGGACCACGGTGTAGACCGTCCCCGAGGCGGATAGCTCGAACGCCCCGTCCACGCCCGCGAGGTGAGGGTTTACGTGGACGCAGTCGAGCGTTCCCACCGGAGTGTGGTGGTCGAAGACGAAGACCTCGCCATCAATCCGCGATATCAGATGAGGCTTTCCGCTGCCCATGTCGCAGAAGACCACCGGCGGCTCGATGGAGTCGACGAGCGACTGGTCGAGCCTGCTGACCAGGGTGGCCTGAAAGGGGATCCTGGCTCTCTTCAGGGCGCTGCAGATCAGGCCTGCGGAGGTTATCCCGTCGGCATCGTTGTGGGATATTACCCTGACACTCTCACACTGCAAGAGGGAGCCGGCCGCGGACTTTGCCAGCTTCTCCAGCCGTTTCATGTAATGAGCATCTCAGCGGTCTCTGGTTTGTACTGCCAGTTCTGAGGCAGCCGTCCAGTACCGCGGTAGTACTTTGCAAGACGTCTGATCTTGTTCTCGGTGAGCTGGAGCCACCTTCTGTTGTGGATGTCCTTCTTGTTGCTCGCCAGGTGCTTTCTCATGCCGATCGCCTTTCGCATGAGGTTCGCGAGATCCTCGGGGATCTCCGGCACCTCGGCATTCTCCCTAAGGTACCTGGTGAGCTTGGTTCCCAGGATCGGCTTGACGCTGGGCACCCCGTACTGGTCTCGGAGGGTAAGCCCTATCATGGTGGGTGAGATGCCGTTTCCGTAGAGCCTGGTCACGTGCTTTTCCAGCTCCTCTTTGTTCATGTCGCACCACTCGGGTGGCGTTGATCTGAAAGGCGGCCTTGATCTCGAGGACCCCTTTCTTCTGGTGTGCATTCTGGCCATATCAAATCCTCATTATAATCCTAAGTTAGATAAAGGCGAAGGTAAGCATCCCAGCGTACCATGCGATAAAAAGCTTGCGGCCTTCGGGATCGATTCCCTTTCACCTGGATCTCTATAAACCTTCCTGCGGGTTCCATCTCGGTCCTGGATGCTGATATTCTTCTACGACATCAGGATCAACTCACAATCCTTGAACACCCGCCCGATATTCGGATATGGAAATCTCGAAATCCGGACGCGGAAATTCCGGATGATCGCCGACGTGCTGCCCTTATATATACTTCGTCTCCATCTTGGATCATGCTCCCCCCGTTGATGGACCCTTTCTTCTACCTCTTGGGAAAGGCGGTCTTCGTCCTGGCCGCGGCCGTTCTGATGTCTGCGGTCCTCGGCGCGGCCCTCATCGCCTACTCCTTCAAGACCGGCCACTTCTTCATGGCCAGGATCATGCTGATCTTCGTCTGTTTTCTCGAGAGCATGATAAAGAGCATCTTCAGGACCTTGCGGGCCGACGACGCCATCGTCGACGAGGTGGGGATCCTCCTGCGAAACTACATCAACACCGAGAAGTTCGAAGCGGTTCCGATGGATGAGCGGGCGATCTTCCTGCCCCAGTGCCTCCGAAGCGTCGACTGCCCGGCCAAGCTCACCCCAGAGGGCCTTCGGTGTGTCAACTGCGGCAGGTGCAAGGTCGGGCCCGCCAAGGTCTTCGCCGAAGGACTGGGGTACAGGTTCTTCGTGGCTCCGGGGTCCAGCGTCATAAAGAGGATGATCAAAAAGTACCATCCTCGGGCGATCGTCGGCGTCGGCTGCGATATGGAGATCAAGGAGGGCGTCGACCTCTGCCACGGCTATGACATCCCGGCGATAGGCGTCCCCCTTCTGACCAACGGCTGCGTCTCCACCACCCTCGAATGGGACCGGTTTTACGACGTAATATCAGACCACCAGGCCTCCGCCCCGACAGACGAGGACGAAGATCTGACGATCAGGATCTGCGAGGGCGAGCCCGGCAGAACCTGAAGAACGGGTTTTTTCTATTCGAGACGCTAAAAGCGTCCCGGATCGACGAAGCCGGATCGATGAAGTCCGACACACTGTGGGCATCGAGCGGCTCGACCCCAAAAGCCGCCCGATTTTTTTGGGATAAGATTCCTTTCCGCCAGCGGGATCTAGGTCCCCGTCCTCTCCTCCAGAGCCCTTATGACATCGCCGAGCCGGTCGATCTCCTCGCCGTAGCCCGACCAGTTCCCGGTCCGGAGCTCTTCCTGGGCGGACCTGTATAAAGTTCCCGCCTCGCCGATCAGCTCCGCCGTGCTCAGATCTTCCCTCTCCCCGGCGGCGGCCGCCCTGGGGGCCGCCTCGGGCGCGAACTCGAATATCATCGCCAGGGCCTCCTCGAGAGTCTCCTCCATCGCCACCTTGCCGTCGTAGGCGACTATCACCCGTTTCAGCTCGGGAAGCTCGCTGTTCTCGGCCCTCAGGTACAGGGGCTCAACGTAAAGGAGGCTCTTCTCGATCGGTATGACGAGGAGGTTGCCCCTGATGACGCTGCTTCCCTTCTGGCTCCAGAGGGTCAGCTGTTCGGAGATATCGGTATCCTGGTCGATCCTCGCCTCGATCTGCATCGGCCCATAGATCAGCTGGTCTTTGGGGAACTTGAAGACGACGAGGTCGCCGTAATCGGGCTGGTCGGACTTTGCGCACATCCAGGCGATCATGTTGTTTTTGGACCGGGGCGTGAATGGCTGGATCAGCATGAACTCCTCGCCCTTATCGGTTCCGGGGGTCTTCATGATGACGTAGTAGGGCTCGACGGTCTGTCTATTTCCCTCGTATACCTCCGTCGGGATGTCCCATGCGTCCTCCCGGTTGTAGAAGACCTGAGGATCTCTCATGTGGTAGTTTCTGTAGATCCCGGCCTGGACCTTGAATAAGTCGACGGGGTACCTGAGGTGTGCCTGGAGCTCTTCGGGCATCGAGTCGATGGGTTGGAAGAGGTCCGGGAAGATCGACTCGTAGGCCCGGACGAGCGGCTCCTCCTCGACGACGTAGTACCGGACGGTTCCGTTGTAGGCGTCGATCACGACCTTGACCGAGTTTCTGATGTAGTTGAACCCTCCCGAGGGCTCGGAGTATGGGTAGCGGTCGGTGAGGGTGTAGGCGTCCACGATCCAGTAGAGCCCACCATCTGCAAAGACGATGTAGGGGTCCTGGTCGTAGGCGAGGAAGGGTGCCAGGGTGTTGGCCCGCTCGATGACGTTTCTATAAATCATCGCCCTGCTGTCGGCCGTCACGTCGTCGCTGAGGAGGATCTTGAGGCTTGCGAGCCTGTATGTCATAAGAAGCCTCATCAGGGGATCTAGCTCGATGCCCCCCGTGCCGTTGTAGGTGGCGTAGACGTTCTCGTCCCCCAGGGGGTAGTCGAACTCCTCAAGGCCCGTATTCACGACGACGTAGTCCTTCCGGCCCTCTCCGTAGTAGATCTCAGGCCGTACCATCTCCCCCAAGGCCGAGTCTGGAGGGAGGTTCTTGACGTAGAACTCGGGAAGGCCCTCGAGGGTCACGACGTTGGCGGGGCTCATGCAGATCCCGTAGCCGTGGGTGTAGAAGAGGTGGATGTTCTGCCAGGTCTTGGCCTGGTCAGGAAGATCCTCCTGGGACAGCTCTCTTGCCGAGAGCATCACCTGCCTATTCTCGCCATCGATTGAGTAACGGTCCACGTCGACGTCGAAGAACTCGTAGTAGAGCCTGATCTCCTGAAGCTGCTTGTAGGTGCTGAGGAGGGGACGCCAGTCCCAGAGCCTGATGTTCTCCACGGTCCCACTGTTGGACCTGAGGTCCTCGCCGGTCAAGTTGTAGTCCACCAAGAAGGGGCGCTCGTCTGCCCGGTCCAGGCCGTAGGCGAGGAGGGTGTAGTTGATGTTGGTGGCGATGAAGGGCAATTCCATCACGATCTCGTTCGGGGCGACGCTGTACTGCTGGACCACGGCTGGGTATATCACCCCGAGCCCCGCGGTCGCGACGACGATGACGCCGATGATTAGGGGAACCCGGGCCGACCTCTTGCCCGCCGCGAAGGCGAAGAGGAGGAGGGCCACGAGGAGCGCGGCGCCAGCGTGGACGTAGAGGAAGGGGAGGCGGGCGTGGACGTCGGCGTAACCCGCGCCGTAGACGACCCCCGTCGCCGAGTAGAGAAGCTCGTACCGGTCCAGCAGGTACCGGAAAGAGAATAGGAGCGCAAGGATTCCAAAGAGAGCGCTCAAATGGGCCAGGGCCCTCCCGGGAATCGACTTCGCGATCTTGGCGTAATCTCTCACCTCCGGGCCGAAGATGAGCAGATCGGCCTGGAGGAACAGGTAGGCTCCGACGGTGATGGCCAGGTTGATCAGGATCGCGAAAAAGATCGCATACCAGAGTGCCCAAAGCAGCGGCAGGGTGAAGACGTAGAACCCGAGGTCCATCCCGAAGAGGGGGTCGTTCACCGTGAAGGTCTGGGCGTTAAGGGCCAATAGGACCCTCTCCCAGCCAAACTGCACGACAAGGCCAAAGAATATCGATACCAAAACCACGATCCAGGAGAGATATCGAGGCCTCTCACCGATCAACCTCAGGTTGGCCAGGCTCACCGCCCCGAAGGCGAGAGCCGACCCCAAGAAGAGGGCGATCCTCGCGGCGATCATCGTCTCGTAGACGCTGGAGTATCCAAGATACTGGAACCAGCGCCATTCCGTCAGCATATAAGCGATCTGACCTGAAAATATCAGAAGAAGTATCAGGGCCGCCACGAGCCCCCTTTCAAATCTCATAAAACACCCCGAAAATTACGAATTATTAAGCATTTCAGCCCTCTGGGCTCATCGCCTCGGAGGGACAGACCTCGATGCAACTGCAGCATTCAGTCCACTTGTCGGCGTCTATGAATGCGATCCCGTCGTCGCCCATGGCGATCGCCTCCTGAGAGCGCTCGTCGACGCAGGCTTCGCAGGTTATACATTCCCCTTTGTCTACCGCCGCCGCCATCGCGAACTCCTCCAAAGCTGCTGGAATCGTCAGGGTTACAAACCTGCGGGTCCCGATAAATAGCTTTCGTCAATCAGATACGCGTGCGGCAGGCCAAAATCGATCGACTGCGGAACAATCGGCTTGGAGCAATCGGCTCAATCGAAGAGAAGGGAATGAAGAGGCGGTGCCGATCGTCGCAGGAGACGAGAAGGTAACTCTGCAGCAACCTGCGAAAAATATTGAAAGAAATGAATTCACTCGAGGGTGATGGCCTCCGAGGGACATGCCTCGACGCAGGTGCCGCACTCGGTGCACTTGTCGGCGTCCACCACTGCTATTTCTTCTTCGTCCAAGGTGATTGCGTCTTCGGGGCACTCCTCGACACAGGTTCCGCAACTTACACACTCATCTCTGTTGACTACTGCCGGCATTACAAATTCCTCCAAAGTTGCCTAAGTTGGCAAATTTACAGTCCGGGATATACGATATATAACTTTCGTTAAGGGCTTCTGGGTAAAAAAAAGAATCGAAAATGTGCTCTCCGGGCGGGGAGAGCACAATCCTGGCCGATGGCGTTGGATCAGCTCAGGTCCGAGTACCTGTTCCTGTCCTTAAGCTCCTGCTTTTTGGCCTCGTTCCATCCGCTCACCGACTGAAGGTAGCCGGTCACCCTGGAGAGGTACTCCAGGTGGTCGGACTTGCACCGCGGACACTCCTCCTTCAGGCCTGGTGCAACGTGAAAGCAGCTGAGGCAGACGGTCATGTCTCTAGTGAAGGCGAAGTAGCCTATCTGGGTGCTTCTCGCGAGGTTCATGGCGAAGTCCATCAGCCCCTCGGGATCAGGGGCCGACTCCCCCAGGAAGATGTGGAATATGTTCCCACCGTCCACGATCGGGAAGAAGATGTGCTCGAGCTTCGCCCTCTCGAAGATCGAGACGTCCAGGGATGACGGCACGTGGGTCCCGTTGGTGTAGTAGACGGGAAGGTCCCGGGTAGTTTGGATCCTGGTCATGGCGGTCTCTAGATCGCCCTTGACGACTTTCATGGCGCAGTCTCTGAACTCCTCGTGAAGTAGGTCGGATACCGCGAATCTCTGGACCACCGTCTCCGCCGGGGTTCTGGCGAGGGCTATGGTCATGCCGTGGCGCTGGCTGAGATCTTTCGCGTAGATCTCCATCTCGGTCATCGCCCTAACCGCCAGCTTCCAGGCCTCTTTAGACTCGTGCATCTGAGATCCCGTGTGGAACTGGACCATCTCGTTCACACCGACGACGCCGATGGTGTAGACGAGCCCCTCCAGGTCCACGGCCACAGTCCCCTTCTTGCCGGTCTGGGGATCTTTCGGCCTCTGGGTTGCGAAGGGCATTCTGTGGTTCTTGACCACCTGGTTCATCCATTCGCGCTTGACCTTGAATATGTCGACGGCGGTGTCCATCAGCCCTCTGAGGTACTCGAAGAGGAGTTCGTCGTCGCCGCGGGCCAGGTAGGCGGCCCTCGGGCAGTTGAGGGAGACGACCTGCCACGATCCCATGGAGAAGTGCATGCCATCTTTGAAGTAGAGCTTATCATCGAAGTCTGCGTCGCTCTCGAAGGTCGCAGAGAACTGGTACGCACAGCATTGATAGCAGCTTATCCCCTTGCCAGCGCCCCTGTAGGCAGGAAGCTGGTTGTCGTAGTAAGGGGTGCCGAACTTGGAGGCGAGCTTGAAAGTGAGAAGGTAGAGATCCTTGTAGGTCGGAAGGTCCGGATGGGCAGCGTTGAACTCCTCGCCTTCGGTCATGAAGTCGGGCTCGATCGAGATCTCGGGCTTGGGGAAGTTGAAGGGCTTGCCCCAGTAGTCGCCTTCCAGCATAACCTCCATCAGCGCCTTGAAGCCGAGACGAACCTCCTTTTCGAACTCGCCGTAGGTCTTGAGGGGGGCCCCGACGCCGTCCCAGACCTTGCCCTTGTAGACGACTGGCTTGTCCTGCCAGAGCTTCGGGACTCCGGGGCTGAGCTGGACCGAGGAGAAGACGACCTGGCCGCCTCGAGCCACCATCATCTGGGTCATCTCGTAGACGAACATCTGCATCAGCTGGCAGATTCCATCGTAATCGAGCCCCTCGAGGTATGGTGCGAGGAAGGTGAGGAAGTTGTAGAACCCCTGGCCTCCGGCGAAGTTGGTCTGGGCCGAGGCGAGGGCCTTTACGGCGTGAAGCATCGCGACCTCCGGCTTCTTTGCGGGGCCTGCGACGCTCGCCTTGGTCCCCGAGCCGTCGGGCATGAGGCCATAGTAGAAGAAGTAGCGAAGGTCCCAGTCCTGGCAGAACGGGCGGGTGCCGAAGTACTCCAGGTCGTGGATGTGGAGGTCTCCCGCCAGGTGGTGGTCTGAGAGGTAGGGCGGGATGAGGAGTAGGTACTGCTCTTTTGAGATCTTGTCGGCCTTCTTCTTGTGGCTCGTCTCGGCGTTCTCCTGGAGGTTCGCGTTCTCGTGGGCCTCAAAGCCCGAGCCGACGTCGATGAGGTGGGCGTCGTAGACCGGGGTTCCGGCTCTCGTGCAGATGTTCCTCCACTCCAGGTGGTGTCTTTCAAGGAGGATCACGTTCACGATCTCCCTCACCAGAGGGCCGGAGAGGAACTTGACGTCCATCCACCTGATCCGGCGCTCCACCTCCCGGGCGATCTCCCTTGCTTCCTCCTCGGAGATGCCGGGGATCCGATAGAACTGCTCTGAGAGCTTCGTCTCCCTGAGGAGCTGGTTCATCACGGCCTCCTTGTTCCACCTCATCAGGTGGCCGTCGGTGGTCCTGACCATCGGCATCTCCGATAGGGAGACACCTTCCAGCGTTATCTGCTGCGTTTTATGTCCGTTAACCCTCCGACTCAAAGACGAATCCCCCCGATGAAACAAGGGCAAAGCAAAAGGCGCGACAAACTTGTTATACCCCCATATAGTACGATCTTCAACCTGTCTAGCAAGGGCCCGAACATTATTAACACCTTCGGCTCATTTGGCCAAAATTATATCAGAAGTTCGTTCGGGATTCGAGATTCTTACCAGAGGGCAGTTCCTAACTCTTCCTTCTATTTAAAGGTGCGGAAAAAGACCGAAGATACGGGGCTATGACCCCTATAAACGCCGAATTCAGGGCAGATCAAGCCCCGCGAAGTTCTATCGTCAGCCCATTGGAAGATAGCCGATCTTTCCATCCATCGCGAATGAGATAGCATAAATCTTTCCCGATTTTTAGGTATAATAATGAGACAACGAACCTCAGGATTCGGCATCTTTCCCGCAACTGAGGGTCTGGGCGTAGCTGGTCAGGACACCGAGGAACTTTCTCGCCCTCTCGTGGTACGCCTCCTTCTTTATCGCACCGTTCTCGCCGAAAGAGGTCCTGGACCCTGGGGAAGCTCACGACCTCGCCGATGGGGACCATGTGAAGGCAGATGCAGATCTGCCAGAGCTGCTCGATCATCCGCGCACCGCCGAAGACCCCGGAGGAGACGCCGCAGATCCCGACGGGCTTTCCGAAGTACTCCTCGTATAGCATGTCCAGCATCATCTTCAGCTCGCCGGGGTAGCCGTGGCTGTACTCCGGCGAGACGATGACGAGGCCATCGGCCCTCAAGACCAACTCCATCAGTCTCTTCGCCTGCTCGGAGGTCTTGGTGTTGTCCGTCGCAGCGAGCCTGTAATCGCGAACGTCGATGATCTCGCTCGATAGGCCGAACTCCTCGGCCTTCTCCAACATGAACCGCGCGACCTTCTCGGACTCGCGACCCTCCCGGGCGGTCCCGAGGATGATCGGGATGTACATACACCCCCATATTTTGTTCAATATATAATAACCTTCTTTCGACCCGGAAGTCAGATCTCATATCAACCGAAAAACGTCTCCTTCGAGGGGCAACATCGGCGGGGGCCTTTCGAGAATAAATCAAATCAGATCCGGACCATACAGAAGGTCCGTCTCCAGCCATGAAAAAAAGCAGATCGATCACTGATACCATTATTACCTATCACAAAAAACTGATATAGGCAATCACTGATAACTTTATATACATATCAGTAAACAATGATACCATACATGAAGACGATCTCGCCCTACGACTCTGAGTTGATCGCGCTGCTCCGCACAGAGCTTGAACTCAGTGAGAACGCATTAATAAAGCAGGAGAGTACGTTCAGGGATAATTACCCCATTCAGTTTGACCTGATCATCGAAGACAGCGGTAAAACGTACGTCGTCGAAATCAAACGGATCGTGCGGCTTGAGGCACTCTCGCGACTTGGGCTGCTAAAACTGCTCCTAAACGCCAATAACATCAGCGCTTACAATATCGAATTCGTCATTGCAGGGAAACGTATAATGGCAGAAGCTGCAGAAGCCGCAGAAAAGACCGGAATACGATTCATCAAGCTGCCAGCCGACGTGAACCTGGAAGAAGCCCGTAACAAGTCCAGCACTTTGCCGGTAAAGCTCACATCCCCCAAGTCCTGGCAGGCGATCTCATATTTTCTCAAGATAAAGGAGGCTTCCATCAGGCAGCTCGCAATCGGGTCTGGCGTCTCGTACGGCTGGACACATGCAACGGTGAAGGCTCTTGCTTCAAAGGGGATCGTATCAGACACCAGAGGCCTTGTAAAGATCGCTGATATAAACAAGCTTCTCAACGGCATCGCGTGGGAGCGCCCGTTCGAGAAGCTCTTTGCCCAGGAGATTCGGATAGCTGCCAACAGCCCCATGGCGCTCGCACAAGAAATTTGCCTCGTCTGCGATGAGCAGCGGATTCCAAGCGCTTTTTCCAGTTACACTGCAGGTGAGATTTACACCGGTTACAGCGCAAGGCACGATTCAGTGTACCTGTATCTTGAAAAGAAAAATATCGCTGAGCTTACTGGAATGTTTGACGTGCAGACCGAAGGAGGAATAGCCGTACGAATCTATGCTCCAGACCGCGATGTCTTCAAGGATCGCAGGATAGCCACCCTCCAAGGCGTTTGGCTTGTTTCACCTGCCCAGGCACTCCTCGACTGTGCAGGCCTTGGATATGCAGGCCGCGACCTCACATTAAAACTGGTGGAGATCTATGACCGCTTATAGAGTCCCACGAACGATAGTAGATGCATCGCTAGAGGAGCTGATCGACATATTTCGTTGGGTACATGCCAGAGAGAAGAACGAGAGAAATCCCATCACCGTTTTAATCGGCGGCTGGGCGGTATACAGCTACAACCGGTGGTATGGATCGGTGGATATCGACCTTGTCACCAACAACAAAACCAGGCAGCACCTGATGAAGCGCCTGAGGGACGAACGCGGATTTGTTCACCAGAGGGATCCGATGGTTCCCACCACCGTTGTGAAAAATATCCGAGAAGAAAATATCCTGATCGATTTTGGGTCGCGGGAGGATACCTGCAGGTTTGAGGGGAGAGATGAGCAATGCCCGTTCTCTCTTCTTGATGGCCGTACTGAGGCAAGAGAGATCATCCCAGGTTCTTCTGTGATCGTGCCCGAAAGAACGCTGCTCATGATTTTCAAGCTCAAGGCTGCATGGGACCGCTCATTCCGGTAGTGCACCAGCAGTGAGTTGATGTTATTATACTATTACGTCCTATCTCATTGTGGGTGTAGCAAGATGGGTCGAAGAGGTCCAAAACCTGGATTCAATGATGTTGCATGTTCTAACGAGGATT